>JAEEGK010013441.1_pt1 | contig 18443 bp, 10 predicted proteins | sample 8958771 | NCBI WGS metagenome assembly JAEEGK01 (sample SAMN16246547, study PRJNA631951) | gut metagenome | biome: gut microbiome; feature: rumen; material: SC-attached | host: Bos | place: Iran: Karaj | collected 2018-10
CCTGATTATGGAGCCTATTAAGAGGGCATACAATGAGAATGTTCTTCAGATTTTCCGTAACAAGGCACAGTTCCTAGTCAGCGGTCTTGACGGTGCTTCCGCAGCAGTTCTCGGTGCTTCCGCCATAGGCTGGGAGATTCAGTAAAATAAAATGATGATTATGAAAAAGAGGTTGGTGCAGGACGCTACCAACCTCACTTCATAATCTAATGTGATAAGATAGTTGGCAATTGCCGACAAAGCCTTATCGGGGGCAAATATAGTACTTAATCAGCAAAATTGCAAATTTTTAACGATTTTTTTTGCTATCGCCTCTACTTTTCTTCTATGATTAGCGGATTATGTTTTCTATATGCCAATCCTGTCACATGACATAACAACATTCCCTCTTGGTTGGTAATACGAACTTCTACGGAAGGAATCTTGTGGTGATTAGCTATTTCTATCGCCTCCGCAGTCAGGACATCCCCTTCATGAGCTGAGGCAAGGTACATGATATTGTTCTGAATACCAAAAGTCAATTGCCCGCGGCTGTTCATCACCGCAGCCAAAGCAAGGTCGGCAAGAGTAAAGAAGGCACCTCCTTGACAAACACCACCTGCATTCAGATGCTCACGAGTAACAAGCATCGTTGCAACCGCTCGTCCTTCACCTATCTCAATAATACGACACCCAGCAGCTGCTGCAAAATGATCATTTGTATTTAAAAACTGTTGAATATTCATCCTTGCTATTATTTACATTTCGTCGGCAAAATTACACTTTTTATTCCAAACTGTAAAAATAATCACGAAAAAGTTTGCTTATTAAAAGAATTCTATGTACATTTGCAGCCATAAACATAAGAACTTGGGTTATACAATGACGAATTTGAAGAATGCATGGTGGTGGCGTTGCTCGAGATTGAAATAGTCGCGGGTACGATGCCGTATATGTATTCATAAAATATCAAGGGCTCGTCGTTAACGCGACGAGCCCTTTTAACGTCAAGCAATAAGAACTTAACAATTATAATATGGAGAAATCATTTTTAGTAGACGAGAAAGGATTCTATGGAGAATTCGGTGGAGCGTATGTTCCTGAGATTCTTTATGCCACTGTACAGAAGTTGCAAGAGGAATACCTGCCGATTATAGAATCGGAAGCGTTCAAGAAAGAGTACATGGAACTCCTTCGTGACTATGTGGGTCGTCCATCCCCACTCTATTATGCCAAGCGTATGAGCGACAAGTATGGATGTCAACTTTATCTGAAGCGGGAAGACCTGAATCATACAGGTGCCCATAAGATCAACAACACCATTGGTCAGATTCTGCTTGCGAAGAAAATGGGCAAAAAACGCATTATTGCCGAGACAGGAGCAGGACAACACGGTGTGGCGACAGCTACGGTCTGTGCTCTAATGGACATGCCCTGCGTGGTCTATCAAGGTGCCTTAGACGTGGAGCGCCAACATGTCAACGTTGAGAGAATGAAGATGCTGGGAGCTGAGGTCCGTCCCGTCAAAACAGGTAATTGGACACTGAAAGATGCCACTAACGAAGCTATTCGTGACTGGTGCTGTCACCCTGCAGACACCTTTTATATAATAGGAAGCACGGTTGGTCCCCACCCTTACCCCGATATGGTGGCACGCCTGCAAAGTGTCATCTCAGCGGAGATAAAGGAACAACTGCAAGATAAAATCGGCAGGGACTACCCCGACATCCTAATGGCGTGTGTGGGAGGAGGCAGCAATGCAGCTGGGACCATCTACCATTATATTGATGACGAGCGAGTGAGAATTGTCCTTGCGGAAGCTGGCGGTCTGGGGGCAGACACTGGTCATACGGCGGCAACCATCCATGCCGGAAGACTAGGAATCCTGCATGGTGCGAAGACATTAGTCATGCAGACTCCTGACGGACAGATTATTGAAGCAGAGTCTATCTCTGCAGGGCTTGACTACCCTGGTATTGGCCCGATGCATGCCAATCTTGCATCACAGCATCGAGCCACCGTCTATTCCATCAATGATGACGAGGCTGTTAGAGCAGCCTATGAACTGACACGCATGGAAGGCATTATTCCTGCTTTGGAGAGTGCCCATGCCATTGCAGCCCTAAGCAAGATGAAATTCAAGAAGGAAGACGTCGTTGTCCTGACCGTCAGTGGTCGTGGGGACAAGGACGTGGAGACCTATTTATCACATAAGGAAATGGCTGGAGAATATGGAGACTTTTAATTATACCACTAACTGCAAGACTATTCTTGCCGACCTCTACACACCAGTAGGAGTCTATATGCGGTTACGTGACATCTATCCGCAAAGTGCTTTAATGGAGAGTTCCGATTACCACGACAAGGACAATTCCAGGTCTTTTATCGGCATCAACCCCATCGCCTCTGTAGCTATTGCACATGGGGAGGCTGTCATCAGTTTCCCAAATGGCAGCCAAGAGCAACATATTATTAATAAGGAATATGGGACGGCAGAAGCCATCCATGCTCTCATTGATCGTATTCATGTTGAGGGAGAACACATGGAATATTGCGGTCTCTACGGCTATACCTCTTTCAATGCTGTACGCTATTTCGAGAATATCGCTGTCAAGGATGAGACGCTGGAGAAGAATGACGCACCGGACATGCTCTATATCTTATATAAGGACATTATTGTCTTCGACCACTTTAACAGTCAACTGACAATCATCAGTATCTCAGAAAAGGCACAAAGTACAGAAATAACGGACATCCTCCGGGCCATGGGCAAGGCAAATGTACAGACTTACGATTTCCATCCCGTAGGAGAGGTCACTAGTCCTTTGACTGACGAAGAACACAAAGCGAACATCCGTAGAGGTATCAAGCACTGTCTGCGTGGAGATGTCTTCCAGATTGTTCTTTCTCGGCGCTTTATTCAAAAATATGAGGGTGATGACTTCAAACTCTACAGAGCACTCAGAAGTATCAATCCTTCCCCATACCTCTTCTATTTCGATTTTGGCGGTTTCCGTATTTTCGGATCCTCACCAGAGACACATTGCCGAATTGAGGACAGACGGGCATATATAGATCCCATTGCCGGTACGACAAAACGTACTGGCGATGCAGAGAAGGATCGTGAGGGAGCAGAATATCTTCGCAAGGACCCCAAGGAGAATGCGGAGCATGTCATGTTGGTAGACCTTGCCCGCAATGACCTCAGCCGCAACTGCCATGGGGTGAAGGTTGATTTTTATAAAGACTTACAATACTACTCCCATGTGATTCATCTGGTATCCCGTGTTAGCGGAGAACTCGATAAGGGAGCCGATCCTATCAAGGCTTTCATCGACACCTTCCCTGCTGGCACACTGAGTGGAGCACCGAAGGTTCGTGCCATGCAACTGATTAGTGAATACGAACCGCACAACCGTGGGGCCTATGGCGGTTGCATCGGCTATATTGGACTGAACGGCAGTCTAAATCAAGCCATCACCATCCGCACTTTTGTCTCCCGCAATGGTGAGCTTTGGTTCCAAGCTGGTGGCGGCATCGTGGCAAAGAGTGATGAGGAATACGAGCTACAAGAAGTAAACAACAAGCTCGGTGCCCTGCGCCGTGCTATCCTCATGGCAGAAAAATTATAAAGAAAAACTATCAAACCTATTATGAAAATAGTCATTATCGATAATTACGACTCGTTTACTTATAATCTTGCGCATTTAGTGAAAGAGTTAGGCGCAGAGGTCACTGTATATAGGAACGACCAGTTTGAATTATCCCAGCTGGAACCTTTTGCGAAGATTATCCTGTCACCCGGACCTGGTATCCCCTCTGAGGCAGGACTGTTGTTGGATGTCATCAAGACCTATGCAGGCAAGAAGCCCATCCTTGGTGTCTGCCTGGGACATCAGGCTATTGGAGAAGTTTTCGGTGGAAAGTTGGAGAATTTGAGTGAAGTCTTCCATGGTGTTGCCACAGAAGGTGTCCAACTGGGAAGAGACGAGATATTCTCCGGGCTCCCCGACCGTATCACCATGGGACGATACCACTCATGGGTGGTTAGCAAAGAAGACTTCCCCGATTGTCTTGAAGTGACGGCGGAGAGTGACGATGGGCTCATCATGGCACTTAAGCACAAGACCCTTAATATCCGTGGCATCCAGTTCCATCCCGAGAGCGTTCTCACCCCCGACGGTAAGAAAATGCTGCAAAACTGGCTCTTTCTTTAATCACTATAGTACCTATAGTGCCTATAGTAACTATAAAATAATAAAAATATGAAACAGACAATGAAAGACATCCTCAACAGGATGCTCAACCACGAGGAACTCTCCCGTGAGGAAATGAAAAATATCCTGATAGGTATCACGCAAAGTGAATTCCCTAATGAGCAAATTACCGCTTTATTAACGGCGCTGCAGATGCGAGGTGTTACCGTTGACGAGCTGCTCGGTTTTCGTGACGGAATCTTAGAGACTGGTGTCCCTGCCATCTTGAATGCCGACCGTTACATTGATGTAGTAGGCACTGGAGGGGATCGTAAGAACACTTTTAATATCTCCACCACCTCATGCTTCGTCATTGCTGGTGCAGGCTATAAAGTAGCGAAACATGGAAACTATGCCGCTACCTCTGTATCAGGTGCTTCTAACGTCATCCAGCATCATGGTATCAAATTCACGGACGATATTGACCGTCTGAACCGTAGTCTTAACGAAGCAGGCATTGTCTATCTTCACGCTCAGCTTTTTGCCAAGGCAATGAAGTTCGTCGGTCCTATCCGTAAAGCGTTACAGTTTCCCACCATCTTCAACCTGCTAGGTCCGTTGGTGAATCCCAGTCAGCCGAAATGTCAGTTGTTAGGAGTGGCAAATCTTGACCAGATGCGTTTATATAATAATGTATATCAGAAAATAGGCATCGACTATGGCATCGTCAACAGTATCGATGGCTATGACGAGATATCCCTCACCAGCGATTTCAAGGTGACCACAAACCAGTATGAGCGTATCTTCAAACCGCAAGACTTAGGTTTTGAGATTGCCAAACCAGAGGAACTGGTAGGGGGTGCCACCGAGGAAGAGGCTGCCGCCATCTTTGATGCTGTATTGGAGAATCGTGCTCTTCCTGCTCAGAAGAATATTGTCCTTGCCAATGCCGCCTTCGGCATCCAAGTCTTGGAAAAAGGGCAAAAGACAATTGAGGAGTGCATTGAGATGGCACGAGAGTCAATAGATAGCGGTAAGGCACTCGCAACTTTCAAGAAATTCGCAGAACTTAATTCATAACTATAGTGCTATAGTTCCTATAGTTACCTATAGAACCCATTGAAAATGACTGATATCTTACAAGAAATAGTAGCGCATAAACGCCTTGAGGTAGAGCGCTTTAAGCAACAACTCCCTGAAAAGGAGATTCATCGTAGAGTAGAGTCGATGTTTGATTTTAGCGTTCCATCCATGTCGAAGGCTTTGAAAGACTCTAATACAGGTATCATCGCCGAGTTCAAGCGACGCTCTCCATCCAAGGGATGGATTAAGGAAGAGGGCAAAGCGGAGGAAATTCCCCTCTCCTATCAGGAGAATGGTGCCACGGCATTGTCTATTCTCACAGACGAGAAGTATTTCGGAGGCAAGGATGAGTTCATCCGTATTGCCAGGCATGCTGGCGTACAGGTACCTATTCTATATAAGAACTTCATCATCGATGAGTACCAACTCTTCCAAGCTCGCCTCTGTGGTGCCTCTGCCGTCCTGCTAATAGCCGCAGACTTAACCAAGAAAGAGTGTAAGGCATATCTTCATACCGCCCACGAGTTAGGATTGGAGGTCTTGTTGGAAATGCATGGAGAGGAAGAACTGGAATATGCGGAATTGGAGCCAGATATGTGTGGTATCAACAACCGTCATCTCGGTTCTTTCATCACCGACGTACAGAACAGCTTCCGACTTGCGTCGTTACTTCCCGTCGATTCCGTCAAAGTCAGCGAGAGCGGGATATCCAATCCACAAGTCATCAAAGACTTACGACTCGCCGGATTTAACGGATTCCTCATCGGAGAGACATTCATGAAGACGGAAGATCCTGGTAAGACACTAAAGGATTTCATCTCTAAACTCTAAATGATGGACGATATGCTTATCAAGGTTTGTGGGATGCGCGACCCGGAGAATATACGCGCCGTTGAAGAACTGAACATCAACTGGCTCGGTTTTATCTTCTCGCCCCAGTCAAGTCGCTATGTGAGTAAAAAGCCCTCATATCTCCCCACCAGACAAAAACGTGTCGGTGTCTTCGTGGATGCCGATATTGAGGAAGTGAGAGAAAAGGTGGAAGAATACGGACTGGACATCATTCAACTACATGGTAAGGAGTGTCCTTCATACATCCACACGCTCCGATCTCAGTGCGGTGATCAAGTCATCACCATTATCAAAGCACTGAACATCGCTACTGCAACGGATTTAGAACAGACAAAACCCTACGAAGGCATTGTAGACTACTTCCTCTTCGACACAAAAGCAAAGATGGTGGGAGGAAATGGCACCCAATTCGACTGGTCGGTACTCACCGCCTACAAGAGTAGCACACCTTTCCTTCTCAGTGGTGGCATTGGTCCTGACGATGCGGAGAAGGTAAAAGCGTTCCGTCACCCCAGCTGCATGGGCATCGACCTCAACTCCTGTTTTGAGAAAAAGCCTGCCCTCAAAGATATCACTTTATTAAAACAATTTATAGATACTATAGGAACTATAGATACTATAGGCACTATAAAAAACATCAAAACTATGAACAAAATCAATAAACTGTTCTCCGAGAACAAAGACAAGAAATTACTCAGTCTCTATTTCTGTGCAGGTTGTCCGACCCTTGAGGGTACTGCAGATGTCATTAAGACCATGGAGCGTCGCGGCATTGCTATGGTTGAGGTAGGAATCCCCTTCAGCGATCCCATGGCAGACGGTCCCGTCATCCAAGATGCGGCAACCAACGCCTTGAAAAACGGAATGAGCCTGCATAAACTGTTCACACAACTTGAGACAATCAAGAATGAGGTCTCAATACCTCTCGTCCTCATGGGTTATCTGAATCCTATCATGCAGTATGGCATTGAAGCTTTTTGCAAGAGTTGTGTTGAAAGCGGTGTAAGCGGAGTCATCATCCCTGACCTGCCCTTCAAGGACTATCAGGAAATGGTCAAACCTATCGCCGACCGATACGACATCCGCATCATCATGCTCATCACACCAGAAACCTCCGAAGAACGTATCCGTTTTATTGATGAGCACACTGACGGGTTCATCTATATGGTATCGTCAGCAGCCATCACGGGAGCCCAGAAGAGTTTCGATGAGGCAAAACAGGAATATTTCCGCCGTATCAATGCCATGAACCTGCGTAATCCTCGTATGATAGGTTTCGGGATCTCCAACAAACAGACATTGGAGGCAGCCCAACAGAATGCCGCCGGTGCCATCATCGGTTCAAAATTCGTCACCCTGCTAAGTGAAAGTAAGGATGCCGACGAAGCATTGGACAAGCTATTCCAAGCCCTTGAGCAATAATTATGACTATAAATAATGTGGAAGAAGAGCGAGTTTTCGCTCTTCTTTTGTTACCTTTGACTCCGTCGAAGGTACTTTCGTTCTAAAAAAAACAAATAAAATTTGGCTTTTTACTCACTTATTTGTACCTTTGCACAAACTACTAAAACAGATGATATGAGAAGACTAATTCCATTGCTGATGTTGTGCGTCATTGCCCTCTCAGCACAAGCTAAAGGTTGGGACGAGCAACAGTACAAGCAAATTGAGAAAAGTATCCGTGTACCACAATTCACTGACAAGGAATATGTGATTACCAAATTTGGTGCCAAGACTGACGGAACGGCGGCAAAGAACCAAAAAGCCATTCAGAAAGCGATTGATAAATGTTCCGCAAAGGGCGGTGGACGAGTGGTTGTTCCTGCCGGGCAGAAATTCCTGACAGCAGCCATTCAATTGAAGAGCGGTGTCAACCTTGTCGTGGAGGAAGGTGCCGTTCTGGAGTTTGCCTTTGAGCCAGAGCTTTATCCTATCGTACCAACACGTTGGGAGGGACTGGACTGCTGGAATCTCTCCCCGCTGATCTACGCTTATCAGGCAAAGGACATCGCCGTCACGGGTAAAGGAACCATCGACGGTGGTGGAAGCATGGAAACGTGGTGGCCTTGGGTCGGCAACAAGCGTTTTGGTTACAAAGACGGAATGCCGATTACCCAGTGGAATGAGAACAGTCGTCCTCGTCTGCTGAAATCAGCAGAGGATGGTGTTGATATGGATGAGCGTCGCTTTGGACCGGCAGACGGACTACGTCCGCAGATGATTAATTTCAACCAGTGTGAGGGCATCCTCATTGAAGATGTCACCTTGCTGCGTTCCCCCTTTTGGGTAATCCATCCCTTGTTATCTACAGATATCACGGTACGTGGTGTACATATCAATAATGACGGTCCCAATGGTGACGGTTGTGACCCAGAGTCCTGCGACCGTGTATTGATAGAGAATTGTTATTTCAATACCGGTGACGATTGTATCGCCATCAAGAGCGCCCGAAACAATGACGGGCGTCAGGGGGGACAAGGACGTTACGCTGGAAGACCCTCCAAGAACATCATTATCCGTAACTGTAAAATGCAGAACGGTCACGGCGGTGTCGTCATCGGCTCTGAGATCTCTGGCGGTTGTCAGAATGTCTATGCCGAGAACTGTGAGATGGACTCTCCTAATCTCGACCGTGTCCTACGTATCAAGACCAACTCGTGCCGTGGTGGTATCATCGAGAATATCAACATGCGTAATGTCACCGTTGGTCAGTGTGGTGAGGCAGTACTGAAGATCAACACCGACTATGAGCCCAAGGAAGTTTGTTGTCGCGGTTTCTATCCCACAGTACGTAACGTCACTATGGAAAACGTTACTTGTAAGAAGTCCAAGTATGGTGTCATGATTGTAGGCTATGAAGATCCGAAACTTGCCTATACCGTTAATAACATCACCGTACGCAACTGCCAGTTTGACGGAGTCTATAACAAGCCAGTCCATCAGATAGGACTTGCCCAGGATGTCAAGTACGAGAATCTCCTCATCAACGGTTCACTGGTATTGCAGGAGATGCCCTACAAGCACTATAGCGAGTGGCTCACCTACTCCGAGATGAAACGAGTGCCGAAGTCATACCTCCTCGATTTCTCCGACGCTCCCAAATGGAGCTATGTGATGGGTATCGAACTGGAGGGTATGCTCGACACCTATCTACGCTATGGGGGCGAGGACATCCTGAAGTATTGCAAGGAGTATACTGACACCATGATCTATGCCGATGGTAATATCCGTGGTTTCAATATCCTGGACTATAATCTTGACAACATCCGCACAGGACATTTTGTGACTCGCATGTACCAGAAATACCCTGAACCCAAGAACCTGCTTGCCATGCAGCTTATGATGAAGCAGTTGCAGAACCAGCCACGTACCATTGCCGATAAGGTATTCTGGCACAAGGCTATCTATGCCTATCAGGTATGGCTTGACGGTATCTTCATGGGACTGCCTTTCCGTACACTAACAGCCCCTATCACCACATCAGCGAAGGATGCGAAAAAAGGTGCTGTCACCAAGATTTATGACGATGCCGTCAATCAGTTGAAGATTACCTATAACCGTACTTTTGATCCTAAGACCGGACTGAACCGCCACGCCTATGATGAGACACGTAAGACATTCTGGGCAGACAAGGAAACGGGACTCTCACAACATTGTTGGGGACGTGCTCAGGGTTGGTATACCATGGCGCTCATCGAGGTGCTGGATGCACTGCCAGACAACTATGCCCGTAAACAGGAGGTGGTAGAACTGCTTGTCAAAGACTTCGATGCGATCCTGAAATGGCAGGATAAGAAGAGTGGTGTATGGTATCAGGTGATGGATGCTCCAGACCGCCAAGGGAACTATCTGGAGAGTACCTGCTCCAGCATGTTTGCCTATGCTCTTTTGAAAGCTTACCGCATGGGCTATGTTGGAGAGAAATACCGTGATGCAGGTATCCGTGCCTATCAAGGTATCATCAAGAACTTCATCAAGGTACACCCTGACAAGACAATCTCCCTCACCAACTGCTGTTCTGTGGCAGGACTCGGTCCCGCAGCGACCCCTGAGGTAGAGGCGGCGTTAAAAAGAATCAACCCGCAAGGCAGTGTCAAGGAGAACAAGAGGCGTGACGGTAGTTACGACTACTACCTTAGCGAACCCATCCGTGACAATGATGCCAAGGGGGTCGGTCCGTTCATCTGGGCGTCTCTTGAGATGGAGATGATGGGCTACACGACAGAGAATTTGAAGAATTAAGAACAAAAAACGATATGAGAAAGTATCTATTGACATTTATCGTTGCTGTCAGCGGACTGCTGTCTTATGCACAGAGCAGCTACGACCTGAACGAGCCTTTTGGTTTCTGTACCCGTTCTTCACGTACGGATGCTACTAGTACTTACGATGTCACGGGAGGTGGTTGCTATACCTACCCCATACCAGACAGCTTTACTGGTAAGGTGACCACCCTGAAATCTAATGGTCAGGACATGAAGGGAACCATCCAGAATGCCATCAAAAACAATGATGTCGTTATCCTCGATGGAGCCGACGGTGAGTTCATTGTATCGAGCAACATAGGTATCTCTGGCATTGACAAAACCATCATCGGCATCAACAATGCCATTATCAGCACCAAATGGTATGTGACGGACGAAATCAAGAAGGCTCTTAACGATGCCGGCGTTCCTAATATGAGTACCAGCGGTGGTGGTGGAACCCTTCCCAACGGACAGTATGTCTCTGAAGAGGCGGAGTATAACACCCGCAAGATCATCATTGAGATGACAGGTGACAATAGTGAGGACTACCGCAAGTCGGGATGTATCTCCTTGAGCAATTGTCAGAATATCATCATCCGCAACATAACGTTCAAGGGACCCGGTGCTATCGACGTGGGTGGTTACGACCTCATCTCCTGCACTGGTTCCAAGAACTGCTGGGTAGACCATTGCGAGTTCATGGATGGTATGGATGGTAACTTCGACATCACACAAAAAGCCGACTTCAACACCGTCAGCTGGTGTGTCTTCCGTTATACCGACCGTTCGTACATGCACCAGAACACCAATCTTATCGGCAGTAGCGAAAGCGAGGCAACAGGTTTTCTGAACACCACCTTCGCCTTCAACTGGTGGGCTGCTGGGTGTAATCAACGTATGCCGATGGGACGTGTAGGAAAGATTCACATGCTGAACAACTACTATAGCTGTAGTGGTGCCAGCCTTTGCATGAATCCCCGCAAAAACTCGGAGTTCCTTATTGAAGGCAACTATTTCGCCAGTGGTGTAAAGAACTGCTATAAGAATAATGATGCCACAGCTGTAACATGGGCAGACAACAATGTCATTGCAAACTCTTCTGCTTCCAAACCGTCATCTTTCGGAACGACAGTCACTGTCCCCTACTCCTATAACGTTGCCACCACAGCCGATGTACCCTCCGAGGTACAGACGAATGCTGGTGCCACCCTGCCCTATGGTGACAAAAGCGAGGAGACGACGGGTAAAACTGGTAGCATATTATGGGCTTCATTGTCAAACACCAATGCGGAAATTGCTACAGCTATCAACGATTTTTTTACCTCAACAACGATGACTTTGGGCAGTGAGCTTGAACTGGATGGCACAAAAAACATATCTGGAGTTGGTACAGAAACCAAGATTAAACAGAAAAACGTAAATGCGACATCTGCCTCTGACGATAATGCCATTAGCTTTTTTGTTACGACAAAGAGCGGCTATCAGTTTAAAGCCACAGAACTCTCCTTTTCGGCTACCCGCATGGGAACAGATAGAGGAAAACTAGATATCAAATGGATTGACGCTAATGGAGAACTTTCACTAGATAATGGTGTTACTCCTAACAGAGACAATGCCTCCACTCCATACACAAACTATTCATATAACGTATCTAATCGTTCTGGAGCAACAGAAGGTACATGTTCTTTTGTCATCAACCTCTATGAGTTAAGTTTTAATAACGGATCGGACAATTTTAAAGATGTAGGCTTTGCCAATATTCTCATCAAAGGTACGATTACCGAGAGCTCTACTGGTATCAGCACCCCTGTCGTCATCAAAGGCGACGGCACCATCTACAACCTCTGTGGTCAGAAAGTAGATAGCTCATATAAAGGTATCGTCATTAAGAACGGAAAAAAGTTTATCCAAAAATAAAGAAAAACGAGAGGCTCATCACCTCTCGTTTTTCTTATTTACTTCTGTATGTATTTCCTTCCTCCCTGGATAACCAAACCTTTGTACTGGCTGTCGACTTGTTGTCCCCTAACGTTATAGCGGGGCATGTTGGGATTCAGGTCTGTACCCTTGACGGTGACGGCACTGATACCCGTAGAGGGGTCGTATTCATAGCATCCTAAGTCGGGAGCCTCTCCTTTATAGAACACATAATCGGCAATCTTCTCTCCTTTGAAGTCCGTATAGTTCACACCTTTGTCTATCAGATTCGTTGACGTACTCTTCAGATGGAACTGCGTAGTCTCTGCCAAAGAACCGTCTGCATGACGCGGAGCATTGATGACACTCTCGATGTCTAGCCCTTCGAAGTCTGACTCACTGACACTAAAACCAGTATCCCATGTGTTATGGTCATCGGTAATCGTTGCACCGGGATACTTGTCAAAATGCGAACTTAAAGGAGAAAGGCTGATGCAGTTCTTAATAACCAAGGTATATGCATAGGAATTACCAAAACCGTAATTATGCTTGTTCTTATACGATGTACAGTTGATGACCTTCATATGACCTGCATTGTTGTTTTGGTCGAAGCCCTTGCTGCGATGACCTACGGCAAGACAACGATAGAGTTCCGTATCATGTTTCGTGCCTTGACCGCCCAGTTTGAAGCCGTTGGGATTACCACCGTTGGCAAAGTGTGACAGGTCCTTGCCCACGAAACAGCTCAGCCCGGCATCCTTACCCAGTACACGGGGATGTGCTGAAAGGTCGAAATATTCCGGACCGTTATTATAGGTAATACAATTGATATAAACAGTAGGAGTACCATCTGTCACACGCTGGAAGGAGTCCCATCCGTCATCACTGTTCCCCCATGCCCGACAACCGATATAGACATTGCCAGCTCCCGTATACTGCTTGTCGGCAAAGCCATCGGCATTTCCGCCATTAGCCTGATAGTCGAAATTCTCGTGCGAATCACAGTTGATAATGAGATTGTGTCCTCCCGTCTTATGCTGGATGCCCGTATCACAACAACCGTAGACCTCCATGTTCTCAAGAATATTGTATGAGCCGGTATTCTGTATACCTTTATATCCCGCATAGCGGATGGTAAGTCCCTTCACGTGGACATAGTTACGATTAAGGTTCCATCCATTGTTGTTACTGCCATTGGTTTGGTTGCGGAAATCCCATATGGGTTTCTCATTCTCATAGGCACAGATGGTAATGTAATTATTGGCATTACCACTTCTTGTCAGATAGTTCACTGTGCTGGAGATTTCATACACCCCGTCACGCATATACAGACAATCGCCTGCATACAGTTTCTGCATCATTGTCCTCAACGCACCGGGATTCTCTGGAGTCTTTCCATCCCCGGTACCTGTTGGTGAACAATAATAATTAGTCGCCTGCATACCCATCGTCATCAGGGCAAGACAAACCGTCATCATCCATTTCTTTGTATTCATCTTTCTGTAGTTTGTTAGTTTCTGTTGGCAAAGGTACAAAAAGTTTATTAAGTTTCCTATGTACCTTTTTAATTATTAACACTTAAACGTTTGCGACAAAGGCAGGGATGACACAAAAGTCCGTAAACGTTTACGGGCTTTTTGTTGTTTTTTAACCACCCCAGCCTACACCTATTTATAATATTATAGTTATCTTTGCAGTCAGAATGACTAAATAATATTAATAACTAAAAACAAAATTTATGAAGAAACTTTTATCTCTCATGACCCTTATGATGCTCTTTGTGGTATCAGCATGGGCAGACACAGTGGTATTGAGTTCCCCTTCTGCAAATACCAAGACACATAGTGACGCAGAAGGAATCATCACGATCACTGATGCAACAGACAACACGGGCATCCAGGTCGGTTCTGGCTCGTTCACCTACAATGGGACGAGTTACACCCCGATGAAGCTGTCAGGCTCACGTCAGTTTAACCTGTCGTTTGCCAGCAATGCCACCATCACCAAGGTGACACTCATTGGTACCAGTAACAAAACAGATCAAGTAGCAACAGTAGGTCCGGACAAGAACGACAGGACATCGTTGGGCACATTGCCTCTCAAGGGATCTGATCCTGTGACTATTGACATTACAGGACAGACAGGTATTAACGCCTCCACCCAATTCCTTGCCCTTATTGTCGTGGAGTACAGTACGACAGCCCCGTCGCTGAGCGTTGCCCCCAAGACATTATCGTTTGCGCTGAATCCCTCACAGCAGACTGACTCAAAGACTTTCACGCTGACGGGAAAGAACCTGACGGACGGTACTTACAATCTTACCGTTCCCAACTTGGCAGGTCTTTCAGTAGACCCCACGAGTTTCACGGTCAAGGACGGTGCCGTAAACCAGGAATTCACGGTTACTTATGCCTCTACGGCTGACGTTGCTAAGGCAACAACAGAGATCACTGCCGCCGTGGGCGACCAGCGCACGTCTGTCGCCATCACCTACCAGAGCCGTTCCACGGCATATACTTGGGCTACCGTCGGCGAGGCTGCTACATGGGACTGGAGCCAGTTGAGCGGTGAGGTTCAACTGACTGCCGATACCACCCCCAAGCAAACCGACGAGTTCCTGCTCGCCGACCTCGACGACCGTATCACATTCACTGAGGGATTCGGTGATGCCACTGCCCTCATGATGAAAGACATGCAATATCCCACACGTAACGGCTATGCACAGGGAAACATTATCAAGTTCAAGACCTCTGTGGCAGGAACCATCTCAGTAGACTTCTCCAATACAGGAAAGGACCGCCCCTACAGATACCTGTACGTCAATGGCGAGGCGACTTCCTTCAAGAGTGGTACTGCCGACAAGGTCAGTGCTACTGACATCTCAGTACCTGCCGGTGAGATAGAGTTGAAGGGATACATCCCCGATGCCAGCGACCCTCAGGCTCGTGAAGCTGACGTTGTTGGTGATGCCATGCTCCGTTGGTATAAGATCACCTTCACCCCGAAGGCTGACGGCGGCTACGAGCCTACCAGCACCTTCCGTGACATCAAGGCTGACCTGACACAACTGCAGTCGCTGGCTACGGGAAGCGACGTATATATTAAGGTGGCTGAGGACGGCACAATTAGCGAGGCTGCCAGTGCTGAGGAGGCAAACGCTTCGCTGAAGGGCAACTGGCACGGTACATCTTACGGCTGGTCGAACTTCACTGCCAGCGTTCCTGTTCAGGGCTGCGTGAAGATTACCTACGCTACCCACGACTACGGCAACGACATCACGGTGACCAACATTGAAGGCACTGAGGTTGCCAAGTTCAACACGACAGGTGCCAAGTGGTCGAGCGACCACAACAACGTGGTGGTGGCTTACTATCGCACCAATGAGGCTACTACGCTGAACTTCAGCAACGCCAACTACAACCCCTACTTCGCCGTGGAGGCTATCGACCCTGCCGACATCCCCGCAGAAGTAACGAAGTATAACATCACCTTCGCTGCCGGTGAGGGAACAGGTGTTGCCCCCACTGCTCAGGAGATTGCCGCTGGTGAAAAGTTCAACGCTCCGAAGAACTATACCCTCTATGCAGAAGGCAAGACATTGACAGGCTGGAGCGACGGCACCAAGACCTACGCTATCGGTGAGGAGATTACTCCTGAGGCTGATATGACACTGACTGCCCAGTATACTGCCAATGAGGTGACGCTGGCTGACCGTACGGAAGCCGTCACCCTGAGCTTCCCGCTGAACGGCTATAACGACAATCCCAAGTACAACTTCAACGGCAATGCCGGCATCATCGTTACACAGGCTGCTGTTAATGGCAAGACCATTGATGTGAAGGCTGACGTGGACGCTACCAGTGGTAAATTTACATATAACGGCAGCGGATGGCACCAGGTGAATGCTGGCACGAAGGTGACTGTTCCTTCTTGCAAGGATGCCACCTTTGCCGTAACCACTTACAATGACGCAACCTCTGTCAATTTCAACGGTGCAGCAGGAACGGCAGATGACAAAACTGCTACGTATACCGCTACCGCTGACGATGCGACCCTTGAAATCTCACAGGTTAGCAACAACTACTGGAATGCATTGACGATTACCCTGCCCGTAACAAGCCAAGGCGGTGGCGACGAGCCTGTTGACCAGGACGTAACTGCGACATGGGACTATGCCGATGCCACAGTGATGTCAGAGACCATGGCATTATCCGGCTCTACAACAGCAGGAACCGTAAAGGCGAAGGAAGACAACGGCATCCTGATGACTGTTGAGGCTAACGGTGCTACCTTCCGCAACAACGGCAACAATATTCAGGTAAGATCTGGTGCCGTCTTCAAGGTTCCCGTCAAGAATATTGGTGACCTTGTAACGGTGAAGGGCTATCCTGGCTATTCATATTATAAGATCAACGATGGTGAGGAGATCACCAATACCAGCGATAATCCTCAAACAGAGTACAAGGCAAAGTCAACGGACGTGACGAAGGGTTATGTGGCTATCACTTCTACCAATGATAACAACTACTTCTACACGATTTCTGTCACTCAGTATGCTCCTAAGTCAACTAACATCCAGGAGAAGTCTATCTACAAGACCGACTTCAGTGACTGGGAGGTAGCTTCACCCAGCGACCCAGCCATTACGGTCAAGAAATCGACGAAGTATACGGAGGAGGAACTGGACTTCACATTGTTCCAGACTTCCGTCATGGCTACAACTGACTCTAAGTTCGCCTCATACACCACCCTGCCCCGCATGACACTGCGTGCAGAAAAGAACAAAGGTTCTTACTTCATCACCAGTGCGCTGGCTGAGATCACCAAGATCCGCTTCATCCATGGAGCCACTGGCAGCAACCGTGGCTGGAAGGTTGAGGCAAAGGGTGACGGCGACAATGACTGGGTAGTCATCTCCGACTCCTACACCAACCCACAGAACTGGTGTGAGGTGACAAAGAGCGTCAACAAGAAGAACTGTCAGTTGCGCTTCACCAACCTGGCTGACGCCCAGAACGCCTTCTTGTTCGAACTGGAGATCTTCGGTAACGTAGACTTGGCAGGTAAGCCATTACTCGGCAGCTTCAAGGCTAACGGTAAGGAATATGTGGCTGACGACCTCTTCGAGATGAACAGCCAGGGCAACTACGAAGGAACCAACGAGGTGAGCAAGACAGAGACCATGATCAGCGAAAGAAACCCGTTGACTGACATCGTAGCCGACAATGGTGAGATTGGTGATGTCACCTATGCGACAACTGGTGAGGGCGCAGACCAGAAGACACTCGTTACAATTCCTGTTACTGCAGAGAAAGGTAGTGCCAACTATCTCCTCAGCGTTGTATTTAAGCCAGACTTCACCCTGACATACTATGATGCCACTGGCGAAGTGTTCGGTACACAGACTGTTGAGAAGGACGCAAAGATTGGTAAGTTCGAAAAAGACATTGCCGATGTCAAGTCCACGAAGGAAGGCTACAAGGCCCGTGGTTGGTTCAAGAACGACTATGTCGGTGAGAAATATTCCGTAGAGGATGTGATTACTGGTGATGCCAAGCTCTATGCCGTAGAGACAGAGATAGAAGGTCCTAGCGACAGTCGCAAGTACGAGTTTGACCTGAGAAGCAAGACGTTCTATCCAGAAGACCATGAGGCATTCAACGTTGTAGGTAAAGGCAAGTGGCATGACACCACTCACGGATGGTCATTCTATAATGACGACAAGATTGAACTGCTCGTCGGCAAGAAGGCTACAATCTCCATCGCACTCTGCCAGTATGGCTCCGGCACCAATATCCTCGTGAAGAATGCTGCTGGTGAGACATTGGAGACACTGGCTGCCAAGAGTGAGACAGACGGTGCATTGGTAAGCTACAATTACGAAGGTGCGGAAGGAACAGTAACCCTCGAGATGGTAGCTTCTGGTGAGATGTATATCCACAACGTGAAGATTATCAATACCACGACCACCAACTACGATATAGAAGGACAGTGGATCTACGTGAAGCAAGGTGATGCCAGCAGCTTCCTCGATGCTATCGATGCTGCCAACGGCATGACAGGAACTGACAGAGTATATGTCTATGTTCCGAATGGTACTTACGACCTCGGTCAGACAACCTTGACCACGATCGGACGTGATAACATCTCCATCATCGGTGAGTCGATG
>JAEEGK010013442.1_pt1 | contig 18441 bp, 18 predicted proteins | sample 8958771 | NCBI WGS metagenome assembly JAEEGK01 (sample SAMN16246547, study PRJNA631951) | gut metagenome | biome: gut microbiome; feature: rumen; material: SC-attached | host: Bos | place: Iran: Karaj | collected 2018-10
ATCGGCGGCAAATCCGTACCACCCCTGAACCCCAAAATACCGGGATCGGCCACCCATAATGGTTCTGTAAGTATAATCTTCTAAATCCAGCGCCACTACCGCATATGGAAAGGCAAAAGACAGCGCTAAATCCGTATTCCAATACCCTTCTTCATAAGATACCGATTCATCGTCCTGCCCAGGAATTTTCCTGTTATCCAAATCCCCAACTCTTACCGCTCCGCCAGCAACGAAATTAATTCCATTCCTCGCATTCATGAACTGCGCCGCAGAAGGCGGATGGTTCGAGCACCCCACAAACAGCAGGGCGCATACCGTCAAAGCAATCCATAAAATTCCGCGAGCCATTATCTATAAAATAGAATATCTAGGCAAAAAACGAATTCATTCCATCCAACAATTTGCAAGCTTTATCAAGCAAAACAAACCTACAAATACAACCCGAATCTAACGTCGCACTTGACGCCGGCAAAGTCTGCGTAGTTCAGCCACACGGCGCAACCGGCGCTCACCCCGTTAATCAGCACGTCCTCGTCTTCGATGATATTCTTGCGGCTTTGCAGGGTATGCTCGTAACGGACGCCCAGCGAGTAGTGATACAGCGGCTCAGAATGAGTGTCATCATCGAAATATTTATAGGTTACGCCGGCACCTACTTCGGGTGCAATTTTCCATATACCGTTCATGTCAAGAGGCGGCCTGTAGAATAATTCCGCATTGACGAAGTTCAGCGTAGCATTGGCTCCACCGCCCATCGTCCCGAAGAATTCACCAAACCGAAAAACTAGGCCCACAGTAAGTTCCAGGCCAAACATGACCTCCTTCTCTTCGGCAACAAACGGGGCTGTCAAGGCCAATCCCAAATACTGGCTCTTATAATTCCGATTTTTCTCGTTCCACTTTTTCCTGGATTCCTTGGCTCGGCGCGCATTTTCCTCATTTTCGCGCTTGTGATATTCTCCTTCGCGCTTTTTGCATTCATAATCGTCGTCTCTGCACGTAGTCGCCCAATCGACAACACCCCAAATCACTTCCAGCACAGTAGGCGTATCATCATCGCGCGGATTCGAAGGGCCTGCCCACGCCGGAAAAATAAGCATGCACACGCATACCAGAATCATCCATAAATTGCGTTTAGGCGAGAACATAACTAACCCCCATATTCATGAAGATATATTAACGCACTTGAAAACGAGCGTAGGTTATCAGCAAATTCCGTGCGTTCGTCGGGATTATTTTAAAGATGCCCGCCGACGCGGGCATGACAAGTAAAGCGACGGGGATGACTAGTAAAGCGGCGGGAATGACATACCGTCGTTTATTTCTTCTTCGCCTTCGGTGCAGGCACTTCCGGCAACATCGCGTCCAGGAGTTTCGCCAAGAACTTGCTGTCGGCAATCTGCTCGTTGGTCACGCGGAGCATGGGCTTCGCGCCTTCGTAGGGCAACTGCTTCTTTGCGCCGGGGAGCATCGCCACAGCCGCGGGCACAGGCTTCACCAGCAGGCGATCATCGTAAATCCCGCCGAAGACTTTCCCGTCGGCATACAGAATGTACTCGCCCATCATCTTGCGGGTCGTCACGCAGAAACCACCTTCAAGCAGCTTTCCGTTGAACTGTTCCAAAACGTGATTGCGGAATTTTTCTGAACTCGGCATAGATTCCTCTCATTTTTTCCACAATATAAAAAATTAATTTGTATATTCTCCCTATGCTCAACTACGTATTCCTCATCCTCGCCATTGTTGCGGAAGCCGCCGGCACCACGCTCCTCAAGATGTCGGAGCAGTTCACCAAGCTCATCCCTTCCATCGCCTCGCTCGTCTGCTACGTGGCGTCGCTTTATCTGCTGAGCCTTTGCCTGCGCAGCATACCCATCGGCATCGCATATGCCACCTGGTCGGCGCTCGGCATCGCCCTCATTACAATAAGCGGCATCTACTTTTTCAAGCAGACGCCCGACTTGGGCGCCATCATCGGGCTCGTCCTGATTATTTCAGGCGTTGCCGTGCTGAATCTATTTTCGAAAATGGATATCCACTAGCGGTCGAACCGGAAAACGTGCCGGTTGTAGTTTGACGTAAGCAGGTACTGCTTTTCGCGCTGGACAGTCATGAACATGTTCACCAAGTAGGCGCGCAGGCCCGTCACCGACTGTTCCAAATCGGTAAGGTCCATAATCTTGCCGTCGTCCTTGATAACAAGCACAAAGTCCTTTTCGCGCAAGAGCACGGCAAATTCGACAAACACGCGGCGGCCGGCATTACGTTCATAAACGCTCATGCCCATCTCCTCGAGCAACAGCATCGCCTTCACGACACTCATCTCGTTCACCGACCTGCGCTTGAGCAGTTCACCCACGCTGTCGCGGTAGGCAATCAGGTTTTCCGGTGTCAGGAGCATATCGTGCATGTGCCAGTAGTCCGCAACCGTGAGGTGTTCGAGCAAAAGCGGGAATCGCGCCCTGCCATAAATTAGCACCTGTACGCCCGCGCATAGCCCCATCGCCAAGAAGGGAGCCGCGCCAAAGCCCAGCCACACGTATTCGCCGCCCCACAGCGCACCCGCACCCATCACGCATACGACAGGGCTCAGGAACATCACGAAGAGAATGAATATGAAGGAGAGCACCGGCTTTTCATGTACGTGGAACGCCGCGTAGATTTTCACCAGAGCAAGCGGACATAGGCCTACGGCGCACGCGCGTATCGCAAAGGCCATTTCGCCGGCAAGTTCCTCGGAACGGATATGGAACACGTGCGTGAGCAGCGGGGCACAAAACAGGAGAATCGCGGTCGCAAGCAGGCTCTCCTTGAGCACCGTCCAGTTCACGAAGCGCATCACCTGGAGCACTCCACGGTCATTATCTTCGCCACGATAGATGTTTATGAGCGGTTCCGCCGCCATCCATATGCCGTTAAACACGACGCTCAGTTCCACGATTTCGTAAACAACCGAAAGCACCGTAATGCGGTCACTGCTGAAATTTGCAACAAAGTAAAGGTTCATGAGGCCAGCGAACAGCGCAAAGAAAAAGAACTCGCACGCCTCCGCGATGCTGAACCGGATTACCGACATAGAATCGCGCATGTTGAAGTGCCACACGAACCGGAGCGAATTGTTCTTGCGGGCAAAGTGCGTACAAAGTACTATGATGCTGAGCATCACCGACAGGAGCGTACCGAGGGCAATCCCGGACATTCCCATGAACCGACAGAATATGCACGAAAGTACGAGGTTGCCGAGCAGGAGCGCGGCATACGAGGCCTTGCAGGTACCCGTGTCGCCGTCCACGTAGACCATCTCCTGCAACGTATTGTTTAGCGGGATAATGAAGGCGAGCCCCAGGAACCAGCCGTAGAACTCGTTCACGTAGTTGAGCAGTTCGGGTTCAACCTCCATGACGCCGAACATGATTCCCTTGCCTGCAGAAAACAGCACGACCATGAACACGCCGACAATAAACGAGAGAATAAGGCTCTGGCCAAAAAAGCGGTCAGCCTTCTCCTTGTTCATGCGCCCCAGCTCGATGGAATAGCACACGAGGCTCCCCACCATCACGACGGCGCTCATGAAGAATATGAACGAGAATAGCGGAGTGAAGAACGAGATTGCGGCAAGTGCGGTATCGCCCAGGAACTGCGCCGCGACCACCTTGTCGATGAAAACGTTCACGAATTCAGCACAGACGGATACCGATGCCGTAAAGAGCATCGACCTGAACCGGCGACCGCTAAATGATTCCCTGATACGCATTTCAGCAGAAAATATAGATATTCCGGACCACCCGACCCAAGCCTAAAACCGGAACGACCTCGCCTTCTACCCCAAAAAGTGACCAAAATGTAGAAAATCTTTTACCAAGAAACAATGTTCCGGCCAGATAAAAATAATTATTTTATACGCCATTCAAAGAACAACGTTATCTACAACAGGAGTAATAGAATGAAACTAGGCATCTCTATCACCGGCGGCGGGGCGCTCGGAATCGGGCCTCTCCAGTTTATGCGCCGCCTTGAAGCGGATCTCGGTAAAAAGAAGACTCTTGCAAGCGTCGGCGATGCCTTTGCGGGCACGTCTACCGGTTCCATCGTAGCCACCGGCCTTGCAAACGGGATGTCCGCAGAAACGCTCTACAACCTGTACAAGGATAACCTTCCCAAGATTTTCAAGAAGGTCAGCTCGACCCGCATATTGTCGAAGAGCTACTACCGCTACGACAATTCGTACCTGAAGAAGATGCTCCAGGAAAACTTCAAGAAGCACATGTACGAATTCAAGAAGCCCGTCTACATTCCGGCGACATTCCTGAACGGCAAGAGCGTGGAAAAAGTATGGGGCAAGGACGACGGCGATACGCCGCAGTGGTTCGCCGTGCTTTCGAGCTGCTCTGCGCCCACGTACTTCAACACCGTGAGCCGCGAATGGAAGGGCAATACCGAAATCTACTGCGATGGCGGCATGTGGGCGAACGACCCCGTCATGGTTCTCGAATCCGCACTGGTCAGGTACAAGGCCTACAAGGACAACCTGCGCATCATCTCGTTCAACACGGGAATGGACCATCCGCCTGCAGAACTCACGGACAAGAGCATCATCGGCTGGGGCAAGTACATTCTCGACGAATGGGTGGCACGCACGGGCAACTCCGGCAAGTTCATGGCGAAGGCGAACCTCGGCAAGGACAACGTGATGCGTCTCGCGCCCAAGGTAACGAAGCCGTACGAGATGGACAACATGAAGATTATCGACGAAGTTTCGGATATCTGGGACAAGTACTACGACGAAGTCGGCAAGGATGTCGTCAAGTTCATTACCGAAACGCCGGAAAAATAACAAGAACTTACACCTCAACACACAATTTGGGGCAGCCCCTCGGCTGTCCCAAATTTCTTTTGCCCGAAACTACTTCAGGGCGCGCAGTATCTTTTTCTGCTCGTCGGTAATGCGGTAACTCTCGCACGCCTTCTGGATAGTCTTCGCGTGAATCCAGGGCGAAAGCCTGCGGTTCTTAATATAGGGGAAGGTCGCGTTCCACTGCTTGGCGAGCGCGGTCGCGAAGTACCAGGCGATGACCATCTGCACGTAGTAGCGGTCCGTGGCACGTACCTTACCGCCCGCGGCACCGGTATCGGAATCGTTGAACAGGTTCTCGTCTATCGCGGCGACCATTTCCAGGTGCTTCTTGTCGAAACGTTCGTCCAAGAAAAAGTTCATGAGCATGTTCACGCCGAAACGCACCGTGTAAGGCTCGCGCGACTTGAGCCACGCCTTGATGCGGGCCAAAAAACGAGCCTCGTCCCTGAGCAGCGCCTTCGGGGACTTGCCGTCGCAAACCGCCCAGTTGTCTATGTACGGCAAAAACTGCTCGATACGGCGCAGGCACTCGTCCGCATCCTTGATGCGCTCGACCACAAGGAGGTGTACCTGGTTCTCTTCGAAATACTTGTGCGGGAGCTTGTCCAGGAAGCGCGCGACATCGGCCGGCACGGTTTTTGCAGCCGCGGAACCAGCCGCCGCGAACTCCTTCGCGATCTTCCGCATCGTGGGCACGCGCACGCCGATAATCGTCTTCTTGTTAATATTCGGCAGGAGCGACGCGTGAAAATCGCGGTACTTCAGGTCCTGTTCGGCAAGGAGGCGCTTTACAAGTTCAGCATGGGTCATAGAAAAAAGATAGATAAATTATCTATCTTTCTCACACTAATACCCAAAGGGGCAATATGTCTAGAACCGCAACCAGAAATCACGCCATTGAACTTGTAAGGATCATCGCATGCCTGCTTGTCATCATGGCGCACATCCAGGTCGTCATCAACGACGGCAATTCCATTGTAACAGGGCGGCTTTTCTTCTCGACCATTATCGCCGACGATGTCCCACTCTTCCTCCTGGTGACAGGTTTCTTTTTTTTCCACCGGATTCACTCGGACAGCGACATCGTCCCGGCATTCCCGCACAAGGCAAAAACGTTCCTTAGCCGCATATACATTCCCACCATCGCCTATATAATTATCAACATCCTTTACCGCTATTTTACCGGGCCGCAAGGCTCCATTTTGACAGCCGACTGGAACTACCTAGGCAGATTCGTCTTCAGGCTCGCCCCTGGCGACCACCTGTGGTATATCTGCACCTACATGTCCTTCGTCTTCTTTTTCCCGATGCTCGCCTTCGTCTGCCAGGACACTCCCCAAAAGAACAAGGTGAGGCGCACCTTGCTCGGCATCGCCATCGGGTGTGCCGTAATCACCGACGTCCAGTACTTTTTCAAGATGAACTTGCTCGACATAGACAAGTACCTCTGGGGCTACTGCACCATCTTCCTGATTATCGGGTACGAACTCTCCCTGTTCGTGCGCAGGTTCGATAACCGGAAAATGAAGCTCATCCTTGTCGGCCTCGGATTGTATATCCTCGGAATTGCCGTGAAGATCCTGCTGCAGAAATACATGCACGCCGAGTACGGGTATATCCAGAACCGTTTCCGCTGGCTCCAGTGCTCGCCCTGTTTTGTAACTGCGACCGGGCTCTTCATCACAATCTACACGCTAGGTTCCTTCATCAAGGCGCACGGGATTCCCGCCAGAATCATCAACTTCATCGGTTCGTGCACCTTCGCCATCTACCTGTTCCATTACATCGTCATCCGCGAAACCAAGACATGGCAATTCGAACTCATTAGCAAATTCTCCAACATATCGACATTCCCGGATACCGCGGCCTACTACTTCTCCTTCGCGTTCATCGTACTTGCGATTACCTTCGTCATCGCACTCATTTTCAGGTTTGCCGTAGAAAAACCGGTCGCATGGATTTTCGACCGGAAGAAAAAATCCGGCATCCACGCCGGCCCTTCTGGCGCTATTCCGGATTCGAATCCTTCGTCTTGATTCTCGCGCTCAAATAACTGAGCACCAGGTTCTGCCACACCACGTAGCACGTGGGGGCAAGCGCCACCACGGGGCCTGCGTACAAAGTAGAAATCCAGATGACGAGAGTCGTGTTCTTCTGCCCCATGCTCTGCGCGCTTTCAATCGGGCGGCGGTTCCTTTCAACATACCACCCGAGGGCATAAAGCAGTATGCAGAGCAAGAGCGAAATCCCCGCCATCATCGGGAGCTTGCCGCTATTCCACAGGTCCCAGAATCCCATCTCGCGAATGTCGTAACTTGCCTTCGCGAGGATTACGAATACCGAGAAAGTCCACACGAACATCGTGTATTTCTGGAACTTTGCCGCACGGTCGGCGAGTTCCGGGTAAAAAGCGCGGAGCCCGAGCGCGAACGCCAGCGGGATACTGATGATGGGCTGGATGGTGTTGAAAATCTTCATCGAGATTTCGCTCAGGCTCGCATCGGCGCCGGTAAGGTACCCGAAAACAATCGGGATGGAGAAGCACGCGATGAGGTTTCCGCTCAGGAATATCTTGAGGGCGAGCGACGCCGAACCGCCGAGCATCTTGGCCATCGCGGGGGCGGCATTTGCAGGCGGGCAGAGCGCGATGATGGCTCCACCGAGCAGCACCTCGCGCGGGAGGTCGAACAGCTTCACGATTCCGGCAAGGGCGGCGACAAGCAAAAGGCTCACCACGAGCGCCCGGATTTCAATCTTGAAGGTATAGCCGTGCGTCTGCGGGGGAATTTTCGTCACGAAGGTCAGGAACATCATGGTGCCGATCAAAAACGGCATCATGGGCGAAAGCACGTGAGCCTGCGGAATCAAAATCCCGAGGAGAATCGCTACAGGCATCAAAATGGCACGCAGGTTCTTCATAACGCGCCCAAATCTAGAAAATTGCTAAATTTCGCACCATGCTTCGTTCCAAGTATCAAGCATTCGCCGATACGACGTCCGAAAACGTCTTCAAGCCGAAGAGGCAGGCCAACCCGATTACCCTGGTGGTTCTCGGCTACCTGATGCTCATAACCGTGGGCGCGGTGCTCCTGCGCCTGCCGGTCTCGACACGCGAACCCATTGACTTCCTCCAGGCGCTCTTCACGGCCACATCCGCAGTGTGCGTGACCGGCCTTTCCGTCATCGACATCAGCAGCACCTTCTCGACATTCGGCAACTGGGTGCTCATCGTCCTCATGCAGCTGGGCGGCCTCGGTATCATGACCGTATCTACCGTGCTCATATTGCTTGCAGGCATGCATCCGGGCTTTAACCACCAGTCAGTGCTGCTCGCCGACTTCACGCAGGAGGGCAACGTCGATGCCAAGCGCATCCTCATGGCCGTCCTCCCCTTCACGTTCATACTGGAAGCCATCGGCGGCGTACTCTACTTTACGCAGTTTGGCGACATGGAACTCTCCGACCGCATCTTCTGCTCGCTGTTCCAGGCGGTAAGTTCGTTCTGTAACGTCGGGTTCACGCTGTTCCCCGACTCGCTCGTGCAGTTCCAGCTGAACCCGGTCATGAACATCACCACCTGCATACTCGCGCTGGCCGGCGCCTTCGGGTTCCTCGCCATCACCGAACTGCAGTACGCCTTCGACTTCAAGGAACGCAAGTTCCGCAAGATATCGCTCCATACCCGCGTCGCCACGTTCTGCACGTTCGTCATCATCGGGGTAAGCATCGTCGCCTTCATGATAACCGAATGGGGCAACACGCTCAACGGCCTAAGCTTTTTCGATAAGCTCCAGACGACGTTCTTCATGGCCTTCACGAGCCGTACTGCGGGCCTCAACACCGTAGACACCCCGGCACTGTGCGCCTCCTCGCTGTTCTTCTTCGCCATCATCATGTTCATCGGGGCAAACCCCGGAAGCTGCGGTGGCGGCATCAAGGTCACCACGGCGGCGGTCATCGGGCTACTCGGGTTCAATCGCCTGCTCGGGCGCGAAAAGACCCAGGTCATGAACCGCACCATTCCCGAAACCACGGTCGACAAGGCCGTGCGAATCTTCGTGGTGGCAATCGTGGTCATCGCGCTCGCGACGATGGTTCTCCTCATTACCGAAATCCCGGCGGGTACCGGGTTCAACGAGAACGGCTCCCCCTTCCTCAAGATTCTCTTCGAGGTCATCAGCGCCTACAGCACCTGCGGGCTCTCGATGGGGCTTACCGGCGAACTTTCCACCGTGGGTCAGATTGTAATCTGCTGTGTGATGTTTATCGGCCGTATGGGTCCGCTTTTCCTGATTTCCGCGGTCGCGGGCAGGGTGCAGAACACCACCTGGTACGCCGAAGAAGACATCATGGTGGGCTAAGCGGCCCAACCTTTACTACATTATAGCCCATGGCATCTAAACAGTACATCATCATCGGCCTCGGAAACTCGGCTATCTTTTTGGCGCGTCACCTGACGAGCCTCGGGCACGACGTGCTCGTGGTCGACAACCACCCCGAGAAGGTGCAGGACATCTCGAGCATCGTATCTCAGGCGATGGTCGCCGACTCTACCCGCAAAAAGCAACTCGCGAGCATCCCGCTCCAGAAGGCGGACTGCGTTATCGTCTGTATCGGCGAGAACCTCGAGGCGAGCCTGCTTACCGTACTGAACCTGAAAGAACTCGGCGTGAAGCACATCATCGCGAAGTCGAGTAGCGCCGCACACTCGAGCATTCTCGAGAAGCTCGGCGTCTCCGACATTTTCCACCCGGAACGCGACAGCGCCATCGCGCTTGCCGAGCGCCTGAACCGCCCGAACATGCTCGACTTCCTCCCGTTCATGGAAGGCTTCAGCATCGTCGAGGTGGTATGCCCCAAGGACTTCATCGGGAAGACGCTCAAGGACCTGAACATCACCCACAAGTACGGCGTGCAGGTCATCGCCATCCGCGACCCGCAGGAACCGACCCCCAAGATCGGTAACCTCGCCGACATCGTGTTGCAAGAGGACGACGTGCTCTTCCTCATCGGCCCGAACGAGGCGGTGGACAAGTTCAAGAGCTAGGCCACCGCAGGGGAGCAGGCAGTGAGTTCTTCGGCAGTCACCTTACAGGAACACAGGATTCGCCCGTCGGCACAGCGGGTGCAAATCCTCGACTACATCAAGAGCGTACACAGCCACCCCTCGGTCGACACCATCTACAAGGCGCTGCTGCCCGAAAACCCCGGACTCTCGCGCACCACCGTGTACAACACGCTCGAACTCTTCGCGAAGCACGGGCTCATCCTCTCGCTCGATTTCGGGGAAGGCTACCTGAGATACGACGGCGAAATCAAGCCGCACACGCACTTCAAGTGCGAAAAGTGCGGTGCGGTGAGCGACATCTTCACCATTCCCGAGAACTGCGAGAAGATGCTCCCCAAGGGATCCTCCCTGAGCGCCGTCTCGCTGTACCTGTACGGGAAGTGCGCCGCCTGCAACAAGTAAATCCAAGGCCCGAGCGACACTTCTTTTACTTTGTATAAAACGAAAACAGGCTTCCGGAAAGGAAGCCTAACTTGTTTTGTATCTTAGACTTAGGGTGGAGGTCCGGGCTAGAATACCGGGGCCGCGGAAGCCTTTTCCTTCTTCGTCTTGCCGCCGGCAGTTTCCTTCATGAGCGTGCGGTGTTCCACGTAGCCGAGCACGAAGTACTTGCCGCCCTTCTTGATGACTGCGGTGAAGGCGTTCAGCAGCTTGACGCCGTACCACTCCTGGTAGTTGTTGCGGCCATCGACCAGGTTCGTCTCGTTGACCGTAGGCGCCTGGGCGGGCTTGCCGTACTTGAGCGTAAACTGGTCCGACATGTATTCGGCGGCCTCGATAGCCTTGAACTTGCGGGATTCCTCCACCTTGCCGGTACGGATCTCGAAGGCATAGAACTTGTCGTTGCCGTTAAAAATGAAGGACACCTGGACCGGCAGTTCCCCGAACCTGAACATCGGAAGCACGACGCGTTCACCGGCACCCATCTGGCCGTAGGGCTCGTAGCCCATCTTCATGACTTCTTCGATGACAGTTTCACGGGAAGCACCGAACGGAATCCCTGCGAACTCCAATTCGTTATTGCGCTGGGCGAACACTTCCATGGAAAGTGCGAGGACCAGCAACAGCAATATGTTTCCAAACTTAGACACTAGGATATCTCCTAAAACCTATGTAAAAGATAATAAACTTTGAGCCCGTAGTGAGTCCAAATGTGACCAAAAATGTTTTTTTTGCGCATTATCTATATTTTGGGGCATGTCTAGCACTTTTGGCAAAATTTTTTCCGTTACCACATGGGGTGAATCCCACGGACAGGCAGTCGGTGCCGTCCTGGACGGCTGCCCCGCAGGCCTCCCCCTTTGCGAAGCCGACATCCAGGCGTTCCTGGACCGCAGGCGGCCCGGACAGGGCAAGCTGACCACCGCCCGCGACGAGAAGGACCAGGTCCGCATCCTGAGCGGTGTCTTCGAGGGCAAGACGACCGGCACCCCGATATCTTTCGCGGTGTTCAACGAGGACCAGAGAAGCGGAGACTATTCCGAAATCGCCAAGTGGTACAGGCCGGGGCACGCAGACCTCTGCTACGACCTCAAGTACGGGTTCCGCGACTACCGCGGGGGCGGACGCAGTTCCGCACGCGAGACCATCGGTCGCGTATGTGCGGGAGCGGTGGCCCAGAAGTTTTTGGCCCAGGTGGCAGGCACGGAGTTCCTCGCCTGGGTGGATTCCGTAGGCACGATTGAATGCGGCAAATTCGATACCGGCACGCTCACGCGCGAAAAGATAGAGGCATCCCCGGTACGCTGCCCGGTAGAAGCGTTCAGCGAGAAGATGGAACAGGAAATCCTCGCCGCGAAGAAGGACGGGGACAGCGTAGGCGGCACGGTGAAACTGCTCGTGAGGAACGTACCCGCGACGCTCGGCGAACCCGTGTTCGACAGGCTCGACGCACTGCTTGCGCAGGCGATGCTCAGCATCCCGGCATGCAAGGGATTCGAAATCGGGAGCGGCTTTGCCGGAACGAGAATGCGCGGCAGCGAGCACAACGACGAAATTTACTTTGAAGACGGAAAGTTCCACACCCGCACGAACAATGCGGGTGGCTGCGTGGGAGGAATCAGCAACGGCGCCGATATCGAATGCAGGCTCGCGTTCAAGCCGACGGCGACGATTTCGCAGTCGCAGAAGACGGCCAGCAGGGATGGCGAAAACGGCGAACTCGCCGCCAAGGGCCGGCACGACCCTTGCGTCGCCGTACGCGCTCCCGTAATTGTCGAGAGCATGGCCGCGCTCGTGCTTGCAGACCTGTACCTGCAGCAAAAGCGCAACTGCCTGTAATCCGAGGACAGGAGGGCAGCGCCCATGCTTTTCCGCCTGATACTCCTCGCCCTTGCGGGCATCTACTACATTGCGTACAAAGTGCATCACCGCTTTTGCCTACGGCAGGGCAGCCCCCTCGGGCATGCGCGCCTGATTGTCGTCGGGAGCTTCCTTGCGGGCGGCGCGGGCAAGACCCCGTTTGTCGCATGGCTCGCGCAGTTTATTTCCGCGAACGATGCCGCGGGCAAGGACGGCAACAGTTCTGCCGCGGGTAAAAAAGGCGCCGCGCCCCGAATCGCCATCCTGTGCCATGACCGTGCGCAAGACGAAGCCGCAATGCTCCGGCAGAAATTCGCGGACATGCCGCAGGTACACGTAATCGCGACCCCTAACCGGTACCGCAGCGCTCACGAAATCGACCGCGATTACGACTTCATCATCTGCGACGACGGGTTCGAGGACTCGCGACTCGCGGGCGCCATCACCATCCGGCTAGACCGCGCAGGCACCCCGCAGCGGATTGCGGACCTCGTGCCCGCCGGCAGGAACCGCAGCCTCCCCCGCGACCACGAAGAGCCCGCAGTCACCCTCGGGCAAGGCGACATCCGGTTCCGTATCGGGCGCATCGCCAACGCGGGCAACGAGCCCTGCCCCGCGGGCCCCGTCGCCATCTGCGGCATAGGCGACCCGGAGCGTTTCCGGCAAGACCTCGCCTCCTATGGCATTGAACCCGCGGGTTTCATCGCCCGCCCCGACCACGACCGCCGTTTTGAACAAACTATCATGAAGTTCCTGGCCCAGGGAGCATCGCTCGTGATGACGGAAAAAGACTTCGCGCGCCTTCCCGAAAAGTGGCGCCTGCACCCGAACGTGTTTGTCGCCTACCAGGAAATCGAGGTTTCCGCCCCCGCGGCGGAGGCCATTAGGGCCTGTTGCGGGCTCGGCACCTAAGCCGGGCACATTCTACAGGAATCTTATTTTTATATTATTTGACAGATTGCCGCGGCCACCGGCCCCGCATCAACATAATGACTAAAAGGGATTGAAAATGGCTTTGAAACAGCGCATTACCGAACTGATGGAACAGCTTTCCGTAGGGATTCCGGAACGCGAGTACTGCATCCAGCTCGCATTCCTCACCATGATTATCGGCGAACCGTTCTACATCTACGGCCGTTCCGGCTCGGGCAAGGGAATTATCCTCGACAGGCTAATCGCCGCCTTCAAGGACGCCAAGGCGCTCAAGGTAGGCCGCCGCCAGCAAGAAGTCCCCTCCAAATTAAACGCCTACGACATCATCGTGTTCAAGAGCTACGACCCGAGCAACGAGAACATCAGGAACTGGGTACAGATTGCGCTGCAGGACCGCGACCGCATCCCGCTCATCGTTTCCGGCGACATACGCCCCGAGGTGGCCCTTACCCGCGGCGACATCATCGACAAGCTCGCCCTTACCGTATCGCTGCCCGACAGCATTTCCCCGCAGAGCCTGTGCCAGCTGCTGACCGCACAGAACGACGTGACAGAGACAAACATCAATCCCGACCTCACCATCACCCAGGATGAATTCGGCAAGTGGGGGCAGGATATCCAAAAGGTCGTATTCTCGCAGAACTCCCTCACCATGATCGGCAAGCTTGCGGAACTCTGCGACAAGAACAACATCTACGTATCCGTCAAGAAGTGGCTCGTGCTGAGCAAGATAGCGAAGGCATCCGCATTCTTCAATGACCGTAGCGAAACGAGCCTCATGGACACGTTCTTCCTGGGCACAAACATCTGGGGCCGCACGATTACCAACAACGTAATTATGGAAGGTTTCAAGAACATCGCGGTAGAAATCCTCCTGAAGGATATCCCCGAGATTCTCGGCGAACAATACGATACCGAAAACCTGATGAAGCGCATCAAGCGCAACCTGTTCACCAGCAACAACACGTACGACACCCGCGAATTCGCGGGCGAAACATGCGTTTCGTACAAAGTAACTATCGCCGGCGAATCCACCCCGCTGTACGTGCCCGTCCGCTATATTGAAACCGAAGAAGACTTCAACCCCTATAACGAACTGCGCAAGGTCGAGACCCGCGTGCGCTGCAACTTCCACGGCACCACGAACTGCAGCATCGCCATCGATTCCTCGGTGAAGGGAATCGGGCTGCGTACCAATGCCGTAAGGTCCAACAACAACGTGACCTTCAAGGGCGGCAAGTTCGAAGACTACGCGACGCTCCCGACGTACATCCTCAAGGAAAACGACCCCGATATCATCGCCCAGAAGAAGGCAGAAATCGAGGAAATCCGAAAGGAAATCAACGAGACGATGGAAAAGGAATCGAAGAACCTCATCCGCCTGCGCGACGTCTACCGCGACCTGAAAAAACACAGGAACGAACTGTTCTGCAACCAGAAACTGTTCGACGAGATCCTGAACCAGATCAAGGACATCTTCGAATCCACCTCCGGCATTATCACGAAAATCAAGGAAGCGCACGAGCTGCTTGTGAGCAAGGGCGCATAGGTTTTCTACAAACCTGAATGCTGAAAACTAGAGGTTGTCGATACTGTCGGGAATCTCGTTACGGAGCACGAGCAGAATCGCGTTCTGCCCCACGATAACGTACTTCTCGCCGTTTATCTCTATCTCGGTACCGCTTGCGTGCAGGTACAGGGCCTCGTCGCCCTCGTGCACCTGCAGGGGCACGTAGTTCACCTGCTCGTTGTTCTCGCCGGTAAAGATGGAATCCGGGTCGCGGTTCGCAGGAATCGGGTAACCCGGGCCAACGCGCATCACGAGCCCCGCATGCACGGCATCGTGGTCCTTTACACTCGGCGGCAGGTACAGCCCGCTGCCCGTACGGTTCGACGCTTCGAGAGGCTTTATCAATACGCGGTCGCCAATTACGACAACATTTTTCAAAGAATCCATCATAGGCACAAAAATAGAATTTATATTACACGTGTGGTATTTATAGCGCTCATAATCCTCTGGCTTATCATAGCCGCATGCATCGTGCTGCTCTTCTTACGCACACAGAAAGGTATGCGCATGTTCCGCGTTCTCTGGCGCAGCAACAAGGTCCGCATCGCAGTCGCGATACCGCCCTTGTGCATCCTCGCCATCGCGCTCGCATTCGTGTACCAGCGCTCCGGCGAAGAGGCACCCGCGCTCGAGACCGACACGCTATTTACGGACTACTCCCGCGGAATCATCATCGGCATGCGCGACCAGGGCGCCATCACCATCGATACTGCCTGTAACCTCGACCAGGCACAACCCGAACTCGCGTACATGATGCCCGCCCTCGTCGCCGTCTACAAGGACGTGGTCAAGAAGCCCACCACCGCAAGGCTCGTGCGGCTCGACGACACGCTCACGCTATCGTTCGACGGCTACAAACAGTTCAGGAACCGCACCATAAACATCCTCAAGGGCGTAAAGAAGAAACTCGGGCCCCGCTACACGATGGGCATGCAGAGCATCGGCGAAAGCCACCAGCTGACAATTACATACAAGGGAACGCAGTGGAACAACGAGCAACTCTGCGCGCTGCCCGCCATGGAGGCAAGCATCCGCGAGAAGGTGGACCCCGCCGTGCTCATGTCGCTCATGCGTCACATTTCCGATTTCGACTTCAATTACGAGAGCGCGAACCGCCGCAGGGGCCTGCTCGCGCTCGATTCCGGCGAAGGACTGGCACAGATTTACCTCGGGGCAAAGAGACTCCGCGTTGCGCTTGATTCCGCACAAAATAACGAGGATGCCATCGTCACGTTCTACCCGGAACGCGACCTGCAAGGGGTCGGCGTTGAATGGCGCAAGAGCCCGCTCAAGAGCGGGTGGGTCAAGGAAGTGCTGAACGACGTGCCGTACTACAAGGCAAACGGGATAAAATAAATTGCTCCGCGCCTACCTTACACACCGCAACACCGGAATCGCACTAGGCACAATCGCTTTTTTGACCTTCACGGCGATGGGCTATATCGTGGCAGGCATCCCCTTCGGCATCGCCTTTGCCCTCATCGGCTGCAAAAAATTCGAAACGACCCCGCAAAAGAACACTACCTACACCTTCATCTGGTTTTTCATAGCCTGCTTCCTTTCTACCCAGGTCTCGCAGAGTTTTGCCGACACGCACATCGGGCTCGTCATTATTGCGCACTGGAAGAACTTTATAGCAGAACTCCTGATGCTTGCTACATTCCCGCTGCTCCTGCTGGCCATCACGCTAAAGCCGAGACTTTCATTTGCCGTAGGCATCATTCCGTTTTTGCTCCTATCCCTTGCGAACTACTACATTTTCAAATTCCGCGGGAACGAGTTCACCCCTATGGATTTCTTGGCCATCGGGATTGCAAAAAACGTCGCTGGCAACTACAATTTCGGCTGGACATTCAACCCCACCTGCGGGCTGTTCTCGTACCTGCTTATTTTGCACATGGGCTTCTGCCTCAAGCCCGCACAATTCAACAGGCGAAAGCTTGTACGCATTGTTTCTGCCATCTTGTGTGTGGCGGCGGCAGGCATTTCCATCGCGAGGCTCCCCTCCGTCTACGTGATGAGCTGGGAAAAGATGGGCTCGACCCACAACGGGTTCCTGGTCAACTTCTTCGCGCAGATTGTCACCACCCTCAAGCAGGTTCCGGAAGGGTATTCCTACGAGATAACAGAAAAAATCGCCGAGCGCTACGCCGCACATCCCACCGACTCTGCCGCCGGCACAGTTCCCGCTAGCACAACTTCCGCCGACTCTACACGCGCCGACTCCACTGCGGAGCGCCCCTCCATCATCGTCATCATGGACGAAGCCTATGCCGACATCAGCACATTGAACCCGGAATTCGGCGACACGCTTTTCTACAAGACGCTCCACAAGAACACCGTCAAAGGGCTCGCGCTTTCGTCCGTCTATGGCGGCGGCACGGCCAACTCCGAATACGAATTCCTGACGGGCAATTCCATGGCGTTCTTCAACCACGGCATATCCGTCTACCAGATGTACATAAAGGCGCCCGCCTACTCCATGGCCACCTACCTCAGGGGGCTCGGCTACGAGACCATCGCCACGCACCCGTTCCATAGGCAGGGCTGGTCCAGAGAAACCATCTGGCCGCTTCTCGGTTTCGAAACTACCACCTTCCTGGAAGATTACCCGCAAAAGAAAATGCTCCGCGGCTACGTGAGCGACCAGGAGATGTTTGAATACATCATCGACAAATTCAAGCACAAGAAAAAGCCGTTGTTCCTTTACGGCGTCACCATGCAGAACCACAGCGGCTACATTCCCGACGGGAAAAGCCAAAAGCTCCGGGTCCCGCTAAAGCAATACCCAGGATACCCCGACGCAGAACTCTACACAGGCCTCATCCGCGAATCCGACAAGGCGCTAAAATACCTGCTGCACTATTTTGAACAAGTTAAAGAGAAAGTCGTCATTGTATTCTATGGCGACCACTTCCCGGGGCTAAACAAACATTTCTACATAGACCTCTACGGCAAAAATTTCGCAACCCTGAAGGACCGTCAAAAGTTGTACAAAGTACCCTTCTTCGTGTGGACAAACTACGAATCAAAATCCGTAGACGTACCCCTGACAAGCCTCAACTACCTGGGCAACTATGTGTACAAAGTCGCAGGCATTGGACTACCCGCCTACAACAGGTTCCTGAGCGACATGCAGCAGCAAATCCCCGCCATGAACTCCTGGGGATTCTATTCCACAGAACACCACAAGTTCCTCGACTACAACTACGCCAGCGGCAAAGAAAAAGAAATGCTGCAAGAATATAGATTCCTGCAGCACAATTCCATCTTCGACAACAAGCGGAACAAAGTGTTCTTCTAGGCGCTTATGCGCCGTTTGAATTACACCTTGTCCAAAGCCTGCGTGAGGTCCGCGATGATGTCTTCGACGTTCTCGATGCCCACGCTGAAGCGGATCAGGTCCGGCGCGACGCCTGCTTCGATGAGCTGTTCGTCGCTGAGCTGACGGTGCGTGTGGCTTGCCGGGTGCAGCACGCAGCTGCGGGCGTCGGCCACATGGGTCACGATGCAAATCATCTTGAGGTTGTCCATGAACTGGATGCTCTTTTCGCGGCCACCCTTGATACCGAAGGTGAGCACGCCACACGGGAGCCCGCCCTTGAACTGCTTCTTGGCAAGTTCGTGGTACTTGTTGCCCTCGAGGCCCGCGTAATCGACCCAGGCCACCTTCGGGTGGTTCTGCAGGAACTTCGCGCAGGCGAGAGCGTTCT
>JAEEGK010013443.1_pt1 | contig 18441 bp, 11 predicted proteins | sample 8958771 | NCBI WGS metagenome assembly JAEEGK01 (sample SAMN16246547, study PRJNA631951) | gut metagenome | biome: gut microbiome; feature: rumen; material: SC-attached | host: Bos | place: Iran: Karaj | collected 2018-10
TTACACTTTAAAAAATATTTCCTACTTAAATCATATTTCTTTATACTATAATAATAACATCCTACTGCATACCATGATATATATTTATCTCCACAATTATTTGCTAATTTATATGCTAATGAATATAATTCTCCAACTTTATTTAATTCTATCATACAACTACATAACATTGGAATTATTTCTAAATTATAAAAATCTTCTTCGTTTATTTTTCTTAGTTTATTAAATGTATTTGTATAATCTCTTGCTATAAAATATTTTTCTGCTTCCATTTTCATTAAATCTTGATCTTCGTTTTTATATAATATATCCATTACATTTGCTTTTTCTTCATTTTCATTTTCTTTTATTTCAATATCACTTTTTTCTGTCATATATATATTATCATCTATTTTACTTTTGAAATAATCATATAACCAATAATTATCATTTGAAAATGAAAGTGTTGGAAGTAAATTATTTTTACTTTCTAAATTTAATAATTGATGATTTAATAGAATATCAAAAGCTTCAATGTTATTAGGATCATATTGTAAAGATAAAAGATAATTTCTTATAGCAGGTTGTTTATTTTCTTGCATTTCATATGCTTTTCCAATTAAAAGATATCTTATTGAATGTAAAATTTGTGTATCTGATTTATTCTTTAAAGGTGATTCAAAAGTTATTGGTTCTTTTTCAAGAAATGATATTAATGATTCATAATCTTCACAATTATATAATGCTTGTCCTATTAAAATTAAAAAATTTAAATTGAAATAGACCATATTATATTTTTGAATTAAATTTACACATCTTGAATATTCTTTATTTAAATATAAACATTTTGCTAATGTAAATATATTTTCACTTATACTTTTCATTTCATGGTTTAATGAAAAATTTAAACTTTTTTCTGCATAAAATAAAGCATTTTTATATAAATTTAGTGATAAATATTTATCAATTAATAATTTCATTTTTGAAAGTATTTCCTCATATGTTACAAATTGTTCTTTACTATTTAAATTATTATTATTTGGTGTAAATGAATTTTTTTCTTCTGACATTTTATTTTAATTTAAATTTTAAAATTATATTTATTTTCAAAACATAAAATTTATATTAATATTATATACATTAAATGAATTTTGTAAAAAATTTTATTTCACATAATTAAAATGCATATTTGTATGATAATTACTGAAATTATTCTTATTATAAAAAGAAACATTATTTGATTTATTGAAAATCAAATCAGTAGAAGAACGACTAAGCATTTTAGAAGCACTATTAACTCTATTTAATTTTTTATTACCATAAATATTATTAGTAATATTTTTAGAATTATTTTTTCTTTGATAATTCATATTTATTTTATTAGGATTATTATATTTTCCTCCATTTTTTTTATCAATTACACTGGATGATCTTATATGTTGACCATGAATTAATCCATTTAATAAATTTTTATTGTTATTTTTTTGAGGAAAATTTTGAATTAATCTATTTTTCTGATTTACATAATTAAATATATTAACACTACTATTATTTTTATTATGATTATTTAAATAATTATTATTTAATTTTACAAAATGATTACCTTGATTTTCATTTATTATTTTTGGTTTATCAATTACATTTATATCTATTAAAGCTTGTTGATTTTGATTTTGATTATTATTATTATTATTTTTATTTGATAATATACCAATAGAAGAATTTGAATGTGAAAGTTGTCTTTTTTTTGATGAAGTCATTGGCCTATTTATTCCTTGCTGATTTTGATTTACTTCATTTTTATTTTTATTTAAATTTGATATCTTATTTGAATTTATATTTATTTGATTATTTGATAATTTATTATTATTTATTATATTTATAGTATTATCATTATTTGGATTATTGTCTCTCTTTTCAATAGTAATTTTATTATTATCATTTTTATTTTCATTTTTCTCTTCCTTTTTTTTATTTTCCATTTCTAATTTTTTTTTCTTTACTTCAACTTCATCTTTATTATAATAAAAATTCATAAAGCATTTCTTATAACTTTCAGTTCCTAAAATTTCTTCATATCTCAATTTAGTTTCCTCACTAATTTTATCAATACTTTCACAATATCTTTTATCAAAATTATCTTTTTTATCGGGTATATAAGGGGCAGGTAAAGTTTTACTTTCCAATTCTTTCCAAGGATAATATTTAAGCCAAGGATGTTCTTTCATTTCAGTAGTTCCTCCTTTATATCCTAATCGATGTTCAGTTTTCCTGATAAGCAACTTATTAATAAAATCAGCACTTTCAGGACTCCATCCTTGTCTTAAATCTTCTTTTTTAATGGAAGCTTGAATAGAAAGCATTTGCTCTTTAATTTCTTTTCTATTTTTCCCATAATAAGGTCTTTTCCCAATCATAAATTCATACCCAATGACACCAATAGCAAAATAATCAACAGGGAAAGAGTGATTTTTTCCTCTCATAACTTCAGGAGACATGTAACCGGGAGTACCAGAAGTTTCACTTGAATTATCAGGTAAATTTTCTTTAGCAATTCCAAAATCAGTAATTCTTACATAACCTTTATTGTCAAGAACTAAATTTTCTGGTTTAATATCTCGATGAATGACATTATTACCATGAATGTATTCTAAAGTGTAAACCATACACGCAATGAAAAATCTTGTTTGTTCTTCTGAAAATCGACGATAACGAGAAATATGATATCTTAAATCTCCTCCTGATAACATATCCATTACTAAATATAAATTATCTCTGTCTTGAAATGCGTAATGCATATTTACTATAAATGGATGGTTTAAAATTGAGAGAAATTCACGCTCACTATTTATTGATTTTTCACTTTTTTTGTCTATTATTTTTAATTTTGACATTTCTTTTAAGGCATATGTCTCTTTTGTCTTTTTATATTGTACTTTCCATACTTTGCCAAAACCACCTTTTCCTATCACGTACATAAAATTAAAATTGATTTTGCTTATTGATGTTTTGTGATAATGGTTTTCGTTTAAGGAGTTGTCAATAACAATTTTATCCATATTTTTTTTTTACTATTAATTTTTAAAAGTTTATTTAAAATAATAATTTCTTTTTCATAATTAACATTTTTATTTAGATTATATTTGTTTATGAAATTATCTTTTATTTTTTTTCATTTATAAATATTCAATTTATATTATATATATATAAATTTTTTTTATTTGTAACTTAATAAATAATATTCAATAGTTCTTTATATTTATAAATTATTATTTTAGTTTAGTTCAATTTTGAAGATTTCATATTATATTCTTAAATAAGTTAAGCAAAAGCAATAGTTTTTTTTGATTGTTTTTTGAAATTCAATTCTTGTAATTTTAAAATACTACAAGAAATAATGCGTTTAACAATTACTTATTTTTAATCAAAATCTTATAAAGTTATTACTAAATAATTAATGAGATTATTAAGAAGAAGTTAAAGATATACTCAATTTTCTTCAGAAAACAGGGATAAGGATATTTATTAAACATTAAATTTTTCAATTTTTTATTATCTAACTCTTCAATCACATTATATTTAATAAAATATTGTTTAATTAGAATTTTAAACTATTTGAAATATATTTTTCTAATTTATAAATTTAAATTATAATTTAATACTCTTTAACTATTTTTATTTTTAAAAAATATAATATAGATAATTTTTTTATTGAAAACTTTTCTTATTATTCTTTATCAATTATATATTTTGAAGATTGTTTTATAAATGTAATATAAATAATTGAATTATTAAATTTATAATGATATTTGGAGTTTTCAAATATTTTTTTATTTAAAAAAAATAAATAAAAATGATTTAATAATTTTACAAAAAAGAAATTATACATTATTTTCCTTTGAACAGGCAAAATTATTTTAGAAATTCATCAAATTTACATTGAGATTAATTAATATTATCAACAAATATTTCCTTAATTGCGAAAATATAGTTTATAAACATTTTGAATATAAAAGTTATATTAATTATATTTTAGAAGAACTAAAGAAATTGGAAAAGAATTTCTTTTTATTCAAATTTGACCAATAATTATTTTATAAAAAAAAATCTCTTATTTAATAATCATTCTTCGAAATGTTAAAATATAAATCTAATGATTTTAGAATTGAATTTATTCTAATCAAATTAAAGAAAATAATTTTTAACATTTATCTTTTCTATTATTATATATATATCTGAAAAATAACAACAGAATCAATTAATTGAAAAGAAATTATAGATTTTAATAATGATTAATTCAAAATATATATAATTCATTTATGATAAATTATAATTAAATAATTTTTTAAAAATTACTTTTTTGAATTGAATTATTTAAATTAAACAAAAAATCAGAATAACTTTTTTCACTTCCAATTTTATCCTCGATTAATAAATATAATAAATTATTATCATATATATTTTTTTCATTATATAAAAAAATTCTAACAGGTTGATTATAACCGTTATTTTCAATTCTTAATTGATAAATAATATTTAATAATCTTAAATTTAAATAATTTTGATTTTCTTCATCCAAAGATAAAATATTATTTTCTTTAATTTCTTCAAAAGTTTTCATATTAAATAAATTATAATAAAACTCACTATTTAACTTATCAAAAATAAATAAATTTATATAATCTCCATCATCAATTAAATAACTTTTATCCATATCAATAATATCTTTAGATAATCTAAGTAAATTAGGTTTTAAATAAATATTATAATCATTTATAAAAGTTCCAATATCATAAAAAGAAAATAAAGTATTATCATCTAATTTAACTTTTTGAATATTATCAATTCTATACATTTTAGGATATAATAATTTTAAAGTTTTATATAATGGCTCTCTCATAATTTTATTTAATAAATATACATTTTTAACATAATTACTTCCTTTTGGAGGATAATTTAAACATCGTCTTTTTAAAAAAGAATGAATATATAAAGGGAAAAATTTTAATGAATGAGGATAAATAAAATCTTCATTAGCTCTATCTTCTATAACATTTTGTTTATAAAATTTAAATATTTCATATAATTTATTTTCTAAAAAATCTCTTGATTTTTCTAATGAACTTCTATAACTTAAAGAAATACTTTTCATTAAAAAAGCTTTGACTAAAGAATCATTATCAATATTATTAAAAATTTCATAAAAAGAATTAGAAGCTTGATAAGTAACATTAAAAATTCGAATATATTTTTTATTATAATTATCAATAAATAAACAAGCAATTTGAAAATGAATTTTAGTTTTATCTTTAATTCCATCGTTTAATTTAAAAGAATAATAAAAATTAAAATCAGGATCACAACTTCCTAATTGAAAAGCTTCTCCTAATTTTCTGTTAAAATTACTTAAAATTTCAACACAATCAACATAAGAAGAATATCTTATCATAAATTTAACATCATAATAATTTTTTCTTGAAATTACTCTATTTATATCATAATGTAATTTTTCAAAAGAATAATTTATTAAATTTGAATTTGAAGTATATTCATAATAAAATATTTGTCCACCTGTTAAATTACTTATTAATCCCATTGTAGATAAATCATATTGAGTTGACATGAAAATAAATTGATCAATAGTAATTTTATTATTATTACAAATTTCAATTAAATTATTAAATTTATTATGTTTAGGAAGAAAGCAATTTTCTTCTTTTTTTTCATTATTATTTTCAATTATACAATTATTAAAACCATGATTACAAGGATTTGGAGTAAAAATTAATATTCTTCCTCCATTAAATAATAATGAATCTATTCCTGATTTTATTGCTGCACCTGTTGGAACACTTTTTTGAAGAAAATTTTTAGTTTTTAATATATTTCCAGATATTAAATTGCTATTTTTTTCATTTATAAAATTTATTACCTTTTCTATTAATTTATATATTTCATTTTTATTTTTTTCTATATTTAAATACATTTTCTTTGATTCAATTGGACAAAAAGGATTATTTAAATCTGACATTATTGATATTTTAATTTCATTTTTTTCTAAATAAAAAAAATATATATTTTTCACATCATAAAGTGAAATAGATATATAAGTATAATTAATATTATCAAAAGAATCTAAATTACTTTGAATAGAATTTAAAATATAATTTGGTAAACCGAATTCAAAAGAATCTTCAGAAATATCAATCATAAAAATATAATGAGGATAAAAATTTTTATTATCAGCATTATTTTTTTCATTTAAATAAAAATCAATTGTTGGTTTAGTCAATTCAATACAATTATCTCTTTCAGAAATATTTAAATATTCTTCTTTAACTGAATTTTCAAATGAAGAAATAATATTTTCATTATTGCATAAATTACAAATAAAAATTAATTGATTTAATTGATTATAACTTTGAGTATATTTATTATTAATATAACTTTTACATTTTTTACATCTAAATATATTCTCTTTAATTTCAACAATTGGAATTTCTTCTTCTAAATTATCTCGAAAAGGTTGAATATTTAAACCAAATAATAAATTACTTTGATTTAAATAATATTGATTAATTGGAGGATTAATTAAAGTTGCTCTTATATATTTAGGAGAAGAATTATCTCTTTCAATTACTTTATAAATTGAATTTGAATATGGAGGATTTTTTCCTATATATGTCGTAAATTCTGTTGTTTTATTATTATTTATATATATTTCATCTATTGAATTTGGTCTTGGACACATATTTGGACTTAATTTATAATTTGATATTAATGTTTTATACGATGATATTTTTTCCTTTTTAAATTCATTTTTTATGAAATTATTATTATTTGGCTATTTTTTTATATTTTTAAATTTACTTCGAATTGGTTTTTCGGGAATATTGGAGAAGAGAAATTTTTCATTTAATTTTTTAAAGGAATTATATATTATTTTTTTTAATTTTTTTTTCAATAAATGAATTTATTAAGATTAAGAAGGAAAAATAAGAAAAATAATCTTAATAAACAAAAGAATAATATTGAAAAAATAATAAGTAAAAATCAAATATTATATTATATGGTTATAAACAAGTAAATCAAAAAAATAAACCAATGTAAATTTACAAATAAATTTCATTGAATAAAATAATACAAATAATAATCTCAAATTAAAATAAGTGAAAACAATAATATAACGACAATAATAATTTATTAAAAAAAGATGTTTTATTCTAATATTGATATTCAAGATTAAATTATTTTTTTAATTTTTATTTATTATATTTATTTTAAAAATTGATTTTATTTTGTCATATTAAATTTATTTTTAAATTTATATTAAAAAAAATGATAAATGAATCTAATAATAATATATATTATAGTGATAAGTTATTAAATAATTATAATGAAAATCCTGATTTTTTAAAAAATCAAAATTTTAATTATTTCAATAAAATAAATAATTATTCAGAAAGAGGAAATAATTTTCAAGGGAAAATAAAATTAATGAAAAATTTGAAAAATAAAAATATAAAAAATTATAATCCAATAGAAAATAAAAGAAGTGGAAGTTTAAATTTAAATAATTATCAAGAAAAAAATTATAAAACAGAAATAATAACAGAAAAAAATAATATAAAACACCAAAGAAAAAATAATTATTCTATTTCAAATTATTCAAATACAAATATAAATAATACAAATAATAATAAAAGAAATAATTCAAATACTTCAATTTATTCATCAAATAAATCATATTGGGAAAAAAGAGAAATTAAAACAAAAAATAAATTAAATATAATAAAAAGAGAAGAATTAAATAAAAAAAAATTAGAATATAGAATAAAACCAAAAATATGTAAAAAAAGCATTGAAATAGCAAAAAAATTATTAAATAATGAAAATGTATTTGAAAGATTAGGAAATGGAAATTCTCAAAGGAAACACATTGAAACTATAAAAAAAATTTCTGAAAAAATTAATAAAAATAAAAATCCTAATATAAATTTAAGTAGTCAAAGAATAAAAAGAAGTATTCAAGATTTATATAAATGGAAAAATAAAATAGAAAATAAAAAAAAAGAAAAAATAGAATATTATAATAATCAAAATATTAATCAAAGTTTTAAAATAAATCAATTAAGTCAAGAAATTTTATTTGAAAATAAACCTGATTATTTAAATATGAGAGTTGAAGAAAGATTATTTGAACAAGGAAAAATTCTTCAAAAAAAAAAAGAAGAAGATAAAGAAATTTATTATAAAAAAATGCATAATCCTATTTATAAAATTAATAAAAATTATTCTTTTATTAAAAGCAGATATTTAAATTCTTCAAATACTGAAAATAATAATAAAAAAGTTAAAAAAAGAATTAATTCTACTTTAAATAAAAATAAAGATTTAAATAATAAAAATGTTGATTCTAAAAGTACAAGAAATAATAAAAATTTAAATAATATATATTATTCAAATCTCAATATTAATGAATATAATTCGACTCAAGATTTTCATTATTTAAATAATGATGAAAAAAATGAAAGTAAATTAAAAGATATACGAAAACACTTAAATGATTTTTATATTATAAAAAAAAAGAATGAAAATAATAAATTTCAAAATGAAGAAAAATTAAATAATATACATTATGAATATGAAGAAAAATTAGATAATAATATATTAAATATTAATGAAGAAAATTTATCAAAAAATATACATAATAATGATAATGAGAATCTTAATATTATTTATCAATCAAATAATATTTTAAATAATATAAATTATCAAATTAAATTTCCATCAGATAATAATTTTATTAATAATTCTTTTCCTATTCAATTTAACAATAAATCTGATTCTAAATTAAATGATAATAGTCCTGAAGTAAAACATAATAATTTTTTGGGTGATAATTACTCTAATAATATATTAAAAGAAGATAATAAATATTATTTAAATTATAATTCAAAACAAAATAATTTAAATATAAATAAAGATAGAAATATTATAGAAGAAATATTCCAAAAACATAGTGATCATTTAGATTATTTAGATGAAAGATTAAGGAAAAATGAAGAAAGTAGGAAAAATATACTTTCTAATTTATAAACAATAATTTAATTTTATAATTATTAAAATAGCATAATTATAAAAATAAATATTTTGATATATTAATCAAAAAAATTATTTTAAGATATTTGTAAAAATGCTAAATTTTTTATTTTTATATTTTCAAATGCATTTTTCTCTATCTTCAACAGTATTTGACTGGAAAAAAGTAAATAGTTATTTATATACACCATTAACATTAAACAAAGATGGTTATTTTATATATGATAAAGAAAGTAAAATTGAAGTAGAAATAATAATGCCAGATAATTTAGATTTAGAAATAAATAAAGGATTTAGACTTTATCAATTCAAACTAAAAACTGACGTAAAATATAATCCTGTTACTGATGTTTATACTGGTGAATACATTTCATATGCATTTTCCAAATCAGAAAAAATAACAATTAAAAATGCATATAGTTATTTTGTTTTATATTCACCTTTGAAAAATTTAAATAATTTAAATTCTACTATTAAAACTATATATATTACTTTTATGCCACAAATAAATAAGAATATTAAACAAAATGTAATCACAAATTTAGACATTTCATATTCATATATAAATCATTATTTTAATATTGATCTGTCAAAGTTAGATGTAGAAAATTCAAATATTCCAAGTCTACTCGAAATAAGTAAAAAAAATGATGGTGACCTTAAAATTACAATTAATGGAAAAAGTTGTTCTAAAAGAAAATGTAATTTTGATCTTAGTAATTTAAAATCATTAGAAGGAACAAATTATCAATTAAATATTAGAAATGTTAACCTTAATGAAAAAGTTTCATCACAAACAATTTATTTTTTATTAACTGAAAAACCAGATCAAACAATATCAATAGCAGAGGGTAATTTTATAAGTAGAAATTATATTAATGATTTTTCAAAACATTTTATTTATCAAGGTTCTTATTTAAAAAAGTATTATGTTCTTGAAGAAGGAGCATATGTTATTAAAGGGAGTCCAAAAATATCATATTATATATCTTCTCTGAATTCTTTAAAATATGAAATAAAAGAATGGAAATCATTTACGTCATATAATTTAAATATTATTTATTTTTTGCCAAAAAGTTCAAGTCAAAATGATATTACAATAAAAAATAAAGATACAATAAACCACGGTACTAAAGGAACAATATCTATAATACCTGTTCCTCCAACAGTAGAATTACAATTCCCATCTACATTTACGTATAAAGAAAAAAAAAACGAGAATTATCCTCATTTATTGAGAATTATTGTTAATAGTGATTATAATGATGATCTTTTTATAAAATTCCCAAGTAATACTGAATGTTGTGAAGGAAAATTATTTGAAAATAATCAATTTTCAAAAATTACAAAATGTTCTAAAATTAATATTAAACCTTTTAATAGTAAAATTAATAATATTTATACTATTATTTTCAAAGGAGATATTGAAATGAAAACTGAAAAAAATATAAATTATATTTCAATAAATCAATATGAAATGAGATCTTTTTCTTTAAAAAATGAATTATTTTTTGAATTCAATAAAAAAACAGACAACAATTTATATATCAAATTTAATAATCCCTCATTTCAATATAAGATACAAATTAATATTTTTGAAAAGGAGGTGAATTATGATCCGAATTTAAAAAAATATAATAATATAAAATATAGGGAAAATTTAAAATATAATCTTCAATTTTCTGCATTATCTAAAGGTAGAATAATAATATTAATTAAATGTGAAGGCATTGCAAATTCATTAAATGCAACAATATGTTCATATAATGATATAATTTCAATAAGAGAAGGAAATATTATTCTTCAAACAAATCAACCTCAAATTTTTAAAGACTTTTTTGAAAAAACTTATATTGTTTTTGAATTGATTTTAAATGATAATAAATATTATAAATTAGAAATTAATAGTAATGTTGATGGTTATAGTAAATCAATGTTAGAAAATATTAATAATGATAATTTAAAAGATAATAGTGAAGATAATGGAAGTATATGTAATGAAAGAAAATGTTCATTCCCTATTCAAGGACCTTTAAAAAAATATATTGAAGTAAAACCAAATTATATTAATAATGATGATGATAATAAAACTGTGAAAACATTAACTATTTTATTAAGATTAGATAAAAATGAATATAAAATGAGTAATTCTTTTAATGAGAAAATTTATTTTATTTCTTCTTTTCAATATATTTTAAATATTGAAGATAAAGGAATTCTTGATAAATATAGTATTGCAAAAGAAGGTGGTTATGTAATTAAAACTGAAAAAGGAGCACTTAAAAAATATGGAATTTCAGTTAAAACAAATTCAAATGATCAAAATATTGATATTAATACTTTTACTTATTATTATGATAATGATGAATATAATGAATTTTATTTTTATAATCCTTCAAATTATAAAATTTCAATAACTTTAAATTCAAATTTTATTTTTGATGATCCATCATATTTCAGTTTTGCATATATTCCACCAACTAAAATAATTAATTTTGGAGAAAAAATAAAAATAGAAGAATCAATAAAAGGAATTCCAATTTTTATAAGATTAAATAAATATCAATCAAATTCAAAAATTGTTAATGATTATATTATAGGAATTACAGAAGGATATTTTACAAAAGGGAAAATATTTGATTCAAATAATAAATTAAATTCATTTTCAAAAATAAAGAAACAATATTCTCTAGTTAGTGATGATTATCCTTATGAAACATATACATTTAAATTTAATCAAAAAGTTGAAATTGGATTTATTCCAATTGATGGAGAAATCAAATATTATAAAGAAAGAAAATATAATTCTTCTTTAACATTAAAATTTAAAAAAGCAGAAAGTATATATTATATAGGATTATATGATAAGAATTATAATCCTGCAAAAGCAAATATAAATAAAAAAGATAATAAAACTGAAGTTCAAATAACACAATATTTATATAATGAAAAAGAGATTTATAATATGAATGCTGGAAATACCATTAACAAAAATGAAATATTTCTTAATTCACAAAATGATGTTTATAAATTTACTAGTAATGGTCCAACTGAAATTACTTTTTCTATTTTTAATGAAATTATTCCCACTTCTTCTTCATTTATTGTTTTAATTGTTATTATTATTATTGTTATTGTTGCCATTATTGTTTTTGGAATTATTAAATATGGTAAAGAGTCACAATCTGATTATTTAAATGTTGGAAGTATTGGAGTTTGATTAATAAAATTTTTATTTTATTAAAAAATTATTTTTTTGGTTTTATTCATATTTTTTTTCTATTTTTAATTTTATACTTAAATTTTTTGATAAATAATGAAATTATATACTGTATTTAAAACTTGAATTAATGATTTTAAATATTATTTATAAAATATAAGAAATATAATTTAGAAAATTAAAAAGTAAATTAAGTAAAAAACAATATTAACATGTAAAAAGTATTCTTTAGATTTTAATAAAAAATAATTTCCTTGATCAACATAATAATGTTGAATACTTATATCACCTTCTTCATAAGGAGTACTTCCTAAAATATTAGGAAAATAATTTTTATTATTTTGAATATTATCACAAGTATCATTAAAAAATTTTTCAACATCGTTATCTACTTTATCTTGAATAAAATTATCATTATTACAAGCTCCATAAAAGAAAGAAACAGGAATATGATTTTCTTTATTTAAACTATATCCGTTAACATTAGCTTGTTGAAGCAAGCTAAAACTTAATAAAGAACTAGGTTTAATAGCAATAGAACCTAATAAAAAGTGTTTATCAATAAAATCAAAACATTCACTTTCATTATAAGTAATATTAGAACATTCATGAGGTAAATAATTAGAAACAGGATTTGAATTAATATAATCATATAAACCACTTTTTTTACATTTATAATCAATTTCTGTTCCACATTTTTCTTTTATTATATCTCTACAAGCTTCTTTATCATTATATCCTCCTGATGAAAATACACCAAAGCAACTTTGAATTGTTTCATAAAATTTACTTTCTAATTCTTCACCATTATACACAAATGAAAATAATCTTTTTTTATCTTCAATGGCTGTTGAATATATATAATATTTTGATTTATATTTTATTGCTTCAATTGATTCTAATGAAAAATTATGAATTGTTTTATTTTTTTTAGTTAAATTTAAAGTTTCTCCTGCGTTGTCACTTGTTAAATTTGAATAATCTAAACATGTAAAATTAGGATTATTTGTTTCTGTGTCATTAGTATAGTAACATGATATAGAATAATTATTATTTTCTTCAATAAGTTTTTTTAAATTATTTAATGTTTTATTTTTATTTTCATCATCTTCAAAATCCTCTAATATTGAATTATATAAATCTTTAAATGGTCTTTTTTCTTCATTATTTAATAAGTAATTTAAACTAGATTTTATTGAAGGTTTTTTTTCATTATTTTGAAAATCTTCATTAAAAAGATTTAAAGTAGAATTTATTTTTTCATAAAAACCAAAAGGAAAAGGAAAAGTTTTATTATCTCTACTCGAATTTCCAAAACCAAAACCAAAATTTAATAAATAACCATTTGAAGTTCTTTGATCACTTCTAATTAAATTAATATTATTAATACCAATTTGTTTTTTACCATTTTTATAAACAATAGTAGGTTCATTAATAAATGTAGAAGAATTTCCTGCATTTTCATTTATTTTTTGAAAATTTATACAATCATCCATTTGACTAATTGAAATTTCAGAATCCATTAAATAACTTGATAATATTTGATTAAAATTTTCTTTACATTTTGAATATTCGATGAAAGCATTAACAATAGTTTTTTTATCATTTTCTGAAAACCTTATAGAAATAATTTCATCTTCATCATTATAACAAAAATGTGTAGTATTGGGTTTATATATCAAATCAGAATCATTTGATTTAATATTTTTAGATTCTAAAGTAAATAAATATTTCCTTCTTTTAACTAAAATAATTTGTAAAGTATGAATAAATTTAGAAGTACATTTATTTAACTTTTCTTGTGCTTTTAAAATAATATTTATATTTTCATAAACTCTATTTGTCATTTTAATATTATAATCAGTTTTATATCCAAATTTTTGAGTAACAGCTTTTAAACAACCTAAACCATAACTAAGACTTTTTTCATAATTTTCAACATATTTAGAAATAGATTCAATTTCTTTTTGATATATATCAATTTTTTCTTTTGAATTGTTTAATCTTTCATAATAAACTTTAAATGTAGAAAAATCAAATAATTTTGTACTATTCATTTCATTTTCTATAAATAAAAGTCTTTGTTCTGGAAAAGGAAGATAACCTATTAATTTTCTTAATTTTTCTATTCTTTGTCTTTTTTCTTTTGAAAATTGTGATAATATTGATATTAATTCTGGAAATTCATTTGGAAGAGAATAATAATCATCTACTGATTCATCGTCTATTGTTAATCTTGTATTTTTGAATATATTAAATTTTATGATTAATATTGTTAATATATAAAATATCTTTTTCATTTTTTTTTGAAAAATATTTAAAATTTATTTTTATATTTTTTTATTGTTTTTATCAGATTTTTTTGCATTTAAATAAATAAAAAATGACAGAATGTTTATTCGATTGATTTTTAAATAATTAAAAAGGTAATTTATTTTTTGATTATAAATCAAATAAAATGGACAATTATAATTTATTAAATCTAATAATAAAATTTCTTCCCTTAAAGGATATAATAAATTTATCATTAGTGAATAAAAATTTACAAATTTCACTTAATAATAAAAGAAATCATTTTGTAAATTTTTTATGGAAAGAACAATGCGATAATGATTTTTATAATAATGAAACTCGAGAAAAAATAATTGATGTAAATTTTATTAGTTTAAATGATATTAATTTTTTCGATTGGAAAAATTTATACAAAAAATTAGAAGAAAATAAAAAAAAATATCCAGATGAAAAAATTGTAAAAACACTTTATGAAATTATGAAATTACATTCTTATTTACCAAAAATAAGAAAAAGCATTCCTTATATAGAAAATAATTTTTTTTCAAAACATCAAATTTTTTTTCTTGATAAGAAAAATATAAATTTACAAAAAATAAATGGAACACAATATTTAAATGAAAAAGAAAATAATGAAGAATATAAAGAAATATTAATAAAGATATTTACATATCAAAATTTAAAAAATTATAAAATAAAAAAAATAAATAATCCAGAAATTCAATTTATAATTTATTTATATCAAACAATTTATTTATATAGTATTTTAAACTATGAATATATAATATCAATAAATCAAAATGAAAAAATTTTTTTAAATGAATATATTGAAAGATATAATGACTTTATTGATATTGCATTAATATTAGAAGAAAAGTATAAGAATATTAATGATTCTTTAAATTTATTATATAATTTAGACAATATAAGTGATTTTTCAATATATAATATGATATATAATATATGGTATAATGAAGTTTATTTAAAATTAATATATAATATCAATAATTCAGTTAATTTAATATTAAATAATTTTTTATCAGGAGAATTTAAAAGTAAAGAAGAAATTTCTACAAATATTACTTATTTAAATATTTATGATGATGAAATTAGAGATAATTTATCTTTAATTAATGATATTGCTAATTCTATTTTAGATTTTAGTATTGATAAAAAAAATGTAATGTTTATAAATCATACTCATCTTAAAGTTAATATTTGTTATGAATTACATGAAAAAAATATTCTTTCTATTATTGAAAAATTTATCAATGATGAAATTATTTCCAGTCTAAATTGGAAAGATAATTTTTTGAAATTATTAAATATTCTTTTTTCTCAAGAAGAAGAAAATGAATTTTATACAGAGGAAAAGAATATTAAAATAATTTCAAGAACTAAATATTTTTTATTGAATAAAATAATAAATTTTATTATTCCTTTTATTAAAAAAGAATTAGATGATAAATTTTTAAGTTTTTTAAATAATTTAGAAAATATTGAAAATCGTAATAATAATAAAGGAGACTTTTTAAAAGCCAGTAAATTAGTAATTAATAAAGTAAAAAATGAAATAAATGATGTAAAGAGATATCTTTATAATATAATGATAGAAAAAAATTATTATAAAAATAATATAAATAATATAATTTCTTATTTTCTCTTTAATAATGGTAAATCAATAATTGATTTTATAATTCAAATATGTGTATTTTATTATAATACTTTAGAAAAAATGGAAAACTTAAATCAAATTATAGTAAAAATTATATCTAAAGCTTTTGTGTGTCAATTACCAAAAAATGGATGAAATATAATTTTATTTTAATTTATATAATATTTGTATTATTAGTTATCCCATTTATTGATAATTTTTCATCTGGAAATAAAAAATATTTTTTGTTTATTAATAAATATTTCTTAGATGAAATATATTCTATCCTTTTTATTTTTATAAATTTTTTCAAGTAATTAGTTTATAACCTAAATAATATCTTTTAAATTAAGAAAGAATTTTAATATATTTAGTTAAAAAATCAATGGGATCTTATATTGGAAAACATGATTTAAATAAAAAATATTTTAAATTTAAAATAATGATTGAAAATATTATATATATATATATAATTAAAATAAAAGTAATATAAATATTATGGAAAATGCATTCAAAATAAAGAATTTAAATAACATATATTCAAATAACTCATTTGAAAAAAAAAGAAATAAGTCAAATATAATAAATAGAAAAAATATAAATTTATCAAATAGAGAAGAAAAAAAAATAAACAAAAAACGAAAAATATTTCCACATTCAATAAAAATAAAAAAATCACCTGAAAAAAATTCATTATTAATAAATAAAATTATACCATTAACATCACGAAATTATTTATCAAATAATTATCCTTTTTTTTCATATATAATAAAATCTCCAAAACAAAAAAATGAAAGATATAATAATAGTATAGAAGAAATAAAAAAGAATAATATAGAAAATAACGAAAGTTTAATTTATGGAAGTAGAAATTATAGAATTGAAAAACCACAATGGTTAGATTGTTTAGGAAATTTTTTAAATGAAAAAAAAGATAAATATATTCCTAAAGGACTTAAGTTTATTGAATATTTAATTAAAACTGGGAATACTTGTGATTGGAAAAGTTTTTCTTTTAAAAAAGAAAATAATTCTTTATATGATAAATTAAAAAAAAATGAAAGTGATATTTTTAATTTGAAAAATAATAAAAAAGAAACTTTTCAAAAATTAAAAGAATCAAAATCTTTTTCTAATATTTTTAATATTAATAATATTAATGAAATTTCAAGAAATAATAATATAAAATATAATGGAATGAATGAATCTAATAGTGAATGGTATCCAAAAAATATTTTTCCGAATTTAGTAAATCATTCTTCAGTTAAATTTAATCTTATTTCACCTAATATGAAAAATACAGGAAAAACAAAAGAAGAAATTATTAAAGAAATAAAAGAAATTTCACCTAATTTTAATGTTACTGATAGACAAAAATCTATTTCTGAATATAGACATTTAAGTAGTTTTGGTTCTCCAAATCCTAATAAAGAATATATGAATGCTTTTAATAAAAATCCAAAAGTTTTTTATAAATATAATGAATTGTTATAATTTTTTTTTAAATAAAATTTAATTTATAATTAAATCAATAAATTTAAGTAAAGATAAAAAATTAAATCTTCTTTTTATTATCAGATAGTCATTGCTATTATTATAGAATGAAAATTAATTGAACAAAAAAATATTATTTACTTTAAAAGGATTATCCGATTTAAATTATTGATTTTTATATCAAAATATGTTTTATAAAAAGTAAAAGTAAATTCCTTGAAAACAAAAAAAATTATAGTAAAGAAGAAAAAAACCAAAAAATAAAAAAAACAATAATTAAAAAAATAATAATAATTATTTATTAATTTATTTTTGTTCAAATAAATTAAGAATATCAGAATCACCTGGATCAAGAATACCTAAAATAGCAACTCTATGATATTTTCCACAAGCAGAACCTAAATCAATATTGTTTCCAGTATAATGATAAATATGAGTATTAGAAAGAACAGAATAATAATTAACTTCAGCTTTAATTATTGATGGAGTATTATGAGCAACAAATATTGCTTTTAATAATCCTTTTCTTAATGATTTTAATGTTTGTTTATATCCTAATACTGCTTTACCACTTTTCATTACTAATGCTAATTTAGAATTTACACTTTCTGTTTGTTGCTTTTTACCCATTTTTTAAATAAAATTTTAGATTTATTAATTATATTTATTAAATATTTTAATTTATTTTTATTAAAAAAAA
>JAEEGK010013444.1_pt1 | contig 18440 bp, 28 predicted proteins | sample 8958771 | NCBI WGS metagenome assembly JAEEGK01 (sample SAMN16246547, study PRJNA631951) | gut metagenome | biome: gut microbiome; feature: rumen; material: SC-attached | host: Bos | place: Iran: Karaj | collected 2018-10
TCCTTCCTACTTAGCTTTCTTTCCTTCGTTACGACGGATAACTTCATCAGCATAACGAATACCGTTTCCTTTGTATGGTTCAGGCTTACGTACTTCTCTAACTTCTGCAGCGAATTGACCAACTAATTGTTTATCAATACCAGAAATATTAACTTCTGTTTGAGAAGGGCATTCAACCTTTAAACCAGCAGGAATAGGAAGTTCTACTAAGTGAGAGTAACCAGCAGCAACAACTAAAGTATTACCTTTAAGTGATGCACGGTAACCAACACCTTCGATTAATAACTTTTTAGCCCATCCATCTGTAACACCTTTAACCATGTTATTGATTAAAGCACGTGTAGTACCATGTAATTGTCTATTTGCTTTTTCATCATTTGGACGAGATACATGTACTCCACCATCTTTTACTTCGATAGAAATGTTCTTATCAAATCCGAAACTAATTTCACCTTTAGGGCCTTTTACAGTAACAAAATTGTTTTCATCAACTGTAACAGTAACGCCTGCAGGAATGCTAACTGCCTTTTTACCTATACGTGACATAGAAGCCTCCTACCAAACATAAGCTAAGACTTCACCGCCTAAATGCTCTTTACGAGCTTCACGGTCAGTCATAACTCCCTTTGAAGTTGAAACAACTGCAATTCCTAAACCATTTAATACTTTAGGCATATCAGTAACACTTGCATATACTCTTAAGCCTGGTTTTGAAATACGTTTGATTCCTTTGATAACTCTTTCTTTCTTTTCAGTGTATTTCAAAGTAACCTTAATGCTACCTTGTTTTCCATCTTCAACGAATTCAACTTCGTTGATATAACCTTCGTTCTTTAAAACGTTTAAAATATCTAATTTAATTTTTGATGCTGGTATCAATACTTCGGCGCTTTTATTTTGATTAGCGTTACGAATTCTTGTAAGCATATCAGCAATTGGATCAGTCATTCCCATTGTGGACCTTCCTTTCTACCAGCTAGCCTTACGAACGCCAGGAAGTTTTCCTTCATTGGCTAATTCTCTAAAGCATACACGGCATAATTTGAATTTACGATATACTGCATGTGGTCTACCACAACGTTCACAACGTGTATATTCTCTAACTCCAAATTTTTGTTTACGTTTATTTCTAATCTTTAATGATGTCTTTGCCATAGTTTACTCCTTACTTCTTGAAAGGCATGCCTAATTGAGCAAGAAGCTCACGGCCTTCCTCATCAGTTTTTGCTGTAGTAACAATAACAATATCCATACCACGGATTTTGAATACTTTATCATAATTAATTTCTGGGAAAATTAATTGTTCCTTGATACCGATAGTGTAGTTTCCACGACCATCGAATGAATTCTTAGATAAACCTCTAAAGTCACGTACACGTGGTAATGAAATAGATACTAATTTGTCATAGAATTCATACATTCTTTCGCCTCTTAAAGTTACTTTACAGCCAATAGCTACGCCTTCACGTAATTTGAAGTTAGCGATTGATTTCTTAGCTTTAGTAATAATTGGCTTTTGACCTACGATTTGTGTTAGTTCTTCAACTGCAGCATCTAAAGCTTTAGAGTTTTGCATTGCATCACCAACACCCATATTTACAACGATCTTATCAAGTTTAGGAGCTTGCATAACAGATGTGTAATTGAATTTCTTAATTAAAGCTGGTTTAACTTCGTTTAAATATTTTTCTTTAACACGATTCATATACTTTCTCCTTACTTAATAACGCTACCGCTCTTAGCAACACGTACTTTTTTACCATCTTTTTCTTCAAAATGGATTCTTGTAGGTTTGTTTGTTTTTGGATCTACAAGCATTACGTTAGATGCATCGATTGGAGCTTCTTTCTTAATAATTCCACCGTCTGGATTAGCTTGAGATGGTCTTGTATGACGAGATACAACATTAACACCTTCAACAACTACACGGTTTTCTTTTGTATTTACTTTTAAAACAGTTCCTTGTTTTCCTTTATAGTTTCCACTAATAACAATAACTGTATCGCCTTTTTTAACAACCATTTCATTATCCTCCTAATTAAAGAACCTCAGGAGCTAAAGAAATGATTTTCATAAAGTCCTTATCACGTAATTCACGTGCAACAGGGCCGAAAATACGAGTTCCTTTTGGTGTCTTATCTTCTTTAATGATAACTACTGCATTATCATCAAATTTAATATAAGAACCATCTTCTCTTCTTAAGCCACTCTTTGTTCTTACGATAACACATTTTACAACATCACCTTTTTTAACTTGGCCACCAGGAATTGCATCTTTAACAGTTGCAACAACGATATCACCAATGCCTGCAAATCTTCTACTAGTTCCGCCTAAAACCTTAATGATTAAGACTTCTCTAGCACCAGAGTTATCAGCTACATTTAATCTTGATTCTTGTTGGATCATATTGGCCTCCTATAAGATGATTGCTTTCTCAACGATCTTAACAAGGCGATATCTCTTCATCTTTGATAATGGTCTTGTTTCCATGATCATTACTTTATCGCCTACTTTAGCTTCGTTGTTTTCATCATGAGCTGTAAACTTCTTTGTATATTCAACACGTTTACCATATAATGGGTGCTTACGATATGTAGTAATAGATACTTTAATTGTCTTGTCTTCTTTATCAGAAGTAACGATACCAATTAATACTTTACGAGTATTTCTTTCCATATTCTAGCCTCCTACTTATTTTCTGCATTAGCACGTTCAGTTAAAATAGTTTTCATACGTGCAATTTGCTTCTTATTCTTACTGATTTGAGCTGTGTTTTCTAATTTACCAACAGCAGCTTGGAAACGTAAGTTAAATAATTCTTGTTTCAACTCTTCAATTGTCTTTTCAATAGTAGCAACGTCCATTTCTCTAATCTTTTGAGCTTCAGACTTCTTAACGATTTTTTCTTCTTTTTTAGTTCTAGCCATAATTATTCACTTTCCTTTGCTACTAATTTAGCAGTGATAGGTAACTTATTTGCAGCTAATCTGAATGCTTCTCTTGCTACTTCTTTAGAAACACCAGCAACTTCAAACATGATAGTACCTTTCTTTACTACTGCTACATATCCTTCAACATTACCTTTACCACCACCTTGACGCATTGCAAGAGGTTTCTTAGTTTGTGGAATGTGAGGGAAAATTCTAATCCAAACCTTACCTTCACGGTTCATATAACGAGTCATCGCAATACGTGCAGCTTCGATTTGTTGTTGAGTTAGCCATGTGCCTTGTTCAGCCATTAAGCCAAATTCGCCAAAATCTACTTTTTTAGCACCTTTTGCTTTGCCATCGTATCTTACTCTATGTGGTCTACGGAATTTTGTTCTTTTAGGCATTAACATAATTATTTAGCCTCCTTCTTTGTAGGTAAAACTTCACCTTTACAAATCCAAACTTTAACTCCTAGTTTACCATAAGTAGTATTAGCTTCAGCTAAAGCATAATCTACATCAGCACGAAGTGTGTGTAGAGGAACTGTACCTTCTGAATAACCTTCAGCACGAGCCATTTCAGCTCCACCTAATCTACCAGAAATCTTAGTTCTAATACCTTTAGCGCCAGCCTTCATTGTTTGTTGGATTGCTTTCTTTTGAACACGTCTAAATGAAGCTCTGTTTTCAAGATCTTCAGCCATCTTACGAGCAACAAGAGTTGCATCTAAGTCTGGGTTCTTAATTTCAACGACGTTCATAAATACTGTTTTACCAGTCATCTTTTGTAATTTTTCAACTAATTGAGTCTTGATTGTACCTTCACGGCCAATAACAACACCTGGTTTAGCTGTATATAAAACGATCATAATTTTATTCTTTACTCTTTCAATAACAACTCTAGAAACTTGAGCCTTCTTGTAATAAGTATCGATTTCCTTACGAATCTTTAAGTCCTCATGTAATAATTCAGGAACTTCTAATTTATTTGCATACCATTTTGAATCCCAATCACGGACGATGCCTAAACGCATTCCTATTGGGCTAACTTTTTGTCCCATACTTGAGATCCTCCTATTCTTTCTCTGCAACAACTACAACGATGTTGCTAGTTCTCTTAAGTAATCTGCTTGCGCTACCTTTAGCTCTTGGTAAAAATCTCTTCATAGTTACAGCTTCATTAGCGTAAATTTCTTTTACGAATAATTTTTCTGCATCCATCTTTTTGTTATTAGTAGCATTTGCAACAGCACTCTTTAAAACTTTTTCAATTGCAACGCTTGCTCCGTTTGGAGTTAAAGCTAAAATTGAGAAAGCATCTTTAACACTCTTATTACGAATGTTGTCCATAACAAGTCTTACTTTGAAAGCAGAGATACGAATGGTTTTAGCTTCTGCTCTAGCAGTTTTAATTTCTTCAGCCATACCTTACCTCCTACTTAGTTTCCTTATCCTTTCCATGTCCATGGAAAGTTCTAGTTGGAGAGAATTCTCCAAGTTTATGTCCAACCATATCTTCAGTAACATATACAGGAACGTGATTCTTACCATTGTAAACGGCAATTGTGTGTCCTACAAATTCTGGATATATAGTTGATCTTCTTGACCAAGTTTGTACTACTTTTTTACTGTTTGATTCATTTAATTCAACAACTTTTTTCATTAAATGTTCATCACAGAAAGGTCCTTTTTTCAATGAACGAGCCATCTTGTATTACCTCCTAATTAACCGTTACGTCTACGAACGATTAGTTCGCTTGACTTTTTCTTTGTATCACGTGTCTTCTTACCTAGAGCAGGTTTACCCCATGGAGTTAAAGGAGCCTTTCTTCCGATAGGAGCTTTACCTTCACCACCACCATGTGGGTGATCATTAGGGTTCATAACTGAACCACGAACTGTAGGTCTGATTCCTAAATAACGTGTACGACCAGCTTTACCAATATTTACATTCATGTAATCAGCGTTTCCAACTACACCAAATGTAGCACGGCAAACACCTAAAATCTTTCTAACTTCACCAGAAGTTAATCTAACAAGAACATATCTATCTTCACGTCCTAAGATTTGTGCACTTGCACCAGCACTTCTAACTAACTGAGCACCTTTACCAGGATGCATTTCAATATTATGAATAATTGAACCAACTGGCATATTCATTAAAGGCATGCAGTTACCAACACGAACGTCTACATTTTCACCAGATACAATCTTTTGACCTACTTGTAAATCTTTTGGTGCAATAATATATCTCTTTTCACCATCAGCATATACAACCAATGCGATATTAGCACTACGGTTTGGATCATATTCAACTGTCTTAACTGTTGCTTCGATATTGTCTTTGTTACGTTTAAAATCAATGATACGATATTTTCTCTTAACGCCACCACCTTGATGACGAACTGTAATACGACCAGTATTGTTTCTACCACCTTTGCTCTTAACAGGAGCAAGTAAGCTCTTTTCAGGAGTATCGCAAGTGATTTCTTCTTTGTAAACTAATACAGTCATATCACGACGACCATTAGTCGTAGGTTTATAACTTTTAATAGCCATTGATTATTTCCTCCTATAATTCAAATACGTCTAACTTATCGCCTTTAGCTAAAGTTACAACAGCTTTTTGAACAGCTGGACGTAATCCTTCATATTTTCCAACACGGCGAGTCTTTCTTTGAGTGTTAATCATATTAACAGCTTCAACTTTAACTTGCCATAATTCTTCAACTGCTTTTGCTACTTCAACTTTGTTACTTCCTTGTTTAACTTCGAAAGTATATTTGTTTTCTTCAATAAGTTTTGTAGTCTTTTCAGTAATTAAAGGACGAACGATAATGTCATAATTCTTTTTCATTATTTCAAATCCTCCTCATATTTTGCGATTGCATCTTCAGTGATGACAAACATATCAGCATTTAATAAATCATAAACACTTAAGTGTGACTTAGTTTGTAAGTAAACATTTGGAATGTTTCTTGCAGCTAATACTAAGTTGAAATCTTCTTCTAAAGTTGCAACGATAATTTTCTTGTTTACATTAGCATTGATTGCATCTAATACTTTAACAAAGCTCTTAGTCTTGTTATCTTCTAATACAATCTTGTCTAATACGATTAAGTTGCCAGAAGCTAAACGATCACTTAAAACCATTCTTGTAGCTGCCTTAACAACTTTCTTATTAACCTTTAAGTTGTACTTTCTTGGAGTAGGTCCAAATACAACTCCACCACCACGCCATTGAGGAGCTCTTGTAGAACCTTGACGAGCTCTACCAGTACCTTTTTGACGATAAGGCTTTTTACCACCACCACTAACTTCAGTACGAGTCTTTGTATCTGCTGTACCTTGACGCATAGCTGCACGTTGAGAATTGATGACATCAGCGATTACTTGATTATTAGCAGCGCATTCAAACACTTCACTAGATAATTCTAAGTCTTTAACTTCTTGACCTAATTGGTTTAATACTTTAATACTAGGCATCTTATTCTCCTTTCTTAAGCTTCTGCTTTAGTTAGTGCTTCTGGATTAATTGTTGCATCATGAGACTTAACTGCATTTGTAACTACTACATATGAGTTCTTAGCTCCTGGAACATTACCTCTAATTAGCACAACGTTCTTTTCTAAATCGATTTTGGCGATACTTAAGTTTTGAATTGTAGTAACATCTCCACCTAATCTACCAGGCATCTTTTTGCCCTTCTTAACTCTTGCAGCATCGATAGAGCCCATAGAACCAACACCTCTATGATAACCACTACCATGTGCTTTAGGACCGATATGGAAGTTATGACGTTTAACGCCACCAGCGTAACCTTTACCTTTACTAATTCCAGTTACATCAACCATTTCGCCTTCCTTGAAAATATTTGCTTTAACTTCTTGACCTACTTCAAATGCCAACATTTCTTCCCCAGCAATTTCTTTAATGAAGCGCTTAGGATTTGTTTTAGCTTTATCAGCATGTCCTTTTTCAGCCTTGTTGATATTTTTAGTCATATCAGCATAGCCTAACTGTACTGCTTGGTAACCATCAGTTTCAACAGTTTTCTTTTGTAATACAACATTAGGTGTAACCTCAATTACTGTTACAGGAATTAAAGTGCCATCTGTTGCAAAAATTTGAGTCATTCCGACTTTTTTACCTAAGATTCCCTTGGCCATGAGTTTTTCCTCCTTTTTTAATATTTTTACTCATTATTTTAAAATGATATCAACACCAGCAGGTATCTCTAAATGTACTAATGCATCTAAAGTCTTTGGTGTAGCTTCGATATCAATTAGTCTCTTATGTGTTCTTCTTTCAAATTGTTCACGACTGTCTTTATGTTTATGTGGTGAACGGATAATTGTGAAAACTTCTCTTTCAGTTGGAAGAGGAATAGGACCAGATACACTGGCACCAGTCTTCTTAGCTGCATCAACGATTCTTGCAGCAGATTCATCAATTAATCTGTGATCATAAGAAATTAATTTGATTCTTAATTTTTTGCTTGCCATAATTTTGCCTCCTATATAGTATCTTTGTACTTTTCAGGCTCCTTGGAAATTCCCTAATACATGCGAGCTGGCAACTCAACCGTGTGTATCAGCAACCTCCCAAATCACTGCCTTCTTAAAGCCTTTAATATTTTACTACTTTTCAATTCAAAATGCAAGCATTTTTTTATTTTTTTTCATTTTGCGAAAAAATAATAGATTTTATCTATCAATTTATTAAAAAAATGGTATAATTATACTGGGGTGAATAATATGAATACAACACAAAAGAATATGAAACGTACAGTAAAAACTTCTTTATTTATAGTATTAATTGTTTTATCAATATGTGCACTAGGATTTATTGGTGCATCAGTTGGTGTATTTTTAAGATACAGATATGTAGAAAGCAATTTTATTAAAGTTGATGCTGTAATATCTACTGTAAATCATAGTAGTGAAGACGCATTTGTTACTTTTACACCGGATGGAGAAACAACACCAGTTGAAGTAAAATTGAATTCTTATTCTAGTTCTTATTATGAAGGAAAAGAAATAGTTATATATTATAATCCTGATAATTATCACGAAGTTTCAAGCTTAAAAGAATTAGCAATAATTTCGATTGTATTTTTTGTAATAGGTATAATCCAACTAATAATTGGTTTTATTCCACTAATTATCTTTACAGCACTAAAAGCTAAAGCTAAATATTACAAAACACATTTCAAAAAAGAGCGAGCTAATGTTATTGGCATAAAAACAAACTATTCTTTCTCAATTGGTAATGCTCATCCACATACAATCTCTTACAAAACAAAAGATGGTAAATATTTAAAAACAACAGATTATTCTTCTAAATTCACAAACTATGAAGAAGGCTTAGTTATAGATGTTTATAAGAATGATAAGAACGGTAAATATTATGCCGATCCTGAATCAATTAGAAAAGAAGAAATAATTGAAGAAGATATCTTCAGTATAGATAATGATAAATTCTGAAAAATGACACACTAATTTGTGTGTCATTTTTCGACTTATTAATAAATTGTTAATTCTTCAATTTCAAACTTTAATTAATTACACATTAATAAATTAAATAGTTTACAAAAGTATTTCAATTATGATATAATTATGGCGAAAAGAAGGAGGAAAATATGATTTTTAATGTAAAATTAAAAAAATTATGCTTTTGGATAAGTGTTATATCTGGATTATTATTATTTGCTTTATTATTTACATGTTCTTTTATAAAAGATTTGCATTCGCAAATTAAATCTATAAAAGATTTTTTTATTGCAGCTAGTTCTGGAATTTTCGGTAGTGCTTTTACATTATTTCTTTCAATGATTTTCACTTATAAAGAGAAGAGAGATGATTTTTTGACTGACTTTCTTTTTTTAGCACAAAAATTCACATTTGTAGTTGGAGGGATAATTCCAACAATTAAAGAGTTAGAATCTGAAGATGGTTATCAAGAAGGAAAGATTAAAGATAGTTATAATAATTTTGAAAAGAACAAGTATCTTTGGAATGAAATGGCTAAAACAAAAAGAAAGCTTTACTTTACAAAAAAAGATAAAAATATTAAAAAATTAGTAGATGAAATATACGAATTTTATAAAGAATTAATGCCAACAATCATCAGTAATTATTATTGCTACACAAATAATTATAATAATCCTGGAGCAATAGACACTGTTATTGGAAGTATGGAAAAACTATTTGATATTACGTATTCAGATACACAAGTTCCTTGCGCGACCGATCCAAAAAGAAAAATTCCAAAAAAATTAATTTCATATAAATCAAAAGCTTACAATCAAATAATTCCAAAGTTAAATGAATTAGAAAAAATTCTTTATGGTGAATCAACAATAAAGATGCCTTTATTTCCGATTGCTTTATTTACAAGTGATGATTAATTATAAATGACACACATTACGTGTGTCATTTTATTTTTAGATATCTAAATTATAATAATACTGAGTAATCATAAGACATAATGATCATCAACAAAATATATGCAAGCATAGTTAGATATGAAAATATATTCACAATAACATATCTCTTTTTAGATATATCTTTATTTATAAATAAGATTAATATTCCATTTACTAAAAAGAAAGTAATCGCAATCACAATAAACATTGATAAATAATTACGATCAAGTTGAATACAATATTTAATCGCAAACAATAATATGAATAAAGCACTTTGGATAAATGGAAGATATATCGAATAATCTTTTAAATTGATATCTTCTTCTTTTTTAAATCGCGTATACAAATACGCAAAGATAAATATTATTGGTAAGAATGTAAATGATAAAAAGAAGTATATTTCAAAAAATCTTGAAGATACATTCTCTAATGCACCACTACCAATTAATGCTAGCATTACATAATTAATAAGCATCACAATACTTATTATAATCTTATAATTCTTTAAATAAAAATTTTCTTTATTCATGCTCAAACACCTCAACAACTCTTTTCAGTTTATCGACGATGTGTAAGCCATATGGGCATCTTGCTTCACATTTTCTACATGCAATACATGCAGATGGTTTTACGTTCATTCCCTCATAACGAAGTATTGCCCATTCTTTTAGATTATATTTCTTATAATAATTTTCATATGTAAAGCTAGATGGTATATCAATACCAACACTACAAGGCATACAATAACCACAACGATGACAAAATTCGTTTTTAAATAATTCTCTCATGTTTTGGATATATATTTCTTCATCCTTAGTTAAATCATAATTATCAATAGAAGCATTTTCTTCTATTTGCTTAATACTTTCCATACCAGGGATTGCGACACTTACGCAATCATTTGCAAGTATATATTTAAGTGATGTTTTAGCCTTATCAATATTTCCACCAGCAAGTGGTTTCATTACGATAACACCGATATTCTTCATCTTCGCAAGTTTAAATAATTTAACAGCTTGTAATTCTAAGAAATTATAAGGAATTTGAATTGTTTCAAAGATATCCGTTTTACTAATAAGTTCATATGCGAAATCTACAGAATGGCTAGAAAAACCAATATGCTTAACCCTACCTTCTTTTTTAGCTTCCTCTAAAGCTTTTAAAGCACCTTGATAATTATCATCTCTTAAATTGTGAAGTTGATATAAATCAATATGATCTGTTTGAAAATTATTTAAACTAATTTCGATATCTCTTTTCATATCTTCATAATTTCTTGACATCGATTTAGTAGCTAAATAGAATTTGTCTCTTTTACCAAGCAAGGCTTTTCCAAACATTTCTTCACTTATAGTGTATCCTCTAGCACTATCAATAAAATTAATACCTAATTCAATCATTTTATCAACTAGTTTATTAACTTCTTCTTGGCTAATATGTTGAATTGGAATACCACCGCAACCTACTTCACTAATATTCAATTGAGTTTTTCCTAGCTTTCTATATTTCATATTTTTATCCTCTAAAATTCTTGTTCAATTTCAAATGAGAAAGGCTTTTTTGTACGTGGATGAACGAATTCAACTTTAAAGAATTGTAGCATCAATTCTCTATCTAAATACTTACTTCCATATAGCTTATCACCCACAATTGGATGACCAATAGATGCAAAGTGGCATCTTATTTGGTGCTTTCTTCCACCTTCAATTCTCACAAGTACCTTTGTGAATTCTTTGCTTTCTTCAATAACCTTATATATTGTTTTAGCATCTTTTCCAGTATTTGATGTTATTTGTTTGTTGGAATGTCTATCGCTAGCTATCCGTTTTAAAATAACACCACTTTTCTTTCCTAAATGGCCTTCAATAAGCGCAATATATTCCTTATCTAATTGTCTCTTTTCAAATAAACTTGATAGATATGATTGTGCAAGGATATTTTTAGAACATACTAACATTCCAAATGTATCTAAATCAAGTCGATGCAAATGATCAAATACAACATCCTGCCCTCTAAAATAATAGCTAAGTGCATTATCTAATGTTTCATTAGATATCGAATCAGGATGAACTAACATTCCTCTTTCTTTATAAACAATAATGATATCTTCATCTTCATATAAGATTTTTAAATCTTTCTTCCAAGGAATATAATCACTTGTTTTGATACGTTTATCATCAATTTCAATTAAATCACCTGTTTTTATTTTAAATTCTTTTTTCTTTATTACCTCTCCATTTACCTTAATGCAGCCCCAAGAAACAAGCTTATATGCATTGGATTTAGAAGTTCGGTAAAATGATAACATATCATCGATGTTTCCGAAACAATCATTTATATATCTAATCATGCTTTTTACCTATAATTTTAGCCAATTTATGTGCCAAATCATAAAAGCCTAAATCAGTCATGTGTACTCCATCAACTGTGCCTTCATAGCCTAGTGATTTAGTAAGTTTCTCTCCATCGATAAATTTCACATATGGAAAGCTTGCTTGTAATTGTCTAAAACCCTCTCGATATCTTTTTAGATTTTTATTGACAAGAACTTCTGTATCAGAAAAATGCGATATCAAATAGATATCAAATTTATCTTTATTCTTCAAATTATCTAACATATATGTTAAATGTGTCTTCATATGTTCATAGCTTGGACTATTTGATTCTAATTCTAATATTAAATATTTCTTATCAATTTTATTTATTTCATCAGTCATTACTTCTTCAATTTTACAGCTTCCAGAAAAACCTAAGTTAATAACATTTAGATTTAAAAGTCTACCTAATATTGCGCCATAGTCCATTCCTGGTCTTGTTGCACAACCTCCCTGAGAAATAGATGTTCCGTATATAACTAAATTATCCATTTTTGGTTTCACGAATTCAAATTTCGCTTTTTCATCAACACCTACATAAGCATCAATCAATTCTTGATATAACGGGAAGTAAATACGGTAAGTACGCATCTTCTTATCCATATTAGATATCATATTAGCTGTATATTCCTTATTTAAAACCTTAGTAGCACCTAAAAATGCCCACTTATCTTTGTTTAAAACATATAAGCTAAAACCAATAGTGCCAACTGAAGTCATATGACTCATATATGCAGGCCCTGCAAGCTTAGCTTTTAATTTGATATTCTTAGAATCTGTTTGAAATATAATATTAAGGCCACTTGGATGCTTCTTTAAGATATCTACATTATCACTAACATGGATATTTTCTAATCTTTTAAAATCATTTCTAAATGCTTGTCCAAGTAAATAATCATTATTTAGATTATAAAAAGTAACGTCATTCTCCTTAATACTTTCAAGATCATTATTCTTCATGTTTTTGTCAATTTCAAAAATAGTTTTAGTCATAATACACACTCCATTTGCATATATTATACTACAATTGAAAAATAAATAAAAGTATGATAAAATAAATGTCGACGAAAGAGAGAAAAAATATGATCAAAAACAAAACATTATTATTTCTACTACTAATAAGTATATTCGTATTTGTAGGATGTAAAGAACAAAAACCCGATAAAAAAGAAAATGTATTGAAAGAATTTGTGGACACTATCACATTTGAAGAAAACCTAAATGCTGATTTAGATTTACAAGAAGAATATAATTATAAAAATATTAAAATATCAGCAAAATGGGAATCTTCAAATGAAAATATCTTAACAAATGAAGGAAAATATTATTACACATTAAGCGATGAAATGGTGACATTAAATGTAGATTTTACATATAATGGCGAATCAATTAATAAATCATATGATTTTATATCATATGCAAATGTTGATAAAGCTTTTGAAGAAGCATATAAATCATTAAATATACCAACATCTACAGATATATCAATTGATTTAAATGCTTCAATCAAATATGGTAAAACAACATATAGAGTTTCATATGTTTCAAATAATCTTGATGTAATGTCAAATGATGGTAAGATTAATCTATTTTTAGATGATCAAAATATTACACTTGCTGTAACACTATCTGCATCAGGTAAATCCGAAACATTTAATCATAATATCAAAATTGAAAAAGTAGATACTTCAGCAATACTTAAAAACCTACTTACAATATGTACAAGCTTTGGATATGATATCACAGCAGATATCAATTTACCTAGAACATTCACATATAAAGATAAAGAAATAGAAATCTTATGGGAATCAAAGAATCAAAGAATATTATCTAATGATGGTGTAATATCACCTGATAATGAAGATATAGTAGTATCTTTAAAAGCAACAACTATCTTTAATATATCTTATTCTTGCAATTTAAATATCAAAGCAATGAGTGATGAATTAGCACTTTCAAAAGCAATAAGTGAGATAAAGGTACCAAATATTATTACATCAGATATCACATTAGATAAGGAATTTAAATATAATACTCAAGCAACATGGCAATCAAGCGATCCAAGTATCCTTTCAAATGAAGGTGTACTACAAAAAAACCAAAGCACTTTTAAAGAAATAACTTTAACAGTGACATTATCTAAAGGAGCTAAAACAATGGAAAAAGATTTTACAACAAACGTTTCATATCAAGCACATTTCTTTAATGATCGTACATTTAAAGGTGAAAAGAATAATGTACATCTTGAAAATGGTAAATTAGTATTAGATGAAGGTGTAAAAGAAGGCTATTATCAAACTGATGAAATCAGTCAAAATAATATTTTATCACTTGTTGGTTCTTATGCAGCAACCTCTTCTAAGAATGCAACATGTGAATTATTGGTTCGTGTTAAATCAAATAACACATGGAGTAAATATTTTTCATATGGCAAATGGGGACAAGGATTAAATAACTCTTGCTTACCTCAAAGTGATACATATGTTAAAATGGTAGAAGATGAAATTAAAATGATATCTCCAAATAAGGGAGAAGCATTCCAAATGAAAATCATTTTAAGAAGATCTAATATCGCATATGAAAGTCCAAAACTTACAATGATAGCACTTGCTCTTGAATTAGCTGATTACACATATAATGTAGATATATCTAATTTACCTAAAGAAGTTAAATATGATGTTAAAAAACACTATCAACATGATGTACCAAAAATTGGTGGTATCATTTGTAGTGCTACTTCTTCAACAATGCTACTTAATTATAAGGGATATGATTTTAGTGATAAAGCTGCATATGAACATGAATATATTGCATCTATCGTACTAGACCATGGTAATAATATCTATGGAAACTGGGTATATAACACAATTGGTATGAGTTCATTTGGTGAAACTGCATATGTTAAAAGATTCTATTCCGCAAATGAAATGATTCAATGCTTAGCAACAATCGGTCCAATTGCAGCATCTATTAAAGGTACTACAATCACTAATAAAAAAACATATACTACTGCAGGACATTTACTTGTAGTTACTGGATATAAGATTGAAGATAATCAAACAACAATTTATATCAACGATCCTAATGTACCAGGAGTTGAAGTAACAATGACACTTGCTAATTTCTTAGCTGTATATCGAATGGTTTCATATGTAATCGAATAATAAAAAATAAAAACAAAAATAAAAAGGAAGAGAATGAAATATAATTTCATTTATTCTTCCTTTTTTATTTTTTATTTTAATAACATTCTTATATATCCTGCTTGGTTCCTTGCTTCTTCATAAGCCTTTCTGAATTCTTCGCTATTTAAGATAGCAATTACATATGCGAATGTTAATATTCCAAGCGCAATTGCGATAATTGAACAAATAAATCCAGCAAGTGCCTTAGATCTAGTACCTTGATTCTTCTTCAAATTGATAGAAGATCTAATTAAACCAACGATACCTACAACAATACCAACCAAGCTTAAGCATGTAGATGCAGAAAGTACTAATGCAACAATACCAATAATCATACTTGGAGTCGCAGCATCACCACGTTGATCATAAGATGATGTGTTATAAGTATTATAACTTGCACTATATGTTGCTTGTGGTCCATTATTTGGTGTTAATTGACTACCACATAATTTACAATAATTTTCTGTATTTGGATTGATATGTCCACATATACGGCATCTTATTGTGTTTTCTTGATTGTATTCTACATTTTCTTCATTTGTGCCTTCAGTGTCTAAAAGACTACCACAATAATTGCAGAATTTAGCATTATCAGGATTTACCTTACCACATTTCTGACAATATTTAGCATCTAATCTACTTCCACAAGATGAGCAAAACTTTGCGTCATCTAAGTTTTCAGCACCACATTTTTTACATTTCATCGTTTCTCTCCTTTATGATAATATCATCTTGTCATTCATAACAATATCTGGATTTTCACTAAATTTCTTTAATAAATCTTCTACTGTTAAATTAGCTTTTTCTTCGCCTTTGATATCTAATATTATACGCCCATTATTCAACATTATCAATCTATTTCCGTATTTAATTGCATCTTTCATATTATGAGTGATCATTAATGTTGTAATATTTTCTTTTGTAACGATATCATTAGTAATCTTCATAACCTTATCTGCAGTTTTAGGATCAAGTGCAGCAGTATGCTCATCTAATAATAAAATTTTAGGTTTCTCAAAATTAGCCATTAATAATGTTAAAGCCTGTCTTTGGCCACCAGAAAGTAAACCAACCTTTTGGTTTAATCTCTTTTCTAGACCTAAATCTAATTTCTTCATTTCTTCTTCAAAGAATTCTTTGTGTTCCTTAGTGAAACCCCATTTAAACGGACTACGTTTCTTACCACGTCTAATCGCAATTTCGCAGTTTTCGATTACTGACATGTTAGGACTAGTTCCCATTTGTGGATCTTGGAAGACACGACCTAAATATTTAGCTCTTTTGTGCTCAGGAAGTTTATCGACACAGTCACCATCAATATAGATATGACCACTATCTGGAGAAAATACTCCACTGATGATATTCATTAGTGTTGATTTACCTGAACCATTTCCACCAATTATTGTGATGAAATCTCCTTCATTTACCTCTAAACTTACATCATTTAAGGCCACTTTGATATCTTCAGCATTACCTGTAAGGTTGAATGTTTTAACAATATTTTCTATTTTAAGCATTTCCCTTGGCCTCCTTCTTTGGTATTAATTTTGTAATTAATGATTTAATTAGAGGTAAGCATAATGCGATAGTAATTAATATTGCGTATAATAAGTTCTTAAGTTGAGTAGGAAGACCTAATTCAATCGCAACAGTAATGATTACATAATACACAATTCCACCTAAGGCAACTGAGATAATCCAATTCTTAAATGTGCGTTTACCAAAAATAGTTTCACCAATTAGAATTGCAGCTAAACCAACAACTAAGAAACCACTAGCACTTTTAACATCCATTGAACGTGCATCTTGAGCCCATAAAGCACCAGATAAACCGATAAGTGCATTAGACATCGCAACACACACAATCTTAGATACTGTCGTATTGATACCTTGGGCACGTGCCATTTTTTCATTCATACCAGTAGCACGAATAGCCATACCATGTTCAGTACCAAAGAAGAAATAAATGATAGTTATCATTATAACAACAATTATTGCCATTACAATTGATTCTACGATTTGATTTCTTATTATTTCTGGATTATAAAAGATTGAATATATTGTAGTATCATTAGTACCTAAAGTAACAAGGTTAGCAAATACTACATTTTCTTTTGTGCTTCCCATTATTAAAAGTGCCACTGATGCAGTTGCAGTCATTGTGATGATACCACTAAGTAGCTTAGGAATATTTAATTTTGTATGTAATAGACCAGTAATAATACCACAGATAAGTCCCCCAACCATACCTATAATAGTAGCAAAGAAGGGGTTACCACCATTGGCGATGATTGTTACACAAGTAGCACCGCCAATTAAGAAACTACCTTCAGCAGTTAAATCAGCAAAATCTAATAAACGATATGTTAAAAAGATACCGATTGCTAGTAAACAACATGGAAGGCCGGATGTCAATATGTTTAAAAGAATATTAACTAATCCACCCATTTTATTTATTTAGCCTCAACGTCAGTACATTTTTCTTTAACTGAATCTGAAATAGTAATACCTGCAGCAGCAATATTTGTGCTACACATTAAATATTTACATTCTTCAAGTGACATAGTTTGAACAGCAGTAGTAGCAGGATCAGCTTCTCCTTTTAATACAGCAGCAGCAACCTTACCAGCTTTTTTACCTAATTCATAGTAATCAATTGATAATGTTACATGTCCGCCAGATGTCATTAATCCTTCTTCACCTGTTACACATAATACATGATATTTTTCTAAAGCAGCCTTTACAGTTGCCATATTAGCAGCAATTAGATTATCAGTTGGAACATAAATAGCATCAATACCATCAGTTGAGCATAATCTTTCAGCAACTTGTGGTAAGTCAGTTGTATCAGTACATGTCATTCTAACAACTTCTAAGCCAGCTTTTTTAGCTTGTGCTTCAGCTTGATTAGCTTGAACTTCTGAATTTGTTTCTGATTGAGTATATAAGATACCAATTTTATCAGCTTCAGGTAAGCATTCTTTAATTAAATCAATTTGTGCTTCAACTGGGTTAGCATCACTTGCACCAGTAATATATCCACCAGGCGCAGCATTAGATTTAACAAGACCAGCATCTACAGCATCAGTAACAGCTGTAAAGATGATAGGCTTTTTAGAACCAGAATTAACTTGTGCAGATTGAAGTGCTACACTTGCACCAGTTCCAATACCTAATGTTAAATCAGATTTAGAAGTTAATGATTTAGCAAGTGTTACAAGATCACTTTCAACACCATTAGCATTAACATAGTTAATTTCAATATTATCGCCATCAACATATCCTGCTTCTTTTAAAGCATCAATAAATCCTTGACGAGCAGCTCCTAAAGCATCATGTTCAACTGGTTGTAAAATACCAATTTTTAATTTAGCATCTCCATCCTTCTTACATCCAAAGCAGAAAGCAGCAAATAAGACAACTAATACTACCGATAATACTTGTTTTAAAGACTTCTTCATAATTTACCTCCTATTTTAAAACAAAAAGTGCTATCCTTTCTTTTAAGTAATAGCACCTA
>JAEEGK010013449.1_pt1 | contig 18438 bp, 11 predicted proteins | sample 8958771 | NCBI WGS metagenome assembly JAEEGK01 (sample SAMN16246547, study PRJNA631951) | gut metagenome | biome: gut microbiome; feature: rumen; material: SC-attached | host: Bos | place: Iran: Karaj | collected 2018-10
AGCAAGAATGATGATTTCAAGTAGAATTTTTGGTATTCAAATAGGAGAAAATAAAACTGATGTTTTAGCGCCTTTTGCAGATTTATTAAATCATAAAAGACCAAGACAAACACAATGGTATTATGATAATATTTTACAAAGTTTTGTTATTCAAGCACTTGAAGATATTGAACAAGGAAATGAAGTCTTTGATTCTTATGGTAAAAAAACTAATGCTAGATTCTTATTAAATTATGGTTTTGCTTTAGAAGATAATGATACTAATGAAGTTACTTTAACTCTTGTTTTTAATGATACTTATCCTATGTTTAATATTAAAAAAAATTTTTTTCAAAGTGAATTTGAATTTATTAAAAGTTTTATTTTAAATGATAATATTTATGAATCTCAATTATTTGAATTATTATCTTTTTTAAGATTTATGCTTTTTGAAGGTGATATTAATATTTTGTATAATGCTATGATTACTAATGAAAATTTATATTATGATGAAGTTAATTTTACTTTTTATTATATTTCACCTATTTCTAAAGATTTAGAAATTAAAGTTTTAAAACATTTACATTTAATGTGTGTTAAAGCTTTAAGAAATTATCCTACTACTTTTGAAGAAGATAAAATTAATTTGAAAAAAAAAGGAATTAGTTTTAATCAAAGAAATTGTATTTTGCTTTTAATGAGTGAGAAAATTGTTCTTTCTTATTATATTTATTTTTGTGAATATTGTCTTTCACTTTTTAATATGACTAATGAATATGATATTATTTCTAGTTTAAAATATGATGATTCGGGATTTGATTTATATATTCAGGAAGTTATAATGAAATTAATGAAGGCAGATTATATCTAAAAATTTGAGAATAAAAAAAATTATAAATATATTTGTAACCCTTCTATAGTAATTTTAAAAAATTAGGATAATTAAATATATTTTATTTTTTGTTTATATAACAATTTTAATTTTTTTAAAAAATTGTATAATCTTACAAAAAAAATCTTTTTATTAATTATATATAAAAATATATTATATTATTTTTTCTTTATTATTATTATTAATCATCATCTTCATCTTCATTTTCATCTTCTTCATTATCATCTTTATTTTTATTTTTATTAATAATATCTTCACCTTCTTTCATTTCTTTTTCAAAATTAAATTGATTTTGTTTTTGATTATCTTTTTTTTCATCATTATCAAAAATAAGTTCATTATCATTTTCATTTTTTTGATTTATATTCCAAATTTGATTAATAACTTCTTTTTCAATATCAAATTGTTTACATAATTTCTCAGATAATTCCTTAACAATATTAATTTCAACATGAAAATTTTTCATATTAAATAAAATAGTAGAAATCTTACCAAAAGCAACAGTCTTAATTTTTGTAGTATCTTCTTCATCTAATTCTTGAATACAATCTGCACCTTTCAAATGTTCACTATAATTAGTTTGAATATAATAACTTGCTAAATCAAACCAAAAATCTTTATTTTTAAAAATTAAATTTTTTTCAATTCCAGATTGAATAAATTCTTTTTCTTGTCCATTTTTACAATAAGTTTGACTTATTATAATACATAAACCACAAATTTCAAAATCACAAATTTTAATGTCACTTTTCATTAAATCTCTATTATTTAATTCTAAAATATAATTTATACATTTTACTATACAATCAAATGAATCATTTTCAATTAAATAATTCCCTGTTGTTCTCATTTGATTAAAATAATTTAAAAAAAATAAACAATTTTTTTTATCCATTTTTTCACCTTTTCCATTTTCTGATAAAAGTGATAATAATAAATTTATATTTTCTTTTTTAAATCTATTAAACCAAATATCTTCACATTTTTCTTTTATATCTTTAAATTCTTGTAAATTATCATCTAAAGATTTAAAAGTATTATGTAAAAAATCTTTTATTATTTTTGTTTTTCTATTTTTATCTTGAATATTTAACACTTCAATATTAAAATCTGGAGAATATTCAATAAAAGAAATTTCAATTGGTTGAGAACCTAAACTATGATTATCATTTACAAAGTTTTTCATATCTAATTCTGCATTTATATTCTTAAAATGTAATTCTATATTTTCTTTCAAAGTATTAATATGATTTTGAAATAGATTTATTTTTGAATCTAAATAATCAATTAAAATCATTTTTGTATTGTTTATTATTAATTCTTCTTTATTTTCAAATGTATCTAATCCAGTTGATATTGTTGATATGTATTCTATTCTTTTTTTATTACAATTTTTTATATTATTTTTATATGTTTCTCTTGAATTTTTTGCTAAAGAAATTAAAGTTTTTAACTCATCTAAATCTTTTTTATTTTTTTCATCTAATTTTAATTTAAATTGTAATGCACTTCTTACTTTATTATAATAATCTAATTTATAATTTTCATTTTCATTTAAAATTAAAATAAATTCATTTAATTTTTTTGATCTTTCATTAACAACATCTCTTGACATATATACAGCAGTAGCAATAGTATCATTTAGTTTTAAAAGGATGTTTTCAATTGTTTCACTAAAGTTATAAAAAATTTCAGATTCTTTTGCAATTAAATCAATAAAAATATTCATTGATTTACCATAAGTTGTTGTATTGTCGAAAGTGAAAGGATATTCAGAAATATTTTTTAACCCATTTGAAAGTTCTTGTATTAAAGAAAATAATTTATTAAAAATATAATAAATATCCATAATTTCTTTTTGTTTTTTATTATAATGTTCATATATTACTTTATAATTTTGCCAAAAATGTGAACTGTATAAATTTATATTATTCATATTCAATAAATTTTGTTCCATTAAAAATAATTTTTAAATTCTCTAATTTTTAAAAAATATTTTTGGATAAATATTATTTATTTTTTAATTTTTTTTAAATTGATGGGAGTTGGAGTATGTGTAAGTTCACCAAATGATACTAATAAAGTCATTAAAGTCAATCAATTAGAAGATAAAGATAATGTAATTGATAATTTTAATTATGAAGAATATGCAGTTGATAAAGATTTAGTTGATAAAAATAAAAATGAAAATAATGATATTAGTTTTAATGATAAATATAGTGATAATATTTCTCAAAAACAAAATGTAGTTAATGTATTTGAAAATGGGCAAAATAATAATAATAATATTGAAGAAAAAAAAGAAGAAGTTAAAAATGAGGAAACAAAAAAGGAAGAAGAAAAAAAAGAAAATGATAAAATTGAAATACAAAATAATTTAAAAGAAGAAAAAAAAAATGTCTCAAATAAAAATGAAATAATTGAAAATAACAACAATCAAATAGAAGAAATTAAAGAAATAAATGTAGATATTAATCAAAATAATAATGAAAAACCAAAATTAAAATCAATTTTAAAACATAATAATAATAATAATAATAATTACAATAAAAATAATAATAATAATAATAATAATAATTACAATAAAAATAATAATAATAATAATAATAATAATTATTATAATAATAATAATAATAATTATAATAATAACAATAATAATGATAATAATAATAACAATAATAATGATAATAATAATAATAATAATAACAATAATAATAATAGTAATAATAATGATAGTAATAATAAGAATAATAATGATAGTAATAATAAGAATAATAAAAATAATAATAATAATAATAATAATGATAGTAATAATAATAATAATAATAATAATAATGAAAAGAGTAAAAAAGGAAATAATGATATTAATATTGAAAATGAAAATGAGGAAAAAGGTATTAAAAAAGAAATAAATAAAGTTAAATTGCCAGAGGTTACTAGTATATTAACTGAAAAATTATTATTAGATACAAATAATAATGAACCAATTTTTGTTTCTGAATTATTAAAAATGTCAAATTTTAATATTAAGGAAAAAGCAAAATATTATGATAGATTTTGTGTAATGAATAAAATTACTTTTTTTATTTATCATTCAAAAGAAAATTATATAGTTTTAAAAAAACCTTTGGCTGAAATTCCGATTAAAAATATTAAAAAAATAGTACTTTTTAAAATAAATAAAAAATTAATTGGATATGATCACTTTTATATTAGTATTGAAAAAAATAATGAATTAAAAGAAACATTAGATCAATTAGATTTATTTTATTTTAATGATAAAAAAGATAATAAAGATGATAATTTTGAAGAAGAAGAACTTTTGTTAATATTTAAATCTTCTGATCAAACATTAATTAAAAAATGGTATGTACTATTAAATTATTTTAAAAAATTTAATGCTTAATCAATAATAAAATGAAAAAAACTGTGAAAATATAATATATATTTATATATTATAATTGTTTATATTCTATTTTAATAGTATAAATTTGTTTTTTATACTTCAAAAAATTTTATTTTCTTTAAAAGTTTTATCATAATCATTGATAATTTTTTATTTATTGAAAATATTATTTTTTAAATATATTTTTAATAATAATTATTTTTTTCTTTAAATTTTAATTTTTTAAATAAATTTTGTGCATGAAAACTTGGAAACAACCAACATTACTTTCAAGAAATTCTTCTTCATTAAATGCTGCAATATTAATATTAGAAACAAATAAACAAGAAGGAGAAGAATATTTATTTTATTTTTATAAAACAAATGAACAATCAGAAACTTTTCAAAATTTTAAAGGAGTAATTTTGGCATCAAGTGGTATATCAAGCACAGTTTTTTACGATGATTTTAGAATATTATCATTTTCTACAAATAATAATAAATATAAATCAACAGCTAAAACTTATTTAAAGAATTATTTAATTAGTGTAATAACACCATATAACACTCCTGACAATATAGTAATTTTTATTTGTGATGAATTTACTAAATTTTGCAATTTATTTTTTGAAAATTTCGATGACTCAAAAAAATTTACAAATATATTAAATAAATATTGTGAAATATTATTTTATTTCACTTTAAATTATACTTTAATTCCAGAAAAAGAAGATATTATAGGAACACCAATATCACTTTTACCAATAATTAATTTAACTTTTAGTTATAATGAAAATATTCCTTTTTTTATGGTAAAAACAGGAATAAATGATTCATTAAGAACATCAATAATTGAAAATATGAATTCTTTAAATTCAGATAGAAGTGTTTTACAAGAAACATTAACTTTAATGGATCCTCCATTTTATTTAAAAGGATATGTTTTAATGTATAGAGGATTTATTATTTATAATAGTTTAAATAATAAAGAAATGGCAAATGGTGCAAGATTATCTATGCTTCATGAAATGTATATGAGAAGTCAAAGTTCTCCTGAAGTCTTATCTTGTGAATTTTTATTTGATGATGATGGGAAAAAAATTGATGAAAAAGGAAGAAAAAAAACATTAAATACACTTCTTGCTCAAAGAGAATTTGTTATGATAATTTCATTAGAAATTTTAGGTAAAAATAATTGTACTTTTGATCCTTTTTATCATAAAAGAGCAGAAGATTTATTAGTTAATTTATTAAAGAAAAATTTCAATTCTATTGTTTCAAATGAATTATATAAAAATTCTATTAGAATGGTTTCTGCTGATTATGTTACTGGAAATATGGAAAATAATAATAGATTTGCTAATATTGATTTTGATGAAAATGAAGGTAATATTAATATTAAAGAATTAGAAACTGTTCAATCTGAAAAATCAAAAAAAGATTTAGATATAAAAAAAAATAATGAAAATGAAGATAATAGTCAATTAAATCCAAATTTAAATTTGTTAAATAATAAAATTCAAGGTTATATTGATCCAGAAACTAAAGTTAATATAATTCATTTTTCATGTTATGATGATTCAGAATGTGTAATTAATACAACTGATTTAAATATTACAAAAAAATTATATGAAAATATTTATAGATATATTTTTAATATGTATGCAAAGATTCAAACTAATATTAATAAATTAAAAATTAGAAATAAAAAAATTAAAATAAGTCAATTATTTTCATATAATAATATTAAATGTAATGATATATTAAGGAAAGATTTATCAACAAAAACAAAATTAACACATCAAAATTACATTCAAAGTTTATCTCAACAAAATTTTAATGGAAAATATATAAAAATAAGTGAATATGGAGCAAAATTAAATAATAAATTATTTATTCCAGTTTGGATTTGTTGTAAATTATATGAACATATAACAATTGAAGATGATATAAATATGGATGAATTTTCAAATTATAAAATAATATTTGTTGCATATGAATCAAATAATCCAGTTGAAATTGATAGTTTTTGTCAAGATTTATTAATGAATGAATTATTTATTTAAACATAATATTTTTAAAATTAAAAAAATTAAAATAAATTATATGATTGATTATATATTTAAAAAATATTTTATTCTCCTTCATTAATATCCATAGACATAATATTATTAAGTTCTTTATAATTAGAAGGATCATGTCCTTCATTAATTTTTTCAAATAAATTCCTTAAAATTTTTTCTCTCATTTCAGGAGAAAAAGATCTTATATCAACTCTCATATTATTTCCTTCATAATTTTTTTTTAAAGTAGGGAAAAAATGTCCTCTTTTTGCATCTTCTTTTTTTTGAAAATATAATTCTTTTTTAACATCATCTAATGCGTCTAAAAAAAAAATTTCTGTTTCATTTCTTTGTTCTATTATTTTTCTTGTTATTGTTTTTAATTTTTTATTTTCTATTGTTACATATTCTAATTCTTGATTTAAATTTGAAATTTCATTTTCTTGTGTTACTACTTTTTCATTTAAATCTTTAATAAAACCTCTTATTTCTTCATCTAAATTTTGATTATCATTTCCTACAAACATTGAAGTAACTTTTTGATTTAAATGATTTAATTGATTTGTTAAAGTTTTTATTTGCTTTTTATATTCTTCTTTTTTAATTTTACTTTTTTCATTTTTTTCAGTTAATTCTTCAACTTTTTTTTCATTTAATTCTGCTTTTTTATTTAATTCTTTTATTGAATCAATAAATTTAGAATTTAATTGGTATTTTATCTTTTCTTCATTTTGTTCTCTTTTTAATTTTTCCTCATCTAATAATTTTTCTAATTCTTTTATTCTTTTATCTTTTTCTTCTAATTTTTTTTTAAATATTTTTTGATTATATGTAAATAAATTTTCTTTTTCATTCATTTCATTATTTAATTCTTCAATTTTTTGTCTTAAATCTTGTTCATTTGTATTTTCACTAATTGAATTTGTTTTTTCATTTTCATTTTCAGTAGAGCTTTTACTTTGACTAGGTCTTTTATTAAATCCAGAAGTAGTTTTATAAAAATATTTATTATCTTGATTTCTATCAACTTTCCAATTTTTCTTTGTTAAAAATAAATTAGGAAGTTTCATTCCATCCATAATTATTTTATATTTATTCTTTATTTAATTATTAAAATTTTATAATAGATAAAAAAATTAATATATATATTCGAGTACATAATGTGAGATTATTATTTAATAAAAATAACTATAAATAAAATCATGCCGAGAAGAAAAAGTAGAAGAAGTTGGTTATATTTTAAACCAATGTCATCATATAATTTTGGAACAGAAAATTTATCTGCTAATTCTTTAAATATAAAAAGAAAAAACAGTACAGCAAGTGCTTATACTTATAATGAACATTCTTTTTCTAATTATCAATATGATACTCAAAAAGATTTAAATTTCTTCATGTTTATACAAAATATGTCTTATACAATTAATATTTCAAATCAAAAAATTAAAATCAACCAAAATTCTTTTTCTAAAATATTACATTTTTTAAAAAAACCTTTAAATAAAGTATTTGACTTAATAAAAGTTAATTATTCTAATAATAATAGAAAAATAGAGCTTCAAAAAAATAGTTTAATAAATAATTTTAATTTTTATCAAGTTAAAATAAATAAAAATGGAGCTAAAATTGAGTTATATAAAAACTCTCTAATTGATATAATAAAAAAAATTAATGATTCCAATTTTAAAATAGGAAAATTTTTAGATATTATAATTAATTTAAAAAAATCTGATTTTAATACTCGTTTTCATAATTTATTATCAAATAATTCAAATAATTTTAAAATAAAAAATCTTCCTTTAAAAAAAAGTTTATCATTAAATTATAATCAAATATTATATGAAAATTTTAATAAAGAAAATGATATTGAAGATGAAAAAGAAAATCAACAAGAAACATTTAAAGAAAATGAAAAAGTTTTAGAAAAATTTTTAAAAAAAGAAAATATTGAAAAGAAAAAAGTAAATGAAGAATTAAAAAAAGAAATAAAACCTGATTCTTTATCAAAAAATATTCCTAATGTTGGAATTAATTTAAATAATATCAATATTAAAAAAGATAAAAGTTTTATTTCACAAGATGATTTAAATGAATTAAGAAAAAATTGTTTAGGAGAAGCAATAAAAATAAGAAGAATTATATATAAAATTGAAAAAAAAAAAATCAAAAAAAAATAATTTTATGATAAATTAAATTAATTTATTATTAGGAAATTAGGTATAATTTAATTTTAAAATTCAATAATTAAATTTTAATAAGCATTTTTATGAAAAAAAATATTTTTGAATAAAAACAATATAAAAAAGAGACAATTAAAATTAATATTAAATATAAATTGTATAATAAATAAAAGGAAAAATGGTTGTATCTTTATATGTTTGTCAAATACCAGAAAATGTTACAAAAGAAGATTTAATTAAAGCATTCAGTGAAGTGTCTGGATATATTGATACAAGAATAAAAATTTTGTCAGATAAAGCTAAAATTGCTTTTATTGATTTTGAAGATGAAAAAAACGCAAAATTTGCAAAAGACACTTTACAAGGGTTTAAATTTACAAAAGATGAGAAAGGAATTATAATCAAATTTTCTGAAAATTCAAGACATAATAAAAACAATAAAAATGAAAGAAATAATAATGAAAAAAACTCAAATTTTGGAGGTAGAAAAAGAAAAAGATTTATAAATAATGAAAGAAACAAGAATTCAAATAATAATGAAAATAATAAAAATAATTCTACTTCAAATAATCCAAAAAATTTACCAAATAATCCAATTGATGCATTAGTAAATAATCCTTTAATAAGATTATTAGAACAATCATCAAATCAAAATCAAAATCCTTTATTAAATAATCAAAATAATCAATCAAATCAAAATCAATTATTAAAAAATTTAACATTATTAGCAAGTGTACAAAATACAAATTTTAATAATACTATTCAAAATAATAATTTAAATTTAAATAATAAATTAGATTCATTAGTTAAAAAATATGAAAATGTATTTCTTGATTTTGAAAATTTAAAAAATCATGCTTCAAATATTGTTTATGTTGAAGGAATTCCTATTGATGCAAAAGAAAGAGAAGTTGCTCATATTTTTAGACCTTTTCCTGGATATAAAAGTCTTAGACTAATTCAAAAAGAGAAAAATGGTGAAAATACAATTTTGTGTTTTGCTGATTTTGAAAATGTTATTCAAAGTACTATTTGTATCAATACTTTACAAGGTTATAGATTTGATAAAAATGATTTAGTTGGTTTACATTGCTCTTATGGTGTTAGCAAAAATAAAAAACATTAACTTTATATTTTTATATTTATCTGAAAAATTTTTCTCATTATAATGTTTCTTTAATGTTTATGACAAATGTAATAATAATTTTATATAATATTATCAATTTATTTAAAATTATGAATGAAAATAATAATTGAAAAGTACAATTAAAAAAATAAATAATTAAAACTAAATTTAATTTTTATATGAAGAAAATATAATGAAATTATTAAATGTTAACAATATGAATTTCATGTTTCAAAATAATAATATTAAATCATAATTAAATATATAAAATAAGTAAAATAAAATAAATAAGTAAATTTAGAATATATTTTATATACAAGCTTATTAAATTTTTCTTTTTTTTATAATTTAATATGTTAATAATATAATATATTAATAAATAAGTTTTATTTACTATTTTTAAGGAAACAACTTTCAAATAATTCTAATTTAAATTTTTCATCAGCTAAAACTTTATATTCTTTTGAATTAGAAATATTTGATAATTGCTCATCTAAATCAAAAAGATTAAAAGGAGCAGTTCTTAATTGATAAAATAATTTTGCATTTCTTGGAGTTAAAACTAAAAATTCTAATAAAATAACATCTTTTATCAAATTATATAATAATCCATAATCCATTGCATTAAGAAATTGATTTACTTCAGAAACAATAAATCTTTTAGAAGTAAAATGAATATTTCTTGAGAAAGTAGAATCAACTTTTCTAATATTAACATCATTAATTATATTTATTTCATTTTTATTATATTGAAAATGTGTTTCAATATTTTCTTTTTGTTCATTTGTTATATTATTAATTGATTTAATATTAATTAAAAGAGGTTTTTTAATATAAATTTCTTTATTATCATTTACTTCATTATAATTATTTGAATTGATATTTGTGTTAGTATTTGTATTAGTAACATTTGTATTTAGTCCAAAATTATTTTTTTGAATTTCTTTTAAATTAGGTAAATTAGAATATTGACTACTAGAATTTGCAATTAAATTATATTTTTGTGAATTAGAATTTACATTAATTTTATTACTTTTTTTAGAATTTATAGTATTAGTTCGAAAACAAGCTTTAAAATCAGTATGTAAATTTCTTTTAATAGAATAAGTTAAAAAAATCTTATTAGTAGCACCTCCAATAAAACTTAAAATAACAAAACAAACATTAAGAAATCCTCCAATTGAACTAATCTCTTCTTCAATATCATAACCAATAAAAGTATATGACTGAATCCATCCAGTATAAAATATTTCAATTGTATTATAACCATAATAACTAAAAACACCTAAATTATCAATAACATCAAATGAATTTAAAACAGTATAATTTTTAATTGAAGCTGGAGTTTCAAAAATACCAAATCCATATCTATTTTGATATTTTACTTGTAATTTATCTAAATATATTTTTAATGCTTTTCCTTTTGAATTAGCTGAATTAATAAATGCATGTGATGTTCTATTTGCTAATGGATTTTTATAATTTTCAATAGAAGGGTAAATTTTAGGAAAATCAAATCTGAGATTAAAAAAAGAAGTTGTATTATTTTTATCTACTCTAAACATATAATAAACATAAGTTTGATTTTGTTCAAGGTCACTATCTTTTAAAGTAAAATTTTCTAAATCATATTTTAAACATTCATATCCATTATGATCTCTAGCAATTAATTCTCCTTCTGAATTAGTTGTAAAATTCTCTTGTGTTATATTATGAGTTATTAAATTATCATTTATTGAAAATGTATCATCTGCACATATTGAAACGTAAAAACTTGAAATATTAATATAATTATCAATATCAGTAAATGTTTCATGTTTATATGTAAATTTATCTTTCTTAATAATATGACTTATTGTTAATGTAATTTTTGCTATTGCTAAAAATACTAAAAGAAATGTTAGAAATGCACCAATTATTGATTTATTTTTATTATTTGAAAATAAAGTTGGTGTATATTTAACCCCAAATAAATCCATATTTGAAATTAAGGATGGTAGATATGATTCCCATGCTTTTATTTTTTGTTTTTCGGATTTCATTATATTGTAACAGAATTAAAATTAATTCTATATTTATAATTTTAATTATTTTTATTATATATTAAAAAACAAAATATTTTTTTTTTATTTTTTTTAAATAAAAATTAATGAAATTTATAAAAAATGAATATAAAAAGAAGTTCAAAAATTAGACAAGAAGAATCAGAAAAAAAAAGAAAAAATAAACATTATAAAACTTCATTTGATTATAACCTTAATTCACGTAATAGAGGAATATATTTAACACAAGTTTCAAAAAATTCAAAAGCAATTCTTAATAATTTAGTAAATTCTATGAATTCAACATTTAACGATATGTCTTTAAAATATAATAATGATGAAAGAATTAATAATAATTTAAGTAAAATAATTTTTGAAAAATCAAAAAGAATAGGAAGAGAATTAAAAAAATTAACAAGAATAAATGATCAATATAATTTACAATTTAGAGAAAATTACTCAGATAAAAACGATAATACTTCAATAAAAAAAACTAAAAGAACAAATAAATCAAATTATAGTGATATAAAAAAAAATATTTTAGATATGAACTGTGATTCAAGATCTCGAATTTTTGGTTTTGAATCAGAAAATAATAGTAATGAATCTTCTTTAGATTTAATAAATAAAGAAAGAGAACAAGAATTATTTTTAAAAACAAAAGAAATAAATTCAAAAATAAATAAAATTGAAAAATTATCAAATTTAAAAAGTCAAATTATAATGGATGAACAAAAGAAAAAATATTCATTAAAGAAAGAAACAGTAGAAATTATGAGAGAAATTCCTCATGGTAATTTTTTTAGAGATGTTACAAAAAAGTTTGCATTTCAACCTTTTAATTTATATAATAAAAATAAAATTTTTTATAATAAAAAATATACTTATGAAAGTAATCTTGACTCAAATGAAGATAATGAAATTTTACCAGAAAAAAAATCAAATTTGAAAAATGGAGAATATAGTTATTTTAAAAATTCAAATTATTTAAAATTTAAATTTAAACCATTAAAAAGAAATTCTAGTTTAAAAAAAAAAATATCTTTTAATACAACAACTGAAGAATTTTTTAAGAATAATTCAGATAAAAATTTAAATAATATCTTATTTAAATCAGAAAAAAAAGTTCAATTTCAAAATCTAAAAAAAAATATGCTTTCAAATAAATCACTTTTTTATGAAAGTCTTCATAATAAATGTTCAAATAAAAACTTATTTTCTCAATCACTAAAAAATATAACAAAAATGCAAAATATAATATTTAAAGAAAACGAAAAATTATATAAACATTTTAATAAAAAATTAACTCCAGAAATAAAAAAGAAAAAAAAAAAATTAAATCTTGAAGAAATAAAAGATGACATTAAACAAAATTATATAGAAAATAAAGGAAATGAGAAAATACTATTAAAACAAAATGCTAAAAAAGTTGAAAAAGTTTTAGATGAAAATGGGAAAAAAATATTATGGAATATTGTAAATAATATAATATTAAATGATGATAGATCAGATAAAGAATTTGAAATGAAAACTTTATGGGATAGAAGATTGCAACGTAAAAGACAAAATAAAGAATTTAAAAAAATTGCTCAAGAAACTACAATTCTTGAACACAATTTAAATTTTAATCACAGTTATGAAAATAAAAATGAAAAAAGAAAAATTAATCAATTAATGAAAACTGTATTTGATTATAATTATGATGATGTTGTTAGTTTAAAACAAATGATATATAAATCTAAAATATTAAAAGTAAAAAAAGAGAATTTAATTCCATTTCCAAAAAAAAGAAAAAATCAAAAGAAAATTGTATTAAAAAAAAATGATAATATATAAATAATTTTTGGTACTTTATATAAATTATTTATTTATAAATGAATATTTAATTAAAAATCAAAAAATATAAAATTAAAAAAATCCTTAATGGCAGAAACACCAATTTTATTATATTCAATATATGGATATATAGGAATTTCAATATTTTCAAGTTTAATGAGATATGATTTTAATGTCTTTTTTAGTTATTTAATATTATTTTTATACTCATTATTTTATCCAAATAATAAACATGGAATTGGAAAATTAATTCTTCATATATTATGTGGAGTTATCATAGCAGATATTATTTGGATGATTTTTATTTTATCATATTATAATAGTTCACAAAATACAAATCAATGGAAATATACTTCTGGATTAAGAACTTTAATGAATTTTTTTGCTTTTTGTAATTTAATTATTAAAGGAGTTATTGGATATTATTTCTTTAATGAATTTAAAAATGAAAATGGTGATATTAATGACTTAATGAAACTTGGTAATTATTTTACTAATAATTCACCTTCTTTAGACAAAATGTATAAACAAAGTAATCCTTTAAATATAGAAAATAATAATAATTATTACAATAGTAATAATGAAGGTAATATGGCTGAAGAATCAAACTTAAAATAATTTAAATTATGAATAATTGAAAGATTTAAATATGAAGATTTTATTTAATTTTTTTTTTTAAATGAATTTATTTTTTTGAAAAATTTTATTTTTAATTTATGAAATAATATTTAATTAATTAAATTCTTTTTTTAATAATTATGAATAATTGACTTTAAGATGGAAGAAAAAAATAAAAATCAAAATAATTTATCAACAGCAACAACAAGATTTATAAATAATATAAGAACATTAGTAACATCAGGAAGAAAAGGAAAAACTGCTTATTTTAGAAGAAGAAGACAAACAATAATAAAAAGAGAATGTCCTTTTATTAGTCTTTTAAGAGAATTTATTGTTAAAAATTTAGAATATGAAAAAATATATTCTTTTTTTAGAAAAGATCCTTTAATTAGAAGTAAACAAAATATAAAAACAATCGGAGACTTTCTTGGTATGGGAAAAAATCCTTTTTTTAATGATTTAAAAGAAAAAAATTCAAGATTACTTTATACTGTTATAAATTGTCTTTTATTAGAACATTATGAAAAAGATCAAAATTTATTTTTTGAAAATACCGAAATTGAAAAATATTATATTGTTCTTAAAGGAAAAGTTACATTATATAAGAGAAAAATAAAAAGAAAAGAAATGACACTAAAAGATTTTGTGGATTATTTAGAAAGTATTTATAATTTAGAATATGATATAGAAAAACAAGTTTACAAACAAATTCAAAGAAAAAATTATTCATTACATAAAGATTTAAATTTTATTTTATCAGATACATTTGAATTACCTGATGATATGAATAAAAATGAAAAAAGAGTTTTTTTAATTGATGAAAATGTAAAATATTATGATATTTCAAATGGAGAACCAATTAATGAAATTTCAATATTAACTACTTATAAAGAAACATTTTCTGCATTTGCGACAGAAGATTCATATATACTTTATTTAAAAAAACATACTTTTTATTCTATTCTTCATAGATATCTTGAAAGAGAATTAGAATATTATATAAAAGATTTAAGAAAAAGTTATATTTTATATAGAAATTGGACTTCAAATGCAATTGAAAAAGTTTTAAGAATTTCAATACCAGAAAAGCCTTATTATAATGATATTATATTTGAACAAAAATCTAATTCTGATTATATTTATTTTGTCAAAAATGGACAATTTCAAATTTATATTGATATATCAATTGAATCTTCACAAAATTTTAAAAAATATATAATAAATGATAAAACAAATTTATTAAATTGGTTAAGAAAAATTACAATAAAAGGTGATGAATTTTCACAAAATGAAATTGATGAATATATACAATCACAAAGAAAAAAAGTTGAAAAATATCCTATTAATTATTTATTTAGATCAAATTATGATAAATATATTAAATCAAAAATAGGTGAAAAAGATAATATTTTAGATATAAAAATTAAAGAAGAAAAAATTGCAAATAAAAAATATATTCAAAGAGTAAATATTTGTAATGTTATTGAAGGAGAATTTTTTGGTTTAGAAGATTCAATTGAATTAAAACAAAGATATTATTCTGTTAAATGTTCATCTGAAAATGGTGAACTTAGAAAAATTCATATTAATGATTTATTATTTATTCTTGCTAATACAAAAACAATTAATTTAGAAAATATTTATAATATTATTCAAGAAAAAAAAAATTTATTAATTGAAAAAATAAATAGATGTATTTCAGTTATTGAAAGAAAAAATGAAATTGATATAGATTTTGCTTATTCAAAAGCACTTTCTTTAGAAAAAAAAGTACCTAAAATTTATAAAAGAACTAAACTTTTAGGAATGAGTAAATGTTTATTAACAAAAAATATTAATGAAAGTATTTTTGATACTAATGAAAAATTGGATTTAGAAACTTTAAAAATGAATAAAAAAAATTTAAAAAAATATCATATTCATAATAGTATAAATATTAGTAAAGATAATCAATTATCAAATTTAATTTCATTAAATGAAAATTTATCAGGTGCACAAAAAAGAAAACAATTTATTTCACTTCTTAAAAATAAAACATTTCATTTTAATTCATCTTCATTTAATGATTCTGAACAATTGAATTCAATTCAAAAAAATACTCAAAATACTAATACAATTATGAATAAAGATTCATTTAATTCAATTTCTTTTTATATTCCTTTACAAACAAATAATATTAGAAAAAATAAAATAATAAATAATCTTAAAAATTATAAAAGAAATACTTTAAAATTTAAAGATGTTGAAAAAAAATTATTAAAAATGACTGGAATATTTAAAACTGATAGAAAAATAAAAAAAAAAGTAGCTTATAATTTAAATTTAAATTTAATATCTTCAGCTAGAAATGATTTTTTAAGTAAACAAATTATTAAAGAACATTTAAATAATAATAAAATAAATTCTCAACCAAAAAAAACAACAAATGGAATAATTCATAAGAGAGTATTTAGTGCTTCATTAAGTCAAAGAGCAAAACCTATTTATAAAATAAAAATAAATTCTCCTAAAAAAACAATAAATGATTTGAAATTTTATACACCTTAATTTACTTTACTAAAAATTAAATAAAATATTATTAAATATATATTCATAATTGTTTATATATAAAAATTTATAATATTATTAAATTAAATATATAATTTACTATAAATATATATTTATATTTCTAGAAATTATTTAGAAATTATTATGGAAGGTTTTTTATAAAAATATTATTACTTTTCTCCTTATTTAATGTAAAAAAAGGATCTAAAATATTAAATAATTGATTTTCATCTTTTGAATAATTTGAGTTTTGTTTAAACAAAAAATTATTACCAAAAATATTTTGTTCATTCTTTAAAAAAGGAAACTTATTTTTTGAAATATAATTATTTATTTCATTATCAATAGGGTTAATTGGATTTAAATTTATATTTTGTTCATTATCAAAATTAAAATTCATTAACTCCATAAAATTATTATTACTAATATTATTATCAATATTCTTTTCTTCTCTTACTTTAATTTTCCCTCCTTTATTCTCTTCACCATATGGTTGACTTAATTGATATATAATATCAACGACTCCATTATAATCAATATAATCAACTTTACAATAAGTATTATGTGGTTTTTTTAATTCTCTAAATCTCTTATTTATTATATCAATCCTAAATATTTCTTTTTTTAAACTATTTTCCCAAATTGTATATTTTTCAATAAATTTTATATTTTCTTTTCTAAATTTAGAAAAGAATAATGAACAATCCTTATTTGTTATTTGTTTTGAATATAATCCTAAAAATAATAAAGATAATTCATCATTAAAATAATTATTCCAATTATATTGATCAATTATAAGAGTATAAACTGTAATTTCTATTTCATTCATCATTAATTTTTTTATTATTTGAATTAGGTTCATTAAAAATTTTTGAGATTTTTTTAAACGTTCAGGAAAAACTTTTGATTTATTAATAAATGAAACAATCATTGAAACTAATTGAGAATTAAAAGAATTATTTATATATTCATGATACTTAAATTCATATTGGTTATTATTATCAACTTGTGATACATTTTTTGTTGAATCTTCATCTTTTATTTCTTTTGAGTATAATTCATTCATAATTTCTTTTTTAACTTTTTTAATATTAATCCCTTTTAATTTCATTGCTTTTTTCTCTTTTGCACTTAATTTTGGACGATATTTTTTACCCATTCTACTTTTTTCTAATATTAAAAACAATAATTTACTTTTTAAGGAAAAAAATATATTATTAAATTAAAAAAAACAATAATTTGATTTTCTAAATTATCTTATTGAACACTATCTATTTTTTTAAAGGATATGTATAATTTTTATACTGATTAATTATATTGAATGATAATTTTTTTATTTATTCTTCATCACAATAAATAATTTTTAAATAATTAGTTTAAACAAATAAATATTTTATAAACTATTATTTTATAAATTGACTTATCAATTCTATAATAAAATTAAAATATATAATATTAAAATAAATAAATTTAAAAAGAATAAATTATATCTAATAAGACAAAATATATAAAAAAAATTAATAAAAATCCAAAAAATTATTAAATTAATTGAGAGACATTCCACAAAAAGTAAAAAAAAACAGGATTAAAAAAAAAAAAAAGATAAAAGCAAACAATCAAAATTTCTTTTAAAACAAAACAAAAAAGCCTTTTCCTCAAAAACAAAAAACAAAATCAAACCTAAAATCTCATATATAATAAACAATAAACAAAGAAAAAAAAAAACAAAAAAACAAGCATAATAATTGCGCCGACCGCCTCCGGAGT
>JAEEGK010013450.1_pt1 | contig 18437 bp, 17 predicted proteins | sample 8958771 | NCBI WGS metagenome assembly JAEEGK01 (sample SAMN16246547, study PRJNA631951) | gut metagenome | biome: gut microbiome; feature: rumen; material: SC-attached | host: Bos | place: Iran: Karaj | collected 2018-10
GTTTTGCAGGATTGTTCGTCAAAAGTCGGATGCTGGTGAGCCCGAGATCGGCCAAGATCTGTGCGCCGATACCGTAATCCCGAAGGTCTGGCGCGAAACCAAGCAGCGCGTTTGCCTCCACCGTATCTTTGCCTTGATCCTGCAACGCGTAAGCGCGCATCTTATTCGCGAGCCCGATGCCGCGCCCTTCCTGCCGCATATAGAGCACGACACCCGTTCCTTCCGCCTCGACGCGGCGCATTGCCACCGCAAGCTGCTCGCCGCAGTCGCATCGCATGGAGCCGAGCGCGTCTCCCGTCAGGCACTCGGAATGAACGCGCACCATCACATTCTTTTTGCCCCGGACGTCGCCCTTGACAATCGCCAAATGGCATTTCCCGTCCAGTGTGCTCTCATACGCCTTGATTCGGAAATGGCCGTATTTACTTGGAAAATCCACATCCGAAATTTGGCGGATAAACGTTTCCGTACGTTTCCGATAGGCAATCAATTCCTGTACGGTAATAATCTTCAGGCCATGCGTTTCCGCAAATTCCAGAAGCTGCGGCGTTCGCATCATGTGGCCGTCGTCCGCCATGATTTCACAACAGAGCCCCGCCGGATACAGTCCCGCCAGCTTCGCCAAATCGACGGTGGCCTCCGTATGCCCCGCCCGCCGAAGCACGCCGCCCGGCACTGCCCGAAGCGGAAACACATGACCGGGGCGCCGGAAACTCGACGGCTTCGCCGCCGGATCGATCAAAAGCCGCACCGTTTGGGAGCGCTCAAAGGCGGAAATTCCCGTATCCGTCGAGACGGCGTCCACGGAAACGGTAAAGGCCGTTTCATGATTGTCCGTATTGTTTGCCACCATCGGCGCGATATCGAGAGCGTCGAGACGCTCCCCCTCCATCGGCGTGCAAATCAATCCTTTCGCATATGTCGCCATGAAATTTATGGTCTCCGGCGTCACCTTGTCCGCAGCGACAATCAGGTCGCCTTCGTTTTCCCTGTCTTCGTCGTCGACCACCACCAGCATTTTCCCTTGCTTTATATCCTCAATGGCGTCCTCAATTCGGGCGAAACTCATTTTTCTGCCTCCTCGTCAAAATCCGCATTTTGTCAAAAGCTCCATCGTCAGGCCCCCGGATGAGACAGCCTCCGCGTCCGTCGGGGTTCGGAGCAGTTTTTCCACATATTTTCCGATAACGTCGTTTTCTATATTGACGGAATCTCCCGCCTGTTTCCCGTCCAATGCCGTAGCTTCCCTCGTATGCGGAATCAGCGACACGGAAAAACCATTGTCGTCGACCTCTGCCACGGTCAGGCTTGTCCCGTCTAAAGCCACCGAGCCCTGCGGAACAATATAGCGCAATATTTTCAAAGATGCCCCGACGCGGAGGATTCGCGCATTTCCATCCGCCTCCACGCGTTCCACGCGCCCCACGCCGTCGATATGGCCGCTGACGATATGGCCTCCAAGGCGCGAGGTCAAAGTCAGCGCCCGTTCCAGATTGACCTGGTCACCGGCTCGCAGCGTCCCTAATGCGGTATGCTGCAGCGTGACAGGCATCACGTCCGCCGCAAAACCGCCCCGCATGAACGCGGCCACGGTGAGGCAGACGCCGTTTACAGCGATGCTGTCGCCGATCGCCGTTCCCTCCGTCACCTTTTCGGCGGCAATCTCTATGCGCCCGTTCCCGACAGAACGAACGCGCCCGACCTCTTCGACGATTCCCGTAAACATTCGTTTACTCCTTTACAATATATCCACTCATGCAAAAATCTTTGCCTACCATTTCCGTTTTTATATCCGTCAGCCGCGCCGCGTCAGCCAATCGGGAGAATCCGTCGCCGCCCACCGCAGGCACCGCATCGCGCCCGCCGACGAGCATCGGCGCAATAAACGCGCACACCTTGTCGGCAAGCCCCGCCGACAAAAACGAAAAGTGAACCGTCGAACCGCCCTCTACCAGCAAAGAGCAAATATCTCTCTCCCCAAGTTTTCGTAAAAGAACCGGCAAATCGACAGACGGCCCCTGCCCTGCCGTCAGTATCTCCGCCCCCGCCTCTCGAAGCCGCCGCAGATTTTCCTCCGGCGCGCCTTCCGTCGTCGCGATCAGTACGGGAGCCGCCCCGTCTTTGAGCATCGGCGCATCAAGCGGCGTTCGCGCTTTGCTGTCGAGAATCACCCGCAACGGATTCTTTCCGTCGCCCTCCGGCAGACGCGTCGTCAACGACGGACGGTCTGCGAGTACCGTTCCGATTCCCACCAGAATCGCGTCGTTCTCATCGCGCAGGACATGACCGCGGAGCCGCGCGGCCTCCCCCGTAATCCATTTCGATTCACCGCCCGCCGTCGCCGTCTTCCCGTCCAGCGTCATAGCCATTTTCAGCGTAACAAACGGACGCTTTTCCGTCACCCACACGACGAACGCTTCATTCAGCCGTCGAGCTTCTTCTTCCAAGAGGCCGCAGGAAACCTCGACGCCCCCTTCCCGAAGCATCTGAAAACCTTTGCCGCGAACAAGAGGATTCGGATCTTCCATAGCCGCAACCACGCGCCGCACGCCGGCTTCAATCACGGCCTGCGCGCAAGGGCCGGTCCGTCCCGTATGGGAACAAGGCTCCAACGTCACATAAAGCGTCGCGCCTCGCGCCAAATCCCCCGCCATACGGAGCGCGTGAATCTCTGCGTGTTCCGTTCCCGCCTTTCGATGCCAGCCCGCGCCGACAATACGCCCGTCCTTGACGAGAACCGCGCCGACCATCGGATTCGGCGACGTACGCCCCCGACCGTTCGAAGCCAGCCGCAGCGCCTCGCGCATATACCGTTCCTCGTCCAAAGGCTTCACCCCACAAAAGCAAAAACCCCGAAGGAATCTTCCTTCGGGGCGTAAACGACCACAATAAAATCTTTTTCCATCCAGACTGTACTGTCGGCTCCGGAATCTCACCGGATCATGCTTTGCACTCTGCAAAGCTCGCGGGCTTAATCAATACCGCCGGTCGGGAATTTCACCCTGCCCCAAAGATTTCTTTATGAAATTAAGTTTATAGTACCACAAGCCGTGCTTTACGGCAAGGTCTTGAACTGATTGAACGGCCAAAAAACTAAAATCGCCTTGCCTTTGATCAAATCATAGGGAACGAATCCCACGTCCGCGAAGCGGCTGTCCTCGGAATTGTTCCGGTTGTCGCCCATCACGAAAATATGCCCCTTAGGAACTTCGGACAACGGATAGTCGCCCCTCGTCCGGCTCAGGATGTACGGTTCGTTCATCAGCTGACTGTTCACATAGACCTGTCCGTCCCTGATTTCAATGGTATCTCCCGGCACCGCAATGACGCGCTTGATAAAATCTCGCCTCGGATCGCGCGGATACTGGAACACAAGAATCTCTCCGCGCTCCGGCTCCCGAAACCGATATATGAACTTATTCACGACGAGCCGCTCCGCGCTTTGCAGGGTAGGACGCATGGACGGACCGTCCACCAAATACAGCTCCACAACGAAAGTACGAATAATCAGGGCCAAGACAACAGCCGTCGCAATGGAAACAATCCAATCTTTCGCTTCTTCTCCCAAAGAACTCATATCGTCCCTCCGATACAACAAAAAGGGGACCGGTCTTTGCCAGTCCCCATTCCGTCAGCGTCTTTCTTTGATGCGGGCCGCTTTGCCCGTGAGCCCGCGCAGATAATAGAGCTTGGCACGACGAACGACGCCCCGCCGCACGACCTCGATCTTATCAATTCGCGGCGAATGAACCAGGAACGTGCGCTCTACGCCGATACCATAAGAAATACGGCGAACCCTGAACATTTCCCGAACGCCAGAGCCCTGTCGTCCGATGACGACGCCCTCAAACACCTGGATACGCTCGCGCGTACCTTCGACAATCTTCGCATGGACACGAACCGTGTCGCCGGGGCGAAAATCCGGAATGTCCGAGCGGAGCTGCTCCTTTTCCAACGCTTCAATGATATTCATTTCTGTTCCTCCTATTTCGTGACGTTCGTGGCAGAAAGCATTCTGTCCAGAGGACCGCCCGTACATTTCGTTACTATATCATAAGCCGACGGATAATGCAAGCTATGTTTTTTGCAAAATCACCGCCCGTTTCCCCGTTGCAGGATTGCATAGCTTTCGGGGTGCATTCCCGGCTTGATGACAAATCCTACTTTTACGCCGAGCTCCGCCGTCAGCCGTTCCACCAGCGGGGAATCCATCAACGCGTACGCCACCGTCTCGTGCACCTCGACTTCATATCCGAAATCCGCATGGGAACGTTCCTCAATGCGCCGGATGTCACGGCAAATACGAATCGCCACCGTTTCCGGCGATTCTACGCGCCCGCTGCCATGACAGCACGGACAATCGCTGTAAAGCAGGCTCTCGAAATTCCTCCGGGATTTCTTTCGCGTAATTTCTACCAAACCGAGGGCCGTAATGCCGATAATGTTCGTCTTGATACGGTCCTTTTTTGCATGTTCCCGCAAAAAAGCGAGCAGCCCTTCCTTTTGCTCCTCCGTCTCCATATCAATGAAGTCCACGACGATGATGCCGCCGATATCCCGAAGCCGAAGCTGCCGCAATATCTCTTCCGCCGCTTCCATGTTCGCCCGATACACCGTATCGGAAAGATTGGCGTTTCCGACAAACTTTCCCGTGTTGACGTCGATGACCGTCAGCGCCTCCGTCCGGTCAATGACGAGAAAACCGCCGGAAGGAAGCTCCACCTCTCTGTCGGTCAACGACTCCGCTTCTTCCTCCGCTCCATATTCGCGGAATAACGGCGTATTTCCTTCGTAGAGCTCGACGCGATTTTCGAGCGCAGGAGAAATATAACTCACTAACTCTTTAACCCGTCGATATGTGTCAGCGTCATCCACAATCAACCGCTCGACTTCTTCCGTCATCAAGTCCCGCGCCACGCGGATCGCCATATCCGCGTCCCGATAAAGCAGCGCCGGAGCCGAGAGAACGCGCTCACGCGCGCATAACGACTCCCAAAGCCTTGAAAGATACCTTACGTCAGCCTCAAGATTCTCTCTGTCCTGTCCGGCAGCCAACGTCCTTATAATCAATCCCATTCCCGCGGGACAGATATCCTGCGCCAGACCATGGAGCCGATCCCGTTCTTCCTCGTCCGAAATGCGCCGCGACATCCCGATATAATCCGCCGTCGGCATCAGAACGATATTTCGGCCCGGCAGCGAAATTCGCGTAGTCACCCGGGGGCCTTTGGTTCCGACGGCGTCTTTTACCACCTGCACCGTCACCGACTGCCCGACAGAAATCTTTTCCGCGCCGCCGGAATGTTTTCCGTCGGAGGAAGGGCCGTCCCCAAGATACAGGAACGCGTTTTTCTTTTGCCCGATGTCGACAAAAGCCGCCTGCATTCCGGGCAATATATTCTGTACCCTTCCTTTGTAGATATTCCCGACGAGATGCGAATGAACGGGACGCTCGACTTCCATCTCCGTCAGTCTGCCGTCTTCGACCATTACCATACGCGTCTCTTCCGGCGTCACATTAAGCAGAATCGTTTTCATGGCCGCACCTCTCCCGCCTCATCCGAAAGAAGCGCCTTTCCTCCGCCGAGCAGCGCAAGGCGATGCACCGACGCGCTGTCCTGCAGGACGGGAAGCGCAAAACGGTCGCAAAGAAGAGCCAATACCTCCTGAGGCTTGACGCTTCCTACCGGCGTGATGCGAATTGCCATCGTCAGCCTGACTTGGCCGTCCTTCGTCGTTTCCGCACGAACATCGCCGTGCATATACTGCCGAATCTCAATCTCCCGTGTCTTCTTCGGCGTTTTACGGAGATACACGCATTCTTTCGCCGCGTTGAAAGACGCCAACGCCGTCAGCACGTCGTCGAAGGAACCGCACAGGGGAACCGTAATCTCATATTCCGCTTCGTCCGTCAGAGCCATTAAAGCTTTCGGTTTTCCGACGAGCACCTGCAAACCTAAAAGACGCACGCCGGCAGGCAGAGCAGGACGCAGTCTTTCGGCAATCTCCGTCTCTGTCATGTCCTCCGCCAGTTCCAAATCCATATATTCGGCGTCGCTGGTCACGCCTACGGAGAGCGCCGACGCAAAGCTGAGTTTCATGTGCGGATTGAATCCTTCCGAATAGGCCGCAGGAAGTTTCGCGCGTCGGATAGCGCGCTGCATCAGAGAGGCATAATCTAAATGGGAAATATAGCGAAGCGCCTCATCCTTTGTGATGCGTGCGCGGCAATAGCCCCCCACAGTTTTTGCCACACCGCCGTTCATGTCCTCGCCCCCCCGTCGACGACGCGAACGTCCAAAGTCGGACAAACGGCGCAGCCCGTGCAGTGTCCCCGACGGCAATCCGGCGTCAATTCTCCCTTCACGGCGCGTTCCCACTCCGCGCGGAGAAATGCGCGAGCAACTCCCGGCGAGGTGTGCTCCCAAGGAAACGCTTCGTCCCGCTTCCTTTCGCGTTCGTTATAGTACGTCCGGTCCACGCCCAAAGCCTCGAACGCGCCCAACCAATATTCCTCATGGAATTGATCGCTCCAGCCGTCAAAACGCGCGCCCCGTTTCCACGCTTCGTAAATCACCGCTGAAAGACGGCGGTCGCCGCGAGCCAGCACGCCTTCCAGCCTGCTCACTCTGGCGTCGTGATAATTGAACTGGATTGACCGGTCGCGGATATTTTCCTTCAGCAGGCGCTGCTTTCTCTCGAATTCCTCCAGCGTATTCTGCGCCGACCACTGAAAAGGCGTGAACGCTTTCGGCACAAAGCAGGACACGCTGATCGTCACCTTCGCGCCGCGTTTTCCCGTGATTTCCTGATAACGGTCCACGACCTTTTTCGCCAACCGCGCGACGCCTATAATATCCTCGTCCGTTTCCGTAGGCAATCCGAGCATGAAATAAAGCTTCACGGATTTCCAGCCCTTGCGGAACGCCGCTGAAACCGCGTTCATAAGGTCCTCTTCCGTGACTCCCTTGTTGATGACGTCGCGCATCCGCTGCGTTCCGGCCTCCGGCGCAAAAGTCAGTCCGCTCTTGCGCACCTGCTGCATTCTGTCGGCCAATCCGATAGAAAAACTGTCGATACGAAGCGACGGCAAAGAAAAACTCACCTTGTCCTCCGCAAAATCTTCCATCAGATTGTCTACCAGCCCGTCAAGGCACGAGTAATCCGCCGAGCTCAAAGAGGTCAGCGACATCTCGTCGTACCCCGTAGCGTCGGCCATTTTTCGCGCCAGCGCGCACAGCTTTTCTTTGCTTCGCTCCCGCACGGGCCGATACGCCATGCCCGCCTGGCAAAAACGGCAGCCTCGGGAACAGCCCCTGAAGAGCTCCAGCATGACGCGGTCATGAACGATACCGATATACGGCACCACAGGCTTTTCCATCGTCTCAGCCTCGTCCATGTCGCGCACCACACGCTTATAAACGACGGCAGGCACGTCCTCGCCGAGACGTTCCATCCCCGAAAAATCGCCGGCATTGTAACGCGGAGCATATAGGGAAGGCACATAAACGCCCGGAATTCCGGCGGCACGGCGCAAAAATCCCGTCCTGCCATCCGGCCGTCCCTCATGTTTCCATCGAACAAACGCCGCGACAAGCTCGCCTAAGACCTCTTCTCCTTCACCGATTACAAAAAGGTCAAAGAAATCGGCAATCGGCTCCACATTATATACGCACGGGCCGCCGCCGACTACAAAGGGCGCGTCTTCGTCCCGTTCCACGGCATAAACGGGGATTCCCGCCAAATCGAGCATATTCAGGACATTTGTATAAATCATCTCGTATTGCAGCGAGAACCCGAGAAAATCGAACTCGCGGATTGGCGTACGGGTCTCCAGCGAAAACAGCGGCAGTCCCCGCTTCCGCATTTCCGCTTCCATATCGACCCACGGCGCATAGACACGCTCCGCCGCCGTATCTTCCCTGCGATTCAGTATTTCGTACAATATCTTCAGGCCCAAATTCGACATGCCGACTTCATAGACGTCCGGCATGGACAGCGCAAACGTGCACGCCACGTCTTCATGGCGTTTTTGGCTCATATTCCATTCGTTTCCCGTATATCGGGCGGGCTTCGTCACCGCCTGCAAAAGATCGGGCGTCAAAGGAACCATTGTTTCTCCCGTCCTCGTTGTATCATCCGTTTTCCAACATCGTTCATATCAGTCGGCAATCAGCCTCAAAAGACCAGCCGCTGTTTTTTCATATACACATTCAATAGCATGGCGATCGACATGATATTCGTCGTCAGCGAACTGATGCCGTAACTCATCAGCGGCAGCGGAATACCTGTGACCGGCATGATTCCCATCGTCATGCCTATATTGACCAGCACATGGAATACGAGCATCGACGTAATGCCCACTGCCAAGAGCATGCCAAAGGTATCGCTGGCCTCCTGCGCAATCCGTATGCCCCGCCAGAGGAGGAGCAAATACAAAAGCAGCAGGAACGCTGCGCCGATAAAGCCCAGTTCCTCGCCCACCACGGCAAAAATAAAATCGGTATGGTTCTCCGGCAAAAAATCGAGCTGGCTCTGCGTGCCTTCAAACAGCCCCTTACCGAAAAGCTGCCCCGAACCGATGGCGATTTCCGACTGGATAATATGATACCCCGAGCCGAGAGGGTCTACGTTCGGATCGAGGAACACGAGGATTCGCATTTTCTGATAGTCCTTCAAAAAATGCCAAAGAATCGGGCTCGCCAAAAGCCCCGCCCCGAAAATCGCACCCAGCAGTTTCAGATTGACGCCGGCGGCAAATATCATGCCAAGAAAAATCGCAATGAACACCAGCGACGTGCCGAGGTCCGGCTGCTTCAAAACCAGCAGGAAGGGCACGCCGACAAACGCTGCAATCGGCAGGAGATCGTGCAGGGTATTCAGCTTGCCCACCTTGTCCTCCAAAAGCGCCGCCAACGAAATAATCATTATAATTTTGGAAAACTCCGACGGCTGGAGGCTGATTGGGCCTATCTGTATCCATCTTTGCGCGCCGAGCGCACTGTGCCCGAACAGCATGACGGCTACGAGCAGAGCCAAATTGATCCAATAGAGCGTCATCCCGTATCGCTGGAGCATTTTATAATCAAAGTTCATAAAAAAAACAGCCAGCGCAATATTCATCACAGCGAACAATCCCTGCCGCTGCACAAAGCTCCCGCCCGCCGCCGTATTGATATGCGTCGCGCTTCCTATGATGACGAGGCTCATCAGTATGATCGCCGCCGTGGCAAAAATCAGCGTAAAATCCATACGCCGAAGCCATCGTTTGTTCATGTGTACTTCCCTCTCCAAAAACTTGGGTCAAATAACGCCAAAAACGCCGACGCAACCAGCGTCGGCATTTTTCATCCCGCAATTAATGCTTTCGTCCGGGAACCGGCCGCATACGGCTCACAGGAATGTTAGCCACCAAGGCGACGGCGTCCGCGTCGTTTTCCAACGATATTTCCATCGCCTGCTGATCAATCTCCATATAATTGGAAATGACCTTGATGATGTCGTTCTTGATATGTTCCATGACCTCGGGAGAAACGTTCGCCCGATCATGAATCAATACAAATTTCAATCGTTTATGCGCCTTTTCGGAGGAGCTTTCGGATTTGCCTCCGAAAAGCTTCAAAAGCGAATCAAACATTCTGCCATCTCCTCCTTAATGCTTGAACACGTGCTTCAGACGCTGCCAAAAAGTCTCCGGCGCCAAATCCCTGAACGGAATATCCTCGCCGCACACGCGAGCGACAATATCCCGATAAGCGTCCCCCGCTATGGAGTCCTTCGACTCCACCACAGGCACGCCCCGGTTTGCCGAATCCACGACCTTGTCGTCGTCCGGCACCTGTCCGATGCACTCCAGTGAAAGAATATCGTCGATGGCGGTCATATCGAGCATCGTGCCGTCTTTGACCATCTGCGGACGAATGCGGTTGACCACCAGCTTGATTTCCTTGTTCGCCGCCTGCAGCTTCCCGATAATCTTGTCCGCGTCGCGCACGGCGGCAATCTCCGGGTTCGTGACCACGATAGCCCAGTCCGCGCCGATGACAGCAGTCTCAAAGCCCTGCTCGATACCCGCCGGACAGTCGATCAAAATGTAGTCGAACTCGCTCTTCATCGTCTCGACGAGTTCCTGCATCTGTTCCGGCTCGATTGCCGTCTTGTCGGCTACCTGAGAAGTCGGAAGCAAAAACAGATTCGTGTATTTTTTATGGCGGACCAACGCCTGCCCGTAATTCACGCGCTTCTGCACCACATCCACCAGCGTATAGACAATGCGGCGCTCCAACCCCAAAAGCAGGTCGAGATTTCGAAGTCCGGTGTCCGTGTCAATCAAGACGACTTTCTTTCCGCGAATCGCGAGCCCTACCCCCAAATTCGCCGTGGTCGTCGTCTTGCCGACGCCGCCTTTGCCCGAGGTAATTACAATAACTTCGCTCATAACTTCTACTTCCTACCTTTCTATCGGTTCAATCACGATTTTTCCGTCAACAATCGACGCCCGCTCGGCCACCGTCGGCTTTTCCATCTGTTCCGGCGGCTGCGCAATCCGATCTGCAATCCGTATTTGTGTCGGCATCAGCCGGTCAGCCACGATGAATGCGGTCGCGTCCCCATAGGCGCCCGCATGCACCATTCCTTTGCATGTTCCGCGAATATCAATACTTCCGCCCGCGATAATCTGAGCGCCCGGATTGACGTTTCCGCAAATCATTACGGAGCCTTGCGTCTGTATCTCCTGCCCGCCGCGCACCGTACGGTTAATGACAAGCATCTTTTTTTCTTCCGGGGGCGAAACAGCCTCCGGGGCAGGAGCCGGCTCTTTCTTCTTCGGAGCCTCTTGCGGAGGCGGCGGAGGAGCCGCTTTCTTGGGCGCGGGTTTTGGCGCCGCTGCCTTCGGATCTTCTACCCGAAACAAAACGCCGTGCTGATGAAAAAGCTTCCGCAAGGCGGCTTCATTCGGCCCGGACAAAGTGCCCGGAGCAATCTGTATTACCGTTCCCCTGCGAAAGAAACGGGACCCCGCCTCCAGCTTGTTTCGAATGTCGTCCTTGATCGCATCAAAGTCGGCGTCGGGCGCAAACACAAGCTGAAGCCCTTGCTTGCTTCCTTTCAGTTTTACAATTTCCCCACTCATGGCTACCCCACTTCACCTAAACAGAAAAACATTTATATTATAATACAATTTGACGCGCATGGCAAAAATCCTGCCGAACATTTTATCGCCGCGAGATCAAATTCAGCCCTACATCAGTCCCGCAAGACTGAAAGCGGCCTCAAGAATCTTTTTCCCGATAGGCACCGCTGACTGCGAGCCGAAGCCGCCGTTCTCCACGATCACCGAAACGACGATATTCGGATTATTGAAAGGACCGTAAGCCACGAACCATCCGTGATCCGCGCCTTGCGGATTTTCCGCCGTACCCGTCTTTCCGGCGATATCCACCGGGAAATACGCGCCGAACACCCCGGCCGCTGTACCTTCCTTCGTAACGTCGCGAAGACCTTGCTGCACCAGCTTGATTACGTCCGGAGGGACGTCCAGCGTGGAAAGCAGCTTCGGCTTATACTCCTTGACGACGGTACCCTCGGCGTCGACGACCTTGCTCACCAGATACGGCTGATACCTTTGCCCGTTTGCTGCGATTTCCCCCATGACCATCGCAGCCTGCAAAGGCGTCACAAGATTGAAACCCTGACCGATAGCGGCGTCCACCGTTTCGGAATCGTACCATTCTTCATCTAAATATTCTTCCTTGTATGCACGGCTCGGCGCAAGACCTTCCGCTTCATAAGGAAGATTGATGCCCGTCTTCTCCCCGAGCCCGAACATCCTGGCATATTTCTCCAGCCTGTCCACGCCGAGACGGTAGCCCATTTCATAGAAATAGTAGTTATCCGAATGCGCCAGCGCGCTGGTGAAATCCAGCCAGCCCAAAACTTCGCCGCCCGCATTTCCTTTTTCGCCCAGCCAGTAAACGCCCGTATCCAAGATCAGTTCCGTGGGCGTCACGACCTCCTCGGACAGAGCCGCGGTACCGGTGACGATCTTGAACGTGGAACCGGGCGGGTATTCGCCTGTGATTGCTTTGTTTCCCAATGGATCAAAGGGATTTTCGTTGATTTTTTTCCAATTGGTTTCCGATATGCCGTGCACGAAAAGATTCGGGTCGAACGCGGGGCGGCTGACTAAAGCCAATACCTCGCCTGTCTGCGGATTCATCACCACCGCGGCAGCCGCTTTCGCCCCGATCAGGTTCAGCTGATCGTCCACGGCTTTTTCCGTCGCGGCCTGCAATCGCCAGTCAATCGTCAAATGGAAATCGTAACCCGATCGCGGATCTTTCTGTCCTAAAATCTGCACCGGCTTGCCGGTGACGTCTACCTCCACCAATTCGCCGCCGTTCACTCCGCGCAAGTCTTTGTCATAAATGCGCTCCAGCCCGAATTGGCCGATGATATCTCCTGTCTTGTAGCCCTCGCTTTTCCGCTCCTCCAGCTCCATATCGCTGATTTCGCTGACATAGCCCAAAATATGCGCGCCCTGTTCTTTGAACAGATAGTCCCGAACCGCCTGCACTTCGATGATGACGCCGGGGTAAAGGTCGCTCTGCTCCTCAATCACCGTCAGCGCCTCGGGCCCCACGTCGCTTTTGATGCGGATTGGTTCGTAGCCCGTATGCGCCTCGATCTTCGCCTCGATTTCTTCCTGCGGCACATGCAAGAGCTTGGAAACCCGCTCCACGACTTCCGGCTTGATGGGCGCCGTCAGAGGCAGCAGCGACACCGTAAATCCCGGGCGGTTCTCCACCACGCCCAAACCGTTCCTGTCAAAAAACGTCCCGCGCGGAGCCATCGTCGGAATCAGACGCGTCCTGTTGCCGTCGGCCCGCCGAACATACTCGTCGCCTTGGTAAACTTGAAGATAGCCGGCCCGCGCAATCAAAAGCATAATCGTTAAAATAATCAGGGCGCTCAATATCTTCAATCGATTTTCATACTCGCTCATCATAATCCGCTGCTACCCCGCCTCGGAAGTCTCCCGGTCTCCTTTCCGACGTCATTTCTTGGAAAGAAAACGCTCAGCCAGTTTCCTCGTCCATAAATGCACGGGAAACGCAAAAACAGCATTATAGGCCGTCATCGGGAGAAGCAGGCCGGAAACCTGCTCCATCCAGTCGAACCGGTATCCCAGAAGCATCATAAACATCAATATAATAAAATAATTCGCCACGCTCGCCCCAACGACGGCAAGCAGCGGCAGAAAAACCTGCTCCTTCACGAAATGCCGTGAAAAAGCCCCGGTTCCGTATCCGATTACCATTTTACTGAAAATGTTTACGCCGAAAAAAGTCCCCGTGGCCAAATCCTGCAGCAATCCGGCCAAAAAGCCGAACAAGACGCCCTCCTGGCTTCCCCGCAGCACGGAAACGCAAACGACGGCAACGAGCAGCAAATCCGCGCTGATTTCATGCCACCCAATCAAAGGGACGAGCGACGATTGCAGCACATACAGGACGACTGTGAACAGCGCCCACGCGCCAAATTTTTTCATCGTTTCCCACCCGCCGCCGGAATCGCGGGAGCAACAGGCTGTTGCTGCCCCGCCTGCGGTTGGGCCGGCGCGGGAGCCGACTGCCCGGAGGCATTCCCCGACTCGGCCGCCGACGGCTGTGCCGGCTGCGTTTCAGAGGATTGCGGCGAAGCCTGAGATGGCTGGGCCGCAGGAGTAGCCGCTGCGGGCGCGGCAGGCGGCTGCGTCGCCTTTTGAGCCGCTTGTTGCGCCGCCTGTTGCGCAGCTCTTTGAGCCGCTTGCTGCGCGGCCCAAGCCGCCCACGGATCGGTTTCCGTCCCCCGCGTTTGCGCAGGCGGCTTCAACGGCTCGGGCGGAGCCTCGCGGGACGCCACGATAACCGCCACGTCTTCCAACCGCTGAAAGTCGGTCGCAGGCTCAATTACGGCATAATGAAGAAGCCCGCCGCTGTCGTTCTTGACGGCGGACACCGTGCCGATCATGATTCCTTTGGGATAAATGCCGCCAAAACCGGAAGTGACGAGGATATCCCCCACCGCCATGTCTTGGTTCTTTGGTACGTTGACCATACGCGGATGCATCGCATCGTCCGGCGTGCCTTTGACAACGCCGGCTACACGGGACCGCTGCACCAGCGCCCCCGCCGCCGCCCGCGGATCGAGAATCAACTGCACTTTGGACGAAAACGGACCGGCGTCCGTCACCGTTCCCACCAGCCCGCGAGCCGTAACCACCGCCATATTTTTCTGGACGCCGTGCTCTGTGCCGCGATCAATGACGATCATGCGCGTCCACGTCGTCGGCTCCCGGCCGATGACCCGCGCCATGACCAAATCAAACTGCCTCGCGGACTGCGTATAGCCCAAAAGCTCGCGCAGGCGGATATTCTCCGCCGCATATTCGTTTGCCTGCACATTCTGCACGCGAAGCTGCTCCACTTCGCTGCGGAGCAACTGATTTTGCTGATGAACAGTCAATATATCCTGGACATTTGCCACCACGCCCTGTATCTGTGAACCCGCCCAAGCGGCAGCCCGCTGAAAAGGGGCCAGAAGCGTAATGACCGCGGGGCTTGTGAAAGGCGTAACAAACCGACCCCGCGCCGCAAAAAAAACGATGCAGAAAACGCTGACGGTAATAAAAATCAATAACCACGCAGTACGGCCCGTCTCGCCTTCCCGCTTTACCTTACTCATTTATTTCAGCTTCTTCGTCGTCATTACCACGCGCTGCAAAAGCTCAATGTTCTCCAGCGAACGTCCCGTTCCTTCTCCGACGCAGGAAAGAGCATCCTCCGCCACCAAAACCGGCATACCCGTCTCTTTGGAAAGCAATTTGTCCAAATTCGTCAGCAAAGCGCCGCCGCCGGTCATCATGATTCCATGATCCATCACATCGGAAGCAAGTTCCGGCGGAGTTTTTTCCAGCGTGCCCTTGACCGCGTCGATGATTTTATAAATCGGCTCGTTCAGCGCCTCGCGGACTTCACGCGCCTTGAGATTCAACGTCTGCGGCAGTCCGCTGACAAGATCGCGCCCGCGAATATCCATAGCCTTTTCCATCGCCGGATCGACAATAGCCGTTCCGATGGCCATCTTTACCTCTTCCGCGGTTCTCTCGCCGATCAACAGATTATACATACGCTTGACATACTGAACGATGGCCGAATCCAGTTCGTCGCCGCCGATGCGAATGGAACGGCTCGTCACGATGCCGCCGAGGGAGATGACCGCGATTTCCGTAGTGCCGCCGCCGATATCGACGACCATGCTGCCCGTCGCTTCCTCCACCGGAAGGCCCGCACCGATAGCCGCAGCCATCGGCTCCTCGATCAGATACGCCTCCCGCGCGCCCGCCTGCTGCGCCGCGTCGATGACCGCGCGCTTCTCCACTTCCGTGACGCCCGACGGAACACCGACCACCACGCGGGGACGAACGAAGGATTTCGTATTCATCGCCTTGCGGATAAAGTATTTGAGCATCGCCTGCGTCACGTCAAAATCGGCGATAACGCCGTCCTTCATCGGGCGAATCGCCACAATATTTCCCGGCGTGCGGCCGATCATGCGCTTTGCTTCCTCGCCGACTGCCAGCACCTCGCCGGTGTCGCTCTTTATCGCCACCACGGACGGCTCGCGAAGGACGATGCCCCGCCCTTTCACATGCACCAACGTATTCGCCGTTCCAAGATCGATTCCCATATCACGCGAAAAACCGCCAAATATGCTCCACATTTCTTTTGTTTTCTCCTTCCTCAACACCATAATATACCTATTATAGAAACAATGTTCCCATACTTTGCCATTTTCAAGCTATAGTATTGTACCACACCTTGAGCTTGAAGAAAATGTTTAAAGAAAAATTTTTCACAAACCAAAAACAAATACGCTTTTCTCCCGACAAGAAAGTTATAATCGGGCAGTTTCTTATTTTCTTTCCATCTGATATAATATATATGTTTGAAAAACTACGCTCAAATGCGTCGTAAGTTGAAGGAGGCTCTATATGTTAAAGGACGGAAAAGTTTGGATCGCGCAAAACGACAACGGCGAAAACATTTTCATTCTGCCGAAGATGGCCAACCGCCACGGCCTCGTCGCCGGAGCCACCGGCACCGGCAAGACCGTCACCCTGAAGGTGATGGCGGAGACGTTCAGCGATATGGGCGTTCCCGTATTCATGGCCGACGTCAAAGGCGACATCGCCGGCATGCTCTGCCCCGGCACGGACAGCGAGGACATGCAGAAGCGCATCGCGAAATTCGGCCTCGCGGAAGCCGGATTCAGCTATAAAGGATGCCCCGTAACCATTTGGGATATTTTCGGCAAAAGCGGCATTCCGCTCCGCACCACGATCTCGGAGATCGGGCCGCTGCTCTTGGCGCGCATCCTCGAACTGAACGACCTCCAAAGCGCCCTTCTGAGCATCATCTTCAAGATTGCCGACGACAACAACCTGCTTCTCATCGACACGAAAGACATCAAAGCCTGCGTCAATTACATACAGGACCATCGCGCCGATTTCGAGCCGGACTACGGCAAGATGAGCGCCGCCTCCCTTTCCGCTATCCAGCGCGCCATCGTGACCTTGGAGCTTGCGGGCGGCGACGTATTCTTCGGCGAGCCCGCGCTGAACATCCATGACTGGATGGCGCAGGACATGGGCAAAGGCATGATCAATATCCTTGACAGCGGAAGCCTCATCAGCAACGGAAAACTCTACTCGACCTTCCTGCTCTGGATGCTGTCCGAGCTTTTCGAGACGCTGCCCGAAGTCGGCGACATGCCGAAGCCGAAGATGGTCTTCTTCTTCGACGAAGCCCACCTTCTCTTCGACGGCGCGTCGAAAGCGCTGCTCGACAAGATCGAGCAGGTCGTCAAGCTGATCCGCTCGAAGGGCGTCGGCGTCTATTTCTGCACGCAGAACCCGCGCGACATTCCCGACGGCGTGCTCGCCCAGCTCGGCAACAAGGTCCAGCACGGCCTCCGCGCCTATACCCCCGCAGAGCAGAAAACGGTCAAGGCGGCTGCCGCCTCCTTCCGCGAAAATCCCGCTTTCGACGCGGTGGAAGTCATCCAGTCCCTCGGCACCGGCAAGGCGCTCGTCTCGTTCCTCGGAGAGGACGGCGTGCCCGGCATGGCGCAAAAAGTTTCCATTCTTCCGCCCCAGTGCAGCATGGGCGGCATCACCGAAAACCAGCGCGACCAAGCCATCAAAGGCAGCATGCTTTACGGCAAATACGCGGAAAGCTACGATTCCGATTCCGCTTATGAATTCCTGATGCGGCACGGACAGGAGGAAGCGGCCGCCCGCCAACGCGCCGCCGAAGAAGCCGAACAAGCAAAGGAGGACGCGAGGCTCGCGAAGGAACAGGCAAAAGAAAACACTCGTCTCGCGAAAGAACAGGCGAAAGAAGAAGCGCGCATCGCCCGCGAGCAGGCGAAGGAGGAAGCTCGGCTCGCAAAAGAAGCGGAAAAGCAGGCCGCCGCTGCGGAACGCGCGAAAAATCAGGCAATCAAGTCTGTCGGCAACAGCGTCCTTGGCACCGTAGGCCGCGCCGTTGGAAAGAGCCTCGGAGCCAGCGGCGGCTCTTTCGGCAAGACCCTCGGCGGAAACCTCGGCGCCAGCCTCGCACGCGGTATTTTTGGAACATTATTCAAGGGCTGAAACGATATAAAAATGCCGTCGCATGTTCCATGCGACGGCATTTTGTTGCGTTTTTTAACAATAAACCATTCAAAAGAACAGCCGATACAATATCCACGAAACGACGCTGAGCAAAATCAGCGTGAACGCTACGGGAAGCGCGATGAAGAGAATAAACAGCAAAAGCGCCGTGACGCCCAAAATCAGCGTCAGTTTACTTTGCCAAGAGCTGCCGCTCGTCATATAGGTAAAGCTCTTCCACCCGCTGCTTCCACGCTCGAAGCGGATATTCGTTCTCGGCTCCCCGTCCGGCGTGCCTTCGTCGATGGTGACGCCCCGATAGGCGTTTCTCTCCGACGGCGTCAAGACCTGTACTCTCGGCTCCGTCTCGTCGTTTCGTTCTTCGTCATCAAAGCTGGCCTGCCCTTCGGCAAGCAGCTCTTCTCCGTTCCGTTCATATTCCATGATCGCACCTCCTACACCATATACAAGAGCTGCACGAATCCTTCTTCCGTCAGATACCTTGGGTCAAACGCGACGCAATTCACAGCGAAACCGACTTTTTTCATCGCTTCGATGGCTGCTTCCTGCTCGACGCCGAAAGCGGAAAAGATTTTGTGCGCCGGCGCGTATTCCGTTCCGTTGACGCCCTCGATCAAAACAAGTATCGCCGCGAGCGCAGCCTGCGTGCCGCGCCGTTTGATCTTTGCCACATAGTCTTCGTAGAGCCGTTTCGCGAAAAAAATCGCGTAAGCGCTGA
>JAEEGK010013451.1_pt1 | contig 18437 bp, 15 predicted proteins | sample 8958771 | NCBI WGS metagenome assembly JAEEGK01 (sample SAMN16246547, study PRJNA631951) | gut metagenome | biome: gut microbiome; feature: rumen; material: SC-attached | host: Bos | place: Iran: Karaj | collected 2018-10
GGTAGGATAGAAGCCGGATACCTTGGTGACGACAGCATTGTAGAGAACGACAGCAGGGTCATCTGAGAGATCTGCAGAAGTCCTGCCCTTTGTACCTGCGCGGAGTTTTTCCTCAGAGGAGAACACGCTCTTGTCGAACAGATCGTCAACATACTTCTGGAAATCCATGTGCGCGAAGTCGCCGATTTCGTTGATGTAGTACTCCGGTTTCGCATTGTCGCGATAGAAATTGAGCAGAGCTACGGCCATCTTCCTCTCAAGAGGCTCGTTGAAGTCACGGAACTGAGCTGCAGCTGCGTTGACGGCCTGGGCCATGACACCGGTAGTGTCACCTCCGGCCTGGATTCTCCTTGAATAAGGCTGAACGAATGCGGAGACATTGCTCAGAAGTCCGATTCTGTAAACGGATTCAGTGAGGAGGGTCATATCCTGCTGAGCCTGTGTGGTGGCTCCGATGGCAGAAGATATCTTCTCAAGAGCCTTGCCGTATTTTTCTTTCCTCTTCTTGTCCTGGTTGACCCATTTCATGAAGTCTGCCTCTTTCTGGAGTTCCCTGCCGATGATGTTGAGCTTCTGGAAAGCGAGCTCTTCACCCTGCCACTTCTTCCAGCCGTTAGCGGAGCTTGCGTATTTGTTGGCATACTGGAGACGGACGGTGGGGTCTTCCTCCATTCCCTGCCACATGACATCCTGACGGACTGTGCGGGCTTTGACTGCGATACCGTTCTGGGCCATCATCGCATTGAGCTGGTCTGCGGTCTGGAATCTCTGGGTCCTTCCGGGATATCCCATGATCATTGCGAAATCACCGTCATTGACACCCTTGATGGAGACTTTGAGGGCCTGTTTGGGAACGTAGGGTACATTGTCTGCGGAGTAAGCGGCAGGCTGATTGTCCTTTCCGGCATATACCCTGAACATTGAGTAGTCACAGGTATGGCGGGGCCACATCCAGTTGTCGGTCTCTCCACCGAATTTTCCCATGGATGCCGGAGGTGCTCCGACAAAACGGACATCGGTGTATGTCTTATATACGATCATGTAGTAGACATTCTCGTTGTAGAAGCTGGTTATGCTGATCCTGCAGCCAGGATAATCGGCTTGAGCATTGCGGGTGAGTTCGCTGGCCGCATCCTGCATTGCCTTTTGTGCAAGCTCTTCCTTCTGGGCCTCATCTTTGACTTTCTTGTTGTCTTTGAGGGCCTTCTCGTAAGCGTTGTTGAGAATGTCGGTAACATCCGTCATGTTCTCGAGGAAAGTGACTGAGAGACCTCTGACGGGAAGCTCTTTGTCGCGGGTCATAGCCCAGTAGCCATCCTCCAGGTAGTTATGTTCTGGAGTAGAGAGTCCCTGGATGCTGCTGTATCCGCAGTGGTGGTTAGTTACGAGGAGGCCCTGGTCGGAGATGACCTCGCCTGTGCAACCGCCGCCGAACTGGACAATCGCGTCCTTGAGGGAGGAGTTGTTGATATCGTATATGTCCTTTGCAGAAAGTTTGCAGCCCATGTCTTTCATGACCTTGCTGTTCATCTTCTGGAGGAGCGGGAGCAGCCACATACCTTCATCGGCTCTGGCGCCGGTGGCGAGTATAAGAAGTGCTGCCAGTGAGCATAAGATTTTTCTCATTGCAATAGTTATTATGTTTTTAAAATAAAGTCGGTTCGAGCTCCTTCGGGTGGAAGCTCATTCTGTGCCACTCGGTATAGCCGAACTGGCGGATCGCCTCTATATGTTCCTTCGTCGGATAACCCATGTTCCTGTCCCAGCCGTATTCCGGGTACCGGAGGGCGAGATTGCGCATGAACTCGTCCCTGTAGGTCTTCGCGAGGACGGAGGCGGCGGCGATTGAGGCGAAGGTCGCGTCTCCATGGACAACGGTCTTGTAGGGAATGTCCTGCAGGGGCTTGAACCTGTTGCCGTCGATCAGCAGAAACTGGGGACGGACGGCGAGTTTCAGTACTGCGCGCTGCATGCCGGCGATCGAAGCGTTCAGGATATTGATCTCATCGATCTCGGCGGCAGAGACAGCCTCAACGGCCCATGCCACGGCCTCTTTCTCGATTATCGGGCGGAGGGTCTCGCGGGCTTTTTCGGTCATCTGCTTGGAATCATTGAGAAGCGGATGGTGGAAGTCAGCGGGAAGGATGACTGCGGCGGCATAGACCGGACCTGCGAGCGGGCCTCTTCCGGCCTCGTCGCATCCGGCTTCTATAAGATTGTCATTCAAATAGTTCCGCAGAGTTATCTCTTTATGCATTCCCGATTACGTAACAGACTGCTAAGATAATCATTTTTCGGGACTTTCGAGAGATGATATACGTGCTTTCTGATAGGAGATTATTTCGGTCTTGTCGCGGATTATGTCCTCGAGCTCGGAGATCCGGGAGCGGAGGGCGGAATTTTCTTTCAGAGCGGCATCAAGCCGAGTCTCATACTGCTCGCACACGTCGCTCAGGACAGCGTCGTTTTTCCGCGGTTCCGGCTGTCCTTCGGCGATAAGATCTTCTATGGAGATACCGAGAATCTCGAGAATAGAGCCGAGATGGTCGTATATGAGACGTGTCTTTCCTCTTTCTATATTGCCATAGGTATTGCGGTCGAGCCCCAGTTTTTCGGCCATCGCCTCCTGGGACAGTCCCATGCCCTTACGGGCCTTCCTGAGTTTTTCCCTGAATATCCGCTCGTCCATGCAAATAGAGTTTAGGCAAAAGTACCGCTTAAGAGCCGCAAATGTTGCTCATGTTTTCTATGCATTGCATAGCAATTATATGCACATGGATATAAAAAATAAGAAAATCTGATTAAAAATGATAACAAGTTGCGCAATCTTTGGCTTTCCGGACGGTTCCGGACTTGGAATTCTGCTTGCAATATCGCAGCTTTGCGGAAAAAGAATTGCCATGAATGCTACTGAAAACCAGACAGATTACGAAGAGTTCGGAAGACTCATTATCGAGAAGAACATCCATATGAACCCGGCCGCTACTTTTCCGGTGCTCTGCGCCCTTATCGGAGCCGACCGGAAAAAGCTCGACGCGCGCATATGCGAGGAGCTCGGAATGTCGGGCGAAACCTTGCTTGGAGCCCTTCGGGCGGGGGTATGGAAATAGATTTCTTTTTTATTGTTAATACGGTTTAAATTGTTTAGATTTGCGAAGATAGCCTTTAATATCAACACATAATTTACACATAAGATGAAACCTTATTCAACCAAAGACATCCGCAACGTGGTACTCATAGGAAGCTCGAAGTCCGGTAAGACCACACTTGCGGAGGCTATGCTATTCGAAGGAAAAGTAATTGACCGCAGAGGTACCGTCGAAGGCAAGAACACCGTATCAGACAATACCGAATTCGAGCAGAACAACCAGAAATCTGTTTATGCGACTCCGCTTTACGCCGAGTTCATGAACACCAAGTTCAACATAATCGATGCACCGGGATCTGATGATTTCGTGGGCGGTGCAGTTTCAGCATTCAAGGTTTGCGAGAGTGCAATCCTTACAGTAAACGCTCAGCAGGGTGTCGAGGTCGGAACAGAGATCTTCGCGCGTCACGCTGCAGATTATAACATGCCACTTATGCTCGCAGTCAACCAGCTTGACCACGAGAAAGCCAATTGGGAAGGCACCCGCGACTCGATCAAGGAGTCGTTCGGCGGAAAGGTCGTATTCGTCCAGTTCCCTGTGAACCCGGGTCCGGGATTCGAGGGATTCATCGACCTTATTGCAATGAAGTATTACCACTTCAAGGACGACAACGGTACCCGTGAGGAGCTCGAGATTCCTGCACAGTATGCCGACGAGGCAGAAGAGATGCGCCAGGAACTCATGGAGAAGGCCGCCGAAGGCGACGACGCCCTCATGGAGAAATTCTTTGAAGAACTTACCCTCAGCAACGAGGAAATAAATAAAGGCCTTGCCCTCGGCATGAAGAAGGGCGAACTTCTCCCGGTATTCTGCCTTTCAGCAAGAAAGGATATCGGCGTGAAGAAACTCATGGAGTTCGCTATCAACTCGGCTCCTAGCCCTCTCGGCATCAAGGCTGCCACAATCGACGGCGGTGAGATCGAGTGCAAGCCGGAAGGCCCTGTCAGCATCTTTATCTTCAAGACCAACGTAGAGCAGCACCTCGGCGAGGTTTCTTACTTCAAGGTAATGAGCGGCGTGCTAAACGAAGGTATGGACCTTGTCAATCCTGAAAGCGGCAATACCGAGCGTCTGTCGGCTATCTATGCAGTCGCCGGAGCCAAGAAGGAGAAGGTCGCTTCGATCAGTGCCGGAGATATCGGCTGTGTCATGAAACTCAAATCCGGCAAGTCCGACGTTACTCTCGCCCAGCCGGGCGTCGAGGCTGTCGAGCATATCAAGTTCCCGGATTCCAAGTATCGTTGCGCTATCAAGGCTGTCGACAAGAACGATGAGGCCAAGGTCGGTGACGCCCTCAACAGGATCGCCGCACAGGATCCTACGATCATCGTGGAATACTCCAAGGAGCTCCGCCAGACCATCCTCAGCGGACAGGGAGAGCAGCATATCAACCTCGTGAAGTGGAGACTCAACAACGAGTTCAAGCTCAACGTCGAGCTCTTTGCTCCGAAGGTTCCTTACCGCGAGACTATCACCAAGGTCGCTACGGCCCAGTATAGGCATAAGAAACAGTCCGGCGGCGCCGGTCAGTTCGGCGAGGTCCATCTCCTCGTATGCCCTATCGTGGAAGGCGTTGAATTCACAAACAAGTTCAAGATCGACGGCAAGGATACTGAGCTCAAGGTCAAGAACCGTCAGGAATTCGACCTCGACTGGGGCGGCAAGCTCGAGTTCATCAACTGCGTTGTCGGCGGTGCCATCGACGAGGGCTTCATGCCTGCAATCCTCAAGGGTATCAATGACAAGATGACCGAGGGCCCTCTTACAGGTTCATATGCCCGCGATATCCGCGTCTACGTTTACGACGGTAAGATGCATCCGGTCGACTCCAAGGAAATCGCCTTCATCCTCGCTGCGCGCAATGCCTTCAAGGAGGCCTTCCGCAACGCAGGACCGAAGATCATGGAGCCTATCTATGACGTTGACATCCTTACTCCGTCCGACTATGTCGGCCCATGTATGTCCGACCTCAACGGCCGCCGCGGAATGATCGTCAACCAGGACATGGACAGGGGCTTCACCGTGCTCCACGCCAAAGTTCCTCTTGCCGAGCTTTACAGGTACTCGACAACCCTCAGCTCCATCACCGGCGGCGCCGCTACCTTCACGATGAAGTTCAGCGACTACCAGCCAGTGCCGGCTGACGTCCAGACCAAGCTTCTCGCCGAGTACGCAGCTCAGGAGAAGGAAGAAGAATAATATCTATAACTTCCTATAAAACGCCGGCAGGCTGCCTTCCTTCGAGGGCAGCCTGCTTTTTATAAACCTTCGGATTTTATTTCCTTACAAGTCTGAGGGCGCAGCCGCCACCGGAGGCGAGGTGCACGGAAATGCGGCGGTCGGCAGGGACATCCACTGTCTCGCGGACATAATCGATCGCCTTCCTGTCTGCATTGACGCCATCTCTGAAGATTTCGGCCTTCCACTGGCCTTCGCCGAGGAAACTGAGGTCGAGGACCATGTCCCTGCCATCCCAGTCGGTCATCGCGCCGACATACCATACTTCACCGCTTCTTCGGGCGATGGCAACGTAATCGGCGATCTTGCCGTCGAGAGCTATGGTCTCGTCCCACACGGTAGGAACAGCCGAGATGAACGCCGTGCACTCAGGTTCGCGCATATAATTCGAAGGTGAATCGCAGAGCATGTTCAGCGGCGACTCGAAGACGACGTACTCGGCAAGCTGGCGGCAACGGGTTCCCTGGCTCATAGGCTCGGAGTGGTTAGCCCTGTAATTGTAATAGCTTCCATTATGCATCGCGCCCTGGGTATAATCGAACGGGCCTGCGACCATACGGATAAATGGAATCGTGACATCATAAGTAACCTCATCCGCATCCTGGCTCCATTTCATGTTCTCAAGCCCGAAGACAGCCTCGAAATTGATTACATTAGGATAAGTACGGTTAAGACCGGCAGGCTTGAAAGCTCCGTGGAAATCCACCATAAGATTGTACTTGGCGGCTGTCTCGGCGGCCTTGCGATAGAATTCCACCATCAGCTGGTCGTCCCTGTCCATGAAATCGATCTTGAAGCCCTTGATACCCATCTCGGAATAATGCCTGCAGACCTCTTCCATATCTTTCTCGAAAGCCCAGTATCCTGCCCAGAGGATAAGATCCACACCCTTCGAGCGGGCGTATGAAGAAAGCATCTCCAGATCGATCTCCGGAACAATCTGCATAAGATCGGCCTGGAGATTTACTGCCCAGCCCTCATCGAGGATCACATAAGCAACACCATTGGCTGCGGCAAAATCTATATAGTACTTGTAAGTATCGTTGTTTATTCCGGACTCGAAATCCACGCCGTAGATATTCCAGTCGTTCCACCAGTCCCAGGCCACCTTTCCGGGCTTGACCCAACTGTAATCCCCGACAGGAGCAGTCGAAAGCTTCCATACCATATCGCTGTTGGCCAGCTGCTTATCCTCATCGGAAACAACTATCACCCTCCACGGGAAAGAAGTCTCCCCCGAAACCTTGGCGATATAGTCCGCACGGTGGTCGACAATGCCCTGGAGCATGTTATGGCCTCCCTGATGGACTTTGTCAGGATATCCGGCATAGACGCCGGAAAGCGAAGTCCCTTTTCCGTAATTGTACAGATACATGCCCGGATAATCAAGCAGGTCCGCTTCGGTAACGAGTACCTTGATTCCTTCCGGAGCCTCTACGACAAGCGGCAGAAAAGCGAGCTGGCCGTCCTGCCACTCGGAAAGCTTATGATAAGAATATGTATTCTCGAAAGAATTATAGAACTGGGCCTCGAACGACTCGGGTGATCTGTCGACATACGGGACAAACAGATTCCAGTCTCCGGCGAAATTGAACTCCGCCCTCTCGGATACCACCTCTCGGTCGCCTTTGAGCCTGGAAACAAAGCGGTAAGCGACACCGTCGTCATAAGCCCTGAAGATTACGTCATATCCCTTGAAAGAGAGTACCATCTCGTTGTAGTTGTCGCGCACTGATGCCTTCTTGTACACAATCGCGTCGAGATTTCTGTCAACCTTGTTGAACTTTACCTTACGGACCTTTGCATCAGCTCCGAAATCGGCATCGGAAAGCTTCATCGAAGCCTTCGCCCCGTCGATAAGCAGCGTCTCGCCCCGGATGACCGAGTAAGTGATTACCGGACCGTCGGAAACCGCTACGGAAGTCTTTCCATCCGGAGATTTGACCGTCCATGAGCCGGCAAATGAAATTGTCGATACGAGCATCATGGCCAGTACCGTAAAAGTAAATCTTGTCATAGTGTCAATCAATTATATACCTAATTCTTTTTTCATGTCACGGAGCAGGTCGAATGCCTGCATAGGAGTCATATTGTTCAGGTCGGCCTTCTTCAGGGTATCCCTCATCGAAGAAAGCGTCGGATCGTCGAGCTGGAAAAGCGAAAGCTGGATAGTCCCGTCTCCGGAGACAGTCCCCTCCTTGACGTTGTACGGCTTTGTGATCTTCCCGAAATCCGCCCCGTCCCTCTGGGCCTCCAGAGTCTTCAGCGTCTTCTCGGCAGACTCCAGCACCTCCCTCGGCATACCGGCCAGCCGCGCCACGTGCACGCCGAAACTCTTGTCGGTGCCGCCCTTGGCGAGCTTGCGCAGGAAAATCACCTGACGCCCGGACTCCTTGACCTCGATATGGAAATTGCATACCCGAGGGTAGATCTCCTCAAGGTCGTTGAGCTCATGATAATGCGTCGCGAAAAGGGTCTTCGCCCCTTTGCCGTATTCATGGACATACTCCACGATCGCCCTGGCGATGGACATGCCGTCGTAGGTCGAAGTTCCGCGCCCGATCTCGTCCAGCAGTATCAGCGACCTTGCCGAGAGGTTGTGCAGTATCATCGAAGTCTCCAGCATCTCGACCATGAAAGTCGATTCGCCGCGGGAGATATTGTCGCTCGCGCCGACTCTGGTGAAGATCTTGTCGAACCAGCCTATTTTCGCGGACGCAGCCGGCACGAACGAGCCGATCTGGGCCATCAGTACGATCAGCGCCGTCTGACGCAGCAGAGCCGACTTACCGGCCATGTTCGGGCCTGTCAGAATCATGATCTGAGTCCCGTCGGAGTCCATATGGATGTCGTTAGGGACATATTCTTCGCCCGGCTTCATTAGGGTCTCGATGACCGGATGACGGCCGGCCTTTATGTCCAGGCTCAGGGAATCGTCCATTTCAGGGCGGCAGTACTTGTTGGAGACCGCCAGGTCGGCGAAACCGGAGAGGACGTCCAGCCGGGCCAGAGTCTTCGCGTTGGCCTGGATCTTAGGGATGAACCTCCGGATCAGCGCGACGAGATCGGCGTATATCTGGGACTCGAGGGCATAGATCCGGTCCTCCGCGCCGAGAATCTGCTCTTCGTAATCCTTAAGTTCCTGAGTTATATATCGTTCCGCATTGACAAGAGTCTGCTTGCGCACCCACTCCGGCGGAACTTTGTCTTTATATGTATTCCTGACTTCCAGGAAATAACCGAATACATTGTTGTAGCTGACCTTGAGCGAAGGGATTCCGGTCCTCTCGCTCTCGCGCTGCTGCACCTCGAGCAGATAATCCTTTCCTCCGCGGGATATCTCCCTCATGTGGTCCAGCTCGGCATTGACTCCGGCCGCAATCACATCGCCCTTTCCGACAGCGGCGGCAGGATCGGCGCAAAGCGTCTTACGGATGGCGTCCAGCAGCTCCTGACAGCCGTCGAGTCTCTCGCCGAGTCTCTCCAGCGGAGCCGGCCCCTTGCAGAGGTCCCGGATTGGTCCGGTCTGCGCCAGGCCACGCCCCAGCTGCATCACCTCTCTCGGCAGTATCTTCCCGGCAGCAGCCCTTGAGACTATCCTCTCGAGATCGCCGATATCTCCCAGCTTGTCCTGCAGGGCGCCGAGATCATCCTGGGCCCCGACAAAATGCGATACGACATCATAACGGGAATTGAGCTCTTCCAGATCCATTACAGGCATCGCCAGCCACGATCTCAGCAGTCTTGCCCCCATCGGAGAGCAGCAACGGTCAATCACGCTGACGAGCGACACTCCTTCGCCTCCTGCAGCGCTCTGGAAAATCTCCAGGTTGCGGAAGGTAAAGGCGTCCATCCACACGAACTTGTCACCGTCGATACGGGAGATCGAGCAGATATTGGTAAGACCTTCATGGTGAGTCTGCTCCAGATAGACCAGGAGCGCCCCGGCGGCGCAGACTCCGAGAGGGAACTTTTCCTCGACCGCAAAACCCTTGAGAGTCTCGACACCAAGCTGGCGGCAGAGACGGGTCACGGCGGCATCATAGACAAAGGCCCACTCATCCAGAGTAGAGATATAGAGATTGTCCCCGAACTGCTCGCGGACGTATTTTTCGTCGCCTCTGGTCACGAGGACCTCCTTCGGAGAGAGGGAGGAAACGAGGGTGCCGATATACTCTACAGAGCCCTGGGCGACGTTGAATTCTCCGGTCGTGACGTCCAGGAATGCCGCTCCGCACTGGTCCTTGCTGAAGGTCAGGCCGAGCAGGAAGTTGTTCTGTTTCTGCTCGAGCATAGTCTCGCCAAAGGCGATTCCGGGAGTCACGAGCTCCGTCACGCCTCTCTTTATGAGTTTGCGCCCTGCCAGCTTGGGGTCTTCCAGCTGGTCGCAGACGGCGACTTTGTATCCTGCCCTTACGAGTTTCGGAAGATAGACTTCGAGTGCGTGGTGCGGGAATCCGGCCATCGGAAGCTTTCCCTTGTCTCCATTAGAGCGTTTAGTCTGGACAATCCCGAGGACTTTGCTCGCAAGCACCGCGTCATCAGAGTATGTTTCATAGAAATCCCCGACCCTGTAGAGCAGTATCGCTTCAGGATTCTGGGCTTTTACTTCGAAATATTGTTTAATCAGAGGAGTATCCTCTGCCAGTTTTTTTGCCATAATAGGCAAATTTACAATTTTATCAGTTAAATTCATTATTTTTGTATGTCAATGAAAAGGGTTCTGATAATAACATACTATTGGCCGCCATCCGGCGGGTCCGGAGTCCAGAGATGGGTGAAATTTTCGAAATATCTCCCGTCGCAGGGGTGGCAGCCTGTCATATACACTCCGGAGAATCCGGACATGCCTTCAATCGACCAGAGTCTTTATTCGGATATCCCCGGAGAGGCCGAGATAATCAAGCGCCCCATAACGGAAATCTACAGCATCTACCGCAGGATTTCCGGGAATAAAGGCGGCGGAGAGGTCAACCCTATCAACAGCCAGAAGAAGACCTTGAAGCAGAAGCTGATGCTCGCGATAAGAGGCAATCTGTTCATCCCGGATCCGCGTATCTCGTGGCTGAGGCCGTCAGTCCGCTTCCTTAAGAAATACTTGAGGGAGCACCCTGTCGACGTAATTGTCAGCACTGGGCCTCCTCATTCGATGCACCTGATAGCCCGCGAGGTTTCAAAGGCTACCGGCATTCCTTGGGTGGCTGACTTCAGGGACCCATGGACGAGAATGTTCTACTTCAAGCATCTGGCCCTTTCTGACTGGGCCCGGAAGAAGCACGAGAAACTGGAGAAGATAGTACTGGACGATGCTTCTGCTGTCGTCGCGGTATCCCCGTTGGTGCAGGAAGAATTCAAGACAATGACCGGGAACAGGATCGAGCTGGTCACAAACGGCTATGATCCCGAAGACTTCGGCCAGGTCGTCGAGCCGGACGGCCATTTCAACATAGTCCACACCGGTCTTTTCGCCTCCGACGGCAACCCGGAGACCCTATGGAAAGTGCTGTCTGACCTCTGCAGGGAGGACGCCCGCTTCGCGGATCAGCTCCGAATACGGCTCGTCGGCAAGAACGACACCATGATCCTGGACAGCATCCATGCCGCCGGCCTTGAGCGGAATCTGGTGGATCTCGGGTATCGGGACCATACAGTCGCGGTCCGCGAACAGATGGGCTCGACAATGCTGATACTGCCGCTGCGCAAGGAACCGGAGTACCGGGCGACGCTCCCGGGAAAGCTTTTCGAGTATCTCGGATCGCAGAGGCCGGTGCTTGGCATCGGACAGACGGACGGCGCTATGGCCAGAATCCTGGCCGATACCGGAGCCGGAGAGACGTTCGAATGGGACGATGAAGCCGGAATCCGGACCTATGTGCTTAAACGTTGGGAAAAATTCCTCGCCGGAGACGATGATTCCGTCCCGGACAACAATATTGAACAATACTCCCGCAAGGCGACTGCGCGCAAGATGGCCGCCCTGCTGGAATCCTTAATAGACTAAGAAATGGATTTAAAGAAACTGCTGACCTTCGCCGGAATTGTCCTGGCATTCCTTGTAATCTCATACGGCTATGTCCCTCAGGTTCTGGTGGGTAAGATTGTAGACCAGAGCGATATCTCTGGTTATGTCGGGATGGCTCATGAGGCTAACTCATGGGACGCCGAGAACCCGGACAACAAGACCGCGTGGACGAACTCCATGTTCGGAGGCATGCCTACTACGATGATTACGGGCAATAGCGACGGCGACTGGACTCAGCCGATATATAATCTGTTTCTTACCGGAAAGCGCCCGGCAAGCTATCTTTTCCTCTCGCTGCTGGGAGCATTCCTGCTGATGCTGACATTCGGGGTCGAATTGCCGGTCGCCATCGGAGGCGCGATCGCGATTACTTTCTGCTCATATAATCTGCAGATAATCCAGGTCGGCCATAACGCCAAGATGCTGGCTCTGGCTTTCCTTCCATGGGTCCTCGCCGGAACGGTGTTCACCTACCGCAGCGCACTGTCAGGCAAGAAAAAGTGGTTCCCGAAGACTCTGATCGGAGCCGCGCTGTTCGCGATGGCGCTGAACTTCCAGATCAAGGCCAACCATGTCCAGATATCCTATTATCTCGCGATAATCATTTTATCCTATGTCCTTGTGCTGATCATATGGCTGCTGTCCGATGCCGACAGGCGTAAGCTGTTCGGGCGTTTCGTCGCCGCGTCGGCTCTCCTGCTGGTGCTCGGCAGTGCCGGAATTGCGGCCAATGCAAACCGCCTGCTGCCGACATATTCATATACAAGGCAGACAATGCGCGGAGGTTCGGAGCTGTCTTCGGATGGAGAGAAGACAAAGGGACTGGATCTCGGTTATGCGACTTCCTGGTCATACGGCTGGGAGGAGCTGCCGAACATGATGATTCCTGACTATAACGGCGGAGCGTCGGCCGGGGCTGTCAATCCGGACAAGTCGGAGACAATCAGGCTGCTTCGCGGCGCAGGACAGAGAAACCTGAACCAGATCGCCAAGTCGCTGCCGTTGTATTGGGGACCTCAGCCATTTACCGCCGGCCCTATGTACATGGGAGCCATAACGATTTTCCTGTTCGTGCTGGCGCTGGGGCTTTACAAGGGGAAGGAAAAGTGGTGGCTGCTGATTCCGACGCTGATTGGTATCGGGCTCGGCCTGGGCTACCATTTCATGGGCTTTACAAAATTCTGGTATGATTATATGCCGTTCTACAGCAAGTTCAGGACGGTTTCGATGGCCCTGGTGATCCTGCAGTTCACTCTGCCGGTACTGGGCTTCCTCATGCTTGACAAGATTCTCAAAGCGGAGGTCGACAAGAAGGCGGTCAAACGCTGGGGCCTTATCGCCCTGGCCATTACCGCAGGCTTCTGCGCCATAAGCGCTACGGGTATCGGCCGCAGCTTTACGGGATCCGTGGATAACGGTCAGCAGGAGGTTCTGGTCGATGCTCTGATGGCCGACCGCGCGATGCTGCTGAGACAGGATTCGCTGCTGAGCCTGTCGATGATTGCGCTGACATGTTTCCTGCTGCTGTGGGCCGTGGCTCCTAAGGACCATTATATGGAGGAAAGCAGAAAGACGGCTGTCGCCTGGGTTATCTGCGCGCTTGTCCTGCTGAATATGGGAATCATCGGAAAGAGATACCTTAACGGCGACCATTTCGTATCCAAGAGGCAGTTTGACAACCAGTTTGTGGAGAGGCCTGTGGACAGGATGATTCTCGAGGATACCGATCCGGAGTACAGGGTTCTTGACCTGACTGTAAATGTCTTCAATGACTCGCATCCAAGCTATTTCCATAAGAATGTCGGAGGTTACAGTCCTGTCAAGCTTCAGCGTTATCAGGATCTTATCGACAAGGCTCTTGTCCCGGAAATCAATCAGATTTTCAATTCGATGCGCGGGGTATCCACAGTGGAGGAGGCCTCAAAGGCAATGCCTTCGGTCCCTGTGCTTTCAATGCTCAACACGAAATATATAATTCTCGACGGAGAGGCTGCGCCGATCGTCAATTCCGGTGCTTTCGGAGAGGCCTGGTGCGTTGATTCCTTTGTAAGAACGACGTCTCCGGACGAGGAAATAGCCGTGCTTACCGGAAGGAATATAGACCTTCGGAGGACTGCCGTACTCGGCCCTGATTTCGCTTCTGTAGTCGATCCCGATGTCGCCCATGTCGGAAGTATCCAGATGACCTCATATTCTCCTAACGAACTGAGGTACCATTTCTCATCCCGCGCAGATAAGGCGGTAGTATTCAGCGAGATATATTATCCTGAAGGATGGAAGATGAGCCGTATGGATACCGGGGAGAATATCGACCTGTTCCGTGCTGACTGGACTCTCAGGGGCGCGATAATGCCGGCCGGAGATTATGATGTGGTCATGCGTTTCGAGCCGGAGATCTACCCTCTCAGTTCAAGCATTTCGAGGGTATCTTCGATTCTGCTGATCCTGCTGACTCTGATTGCGATTTCATGTGCCGTGACACCTAAATCGAGGAGCGTCTAGCCAAGCAGTTTCGCGATTTCCTTATCTGAAGCTGACGGTCTTATGGAGCGGATATGCTCCATGAGGCTTTCGTATGGTGAATCGTCGGTCTCAGCGCTGCCGGTTTCCCGGCCCCCATCCTCGAAAAAGCCGGAGAACTTGGTGAAGCCGAAACTCTCTTCCTTCGGAGTATCCGGAGCCTTGTCGAATCCGAAAAAGTCCTCCGGAGGACATACGGACGCTAGCTGCCAGCCGGAATACTGGAGATCCTGACCGCGATAGACTCTCTCTATGTCCCCTATAATCAGCCATGTACCCATCTCAAGGCGCGTCATTATGCTGTCCATCGCAGCCTTCTTGACCCCGAATATCTTTCTGAGCTCGCGGCTGCTCATCGACCCGGCCTTACGGACGGCGGCGAGGACTTCCGCATCGATGCCCTGCGGCTGGTATTTAGGCTGGGCGCGGCGGTAATCCATCAGTTTACGATACCATACGGAGGTCGCGAAGCTGCTCTTGCCATGGAGGAATTTGCCGTAGGCGATATCCCCGGCGCGGACGGCCTCGATCTTCCAGTCCCATGGGCCCAGTTCTTCGCTGGTAAACCAGAATTCGGGGAATGTCCTTTCTTCGATGGAATAGCCCTGGATGGAGTTGACGAAGAAGGGCACGATGCCGAGGTCCCGGATTGTTCCGATCATGGTCTCCGGGCTCTTGACGCTGAGGATTCCAGCTTCTTTTCCGTGATATTCGTCAATCATTTCTGGCGGGTGGCGATGCACTCGATTTCTACGAGGCCGCCTTTAGGAATGGATCTCACGGCTACTGCCGAGCGGGCCGGGTAGGGTGCCGAGAAGAATTCGGCATAGACTCCGTTCATTGCTGCGAAATCGTCCATATCAGCGAGAAAGACCGTCGTCTTGACGACATTGTCCATCCCAAGGCCGGCGGCTTCCAGAATGGCCTTTATATTGGTCAGGGACTGACGGGTCTGCTCCTCGATGCCTCCTTCCGGAAAGACTCCGGTTGCAGGATCGATCGGAAGCTGCCCAGATACGAAAAGAAGTTCAGAGAGGACTCCCTGGCTGTACGGCCCTATCGCGGCCGGTGCAGAAGACGTGCTTACGGAAGATTTCATGGCTATGACAATTTCCACAAATATACTCCATTGCCACGAAATAGCAAATCCCAAAGAACATTTAGCCAAGGTGAGGGTAGTTTTGCACCTGAATTACTATATTTGCACCCGAAAACCGAAAAGACATATGAAACATACTCTCAAAGACTGGATTATCGCGACCAGACCATGGTCCTTCCCCGCATCGGCAATGCCTGTCATCGTAACCATCTTCTGGCTCTGGGCTAAAGGATACGACCTCAACTGGGGCCTCGGAATAATGGCCTTGGTCAACATCATACTCATTCATGCCGCCGGCAACGTCTGGAGCGACTACTTCGACTTCAAGAAAGGCGTAGACGCAATCGACACCTATGGAGTAAAAATCCTTACGACCGGACAGTTCACCCCGTCCGAAGTCATGAGACTCTCAGTCGGCATCCAGATCGCCGCCATCCTCATGGGCGTTGTCATGGTCCTTCTGACCGGCCTTCCGCTGCTCTGGATCGGACTCATCGGAGTCGCGCTGTCGCTACTCTATCCTACGTTTAAGTACATGGCCCTGGGCGACCTCGTAATCGCCCTCTGCTACAGCGTCCTCCCGATGCTCGGAGTTACTTTCATCGCCTCAGGAGAGATCATCCCTTCAGTCCTCTGGCTCGCCGTTCCGGTCGGATGCATAACGGTCGCTATCCTCCATGTCAACGACACCCGCGACATCGAGACTGACGACCGCGCCGGCATCAAGACCTTCGCCATGGCCACAGGCCGCAAGACCGCAGCATGGATCTACTGCTTCGAGATGGTCCTGCCGTACGCCTGGATGATCGGTATCGTGATCGCCGGTCTGATTCCATGGACCTCGCTCACGGTGCTGCTGTCAGCCCCGCTGGCTATCGGCAACGCCAAGGCGGTAATGTCATACAAAGAGAAAGGCGTCGAAGTCCTCGCCCGCGTCGACGAGATGACAGCCAAACTGCAGCTGACCTTCAGCTTCCTGCTGGCTGCCGGACTGGCCCTTTCGCTGCTGTTCTAGATGGACCGCAAGCCTTATATCGCTATCGGCATCGCGGCCGTTCTCTGGTTCGTGATGTTCTCCCCATGGACCTCGCCGCTCCTGAATTTCTGGGCGGCGATGACCTTTTCCGCGATAATACTGACGACGGTCTCGCAACTCTTCGGAAAGACTTTCGGGGTGCTGATGCTTAGCCGTAAAGACCTGATTCCCACGATATTGCTCGGCGTCGGGATAGCCTTCGCGCTGTGGTGGGCCTTCAAGGCCGGAGACAAGATCTCGCAACTTATGTTCAACTTCGCCAGGCCACAGGTCGACATGATCTACGGAATGAAGGACGGGACTTCCGGCCGGCTGATTTCGCTGCTTCTCCTGCTGATCATAGGACCGGCCGAAGAAATATTCTGGCGCGGATATGTGCAGCGCACTCTTGCAGCTGAAGGAAGCGCCGACAAGGCTTTCATAATAACAACTCTGGCCTATACTCTGGTGCACCTCCCGTCGCTGAATCCGATGCTGATACTCGCCGCGATGGTCTGCGGAATAGCCTGGGGCGGTCTCTACCGTCTCTTCCCGGACCGTTTGCCGGCAATAATCCTAAGCCACGCCCTCTGGGACGCGGCCGCCTTCGTCTGGTTCCCGCTTTAATCCTACAGGAAAAGATTCGTTATGAAAATCGCGATGATCGCGATCGGGGCGACGTACCTTATAAGGAAGTAAACCACCCTGAAAACACACTTGTGGTGCAGGCTGCCGCCATTGGTAAGCTCGTCCTCGACGTCCGTCTTCTTCATCTTCCAGCCCACGAACAGAGTGAACAGCAGACCGCCGAAGGTCATCAGGAAGTTAGAGCAAAGCTTGTCCAGGGCATCGAAGATCGTATTCCCGAATATCTTGACGTCCGACAGGGTACCGAAAGAAAGGGAACATAATGCCCCGACCACGAGAGCGAAGCAGAATATCGAAGCGACAGCTGTCAGACGGCTGAATCCCCTGTTCTCGACAAGATAGGCGACGCCTACTTCCATCATCGAGATAGCCGACGTCAGAGCGGCCACCAGGATGGTCACGAAAAACACTATCGCGACAAGCGAACTGACCAGCGGAGCTCCGGCTCCCATCTTGTTGAATATGAACGGAAGAGTCTGGAAAACAAGCCCAGGGCCGGCTCCGGGCTCGACCCCGCAGGCGAACACGGCAGGCATGACGGCAAACCCGGCAAGCAGGGCGAAAAGCAGGTCCGAGATTCCGGTCCCGACTCCGGAAACAAGCAGATTCTCATCCTTGCGCACATAAGAAGAATATGTCAGGATCGTGCCCACTCCCAGCGACAGGGAGAAGAAGGCCTGGCCCATGGCGGCAGCTACTGCAGACATTGTAAGTTTGCTGAAGTCTGGCTTCAATAAATAACTGACACCGGCACCTGATCCGGGCAGCGAGACTGAAAATATAGTCAGCGCCACAATCAGGACGAAAAGCACCGGCATCGTTATCTTAGTGAAGCGTTCGATTCCGCTCTTTACTCCGGCGAGGATGATGCCTCCTACCATCAACATGAATAATGTATGCATTATGATGGGTTCCCATGTGGAAGAAATGAACGTCCCGAAAAGGCTTGACACCTGATCAGCCGGTGTATTGGTGAACTCAAAAGACAAAGATTTGAAGAGATACTCTACACTCCATCCACCTACTACACTGTAATATGAAAGGATTATCACAGGGGAGATTACTGTGAGAAGCCCCAGCCATTTCCAGGAAGACCCAGGAGCAAGCTTTTCCATTGCACCGAAAGTGTTTGTCCTGGCTCGTCTTCCGATAATGGTCTCTGACAGGAAAATCGGCAAAGCAAGAAGGAAACTGCACACTATATAGACAATGATAAATGCGGCTCCACCGTATTGCCCGACCATGTATGGGAATCTCCAGATGTTTCCCAAACCTATGGCTGATCCGGCCATGGCCATTATCACAGCGAACCTGCTGCCGAATGTTTCCCGGGTCTTCTCCATCTTGCTACAGAATAAGATTCGTGACGAAGATTATGGCTACCGCTATGGGAGCGAGATATTTCATTAGGAAATATGCTACCCCGAATATCTTCTCGTTCAGTTTCTTCTTGCCTCCGTTCGTGAATTCATCTTTGACATTAGCTTTGCTCATCTTCCATCCGACAAAGACCACGCAAAGGAATCCTCCGATGGTGAGAAGGAAGTTGGACGAGAACGTGTCAAGGAAATCAAAGAAACCTTTGCCGAAGAAATGGACTCCACTCAATGGACCGAATGAAAGCGAAGCGAATACTCCGACAATTCCGGTTACGAGGAAAATCCAGAAGCAAGCCCATCCCCTTTTCATCCTTTTTTCCTCTGTAAGATACGCTACTCCTACTTCAACGAGGGAAACAGATGAGGT
>JAEEGK010013453.1_pt1 | contig 18434 bp, 8 predicted proteins | sample 8958771 | NCBI WGS metagenome assembly JAEEGK01 (sample SAMN16246547, study PRJNA631951) | gut metagenome | biome: gut microbiome; feature: rumen; material: SC-attached | host: Bos | place: Iran: Karaj | collected 2018-10
TGGCCCGTGGCTGGGGCAAGTGCTGCATCGTAGGCTGCGACACCCTCAAGATCAACTTCAAGGACAAGACCGTCACCTTCACCGGCGTGAACAAGACCTTCAAGGAAGGTGAGTTCATCTCCCTGAACGGTGCCAAGGGTCTCGTGTACGAAGGCGCCATCGAGACCATGGACGCCTCCGAGAACCCGCTCTTTGCCAAGTTCATGGCCATGTGCGACAAGTTCCGCAAGCTGGGTGTCCGCACCAACGCCGATACTCCCGAAGACGCTGCCCGCGCCCTCAAGTTCGGCGCCCAGGGCATCGGCCTGTTCCGTATCGAGCACATGTTCTACGGCAAGAACTCCGAGCTCCCGCTGAGCAAGCTGCGCAAGATGATCCTCTGCGACACCGACGAGGAGCGCAAGGCCGCCCTGATGGAACTGGAGCCCTTCATGAAGGCCGCCGTCAAGGAGACCCTCCGCGTGATGGACGGCAAGCCGGTCGTGTTCCGTCTGCTGGATCCGCCGCTCCACGAGTTCGTACCTCAGGGTGAGGACAAGAAGAAGGAGCTGGCCAAGGATCTGGGCATCTCCGTGAAGGAAGTGGAGAAGCGTGGAGAGAGCCTCCACGAGGTGAACCCCATGATGGGTCACCGCGGTGTCCGTCTGCACGTGAGCTTCCCGCTCATCGCCGAGACCCAGTACCGTGCCATCTTCACCGCCACCGCCGAACTCCAGAAGGAAGGCCTGCACCCGCACCCGGAGATCATGATTCCCGTGACCATCAGCGCCCGCGAGCTCAACTTCCAGAAAGTCATCTGCGACCGCATCAAGGCCGAGGTTGAGGCCCACCACGCCCAGCTCATCGACTACCAGTTCGGTACCATGATCGAGATCCCCCGCGCCGCCCTCACCGCCGACCGTATGGCCCGTACCGCCGAGTTCTTCAGCTTCGGTACCAACGACCTTACCCAGATGACCTTCGGCTTCAGCCGCGACGATATCGGCACCTTCATGGGTGACTACCTCGGCAACAAGATCCTGGATTCCGATCCGTTCCAGACCATCGATGTCAAGGCTGTGGGCCAGCTGGTCCAGCTGGGCGTCGAGCGTGGCCGCAGCAAGCGTCCCGGTCTGCAGTGCGGTATCTGCGGTGAACACGGTGGAGATCCCAAGTCCATCGAGTTCTTCAACACCATCGGCATTGACTACGTGTCCTGCAGCCCGTTCCGCGTGCCCATCGCCCGCCTCGCCGCTGCCCAGGCTGCTATCTCGCAGGCCAAGTAACCTGCTGGATATCAATACATTAAAAAATTCTCTTTAGGCAGAACAGCCTAAAGAGAATTTTTTATATGCTTAATAATCAGCGAATTAGGCGGAGTGCGAGCGCTAGAGAAGGCGGGCGGCGACCTCTGAGAGCATGGAGCGTTCTCCCTTGCGGAGGAAGATGTGCTCGAACAGGAACTGGCCCTTCATCTTCTCTCCCAGGTGGGTGAGACCGTTGCTCCACTGGTCCAGGTAGGGCTGGTCAATCTGGAAGACGTCTCCGGTGAACACCATCTTGGTGCCTTCTCCGGCACGGGTGATGATGGTTTTCATCTCATGGGGCGTGAGGTTCTGCGCCTCATCCACAATGAAGAAGACCTTGCCCAGGGAACGGCCGCGGATGTAGGCCAGCGGGGAAATGAGGAGTTTCTCCTCCTTGAGGAGCATATCCAGTTTCTGGGCCTGGCGGCTGCCGGGCTTGAAGCAGTGGCGGATGACCTCCAGGTTGTCCATGAGCGGCTGGATGTAGGGGCTCATCTTGCTCTTTTGGTCTCCGGGCAAAAAGCCGATGTCCTGGCCGCCCAGCACCACCGTGGGACGGGTGAGGATGATCTGGTCATAGTCGTCGGCCTGCTCCAGGGCCGATGCCAGCGCGATGAGCGTCTTTCCCGTGCCGGCGCCGCCGGTGAGGGACACCAGGGGAAGGGAACGGTTGAGGCAGGCGTCCATGGCGAACTTCTGCTCGTCGTTGCGCGGGCGGATGCCGTAGGCCGATTGCGTACGCACCAGCACAATCATCTCCCGCTTGGCGTCGTAACGGGCGCAGACGGTTTCTCCGCCGAAGTTAAACTTGTACAGCTGGTTGGGAGCAGGTTCCCGGGGCCCCACCTCCAGCCAGGGAATGGCGTTGTCCTGGCCGTAGCAAAGGCGCTGCAGGGCTTCGGAGGAGGCCTCCATCTCGATGACCTCCCGGGTGACGGCGTCCACTACCTCGTTGTCCATACGGTCTGTGAGGTAGTCCTGGGCTTCCATGCCGGCGGCAACTGCCTTCAGGCGCAGATTGATGTCCTTGGTCACCAGCGCCACAAAGCGGTCCGGGTTGTTGTCCCGTACCCACATGGCCGTGGAGAGAATGCGGTGGTCCTGGATATCGTCCCGGAACAGTTCCTGGAACTCCGGGGCAAAAGGATGGTTGGGCTCCACTTTGAGGAAGCCCTTCTTCTCTCCCAGCGGGACCCCGCGGGGACCGGCTTTCACGCCTTCCACCAGCTCGCTGAGGTCCCGCATGAAGGCGCGGGCGTTGAAGTTGATGGTTTCGTCACCTTTCTTGAACTTGTCCAGTTCCTCGATAACGGCGATGGGAATGACAATGTCGTTGTCCTGGAACTGCTTTACACTCTGGTAGTCGTGCAGGATGACGTTGGTATCCAGCACGAAAATCTTGGACTTGGATTTTTTAGTCTTCACCTTCCAGCGTATTTAAGAGGGATTCGAGAATTTGCGGGATTTCCACCTTTCCGGTAAGGCGGACGCCGGGTTTTCCGGGAACGGGATGGCCGATGGGATAATACACCACATCCTGAAGGATGAGCTCGGCGTCTACATAGTCGTAGTCGATGTCGGCTATCTGGACAATGACGCCCGGCACCTCGCCGAAGAGCACGCGCACGGGGTTTTCCTCGCCGTAGGCCTTTGAGATGTCCTGGATGGAGACATCGGCCCCGGTGGTGCCGGCCATGGAGCGCAGCGCCGTAAGAAGACCTCCGTCTCCCACGGTGACGCCGGCCTTCACGATGCCGTCTTCCACCAGTTCCCGCACCACCTCATAGCAGTCCATGAAGTAGTCCGCGTCCTGGACGTCGGGGGCGGTGGAAGGGCTGGCGCCGAGGGCCTGCGAAAGGGCGCTGCCGCCCAGGCGGAAGTCGCAGGGGTCGAACGGGATGTACAGGATCCAGTCTTTGGGCTCGGGGACGAGGGAGGCCGATGCCTTGCGCCGACGCGTCATGCGCGGATTCACGGTGCGGTAAGGGAGGTCCCTCAGGAGGCTTTCTTCCTCCGAGAAGTCGTCTTCCTCGAGCTCCGCCGCCGTGGTGGCCTTGAAGCTGACGGCGGGGGCGCCGCTGGAGAAACCGAACTTTTCTATCTTGATACCCAGGGCGTCAATGTAGCCGCAGGCTTTTTCCACAGAGTCGTAGAAAGCGGCAGGAAGGCCGATTCCCCTGGCGTTCCACTTCCAGTCGGCCTTCAGGGAAAGGTCCGGGAGACGGAAGTGGCCGCCCATCCAGATGGCGTCGATAAGGCCCTGCGCCACTTTGGCGGCAGAGTAAGAGCCGGCAAAGGAGAGGGGCAGCTCTCTTTTCGGGAGCGCCTCTACCTGCCGGGCATAGGCATCGATGTGGGCCTCGTCGTAGGGGCGGTCGCTGGGGGCGGGGTCTTTCCTTTCATCGGCCAGGACGGCTGCCTGGCTCTCCGGAAGAGACGACGGGTCTGACAGGCATTCCCGCAGCATCATGCCCGGAGAATAGGGCATCTGCACGCCGTCTATGATGTAATGGCTGTTTAGTAGGTCCGTTTTACCGCTCATGCTTCAAATTTAGGTATTTTTCCGTACAATGGCAATTTTTTGTAACTTTGTATTACTATGGATAGAGGGTTCACAGAGGCCGGTTATGAGGCACTCGTAGAGGATATTTTTCGCCGATTCCCGTCGGTACAGAAAGACGGCTTCAGCGCCGGCGCCTACAAGCCCGGCCTGGAACGCATGCGGGCCTTCGAGGAGGCCCTGGGGCATCCCACACGTGCATTTCGCAGCATCCACATTGCCGGCACCAACGGCAAAGGCTCGGTGGCCAATATGCTCGCTTCGGCCCTCAGCTCCTGCGGGCTCAGGACGGGGCTCTTCACCTCCCCGCACCTGATGGATTTCCGTGAAAGAATGGTGATAGCGCCGCCGGAGGCCGATGGTACTCCGGGGGCATTGGCCTTTTCTTTAGCCCCCGGAGTACCATCGGCCTCCGGCGGCTGTGCCAGGCTTATCTCCCGGGAGTATGTCTACGAATTCCTCACGCGGTGGCTGCCGTGGATTACGGAGAACCAGCTGTCTTTCTTTGAGATTACTACCGGATTGGCGTTCAAGTGGTTTGCAGATGAAGGGGTGGACGTTGCCGTCATCGAGACGGGCCTCGGCGGACGCCTGGACAGCACCAATATCCTGGAGGAACCGCTTCTGACGCTTATCACTTCCATCGGATTTGACCACATGGCGCTGCTCGGAAACACCCTGGAGCAAATCGCCGGAGAGAAAGCCGGCATTTTCAAAGCCGATGTCCCCGCGCTGGTGGGGGAGCGCATCCCGGAGACCGCGCCCGTTTTCGAGACAAAGGCCCGCGGGCTGTGCCCGCTTTTCTTTGCCGATGAGATGAGCCCCGCCCTGTGGGACCAATCGGCCCGCATCCTTCAGGAAATGGACCTGCAGGCCCGTGTACAGGCGAAAAACCTTCGCACCGTGCTCTCGGCACTGGAGATCCTTCGGTCCGCCTTCCCCTCGCTGGAGGAGGGAGCCATTGTGGACGGCATTGTCCACACCGCCCGCAACATGGGCTTCCATGGCAGGTGGGAACGCTTGCAGCAAAGCCCCACCGTCATTGCCGACATCGGCCACAACGCCCACGCCCTGCGGCACAACTTTGCGCAGCTCCACTCACGCATCGCTTCCGGCGAAAACGACGCCCTCATCGTTGTCTACGGCATCATGGCCGATAAGGACCTCGACGCCATCCTGCCCCTCATGCCCCGGGAAGCCACCTACATTTTCGCCACCCCCTCCACGCCCCGCGCCCTCCCCGCCGCCGAAATCCTCAAACGTTTTAAGGCCTTTCATCAGACTCATGCCGCAAGGCCAGCGGAGGGATGTACCCCTTCGGGGGCATCGGCCATTTTTTTAGCCCCCGAAGGGGTACGCCCTCCGATGGCCGTGAATTCCGTAGCAGAGGCCGTGAAGCAGGCGCTGGAACTGGCAACGCCCCAATCCCTCATTTACATCGGCGGCAGCACCTTTGTCGTGGCCGATGCACTGCCGCTGTTTCTGAAGTAAGGGCACAATAATTGAACATAAGGGCTTTCGAATCAATACACAGCCTATGAAACGCATGCTAATGACCTGGCTGCTGGCCATCCTGGCCGGCGTGGTGACGCTGGGGGCGCAGGAAAGCGGACGTCAGCTCACCTCCCTCTGGAAAGAGTACGAGAAAGCACACAAGGCCGACCGCCCCCAGAAAGAAGCGGCCGCCCTCTCGAAGATCAAGGAAGCGGCTGTAAAACAGCACCTTCCCGTAGATTTCTATGACGCAGCTACGCTGTATGTCTACGCCGTCCAGCGCCGGGACTGGAAGCAGCGTGATACCCTTCGGCGCCAGCTGGAGGAGGACGTGAAGGCCTTTGACGAGCCCATCGTCACCTTCCTGTGGATGAGGGAGTGGAAGTACAGCTCCCCGGAAGACCTCCTCACATTTGTCGAGGCCCATTCCAAGGCGCTGGAAGCCAATCATAAAGACCTGCATCACGGCGTGCAGAATATCCTGGGCGGATGCTTCTTTGACTTTATCGGTACAGACCGCGAATATGCCCTGTGGGCGCTTGAGAAGTACGATATTCTGGAAAAAGAGTACAAGGGAGTGTATCCCCATGAAGCGGTGGTTGCATACGAGAGAATTGTACGGCAGTTCTTCGAAGACCGTTCCGAGGCACGGAAGGCCTGGGAGGAACTGGCCGCGAAGTATGCGGGCCGGGCCTTTAGCGTGTGGCCCCGGGCGCAGCTGCTGCAGTTTCGTATGGAGGAGCTGGAGAAAGACAAGGCCGGCAGCGACGCGTTCCGGGCCCTCTACGAGGAAGCATCGGCCCTGGATAAGGAAAGAACCGCTTATACCGGTGCCGAAGGAAAGCTGGTAGCGGGCTGCAAGCTGCCCTCCTCCCTGATGGGAGCGTTGAAGGATAAGTGGCTGCGGGTGGCTGTGCATGACGGTAAGGTGCAGGTGATGTTCCAGAACATGGACAAAGCCACCGTTACCCTTCGGGAAGGGAAGAAAACGCTCCAGGCCTGGAAGGTGGAAAACCCTGCGCGCAGTTTCTATGTGGAGGATACCGTCAGCCTGCCGCTGCCTGTGCTTCCCGACGGAGAATACTCGCTGGAAGTGCGTGAGGACTTTACAGGGAGCGAAACCATGTACGAGCAGTACACGCTCTCTGTCGCATCCCGCAAGGACAGCCGCGGCCACTGCGTGTATGTGGCCGACTTCGAGACCGGCGTTCCGCTGCGGAGCGCCACCGTGGCGCTTCTCAAAAACGGCAAGGAGATTGCCAGCGCCAGCCTTAAGCTGGACGGCTTTACGCCGCTTCCGGAGTCCCTCGTGAAGCACCTGAAGGACACCCGGGCCGGTTTTCAGCTGGTGGCTCGCGACGGATCCCGCCGCTCCCGCCCGCTGTATCTCTCGTCTGGCTATTCCCCGAAGACGTACGACAGTCATGTCCGCTGCAACATCTATAAGGACCGTGGTGCCTATAATCCCGGCGACACCCTGCAGTTCAAGGCCATTGTCTTTGACGGCGACCCTGCCCGCAGCCTCCAGGTGGTAAAGGGGCGCAAGGTGGAAGTCCGTCTCCACGATGCCGAGGACAACGTGGTGGAAACGCTCACCCTCACCACCAACGCGTGGGGCTCCGTGAGCGGACGCTTCGTTATCCCTGAAGGGCACCGCGGAGGCCGGTGGGAACTGGAAGCCGTAGGCCTCGGGGCCGACTGGTTCCGCGTAGACGAATTCGTGCTCCCCACCTTTGACCTCACCTTCGATGCGCTGGACGGGTTCTATCTTGTGGGGGCCGATGTCCCCGTAAGCGGCAAGCTCGTCAGCTACTCCGGCCACAGCCTTTCCGGGGCGCGCGTGCATGTAAGCGTGAAGCGCTACGGGACCTCCGTCCTGGAGCAGGATCTTCCCGTTGGGGCGGATAACCGCTTCGAGACCGCCTTCCCGGCCATGAAGACCGGCTATTATGAGGCCGATGTCACCGTGACAGAGGCAAGCGGCGAGATGCACAGTTTCCGGGAAGGGTGGTATATCGGCGAGAACCTGTCTGTCGATGTGCGCGTAAGGAATGCGGCCGATGCCGACTGTCAGTGGACGGTCGTTACCTCGCGGACACTGGAACTTGAGCTCCAGGCAAAGGATGCCGGGGGAAATGCCGCGGCGCTGCCGGTCCGCTATGAACTGACGACTCCGGACGGGAAAGTGGTGCTCACCGGCGGTGAAGTGGCATCGGCCCAGCCGTTCTCCCTGGAACTTCCGGGAGACGGGCTGTATGTGGTGAGGGCCAGTGTATCGGCCCGGAAAGCCGGCGGAGAAACGGTGTCCGCAGAGACGAAGACTTCTGTTCTCAGCGTCCTCCCGGGAAGCCGCGTGCTTTCTGCTGGTGCCGGGGGCGTGTTCCTTCCCGGCCCTCTGCAGGTAGCTTCGGGCGGGAAAATATCGGCCCGCCTGGGAAGCTCTGAGGGCGATGCCTGGGCGCTTGTGACCCTCTACGGAGATGGGCGGCAGGTGCTGGAGAACAAGGCTGTCCATGTGGCGAACGGTACGCTGGAGGATATCCGGTTCGCGTATAAGGATTCCTATCCCGAAGCGGTGCGCCTGCAGGTGTTCTATTTTATTCACGGAAAGTCCGTCAGCTATGAGCGTGAATTCCGCCGGGAAAAGGACAAGTATACCCTTCCGCTGCAGTTTACCCGCTTTACGGATAAAGCCTATCCGGGCGCCCGCTACACCTTCACGGTGAAAACGGCGCCGGGGGCCGAGGTCCTGGTGGCGGCCTGGGACAAGAGCATGGATGCCATTGACTCCAATGACTGGCCGCTCGTGAACCTTAGGGACTTCTCGGTGGAGAGCGTTTCCGTTGCAGCGGCCTGCGGCCGCGTGGGCAGCAGTGGCCGCATTGTCATCGGGTATGGCCGGGCACCGGGCCTTTTTTCCAAGGCAAACCGTAATATGGCTGTGGCCGAAGACCTTATCATGGAAGAAGCGGTTCCCTTCCAGCTGGTGGAGCAGAAACCCAGTTTCGGCGGCGTTTCGGCTGTCCCTATTCGCGAGGAGTTTGCCTCGGCCCTTACCTTCCAGCCGCAGCTGTATCCGGGTAAGGACGGAACGGTGGAGTTCAGCTTCCGCACGTCCGACAAACTCTCTACCTATTATGTACGCGTGTATGCGCACGACAAGGCCATGCATAATGCCATGGTGACAGATGAAATGGTGGTGTCCCTGCCGGTGAAAGTGTCCCTCATGGAACCCCGCTACCTTTATGTGGGAGACCGCTACGAGGCCGCCGTCACGGTTTCTTCCGTGGCCGATGCTCCCGTCTCCGGCGTGCTTTCGCTCATGGCCGGTGACAAGGTGCGGCAGGTGCGGGTGAAAGTTCCCGCCGGCGGTACCATCACGGAGTACTTCCCGGTAGAGGCCTCTTCGGCCGGTGAGCTGGTGCTCACGGCTTCTTTCCGTGCCTCCGACTTCTCCGACGCCGTCCGGGTTTCGGTTCCGGTGTACCCGGCCGCCCAGCAGCTTACGGAGGCGCATTCGGCCGTGCTGCTTCCCGGCATGGACCGCGAGGCGCTGCTTGCAGAGCTCCGTTCCCGCTTTGTGAATGTGCCGGCATCGGAGGCCAGCCTTCGCGAGATTTCCGTGAAAGAGATGGTGGAGGCGGCCCTGCCTTCGCACGTGGAGCCTGCCGGCAACGATGTGCTCTCACTCTCCGAGGCCTGGTATGTTGCACAGCTGATCCATCAGGAAAGTGACCTTCTGGAAAAGATTCTCTCCTGCCGCAATGCAGACGGCGGTTTTGGCTGGTTCGAGGGCATGACTTCCAGTCCGGTGATAACGGCGGTTCTCCTGGAGCGGTTTGCCCGCCTCCGGGACCGCGGCTTCGAGGTGCCGGATATGACGGCTGCGGTCAACTATCTGGATAAGAACCAGTTTGGGACGGTGCGTCCGCTCTGGAATGGGTGGATTGGCGATGCGCAGTATGTCTACGTCCGTTCCATGTACTGCGGAGTGCCTTTTGAGGAAAAGGCCGTGACGGCTGCCCAGAAGAAGCGCTGGAAGGAGTTTACGAAGGAGGTGAAGCGGGAGCTGGTACCGTCGGCCCGGGAAGGCCGTGGCCTCACGGGGCAAATCCTCGGGAAAGCCCGCCGGCTTCTGACGCTTCGGAACCTCCTGGAAAGGGACGGCGGTCTGGCGCTGGCGAAGGCGTGGGGCATTTCCCTCGGGACATCGGCCCGGCTCAAAGCTTCCATCAAGGCCGATACCACCTCGCTCCTGGAATATGCCGTCAGGCACCGGGACGGCGGCTGGTACTATCCTAATGCCGTCATGCCCTGGAGAGGCTTGCTGGAAAGTGAGGCCTATGCGCACGCGCTGCTGTGCCAGCTTTTGGACGGAACAGAGGTAGCCGATGGTATTCGCCTGTGGCTCATGCTGCAGAAGGAAACGCAGAAGTGGGATGCCTCTCCGGCGTTTGTAGATGCTGTTACGGCTGTTCTGGATGGTTCCGAGGCTATGCTGAATACGAAGGTGCTGGCGCTGTCGGCTTCCTATGAAGCGCCCTTCAGCGCCGTGAAGGCTTCCGGAAACGGCTTCACCATTAAGCGGAAGTTCTTCCGGGATGGTGTGGAAATCCAGCCCGGAGACGCTGTGGCTGTGGGAGACCGCATCTCGGTACAGTATCAGATCTGGAACGGTGAAAACCGCTCCTTTGTGAAGGTGACGGCCGGCCGCGAAGCTTCTCTGGCTCCGGTGCAGCAGCTCTCCGGCCCTGTGGGCCACGGCTTTGTGCTTCCGCTGCGCTCCGGTGTAGCCTGGGGTTTTGTGCCGCAGGGCTACCGTGAGGTGAAGGCTTCCTGCACCGAATACTACTTTGACAGCTATCCCGAGGAGAACACCACCCTCACCGAAGAGTTCTTCGTGGAGCGTGCTGGTTCCTTCCAGGCGCCGGTGGTCACTGTGGAAAGCCTCTACGCCCTGCACTACCGCGCCAACTCCGGCTTCCAGGCCCCGCTGGAGGTCTTCACGACGTCTAAGTAGCAAAAAAAAAGTCCTCCAGAACTCTCTGGAGGACTTGGAAGTGGGCGGTACTGGATTCGAACCAGTGACCCTCTGCTTGTAAGGCAGATGCTCTGAACCAACTGAGCTAACCGCCCGAAAGGGATTGCAAAGGTAGTAAGTTTTTTTTACAATCCAAAAAATTCTTAACCGAGACTCTGGCGGAATTCGGACGGGGTTACGCCCATCACATCCTTGAAGTTGCGCCAGGCAGTGGTGCGGGAGCGGAATCCGGCGTTGAAGAAGGCCTCCTGGATGTCGCATTCGGGGTCGTTGCGGAGTTGATCGGCTACGGAGGCTACGCGTCTGTTGATGATCATTTCCTTGAAGCCGCTGTTGGTCTCCTGACGGATGATGCGGTTGAGGTAAGTGACATTGGTGCCGCAGCGGCGTGCCATGCTTACCAGGGAAAGGTCCGGGTCTCTCCAGATTTCTTCCTTCTCCATGAAGTTGGTAATGCGGCTCCACAGGCCAAACTCGGGAGAAAGGCTCTGCACCGGCTTCTCCTCAACCTCCTGCGGCGTTACTTCGGGTACCTCGGGAATTTTTTCGGTGGTCTTGCCCGGACGCAGGCGGTCTCCCAGTTCGAAATCCATGGACATGTAGTAGAACAGGGCGGCGAGCAGCGGCAGCAGCACCATGAGGAAAGAAATGTTGGTGAGCACCAGGATAATGTGCACGACGCAAATGACGGTGAGCCCGAAGCTGTAGTTGACAATCCACCAGAAGTCTGCACTGCTCTTCCGATAACTGTATGGCAGCATGAACAGGATAAAGCAGTAAGGGATCATGATGGCCTGCGATGCAAGGCGAAGCAGGACGTCGGCTTTCTTGACGTTGGCGATGATATCTGCCGTCGTGTCCAGCTGTGTCCATCGGCCGATGAAAAACAGGAAGGCGAAGGAAAAGACAGCCGGAGGCAGGAACAGGAAGAAATAGCGAAGGGGCGTGAGCCAGTCCGACCTTACCACGGTGATGGGATAGAGCACCATAATAATATGGAGGGACATGTAGATGAGGCCCATCCATGGCGGAAGCATGGTGAGCGGTTTACCGGCTCCTGTACCGGCCGCGATATTGGCAACCAGTGCGAAGCCTGCCATGAGACCGCTGGCGAGGGATCCCAGCGCCAGAATCCAGCGGGAATTGTCTCCGGTTTCATGTCTTAAACGACCTAGCTGACGGGCGCATATCAGGCACACGACCATTTCCATGGTAGTGGAGATAATAGCTAGCAAAAACACTGTCTTCATAGACTCATCTGTCAAATTCGTTTCAAAATTAGTAAAAAATCAACAATTATCATAGACGTTTTTTTAGTTTTGAAACTTGCACAAAAATGGTAATATCTACCTTTGCTTTCGAAAAACCACTATACTATACCCCTGGTTGGTTTGCCTCTCAAGGGCAATATGGAGCGGAAGGAAGATAAACTATGATAAAACGGACAAATAAACCTAAACTGTATCTTGTTCTGTGCGCTGCTGCGCTGGCTCTCTTATCGCCACGAGTGAGTGCACAGGAGATTTCTGTACGTACCAACCTGGTAATGGATGCATTATCAGAGCCCAATCTGGGCGTGGAATGGAAAACCGGAGAACATTGGAGTTTCGGCCTCAATGGCGGTCTCAAGCCGTGGCCGCGCTGGCTGGCCTGGGACTGGGATGCTGCGAATGAAACCCATTGGCGTAACTTTATTGTTTCGCCCGAGGCGCGGTACTACGTGAACGAGGTGTTCAAGGGCTTCTTTGTCGGGGCCGATGCCGTGTATACGCATTATAATGTCGGGAGGGTTTCTACTCCTTTCAGTATTTTCCCGGAAGTGGAGAATAACCGGCTGCAGGGCTCCTTCTGGGGCGGAGGCCTCTTTGTGGGGTATGCCTGGTGGCCCTGGCAGCACTGGCGGCTGGAACTGGCAGCCGGTGCCCTTGCCGGTCTCGCTGCATACGACCGTTATGACTGTGCGCACTGCGGAACCAAACTGGCCGAGGAACGCCGGGCTGCCGTCGTTCCCCAGCTGGCTCTCAATGTGGCCTGGAACCCGGTCGGCAGAAACAGACATGAGGAACTGAAGGCTGCCCGTATGGTCTCGGGTACCGACACTATTACCGTCCTCTCGCCGCCCGTTGCATTCGTCGTGCATCTCGAAGACGTGAAACCCCCGCTTACCCGGGCCGATTCCCTGTCGGCAGAGTACCCCTGGATCCAGCCCATGGACAAATACCGTCCGCTCACTTATCTGGACCTGTCACTCTCTTCCCGTGACAGCCTGCTGTTCGTGAACTTTGAACTGGACAGCTATTCTCTCCGCCGGGATTACCAGAACAACGCTCAGGTCCTGGACCGGATGCAACAAGCCGCAGAGGAAGTCCTGGGTGCCGATACGACCGGCGAACTGATGGTTTCCGTGGTGGGACTTGCCTCCATCGAAGGCCCCAAGCAGCGCAACGATACGCTCGCTGTACGCCGCGCCCGCGCCGTGGCCGATTATCTGGTGGCCCGCACCGGTCTTGACCGCCGTCAGTTTGAGGTTGTAGGGAAAGGAGAAGCCTGGGATTGGTTCCGGGCCCAGCTGATGGCCCTTCGGGAGGGTGGAAATGGTTTCACACCTGCCGAGGTGCAGTCCATTTTGGATATCATCGACCGTGAAACAGATCCCGACGTGCGGGAACGTCTGCTGAAGGCCAGCCCCGAGCTTTACGGCAAAGTGAAGGAAAACCTGTTGTCCGACCAGCGTAACTCAGGGTATATCCGCCTGTATTACAGCAATCTTCCGGATCCCGTGACGCGTAGCTGGAACGGTTCTGTGTCTAATCTTCTCAAGGCCAAACGTTACCGTGAAGCCGTACGGATGATTGAGAGTGACAAGGACCTCCTCAGCCGCGTCAAGGCCGATGCCGAAGCGGCCAATGCGTACGGCATAGCCTTGTATTTCACGGCACTGGAAGACAAAGACACGGCTCGTGAGAACGAGGCCCTGCGATGGGTGGAAGAAGCAGCCTGGAAAGGCTCCGAAGCTGCCCGGCAGAACCTGAAGGGAATTGAAGTATATGGACCGGCCTGGAAAGAGTATGAGGCCTGGAAGGAAGTCATGGAAGAAAACTAACAGGATGAAGTTCAGAGCATTTCATATCGGTTTGGTCTTATCCGTCGCGGCGGCGTCCTTCACGGGTTGCACCCTGGTGGACGAGAATCTTACGGACTGTGAGGCCGATCACGAGATCAACTACGAGCTTCGTCTTGTGACCAACCTTACCACCGAGCTGCAGACTCAGCTTTCTACGCAGGTAGAACTGACAGCTGTTGCTACGTCCATCCAGGACCATCTGAAGGGGGTCTTCACGGACCATGCCCACGACGTGGACCTTTCCTTCTACGACGTTGCAGAGGACTCTTTGCGCCTTCACCACGAGACCCATATCATGGACGCCAACCAGTCCAGCTATACCTTATATATACCCGTGCGCAAGTATATGCATGTGGCCGTAGCAAACCTGCAGCCCATGCTGCCCGACGGTTCGCCGGCGCCCGCGGAACTTGTCCTGACAGAAGATGAAAAATGCCATCGCGCCCGGCTGGACCTGGTGGTGAACAGCACAAAAAATATTGTCCCTTCGCAAACTTCGGGCGTTTTCAGCGCTCGTCTCCCCATGGATATCAAGGACGGAGTTGACCAGCAGTTCGACGTAAAGCTGTATATGGTGAACTGCGCCAGCGCCCTGGTCCTGGATACTTTAGGCAGCCATATCAAGGATATCCGGGTACTTGCCTCCGGCTTTGCCAATGGCTTCAATCTGGCCGACAGTACCTATTCCTTCACCTTTAATCCGCAGGTGCGCGCCGACGAAGTGAAAGTAGGGGACGGCCAGTTCGTGTGCTTCTGCGCAGTGACGCTTCCTTCGATGGATTCAGACGCAACCAAGTCCGTCATCAATACCGATGACCCTTACATAGCCCAGCCGGCCGAAGAGTCGCTGTGGCAATATAGCGTCTATACCACTTGCGAAGATGGTTCCGTTACGGAAACCATCCTGGGCGTGAAACTGCCGCTGCGGGCATCGCAGTTCAAGATGATACGGGCCAAGATTCAACCCGATGGCAGTGTGGCGCCGCGCGAGCCATTCGTCGGGGCCAGCGTCACGTTGAATTGGAACGACGGACCCAGTTGGGAAATTGATTTTTAATAAAATAACACAATTTGTTAACCATTTTAAGTATGAAGAAACTCTTTAATTTGGCTCTTGTGGGTACCATGGTACTCGCGGCCGCAGCTTGCCAGCGGGAGCAAATGGGTTCTTCTTCCGTGGAGGCCAGTGAAAATGGCGTCAAGGAAGTGACTACCCAGTTTGTTCTCAATGTTGCGTCATCTCCCCAAACCAAGATGACGGCCGATGTGGTTCAGATGAACCAGAATTTCCGTGGCATGGACAATGCCAAGATCTATGTCTACAATACCGGCCTGATTCCCGAGAATCCGGAATCTACTACTCCGGATGCTTTTGTCCTGAAGACGAACACCTGGACGGAAGAGAAAGCAAAGTATTTCGATATGGGAACGCTGCTCAGTTCCAGTTCACTTGATAATGAGAGCACGAACAATAATGACAACTCTTCCAACCGCGTTCTTCAGCTTTCTGTCCCTGTGGGGGTAGATGCCGTTCTCTTTTATGGAAAGGCTATCAAAGGCAATAACGCAGAGAGTTATCAGTATGGCGGCACCAACATGACCGCTACTCAGTTCAACGTGAATCCGGCCCAAACAGTTATTGCTGCGCAGAAGATTCTTGCCACGGATGCCACCGTGGCCCGTTATGATGCAACGGGTGCATTGATGATCTACATTATCAATGATATTCTTGGTACATCTGTGGATAAGACCGAGCTTCCTCTTTATGGCTTCCCGGGTTCTACCTATCCGGTAGTATTAAACCCTGGAAGCGCCCAGGAGACTATATCGTATACCGGAGCAGGACATCGTGATTTGAGCTGGGATGCTCTGGGTCATCAGTACGAAATCCAGACAAAAGGTGCCTCCAGCCGTTATACTACAGCTGCCGGTTTTGGCATGGGCCGTACCATTTCCGGACTGGAGGAGGTACTTGGCCGCTGCTATTTCCTGTTTACCGACATAAGAGCTGGCGAGTATCGTACCGGATCATCTGGCGCTGTGAAAAGGATGGTTTCGGACATGTATAAAGTGATCTCTGATGCATCTCAGGCAACTCCTACAAACGAGTATGAGGCCAACGCCAAACGTCTTGCCGTAGCGATACTGGATAGGGCCGAAGATTTCTTCTTCAGCCCGACAGCCACTAATATTCCGGAAGGATACTCCGCGGGTGATTATCGGCCTCTTTCTACCATTCAATCCGAAATAAGTCCTGCTAAATGGACTTCGCTGAATTTTAATCTGGCAGAGAATCTGAACGAATACCCGTATGAAAAGTTCAGAATCCCGAGGGGTGCTGCCCAATTGGGTTTCGGCATGGAAAAGCAAGAAAAAATCGTTCAGGACGGTGTAACAGCCGGCTCGGATTATCTTGACAATACTGACCATTATACCCATGATTTCTTCTATTACCTGCACCCCAATCAGGCACTGGTGAGCAATACACCGGGCAAGATGTTTGAACCCAGAAAGTATCTGCACCCTGCCGAGCTCTGGTATTATGTCAACTCTCCTATCCGAACGACCAATAAGGCAGATCTCAAGGTGGGTGATTATCCCAACGGCGTAAATACTTGGAAAAACGAAAACAGCTGGACGCCTCATGCTTGGGAAGCCAAGGGCAAGGTTAAGTCTTCTACCAGAGGCGTTGCCGTCAAGAACAACATCAATTACGGTGTGGCGCTGTTGAAGTCCTCGGTTCTCAAATCGGCAGCTACCTATAGGGATAACCGTTATGAAATGACTGAACATAAGGAAAGTGACCGCATTATTTCGAATAGCGATCTCAGACTTACATTGACCGGTATCCTTGTCGGTGGTGTCAACCCCCGGATGGACTGGCAGTTCATCAGAAAGTATGAGAATGCGGCTGCCAGTGCCGTAGAAGGTATTGGTGACCTTTCCCTCTTTGACGGTGTGATCTATGACTCTTCCATTGCCAACGGAACAGTTCCTACTCCTTCCGGCGAAGAGAATTACACGCTCGTTTATGACAATTTCAATTCTACCGTTGAGGGATCTAACAGTCTTCAGACCGCCCAGAACAAAGTTCTTATCGCCCTTGAATTCAAGAACCAGGGAGATCCCTTCTGGGGAAAGCACAACCTGATCCCCACCGACGGTTACTTCTATCTGGTAGCAGAAGTTCCGGCACCCACTCCGGCACAGATTGAAGGTCTGGCGAGCAAATGGCCTACCGACCATCAGATTCCTCCCGTATATGGCGTAGACGGCGAGGTTGTTCCTCCTGGCATGGTCGCAGGCGAATCCAAGAAAATCGCCCGCGTGTTCATGCAGGACTTCATGACGGAGATCAAGTTCAAACTGGTGGAGACCTCCCTGAAAAATGCCTATTATACCATGCCCGACCTTCGTGCATCGCAGATGTCCCTGGGCCTCTCCGTGGATCTTCAGTGGATTCCTGGCCTTCAGTATAATGACATCAATCTGTAATCTTCAATGACCCGTTTTTCTGCATTATTCAAGCTGAGCAGCCTGCTCATACTTTTGGTATGGGCAGGGGCCGGCTGCGCGCGTCTTCGCCGCGATGATGCAGAAAATCATGCCATTTCACTGGTCGTTTCCCTCAAAAATGTCGACCCTGCGCAGGAACCGGCCACCAAGATGAGTGCCGACGTCACTCAGTCCGAAGGCGTTTTCCGCGGGATAGAGCATTTGTACATCATACCCTTCAGCACGGAAAACATGCTGGTGGAACCCCAGGATGCCCGTCTGGGCGCCCAGAATATATCCCTGGCAACCAGTGGAATTGGCAAAACGGGCCTTGTGCCCAACAATAACTCACATTTCTTTGGCAGCGCCTTCGTCCCCAGCGGGACAAACCGGGTCCTTACTTACGGCAAGTCTCCGGACGAGGGCGAAGGCGCATCCAAAGAATCCAAACACCTCTATGGTGTACTGAATGGCAAAAACCTTCAGGACCCTTCGAAATCGGAAGATATTTCTTTCCATCTGGAACCCATTCTTGCAGACGGGGAACCGGACGAAATGACCATAGTAGAGTCCAAGGCCGATGAGATGCTGGACCAGCTCAATGCCGTCATGGCCCTGATGAGGGAGAGCCAGTACGCCTCCATCGTGAGCATACATGATGCGGTCAAGAGGGTAAACCAGGTCCAGGCCTGCTCCTATGCGGTCTTCAACCAGATTCGCTCGGAGATTCAGTCGGCCCTGTGGAAGATTCCATATGAAAGTGAAGGACTGTTACAGGAAATACGCCATATCCAGGATGCATTGGGTAGTTTTTCCAGCGCCATGGCCACTCTCGGAGCCTCTTTCCCCGCTAATTATGGCATCCCTGAGGGTGCTGTCGGCTTCTGGTGGAACGGCAAGGCTTTCATCCGCCTCATTAACAGCGTGAACATTTCTCTGGTGAATCCGGCATCGTACTGCTATCCGCCGAGTTTGTGGTACTATGCAAACTCTGGCGTAAAGACGTCCACTTCCGATGATGTCCGGAGCGGCTACACGCAGAACAGCGCTTCCTGGGGCGTAATCCTGGATCTTTACCGGGATGGCGATACGGTCAGCGGCATTACCCAGGCCATGGCTATCGTGGATCAGTTGCAATACGGTGTGGCTCTCATGAGGCTCAGCCTGGATGCTCCGGGCACTGAAGCCGCCAGCCTTATTGACAAATGTACGTTGACCGGTATTATCATTGGTGGACAGAAGGATCTGGATTACCGCTTCCTGCCTGGTACGGGTGAATCCAGGTTCATCTATGACAACAATGTCAAGGGGCTTCACATCGGAAACACCGGAAATGCTACCCAGACACTGGTTCTTCAGACAAGCGTGGACCAGGATGTGCATTTTGCCCTGGAATTCACGAACACTACCGGCGTCAAGCGGTATTGCCAGCAG
>JAEEGK010013454.1_pt1 | contig 18434 bp, 18 predicted proteins | sample 8958771 | NCBI WGS metagenome assembly JAEEGK01 (sample SAMN16246547, study PRJNA631951) | gut metagenome | biome: gut microbiome; feature: rumen; material: SC-attached | host: Bos | place: Iran: Karaj | collected 2018-10
AGCCTGAAGTACCCCAACAACCGCGACTGGAACCACCTCCTGGACAAGAGGGAGAGGGACGCCGAGATGTTCGCCGGGATCGAGTCCATCATGGACGCCAGGAACTCCGGGGCCCTTCCGATCTGCTCCGGCGGAGGAACCCTCCTCTATCCGTTCTGGGACGTGGACCTGAAGTACAGCTTCACCACCGGGGCCCTGTTCTCCAAGAAGAGCGTGGAGGTCACCGAGGACCTGCTCATACCCGCCACGTTCACGGTGTGCGACGCGGCCCTGTCCAGCCCTCGCAAAGGATTGACCGACATATTCGCCAACGCCCCCGAGGCGTCCATCATGTCCAAGATAAAAGGACAGGAGAACAGCATCAGCGGAGGGGCGGGCATAGGCGTGCTCGCGGACTCCGCCGCCAACAACTCCCCGGGAACCAAGAAGATAGTGGTCCCCCTGAGCACCAAGACCGAAGCGACCAAGCTCGTGGAGGACTACCTCAAGCAATGCTCGACCACCCACTCAAAGCTGAAGCTCAGCAAGCCTTTTGTGAAACGGCTCATCTACATACCCTGCGACGTGCAGGGAAACAAGGTGATCCTGCCGAAAGAGTTCAGCAGGCTCGCGCCAGAGGCGGTAAACCTGCTCGGGACCGACAAGATAGTAATAATCTGAGAGAGTGAGAGAAATGGCTGTTAACGCTAGGACGATGGGCGCGATCTCCGCCGGAGTGTTCATGCTGGCGATCGTGCTCGGAATCATACTGTACCTCACGACCGGCAACGCGCTGGATGCGCTGTGGGCCGTGATAATAATGTTCGGAGTGTACATAGCCGCCACCTCCCTTCTGAAAGGCGGGGACAACAACTTCGGACCCTCCTACGGGGACGCGGCGCTGGTCGGGGGCGTGCTGCTGGCCGGCATAGGAGTGACCGGGCTCATCAACGGACTCGTGCACAACATCCTCATAACGGTGGCCGTCTTCATCGCCATAATAGCGGTCGTCGTGATCATAATGGCAGTAAAGAACAGGAAGGTGTGAAAATGGCAGAATTGAACGAGACGGTAACGTCCAAGATGAAAGGGGACATGGGCCTCTTCGAGAGGATAAAGCTCTACATCCCCGGATACAAGGGCTACAAGGAGAAGAACCTCCGCAGGGACGCCGACAGGGCGGTCAGGGCGGAGCTCTCCAGGGCCATACAGGGATCCAAGATGGACCTCTGCGAGATCCAGAAGGGAGTGATCAACGACTTCGACATGATGATGGACGTCGAGAGGATCAGGACCAAGGTCGACCGCTACGACGTAGACGTCAAGAAGGCCGTCAACGGGTACTCCGGATTCCACGACTCCGTCAAGATCCTCGAGAAGGACCTGGACAGGGTCATGGAGTGGGACGCCAAGATCCTGGAGGACATCCACGCCCTCAGGGAGGCCACCGAGAACATCCTCGACGCCGTAGACGAGGGGACCGTCCAGAGGAAGGACCTCCGCAAGTACGAGAGGTGCGTCGACGACATGATCGAGGCGTACAACGAGAGGGAGGCCATCATGAAAGGCTTCCAGGCCGAGGAGGCGATCTGATGGCCGCGGCCAACACCAACGTCGTGACCTGGTCCAACCAGGGAGCGGACGACATAGTGTACACCTTCAACCACGACGACCTCAGGACCCTGACCTCCGTCACCGTCCCAGAGCATGCGGTCGCGCTGTTCGTCAGGGACGGGCAGCTGCAGGGAGTCCTGGAGCCCGGGAGGCACCTCATAACGTCGGCCAACATCCCCTGGCTCACCAAGCTGTACAACCTCGCCCTGGGATACAAGGAGACCCCCTTCAAGATCCAGATCATCTACGTCTCGCTGAAGATGTTCAACGGGAAGTGGGGGATCCGCGGAATGATCAAGCCCGCGCCGGACTACGAGGCGCCCATCACCCTCATGGCCAACGGGGACTACCAGTTCCGCGTGTCCGACGTCACGGTGTTCTTCACCCAGGTCCTCGGAGGACTGAAGGCGTACACCACCGGAGACGTCAACGCCTTCATGAAGAGCTTCATCAACGAGCAGGTCACCCAGCAGCTCAGCAGCCAGTACTACATGGAGGTCTACGGGCAGCTGGAGAAGGCCTCGACCGTCACCAAGGTGAAGATCGAGCAGTACTTCGCCCAGAGGGGACTGGAGCTCCTGTCCCTGAAGATCGCCGAGGTCAGGACCACCGAAGAGGACCAGAAGAAGATATTCGAATACCTTCAGTTCAGCAGCAAGAACGGAGAGGCTTTCAAGAGGTACGAGGTCATGGACAGAATGGCAGACGCCATAGGAAACTCCGAAGGCGGAGCGGCGGTCGGAACCGGAATGCTCCTGTTCCCCCAGATGTTCCAGCAGCTCCAGGGAGGCCAGCAGGGCGGGCAGCAGCAGCCGCCCCAGCAGCAGCAGATGCTTTGCCCCTTCTGCGGAAGGCCGAACGTCTATCCCTACAACCACTGCAACTTCTGCGGACAGCCCGCCCCCGGGACCGCGGGATACGCTCCCCCGCAGGGCGGATACGGCTACCCTCCGCAGGGAGGCTACCCGCCCCAGGGAGGCTACGGATATCCCCCGCAGGGCGGATACGGCTACCCTCCGCAGGGAGGTTACCCGCCGTACGGATACGGCCAGAACCCCCAGGGCCCTGCCCCCCAGACCGGCGCCCAAGCCGGACCCGCCCCTGCGGACGGGACCGCCGCCCCCGGGCCTGCGGACGGATCCGCGCCCAAGTACAACAGCTGCCCCTACTGCGGAAAGGACATCTCGGGACTTCCCAAGACCCCCAAGTTCTGCCCCTTCTGCACCGAGCAGCTCTACTGAAACCCTTCACCCGGCTCCGGCCGGGATTCTTCCGGTCCCTTCGGGGACCGCCCCTGTTCCATGCCGGCATATGGGGCCCTGCAAGACACGCCCCATAGGCAATCCGTGCGAAAAACGAGGCCCGACAGGCTCTCCGCAAGATGCGAATAGCATTCCCGCAATTAAAAGTTACCGTTATCCTTTTACGAATATCGTAGAATTACATCGAATTATTATAGCAATCACATTGGTTGCTACGAATATCGACAACAGATTACTATAAATAGTATAAACTCGTACTATCACTCAAGGAGGCAAGGAAAGATCGCTAAAAGACAAGTAACTTGGATCTGCGGCGAGAGCGGTTCCGGAAAGGACCGCGGCCGGACGGGATGCGGCGTTCGCTTGTCCCTTTCGCGCCGAGACGGTTCCGCTCGCAAGACTCGACGGATGACCGCAACAAACGCGCTTACCCTGAAGGGGCGGAGAAGTGCGGACCGGAATTATCCAGAGCCGGTCCGTCCAGGTCGTTGAGGCTCGTTGGCATTGTTTTAAGACGGGCCCCGACGTTTCACCGTACATGGAACTCAAAGACTACGTGACCACCATACCCGACTTCCCGAAGCCCGGGATCATGTTCAGGGACGTCACCACGATCGTCAACAACGGAGACGGATTCGCCATGGCCATCGACCAGCTCGTCCATACGCTGGACGGCATCGACTTCGACCTCGTGGCGGGATCCGAGTCCCGCGGGTTCATATTCGGCGCTCCCGTGGCCTACGCGATGAAGAAGGGGTTCGTGCTCTTCCGCAAGAAGGGCAAGCTGCCCCGCGAGACCATATCCGAGGAGTACGACCTGGAATACGGCACCGCGACGCTGGAGGTCCACAAGGACGCCATAAAGCCGGGCCAGAAGGTCGTCATCATAGACGACCTCATCGCCACCGGAGGAACCACCGGGGCCATGGTCAAGATGATAGAGCGCCTCGGAGGAGAGGTGGTGAAGATCAGCTTCGTCATGGAGCTCGCCGGCCTGGGAGGAAGGGGCAAGCTGAAGGACTACGACGTCGAGTCCCTCATCGTCTACGAGGGGAAGTGAATGAAGGTCACCAGCTCCGGGATAGAGGACGGGTTCTTCCTGGACAAGTACGGGAAGAAGGGCAAGGACAGGGTGGGCGGAATGCCGTCCCTCTCCATACCGTTCAAGATCGAGGACGCGCCCGAAGGGACCGTGAGCTTCGCCGCTGTCCTGGACGACTACGACGCCATCCCGGTCTGCGGATTCGACTGGATCCACTGGATCCTCGCGGACCTCAAGAAGACGGAGGTCCTGGAGGGGGAGTCCCGCAACAGCACCGACTTCACGGAAGGGCGCAACAGCTGGTGCGGAGTCCTGGACAGGTGCCCCATAGAGAAGGGGACCGGATACGGCGGCATGGCCCCTCCGGACAAGGTGCACAGGTACACGATGACCGTGTACGCCCTCGACTGCGAGCTGGGCCTGGAGAAGGGATTCCCCCTGAACGAGCTGTTCTTCGCCATGCAGGGGCACGTGCTGGACTCGGCGATGATAATCGGGAAATACGGGCCGAAGAAGGAGTCTCGAAGCGGCCCCGCCGGGAATCGAACCCGAGTTGTTGGTTCCGAAGTCCAACAGGATATCCCCTACCCCACGGGGCCCGTCAGACCCTACCGCAAAGGCTGATATAAAACATGGCTCCCCTCTGCCAGAGGGTGGCAATTCCTTTTATGGGGAGGCGGTCATTCCGCCCACATGCCGAAAGTGATCATGAACCATGGTGCGGGAGGGGAGCTCATGCAGGAGTTCCTCTCCAAGCACGTCACCAGCCATTTCCCCAAAATGAAGGCGGAGGTCCCTCTGGACTCCATGGACGACTCCGCCGTGGTAGACGACGTCGTGTTCACCATCGACGGCCACACCGTGAAGCCCCTGTTCTTCCCCGGAGGGGACATAGGAAAGATCTCCGTGGCCGGAACGGTCAACGACATATCGGTCATGGGCGCGTCGCCGCTCGCCCTCGGATGCTCGGTCATCATCGAGGAGGGGCTGGACGTGGAGATAGTGGACAAGGTCATGGAGAGCATGGGGAGGACCGCGGAGGGATGCGGAGTCCCCATAGCCACCGGCGACACCAAGGTCGTGGAGGCGGGCGCCGTGGACCAGATGGTCATGTCCACGTCGGCGATCGGAAAGAGGTCCCCCTATCTGGACTCCGACCTCGCCAAGGCGGCGGAGTACAGGAAGGTGGAGAACCGCTGGTGCACCGACTCCTCCGTAAGGCCCGGAGACGCGATCATCGTGTCGGGGTACATGGGGGACCACGGCATAGCGCTCCTGTCCTTCCGCGAGGGGTACGGCTTCGAAAGCGAGGTGGAGAGCGACGTCGCCCCCCTCAACGGAATGATCGCAGAGGGCCTGAAGGCCGGAGGCATAGTGGCGATGAAGGATCCCACCCGCGGAGGCCTGGCCAACACCCTGAACGAGTGGTGCTCCAAATCCCACATCGGGATGGAGATCGACTACTCCGCCATCCCCCTGAGGGAGGGAGTGGTCAGCGCCTGCGACCTCCTGGGCATCGACCCCCTCTGCATAGGCAACGAGGGGAAGGCGGTCATCGGCGTCGTTCCCGAGATGGCCGAGGAGGTCCTGAAGGCCATCAGGAGGACGCCTGAAGGAAAGAACGCGGCCATCATTGGAAAAGCAGTGGAAGGCGTGGAGAGGGTTGTCATGAGGACCGAGATCGGAGGGCGGAGGATCCTCGAGGCTCCCGCCGGAGACCCCGTCCCGAGGATCTGCCGATGACGACGCTGAAGCCTTTCCCGGGAGTCAGGCCCGCCCGCCCTCTGGACGTCCATGCGCTGCTGGTACCGGGGCCGGACAAGAGGTTCACGCAGGCCGGGAAGACCATGGAATCCATGCTTTCCGACGGCTCCCTGACCCGTGACGACGATTCGTTCTACGTCTACGAGCAGAGGCTCCCGGACGGACGCTCCCGGTCCGGAGTCATCGGGGTGCTGGATACGGCCGGGATCAGGACGCTGGGCACGTCCGCCTCCAAGGCGAAGAGCGAGAGCCTGGCCGCGATCGGGGACATCGGATTCCAGCTTCAGGCCGTGACCTGCCTATCCAGGAATCTGGAGATTCCAGACGGGGAGCAGGCCATGGAATTCGAAAGCCCCGATGGCGTGATCCACAGGCTGTCGAAGGCCCAGTCCGGCACGGAGATCGACGTCGGAGACGTCCTGGCCGTGGACGGGATCCAGCACCTGGCATCCGGCAAGGCGATGGCGGCCGTGTTCCGTGCCGAGGACGCCTGGATGGCGCCGGTCCACAGGACGGTCGACACCGGCAGCATCTCGGAGAAGAATGCTTTGAAGGCGATCTCCAAGGCCATGTCGCTGACCGAGGCCGCCCTTGACGGGATACGCGGAGGCACGGCGAGGTTCGGACTCGTGTTCAAGTCCGGGGCCTGCTACGCGGCCGAATGCGAATCCGAGAAGCCGGACGCGCGCCTGATCCAGGATGCCGTGCTCGACGGCATATACAAATCCGACGAGGGAAAGGGAAAGGTCTCCTATTACACCGACATGGAGGCGATGCTGGCAGACATGGCCGAAAAGAAGCACGACCTTGCCATCGTCATGAGGACGCCGGACCTGGATGCCCTCTGGAACGCCTCGCCGAAGGTCCCGAAGAACTCTGCAGCGTTCCTGCCGGAAGTCCTGGACGGGATGGTCATTCGGCCGTCAGAGTGAAGACGACGCCACTCTTGTCGAGGATGCCCTTCAGCTCGTCCTGGCCGAGGCCGACGATGCTCCCGAGCTTGGTGTAAGAGTAGGTGTTGCTCCCGAAGAACACCACGATCTTGTCCCCTGCATAGAGGAACACGTCCCCGGGGGACGAGGTCAGGCTCTTGTCGCTTCTCGGAAGGGAGGATCCTATCTCCCCCACCTGCTCGAATCCGCCGTATCTTTCCGCGCTGATCTCCAGCGTTCCCCTGGCGAGCTTCGACAATGCCTTGACGGAGGCGTTGTCCTCCCATTCCACCTGCAGCGCCCTGCCGTCGACCTTCAGTATCATCGCGTCGCCTCCAGGCTCCGGCTCGGTCTCCTTTTCACTGTTTTCGAAGGAGCCGCCCAGCGCCAACGCTATGAGAGATATACCTACGATCAAAAGGATGACCGTGACCACGAGCCCGCGCATGGAACGTCGAGCGAATGACAGGATTTAACATCGTCGAAAAATGAAGAAGAGTGGAGCCGCTGATGGGAATTGGACCCACGACCTACGCCTTACCAAGGCGTCGCTATACCCCTTAGCCACAGCGGCATTTGTGAATCGGGCTATGAACACATTATTTATAAAGATATCTACGAGGGACGCTACGTTCAGACATCGCCGGAAGAATGGCGGGGAGGCCCCCGCCTCATGGTTTCAAAGCACCCCGAAATCCTTGAAGAAGTTGTCGATGTCGAAGTACTGCTTGTAGTTCTCGGTCTCGTCGGTGAAGTTGTCGATGAAGTATTCCATCATCTCCCTGTAGTCGAGCCCGGTGTCCAGCTCTGGGTAGAGGATGTTCTGATAGAACGCCATCTCGACCACGTAGAACGGGCTGTTGCCTCCCTCGCGGGCCATTCCGAGATAGTGGATGGTCTCGGGACGGTTCTTCAGCGCTTCCGCCCAGGCGGGGACCCCGACGTCCAGGTCCTTGGAGTTCCTGAGCCCGTCGTGCTCGTTGATGATGTAGTACACGGTGTTGTCGGACGCCTTCGCGGACTGCATCATGACGGTCTCGATCTGCTCCATGGTCAGGCTGTTGTACAGGTTGGGGGTCAAGGCGAGAGTCTGGGTGGGGCAGTTGACGCCGGCCCAGGAAGCGTGCACCAGGTTGGTGTTCTGGCCTCCGGTGATGCTGTACGTGGACGCTCCGGCGCTGATGAAGGACCTTCCCATGACGAGGTTCTCCTTCTGCTCGGGGGTGAGCTTCGCGGCGGCGGCCTTCATCTTGCCTATGCAGTCGTCGTGCCAGGCGAGATACTTGTAGGTGAGGTCCATGTCGCCCTGCAGCAGGTATCCGTACATCAGGATGGACCTGTCTATGTTGACGTTGGGCATGCCGTCGCCGTCGCAGGTGTGCTTGAACATGACGTCCATGCCCTTGAGCTGGTTGCGGGCGATCGGATCGGTGTCTCCGGAGAAGTATCCGGGAACGTAGACGTCGACCTTCGCCTTGAGGATGGCCTCCCAGTCTGGGGAGCTGACCGATCCCGAGGACGGAACGGTCGCGAACCTGGAGTTGAGCTTCAGCCAGTTGTAGTTCTTGATCTCGTCGTTGACCATGGCCACCTTGTCCATCAGCCCGGTGACCTCCGTGGTGTAGACGCCGCTGCAGTAGCTGATGGCGATGGTCCTGACCGGCCAGGAGACCTTCTGGATGGTGTTGTAGTCGTCGATGTAGTAGACGTCGAGCTTCGTATCGGCCCCTGCGGCCAGGATGCTCTTCAAGTAATCGACGTCGGCCTGGTCCACCACACCGTCGGCGTTGGCATCGGACAGCTCCGTGCGGGCGTTCTTTCCTGAGATGACCCCCTCCAGATAGGCCACGTCGGCCTGGTTCATGCGGTCGTCCTCGTTGGAGTTCCCGTAGACCCATAGCCTGGACGATGACGAGGGAAGCTTGCTGGCCATGTCCTCCCCGATGCGCTTTCCAGGGCTCGTGTCGTTCTTGTCGTCGTTCCCGTTGTCCATCATGAGGAAGACCGCGACCGCGGCAACCGCCACGACGGCCACGAGAACGACGGCTATCAAAGCGTTCTTATTCATCAGAATCAGCTCTCGTATTCAGGTATCAGAATGATATGGGGCGTCCCCATGACATCTATGACCTTCGCTTTCACGTTGTAAACCGTTTCTATGTTCTCCTCGGTGAGGACGTCCTTCGGAACCCCGTCCGAGAAAACGTTCCCGCCGTGCATGAGTATGACGCGGTCCGCATATGCGGCCGTGATGTTGAGGTCGTGGCAGACCATCAGGACGAGGATCCCCTTCGTCTTGGCGTAGCTCTTGAGGAACTTCATCACGTCCATCTGGTACTTCACGTCCAGATTGGAGGTCGGCTCGTCCAGTATCAGGATCTCCGGCTCCTGGACCAGCCCTCTTGCGATCTTCACCCTCTGGGCCTGTCCGGCGCTGAGCATGCGGAAGTCGCGCTGGGCGAACTCCTCCAGGCCGAGAAGCCTGATGGCGTCCTCGACCTTCTGGAGGTCCTCGTCGGTGGTCGTCCATCCTGCATGCGGATGCCTCCCCAGGAGTATGGCCTCAGTGACGGTCATCGAGAACGTGGCGACGGAAGTGGCGGACACGAACGCCATCTTCTTGGCCAGCTCGTGCAGGCCGTATTCGGAAACGCTCTTCCCGTCGACGAAGACGTCCCCGGAAGTGGGCTTCAGGAGCTTGTTCCCGCACTTCACCAGCGTGGTCTTGCCGACCCCGTTGGGCCCTAGGATGCAGACCAGCCCCGGCTCGTCGAAGCTGAGGTTGACGCCGTTCAGGATTGTCTTCCGGTCGTATCCGAAGACCAGGTCCCTGAACTCCATCGTGCTCACGCCCATTCCTCCTTGGAGTTATGGAGTATCAGCAGCAGGAACAGCGGCCCGCCTATGAAGGAGGTCACCACCCCCACCGGAAGCATCGTAGGCGCCACGACGACCCTGGCGACGATGTCGGAGCAAAGCAGAAGCAACGCTCCGAAGGCCGCGGCGGCCGGGACCAGGTACTTCACGTCCGACCCGATGATTATCCTGACGATATGGGGTGCAACGAGCCCTATGAATCCGATGACCCCGGTGAAGCTGACTATCCCGGCGGCGACCAGGGTCACCAGGAGGATGCATATCAGCCTCTTCCTCTCCACGTCCACGCCCATGGTCTTGGCGGTCTCGTCCCCCAGGCCCATGATGTTGAGCTGGTTCGAGACGTACTGGAAATAGACCATCCCGATGACGCACAGGACCATGATCAGGATGGAGTTCTCGTATGTGACGCCGTCGAGGTTTCCGACGCTCCAGCGGAACAGGTCGCTGAGGCCGTCCGGATCGGCCAGCAGCCTGGCCATCTGCACCATCGCCGAGAACAGGTAGTTCAGCGCGACTCCCACGAGGATCATCACCAGCGGCGTCGCGCCCTTGAACTTGCTCAGGAAGAGTATCACCAGCGCCGGCACGCATGCGAAGACGAACGCGTTGGCGACTATGCCGGCGTTGAACAGCTCTATGCCGAATATTATCGCAATGGAGGCCCCGAGGCTCGCGCCGGTGGAGATCCCCATGGTATACGGGTCCGCCAAGGGGTTCTTCAGCATGCTCTGCATCGCGACCCCGCTTATCGCAAGCCCGAGGCCGCAGAGGAACCCTGCGATGATCCTCGGTAGGCGGAGGTCTATCACGACGTGCCTGACAGTGGGGTCCAAGGAGTCCCCGTTTCCTATGAGCACATTCCAGACAGTGCTGTACACCTCCTGGGCCGTGATCGGATAGGATCCGAGGGTCGCCGAGTACACCGCCGCTACCACCGACAGCGCGAGACAGAAGATTATGAAAGCAATCTTCCGCTTCGCGTTTCTACGATACGACGAGGCGACGGAAATCGTCTCGGATTCTTGTTCCGCCATCGACGAGACCATCGACTCAATCGTATTTAGTATTACTGATTTCAAATTATTATTACTCAAACGCATAAGATAATTAAATTGTTATTAAATCGAGACCGGACAAAAGAAGATTCTGACAAGTTATTTCCGTTATGCGCCCATAATCCCGGACCATGAAGAAAGAGATGAGCTCCTTCGACGTCCGTTCGATCGTGACCGAGATCTCCGGCGTGGAGGGCGCGCACATGGACAAGATCTTCCACTGGGGCGCCAAGAACGTCCTTTTCCGTCTCAACGTGCAGGGAGAGGGGAAGAAGGAGCTCTTCTTCAAGGACGGCAAGTGGCTGTACAGCCCCGCCGTCAAGCCCGAGACCCCGACGATGCCAACGTCGTTCGCCTCGTTCCTAAGGAAATACATAGACAACGCCAGGGTCGGAAAGGTTCGGCAGCTGGGATTCGACAGGGCGGTGGAGATCGAGCTGGCCAAATCCGACGGCGACTACAAGCTGGTGTTCGAGATGTTCGGCGGGGGGAACGTCCTGCTGATTAAAGACGGGATAATCCTGAACTGCCTCATACAGAAGACCTGGAAGGACCGTACCGTCCGCCCCGGATCCGAATACGTCGTGCCCAAGTCGAGATTCGACCCCACGGAGTCGTCGGAGGAGGACTTCGTCGCCGCGTTCCGCTCCTCCGACTCGGACGCCGTGAGGACGCTGGCCACCTCCGTGAACCTGGGAGGCCAGTATGCGGAGGAGGTTTGCAGGCGCGTCGGCATGGAGAAGTCGACGCCCGCCAAGGACGTCTCCGACGACACGCTCTCGAAGATGTACTCCGCCGTCAAGGAGATCGTGAGGTACGCGATCGAATCCCCCGAGCCCACCGCTTACCTGAAAGACGGGAAGATAGAGGACTTCGCGCCCATGCGCTTGGAGTCCCGCTCCGACCTGGAGAGCAGAAGCTACGGCACCATGTCAGAGATGGTCCATGCGTTCATGACGGAGATCTCCGACGCCGAGGAGGAGGCCTTCGTGGACCCCGAGGTGGAGAAGCTCAACAGGAGGGTCGCCAAGCAGGAGGAGACCCTGGAGGGATACCGCGAGGAGGAGGCCGAGATGCGCCGGAAGGCCGACGCCCTCTACGCCGACTACCAGAAGACCAGCGAGCTCCTGGCGGTCCTGGACGAGCAGTCGAAGAAGATCGGCTGGGACAAGCTCAGGGCGGGAGCCATGAAGATCCCGTACGTGAAGGACATAGACCCGTCCAAGAACCGCGTCACCGCCGAGCTGGGAGGGGAGACCGTCGTCCTTGACTACACGAAGAGCCTCGACGCCAACGCGTCCGACATCTACCAGAAGGGAAAGGACGTGGGGGAGAAGGCCAAGCGCGCGAAGGAGGCCTTGGACGAGACCCTTGCCATCCTTGCCAAGACCAGGAAGAACATCGACAAGGCGAAGGCCATGGCGGCAGGGAAGGCCCAGCCCACCAAGCAGTTCTGGTTCGAGAGGTACAAATGGTTCATCACCCCCGGCGGCAGGCTGGTGATCGCCGGAAGGGACACGCACACCAACGACAGCATCGTCAAGAAGCACCTGAAGGAGAACGACGTGTACGCCCACGCGGACGTCCACGGGGCCCCCTCCGTCATCCTCAAGGACGGCGCCGCGGCGCCCCAGGAGGACCTCAGGGCGGCCTGCCACTTCGCCATAGCGCAGTCCAAGGCATGGGTGGCCGCTCTGGCCGAGGGAGGGGCGTTCTGGGTGTATCCCGACCAGGTCAGCAAGACCCCCAACCCCGGAGAGTTCGTCCCCAGAGGGGCGTTCATAATACGCGGGAAGAGGAACTACGAGTACCACCTGCCCATGGAGCTCACCATAGGCGAGATCTACTATCAGGGCGCCAGGAAGGTCATGTGCGGCCCTGCGGAATGCTTCGCGGGATGCGACAGGCTTATGACCATAGTCCCCGGAAGAGGCAAGGCCGGGCGCAAGTCCAACGAGATCGCCAAGCGCTTCAACGTTCCGGAAGAAGAAATCTCGAGAATACTGCCGCCCGGAGACGTGGAGATCTCGAAGGTCGTGTGGCCGAAAGACGAGGACGAGAAGGAACGATCGCAAACCAGTGAATGATCCGGAGGAGCGGCGGACAACGTCCGGCCCGCATCCCCTGCCGTAGGCCGATGACGGCAGCTCAATGCATGTAAAGTCCGACCAGCGAGAACATGGCGGCCACGCCGACTATCCAGAGGATGATGTTTGCAAGGAATCCGATGCCTGCCATCCTCGCGCTCTTCGGCTTGTCGTCCTTCCACATTATCCAAAGGATGAGCCCCGCTATGGGTATCAGCAGCCCGAGCAGCAGCCAGAGGATGCTGCCGTCGTCATCGGACGCCTTCCTGTAATCCTTCTGCTGGACCCCGCACTTGGGGCAAATGACCGCCTCGTCGTCTATGACTTCTCCGCATTTCCTGCAATAAGCCATCGAACCATCTCAAAGACGCATAGAACAGAAGGTTGCATATGCAACTTAGCCTGGAAATCAACACGAGGCCTACAGAATCCATCGGATGGAATTGATGGTGCCCGCGCCGGGATTCGAACCCGGGTCAGGAGATCCGCAATCTCACAGGATATCCAAGCTACCCCACGCGGGCAAAAGCTGCGGAAACCGTTAAGGTTTAAGGCGTTTGCATCATGCCTCAGGATGGGACAGGTAGCGGGTGATGTATCCTGCGATCCTGTTCCTCATCGTTACCGACGAGACGTCGGTGAGAGCGCTGACCATCTCCTTGTTGCCCTCAAAATCCTTGCTGAACGCCTGAGGATATTTGTTGACCAGCTCAATGGAGACTCTCTTGATGTAGGTGGGTCTTATTCTTCCCATATCTTTCACCGAGTAAAATCGGGTAGGTAGGTACTATATTTAAACTTAACCTCAACGTTTTTCATGCCGAAGGCCTGCGCGGCTTCCCGCAGGAGAGCTTGCCCTCAGGGCAAGGACCCCTGACGCAAGGAGGGCCCGCATCCTTGAATATGACCGGCGAGACCTCCCTGCAAAGCTCCAGCATGCGCTCGGCCATCTCCCTGATCTCCCACTGGGCGCGGGAGCAGCATCTGAGCGAGAACAGGTGGAGGAGCTCCCTCGCGTTCATGGTGACGGTTATGTTCGTGGTGCATCCGTTGGGAAGAAGGTATCTGGCGTCCTCCGCGGGGATCCCCATGTCCTCCAGACGGCGGTAGGCGTCCCAGATGGCGTCCATGGTCTCGGAGAACACCCTCTCCGCCTCCGGATCCCCCTTGACGGTGGGAGGCGTGACGAACGTGGGCTCCTTGAGGGACACGTACCTCTGGCTCTGCTGCGAGAACGACGCTATCCTGTGCCTGACGAGCTGATGGGTCAGCGCGCGGGACACGCCTTCGACGGAGAACGTGAACACCGCGTGCTCCACCACCGACAGGTGCCCCATGCCGACGATCCTCGACAGGGTCTTCTCAGAATCAACATCCTTGGCTATCTCCGCGGACGGCCTCGCCGAATAGCATGAGCTGCCGGCGGCCGCGCAGATGGCGTCCGCGCCCTGGGTGTATGCGAGCAGAACGACCTTCATATCTTCTCATCTCCGTTGTAAACCATCCTGCGGACGGCGTTCATGCGCTCCTCGTCCATCAGGTCCGCAAGCCTTATCTTCCTTACCGTCGGGTCCTCGAGGAGGGCGCATATCCCCTCCACGTGCCCGTCGCCGACGACCACGACCATGTTGGAATGGGTGAGGGCGGCCTTGTTTATCTGCTCCGCCATATAGGCGTTGCGCTCGTCTATCAGCTTCCTCACCAAGGTGGGATACCTGCGGCGCATGTCCGCCATATAGGCCTCCTCGTCCCTCGCGAAGCGGCTCTGGGTGGCTTCCGCGCTTGCGCCGCCCCTGAACAGGTCCCCTATCCCGGACAGCCTGTAGCGCATCTTCTCGGAGAAGGACATCTCCTCCCAGACCTCGTTCATGACCTGCATGGCGTTGGTGTCGATCGGGATTATCTCCGCCCCTTGGAGCTTGCCCATGTTGACGGCCGCGAGGAACTCCCCTCCGACCTTGGCTCCGTGGGCCTGAGCGACCCTGTCCTGGTACTTGGAGGCCTGGCGGTACATCACGGACGCCCCCTTCCCGGGATCGTGCGACTCCGCGTCCTGATGGTTCATCAGATAATCGTAACGGGACTTGTCCAGCTCTATGAGCACGGCATCCGGCCAGGTATGCTGGACGATGAACGCCACGGGCTCGGCGAGGTCGAACACGTGCCCTGTTCCGATGACGGTTATCATGCAGACGGAGATAAGAAGTGAAAATAGAAAAAAGGGGTTGGTAGTGCCGGATATCCCGGCTGTTGTCCTCACTCGAGAGCGGATGAGGGGCACTCGTCGACGCAGGCTCCGCAGTCCACGCACTTGGAGGCGTCGATGACAGCGATGTCGTCAACGGTGATGGCATCGTTGGGGCAAACGTCGGCGCAGGCGCCGCATCCGACACACTCAGACTCTTTTACAGTAACCATTGCAATTACCTCAAAATTATCTAACTGAGTTCAGTATTTAAAACTAACCGCCTATAATTAAGGAATGGCTAAAAATCATGTAATTATGCCTATTATTGTCTGAGATGAGAACAAGCATCATTTGACACGGGGCGCATGCATCTTCACAAGAATGAAGAAGAGGCTTCGTTGGACGTCTGGACATATGTTATTTGAACATGGTTAAAATTTATTAGGCAAACCATAAAATATCCCGACCATCTCAATCCGCCGAACATATACGCCAGGACGTCTGAAGGATAGACGTCGCCGGAAAAGATTGACATGACGAAGGCATCCCGCATCATTAGGAAGGTAGACGACTGCCCTGTCGTACAGGAGCGTTCCAGCGTGAGCACCAGCGTTTTCTGCACCGGGGGTTCCGACGGCAACGGGGCCTGCGGCTCGTGCCACGGAGGATGCGGGGAGCCGGGCGCCCCCTTGGTGTCGCTCAAAGATATGGGCGTCGGCGAGAAGGGGACCATAGTCCGCCTGACTTCCGACGACGACTCCCTTCTGAGACGCCTCATTTCCATGGGATTCGTCCCCAGCAGGTCGCTGCAGCTGGCGGCCACGGTGTCCGGCAAGGGCGCGCGCGTGGTCAAGATAGGGTACGCCACCATCGCATTGGACGCGGATGCGGCCTCCGCGATCTTCGTCAGAAGGGGCCGATGCCTTGCAGAGGATGCAGATAGCCCTGATCGGGCAGCCTAACGTGGGCAAGTCCAGCCTTTTCACCAGGCTCACCGGCGTGGGCGTGATATCGTCCAACTACCCCGGGACCACGGTCGAGTTCGAGGAATCCACCGTGATCGTCGATGATAAGGAGCTCAACATCCACGACCTTCCGGGGATCTACAGCCTGTCGACGAACTCCGGCGAGGACCGCATCGTGATCGACATGCTCCGCGACGGGACCAACGACGCCGTCGTGGTGGTCGCGGACTCCACGAACCTGGAATCCAGCCTGGTGCTGGCCATAGAGATAATAGAATTGGGAGTTCCCATAATCCTGGCCCTCAACAAGATGGACCTCGCCGACAAGAGGTTCAGGATCAATACGGAGAAGCTCTCCGAGATCCTGGGCGTACCGGTGGCCCCCGTGTCCTCGAAGACCGGGGAGGGCGTGGACGGGCTCCTGAAGCTCATCTCGTCCGGAGAAGCGGCCGTGTCCGGGTACAGGACCAGGTACGACGGCCACATCATGGGATACATCGAGTCCATGATCTCCATCGACGGCTCCATGCCGTGGGGCTCCGCCGTCAAGATGCTCGAGGGCCTGGACATCTTCGTGAGGATGGAGTCGCCCGAGGTCGAGGCGTACGTACGGAGGATATCCTCCGAGTTCAAAGAGACGCACGGCGACGCGCTGGACATCCACATAGCCCGCGACAGGTACGGGGACGCCCACGTCATCGCCATGTCCGCCGTGGAGCCCATCGTCGAAGGCGTATCCAGGAAGGACAGGATATCCGAGATGACGATCACTCCGGCCACCGGGATACCCATCCTGATATGCGTGCTGGCCTTGACGTTCCTCTGCCTGATAGTGGTGGGAGGGATGCTGGCGGACGCCATCGACGCGCTGTACACCGGCGTCGTGGGGACCGCCCTCGTGGATTTCGGAAGGGAGATCGGGGGCGACCTGGGGGAGGCGGTCTTCGCAGGGATCGACGGGAGCCTGGGCGCCATACTCGGCCTGGTCATCCCCTACATAATGGTGTTCTACATAGTGCTGGGGCTCCTGGAGGACTCCGGGTACCTGCCCAGGGCGGTGATACTGCTGGACCGCTCCATGCACAGGCTGGGCCTGCACGGCAACGCCTTCATCCCGATCATGGTGGGGTTCGGATGCAACGTCCCCGCCATACTGGCCACCAGGGCGGTCCGCTCGAAGAGGGAGAGGACCATCCTGTGCACCATAATCTGCATGGCGGTCCCGTGCTCGGCGCAGCTGGCCACCATCACGGGCGTGACAGGCAGATACGCCGGGATCGTCTGGGTGGCGGTAATATTCGCCGTCCTCATCGCGCTGGGGTTCATTTCCGGAACGATTCTGAACAAGAGGCTGAAATACGAGCCCTCCAACCTCGCGATGGAGCTTCCGGAGCTTCAGATGCCCGGGGCCAAGAACGTCCTCCTTAAGATGTGGTACCGGACCAGCGACTTCTTCAAGCTGGCCGTCCCCCTGCTTGTCGTGGGAAGCATCGTCATCGAAGTGCTGATGCAGTTCGACCTGCTGAATCCGATAGTGGAGCCGATGTCGTGGCTAACCGCAGGGATCCTCGGGCTTCCGCCTGTCACCATCATAGCCTTCATAGCCGGCATTCTGAGGAAGGAGATGTCATACGGGATGCTGGTGATCCTCGCCGCCGCCCAGGGCATTACGGACATAACGCTGTTCATGGACGCGAAGCAGTTCGTGGTGTTCGGAGTCGTGATGTCTGTTTACATGCCCTGCCTGGCCACAATGACGGCTATGGGCAAGGAGCTGGGCCTGAAGGAAGCGGCAACAGTATCTTTGACAACGATATGCGCGGCGGTGGCCATAGGCGCTGCGTTCAACTTCGCTTTGAGCGGATTCATGTGACCGCCGATGGCTGGCGGACGCTCCCGGAAAAACGGTTTTTCTGTCCGGAATACGGCAGAGAGACCTCCGGTAAAACATGTTATTAACACTCAGAGAGTATGGGAACCGAAATGACCAAATCTTCCGCCGTAATCGCGGCTCTGATCGCTCTTCTGGGCCTCATTGCAGCGCTTTGCGTGGCCATGCATCCGGAATCGTTCCTGGGGTTCGATCTGGACATCGAAAGCGACGAAGGCATAGAGCGCATCGACGGCGCAGGGCATTACTTCCAATCGGACATAGCGACGGTGACCGCCATAATGAAAGACGGCTATCTGTTCGACGGATGGTACGGCGAGGACGGGATGCTGAAATCGTCCGAAATATCGTATACTTTCGCGGCCACGGAGGAGAAGCTGTATGCGAGAAGCGAAAGAGGAGCTTTCATCGAAGTCTCCCATTCCGAGGGCCTTCTGGCCACCGTAGGCGGAACGTACAGGATAGGGGAGGAGGTTGCCCTGGAAGCTTTCGTCTGCAGGAAGGGGGTGTCGTTCAGCGGATGGTACGAGGACGGGACTGATCTTGTCACCCATAAAACGCAATGCTCGTTCACCGCGGCTTCCGACAGGAAGATGGTCGCCAAGAGCGACAGCGATTATTTCTCCGGGAACAATAAGCTGGCATGGGATTTCAGCGGCAAAGGGTTGGAAGACTCCGTGGTCATCGTCTCGGACGCCTACACGAAGAACTATGTCGGCTCCTGCAAAAACACCCTGAAAGGCTGGGCCGATGTGATCCCGGGAAAATACGTCAT
>JAEEGK010013455.1_pt1 | contig 18434 bp, 19 predicted proteins | sample 8958771 | NCBI WGS metagenome assembly JAEEGK01 (sample SAMN16246547, study PRJNA631951) | gut metagenome | biome: gut microbiome; feature: rumen; material: SC-attached | host: Bos | place: Iran: Karaj | collected 2018-10
CTGACATCAAGACCGTCAAGCACAGGCCCGAGGGTTCCCGGAACCTGGTCCTTTGGACCGCATCCGGCTATGAAGGGTGAAGTCTCCGTAAGGCCGTAGCCCAGTGCATAAGGGAAATGTATCCTGTGGAAGAATGACTCTGCCTCAGAGTCAAATGCGGCTCCGCCCACTCCGAAGAACCTCATGCGGCCTCCGAAGATCGTCCTGACCTTCTTTCCGATTATCGAGTACACTATCGGAGCTGTCAGCCTGTTTCGGGCAAGCTTTCCGAGCCTTGTCCCCTCCTTGAGCTTGGGAAGAAGGGCACGCCTGTATATCTTCTCTATCAGAAGAGGAACGGACAGCATCACCTCAGGCTGAATCTCACGCATCGCTGGCATGAGGGTGTCTGTGCTGGGTGCCTTGCCCAGATAGACGATCTGCACTCCGTTCATCAGAAGAAGGACAAAGCCTATCGTGAACTCGTAGACATGGCTCATGGGAAGGATTGAGAGAGCGTTCCAGCCCGGATGGATCTTTATGAAGGGTGTGGAGCAGACATAGGCGTTCCAGACTATGTTCCGGTTTGTAAGCATCACTGCCTTAGGCATGCCTGTGGTTCCGCTTGTGTAGATGATTGATGCGACATCATCCTCTTCAGGGCGGACCTTCTCAAGGCTTGCCTTGTCCGACTCGGAGAGGATTGTTCCCGCCGTATCAACACCTGAGGAGGCTTCGCACATGTCCTCCATCCTGATGATGCTTATGCCGCAGCCATCGACCTTGTCCATGTTCTTTGAGTTGACCACGGCAAGGACAGCTCCGCTGTGGGCCAGGATGCTCTGGACCTCACTCTTACTGAAATTGGGCAGGATCGGGACTGCGATTGCTCCTGCACGGTTGATTCCAAGGTACGCCAGGCCCCAGTTAGGGCAGCTCTCACCCAGGATCGCCACCCTGTCCCCTTTGCCTATGCCTTGCCAGTGAAGATAGTGCGCCACGCTTAACGAGCGCTTGAGCAGATCCGGATATGATATTGCGCTTTGCTTATCCCTCCATGTCTGAAGCGCAGTGAGATTGGAGAATCTCTCTGCAGAGGTCTCCAGCATGGAGGTGAGCGTGTATTCCTTGGGTTCTTTCATGGGCATTTCCTTTTTTTGACACTTTCTTAATTTTTGTCAATAAAAAGATAACCCAAATCAGCCTTAACGGCAATAGCAAGAAATCACCAGTATCAGGCTTCTTTTATACTAATTGGAATGACTATCAGCTGATTCCCTTCACCTCATAGCCTGCATCGGTGACTGCCTTTGTCAGATCAGCATCAGAGACAGCCCTGTCAAGGGTCAGCACAGCGCTTGCGCTCTCGTGGCTCACAACAGCCTCCCTTACGCCGTCTACTGCCTCAAGGGCCTTCTTGACCCTTGCCTCGCAATGCGGGCACATCATGCCCTCGATATCCATCTTCTTTGTCATTTCAGTCATTTTATCCTCCGTCTTATCTTCCCTCTGCCTGCCCTTGATCTTCCTGTCATGAGAGCTGTCATGAACCTTGCACAGGTTCAGCCTCAGGGCGTTGGAGACAACGCAGAAGCTTGACAGGCTCATTGCGGCTGCACCGAACATCGGGTTCAGCGTGATTCCCAGCCCCACAAGACATCCTGCGGCGATTGGGATTCCTATCACATTGTAGAAGAACGCCCAGAACAGGTTCTCATGTATGTTCCTCAGCGTGGCGCGGCTCAGCCTTATGGCAGCGCTCACATCAGAAAGACTGCTCTTCATCAGCACCACATCCGCTGCGTCTATGGCCACATCCGAGCCTGCTCCGATGGCAATGCCGATATCAGCTCTGGTCAGGGCCGGGGCATCGTTTATGCCGTCGCCTACCATGGCCACCTTTCCTCTGGATGAGAGGTTCCTTATCACAGCCTCCTTCCCGTCAGGAAGGACACCTGCAATGACCTCATCCACTCCGGCAAGCTTACCTATGGCCTTTGCGGTGCGCTCGTTGTCACCTGTGAGCATCACTGTATGGATCCCCATGTTCCTCAGCTGCCCTATTGCCTCACTGCTGTCAGCCTTCATGGTGTCTGCCACAGCTATGATTCCTGCAAGCTTCTCTCCCTTCATGAACAGAAGCGGGGTCTTTCCGTCTGAGGCAAGAGCCTCTGCCCTGCTGCGGATGCTCTGAGGCACTTCAGCCTTTCCGCCTATGAACGCAAGGCTTCCGCCTGTGAGAGCAGCTCCGTCCAGTTCGGCGCTGAGGCCGTTTCCTGGAAGAGCCTTGAAGGAGCTGACCTCTGAGATCTCAATGCCGCTCTCTGATGCCTTACTCATTATCGCCTTGGCAAGCGGATGCTCGCTCTTTGCCTCAAGGGAAGAGGCAAGCTGTAACAGAGCTCTCTCATCCGTCCCGTCTGCGGGAATGATGTCGGTCACAACCGGCTCACCGTTTGTGATGGTGCCGGTCTTGTCCAGCGCCACAATGGCTATGCGGCCTGTCTCCTCCAGGGCTGCGGCATTCTTGAAGAGAATTCCGTTTCTGGCTCCCATCCCGTTACCGACCATGATTGCCACAGGGGTTGCAAGACCAAGGGCACACGGACAGCTGATCACCAGCACCGATATTCCCCTTGCAAGGGCATAACCGAAGGTTCTTCCGATGATCAGCCAGATCACAGTGGTCACAAATGCGATTGAGATCACAGCCGGGACAAAGATTCCTGAGACCTTGTCCGCGATCTTGGCGATCGGGGCCTTGGTTGCAGCCGCGTCACTTACCATCTTTATTATCTGTGAGAGCGTGGTGTCCTCACCGACCCTTGTGGCCCTGCATCTCAAGAATCCGCTCTGGTTTATCGTGGCCGCCGAGACCTGGTCGCCCTCAGCCTTGTCCACCGGAATGCTCTCTCCGGTAAGCGAGGCCTCATTGACGGCGCTCTGGCCTTCAATGACCGTTCCGTCAACAGGAATGCTGTCACCGGGCCTGACCACAAAGATATCCCCTTTCTGAACATCATCTATTGAAACAACAACTTCTGCACCGTTTCGGACTACTGTTGCTGTCTTTGGAGCCAGTCTCATAAGTGCCTTAAGCGCATCAGTGGTCTTTCCCTTTGAACGGGCCTCAAGCATCTTTCCGACTGTGATCAGGGTCAATATCATGGCAGCCGACTCGAAGTAGAACTCATGCATGTAGGAATGCACACGGGCCATGTCTCCGGAGGCCTGTGCCGCGGTCATTGCAAAGAGCACATAGACGCTCCATGCGAAACTTGCGGAAGAGCCAAGGGCAACAAGCGTGTCCATGTTCGGGGCCCTGTGCATCAGGCTCTTGAAACCGCTGATGAAGAATCTCTGGTTTATCACCATGACAATGGCGGCAAGGATCATCTGCAGTATCCCCATCGCCACATGGTTCTGGGCGAAGAATGCCGGAACGGGCCAGTTCCACATGGTGTGGCCCATGGAGAAATACATAAGTACAAGAAGGAATGCTATCGAGGAGAGAAGCCTCTTTCTGAGCCTGGGAGTCTCATGGTCCTCAAGGGCGGCCTCCTCTGAGGCATGACTTGCAGAGGCGACCTTTCCTTTCTCCGATGCCCCGTATCCCGCATCCTGCACGGCCTTGATTATGGCGCTGCTGTCAGCAGTTCCCTCCACTCCCATGGAGTTAGTGAGGAGGCTTACCGAACATGATGTCACACCGGGAACTCCTGAGACGGCCTTCTCGACCCTGGCCGAGCAGGCGGCGCAGCTCATTCCGGTGACGTTGTACTGCTTCATATGATCACTTCAGGACGTAGATGTACAGAAGGACCAGGATGGCGATCTGTGCAATCATCATCAAGGGGAAGAAAAGAGCGAAATACCAGTGCTTTGTCTTGTGACGGAGAAGGTACATTCCAAGCACCCCGCCAAGGCCTCCGAAGAGACCGGTGAACAAAAACAGCCTCTTCTCCGGGATCCTTGTCTCCGGATGACTGTGGGTCTTGTCCTTCTGCGCCCTCTTCTTGTCAAGGGCCATCATTGAGAATGAGATTATGTTCATCAGAACCAGAAATGCTCCGATGGCGATGTAGATGATTGTCTTGCTGTCCATTGAGGAATCTCCTTATTACATGAGAAATATATCTTTTTTGAATGATACAGGCAACCTTATCTGAGTCTGATGGTTCCGCCGCGCCTGTTATGGACGAATGTGCCGTTTGAGATGCCTGCCTTCAGCACAAGCTCCAGGGTGAGCCTGATCTGGCGCCCTTTGACAAGAAAGCCAAGAGCGTGGTTTGTCTGCGTGAGAAGGTCCTCCTTCTTCACCGCCTGCCCGTCAGACAGCACATCCCTCATGGCGTTGAAGATCTCGATCTGAGGAAAATCCCCTATTGCCCTGAAGGTTCCCTCAGGGACAAGCTCCTTCTGTCCCGATGGCCTGTAATCGGTATAATCCTCACATTTCAGTGACTCTATTTCTGTTTCAAGCCCTCTGAATCTCTCAGGCCAGAACACAAGATGCTCCTGTCCGTCACAGTCAAGCTGCCTTGTGAAAACAGCTCCGGTCGAGATCAGGATGCTTCTGAGAAAAGGCGCTATCAGGCTGCCGCGCTGGAAGATGGAATATGACTTGAGGACCTTCAGCTCCAGGAAATCATCCACCACAGGGCCCTCTGCCTCAATGACCTGATTGAACCTTGAGGCAATGTCTTGCGTGTCATAAGCTGTGAAATCCTTGTAGGGGATCTCCCTGGTCTCAAGTTCAGTGCTGACATATTCCATGACGCTGTCCTCCGCTTTTATCTAATGATAGCACAGTTTCCAATATGCAAAGAAACTATTTTGAATTAGAATTGCACTGTACAGGAGATGCAAATGGAACTGATACTTGATACAGCCAACCTCAAGAAGATAAAGGAGGCGGTGGAATACTATCCCGTCTCCGGCCTTACCACAAACCCGTCCATCTTCAAGGCGGAGGGAAAGATTGACTTCTACGCCCATGCCAGGGAGATAAGAGACATCCTCGGCGACAAAAGGACGCTTCATGTGCAGGTCATCAGCCCGGACTGTGAGGGCATTCTCAGGGAAGCCGATGTGCTCCGCAAGAAAGCCGGAGAGAACATCTATATCAAGACACCGGTCTCAAGGGAAGGCCTGAAGGCCATAGGGATCATGGCACGTGAGGGCTTCAATGTCACAGCCACTGCCATCTACACCACCATGCAGGCAGAGCTTGCAGCAATGGCCGGAGCCAAGTACCTTGCCCTCTACTACAACAGGATGCTGAATCTGGACATAGACGCCGACAAGGTCTTCAGACAGGTCGCGGATGCAATAAGGGCAGACAACCTGGACTGCAAGATCGTAGGAGCCTCATTCAAGAACGTCATGCAGCTGACAAACGCAATCGCAGACGGCGCGCAGGCCATCACAGTGCCGCCAGAGCTCCTGGACACCGCCCTGGCACACCCGTCCATCGGAGAGGCAGTGGACAATTTCAGGAAGGACTGGATCTCTGTCTACGGTGACAAGACCCTCGCGGATCTCTGAGATGGGGAAGAAGAGAGCCGTCATATTCGACCTTGACGGGACAATCCTCGAAACAACCGCGGACATAGGCCTTGCCCTGGGAAAGACCTTCGGCACTGTCTTCACCGATGAGCAGACTGCCTCCTTTGTCGGACGCGGCCTCCACAATGCTGTTATCGCAGCCGCCTCTTTCCTCGGGATAGACGATTTTGATGCGGATATCCTGACCGAAAGGCTGATTGACTTCTACCGGCAGGTGCCCGTGCTTCACACGCATCCGTTTCCCGGAGTCGTGGAGCTTCTGAGGTTCCTCAACTCACACTCGATTCCCGTGTGTGTCTACTCAAACAAGGAGCAGGACCATGCCGAGAAAGTGCTCGGAATCTGCTTTCCTGATATTAGATTCTCGATGATTGTGGGAATGCATGGCGGATACGAGGCAAAACCATCCTCACAGGCTGTTGATGCCTTCTGCAAAAAGACAGGCATTGAAAAAGCTGACATGCTCTACGTAGGAGATTCGGAGGTCGATTTCAAGACCGCGGAGAACTCCGGCGTGGACTACCTCATCCTCACCTGGGGCATGAGGTCAAAAGAAAACCTCCTGGGAAGCGGTGTTCCTCAGGAGGCCCTGATTCCTGACCTCAGCGGTCTGGAAGACTATTTCATCTGATTATCTCGTTCTCCTTGCAGAGAAGCTCATCAAGCTGTGCGGCAATGGCCTTCCTGTTCAGGTTCTTGCCGATGATGCAGAGCCTGATCATCCTGTCACCGACCTGATCATCCCAGTCCTCGCGGATTGAGGGGTTCTCGGCCAGGATCTGCTTGCGCTGTGATGCAGGTGCGGATGCGATCCACTTGCCGTAAGGTCCGCAGAGAAGCTGACGGCCTGATGTCTCAAAGACGTAGGCTGTGTCATACTCATCACCGAACCACATAAGACCCTTGCACCTGATGATGTCCTTTGGCCAGTCCTTCACATAGGCTCTGAGCTTATTCCTGTTCATCGGAACCCTTCTGTAATAGATGAAGGTCCCTATTCCGTACTCGTCCTCGCTCTCGCCCTCGTGCCTGTGCTCATGATGATGGTGCTCATGTCCGTGATGCTCATGATGCTCATGCTCGTCGTCATCGTCATCATCATCGTCATCGTGGTCATGGTAGTGATGATGATGCTCGTGCTCCTCATGCTCCTCATGGTCATGATGATCGTGATCATCATCGTCATCCTCGTCGTCTCCGAGCTCGCCCTCCTCAAGTGCCTTGCACCAGCCGGCTGCTCCGTATACCTCATCGAAGTCGAACGATCCTGTTGCCAGGATGTCCTTAACCGGGACATCTCCGTGGCTTGTCTCGAATACCTTGACGCCCGGGTGCAGGGCCTGGACGACCTTTCTGACCTTGGCCAGGTCAGACTCAGAGACAAGATCGACCTTGTTGATGACAAGAGTCGAGCAGAACTCGATCTGCTGGATCAGGAGGCTCTCGATGTCCTCCTCCTCAATCTGGTCCTTCTTCAGGAGGTTCTCTCCGCCCGCGAACTCGTCGACAAGACGTGCGGCATCCACGACACCCACGACATTGTCAAGCTTTCCGTTCTTGATCAGCTCAAGCTCCTGCGCGATCGGCATGGGCTCGCAGACTCCGGAGGCCTCGATCAGGATGTAGTCATATTTTCCGGTCTTGATCAGTTTCTCGATGTTGGTTGCCATCTGGCTCTTCAGGGTGCAGCAGATGCATCCGTTTGTAAGAGGCACGATGTCACTTGTGTCAGTGATGTTTCCGCCCTTTGCGATCAGTGATGCGTCGACGTTGACCTCACCGATGTCATTGACAATGACAGCGACCTTGTAGCCCTGCTGGTTGTTCAGGACCTTGTTCAGGAGTGTTGTCTTTCCGGCTCCGAGATAGCCGCAAAGGAGTGTGATAGGTGTTTTCTGTTTCTTTACGATAGTCATGTTATATGCTCCGATACGGCACTAATATAACAAATAAAAACCTGATAGTGAAGTTAGATGTCCTTATCTTTATTTGCTCAAACTGATATATCAGTGTGCAATTTTTTCACACCACATGCGTTTTTTTCACACTTGTTTAGTTTTGTTTAGTTCAAAGAGCAACATTGTCAGCCCCTCTTAAGGATGAAAAACACGGATTTACACTGTTTTTCGTTGTTTTCCAACGTTTTTCTGCTACTTGGCACGGTACTTGCTATAAAGAAGGCAGAGCAACAGTTTTTTTCAATATACCTCCTTTTAGTGTGAAGCGCCTGAGAATCCTACTCAGGCGTTTTCTTTATTCCAGTACCTTATGTGTGAAGCAGCTGAATGTTCCTGTGTGGCATGCCGGCCCGTCCGGGTTGACCTCTATCAGGAGCGCATCATCGTCGCAGTCACTTGTGACGCTCACGATGTGCTGGTAGTTCCCGCTTGTCTCCCCCTTCAGCCAGAGCTTCTGCCTTGAGCGGGACCAGAAGCATGTGAGTTTTCTCTCAAGCGATATCTCCAGCGACTCCCTGCTCATATATGCGAGGGTCAGCACCTGCTTTGACTTGTGGTCCACTATGATGGCGGGAATCAGGCCCCTCTCATCGAATCTCAGCTTATCCAGATCAAATCCACCCATATTAACCTCACACCATCCTCGCGGGAATCCCGTTCTCCAAGAGAACCTTCTTCAGCTCTGAGATACTCACCTCCCCGAAATGGAAGATCGATGCCGCCAGGCCCGCATCAACCTTGGGAAGGGTCTTGAACAAAGTGACAAAGTCCTCTATGCATCCTGCTCCGCCGCTTGCTATGACCGGGACATTGACTGCATTGCACACCGCATCAAGCATCTCAAGGTCAAAGCCATTCTTCACCCCGTCAGTGTCAATGCTGTTCAGTACAACCTCTCCGGCACCGTTTCTGACGCAGTCGGATATCCACTTCACAGCCTCAAGTCCGGTGTTCTCCCTTCCGCCTTTGGCGAATACCCTGAAGACCCCGTCCACACGCTTGACGTCAGCAGAGATCACCACGCACTGGCTCCCATACCTGAGCGCAGCCTCCTTCACAAGAGACGGGTTCCTGATCGCGCCGCTGTTGACGCTAACCTTGTCCGCGCCGCATTTCAGGACACGGTCAAAATCATCAAGCGAGTTGATCCCGCCGCCCACTGTCAGGGGGATGAAGACTTTGGATGCAGTCTCCCTGAGTATGTCCGTGAAGAGCTTACGTCCGTCAGATGATGCCGTGATGTCATAGAAGACAAGCTCATCTGCCCCGCAGCCTGAGTAATAGGCGGCAAGCTCCACAGGCGAGCTGACATCCCTGATCCCCTCGAAGTTGATTCCCTTTACAACCCTGCCGTCCCTGACATCAAGACAGGGGATTATCCTCTTTGTGATCATCTGCACACCTCCAGGGCATCCTCAAGCCTGACGGCTCCGGTGTAATAGGCTTTGCCGATGATCGCTCCGTAAACGCCGGTCTGTTTGAGTGCTCTCAAATCATCAAGGGTCGACACCCCGCCAGATGCGGTTATGTCCATAGAGCAGCACCCAGCAATTGTCCTGTAAAGCTCAAGGTTGGCCCCGCGCATGGCACCGTCCCTGGAGATGTCAGTCACTATGGCGGCGCCCACTCCCATGTCCTCAAGCTCCCTCAAAAACTCAAGGCCGTCCTTGGAGGAGGTCTCAAGCCAGCCTTTTACTGCAACCTTGCCGTCCTTCATGTCGACTCCGACTGCGATACGCTGACCGAAACGCCTTACAGCCTCCTTGAGGAAGACAGGATCCTCAAGAGCCGCAGTTCCGAGGATCACACGTGAGATTCCGGCATCAAGATAACAGCAAACAGTGTCCATATTCCTGATTCCACCTCCGATTTCAGAAAGTATATCAGGAATTTGGGCTATTGCTCTTACAACATCCATATTCACGGCAGAGCCTTCCCTCGCCCCGTCGAGATCCACTATGTGTATTGCCTTGCAGCCTTTTGAGGCAAAGGTGCGTGCAACTGAGCAAGGGTCATCGCTGTAGACGGTGACCTTGTTGTAGTCTCCCTTAAGAAGCCTTACGGCCTTGCCTCCAAGAATGTCTATGGCAGGAAATATAACCATCTCAAATCTCCACGAACGCCTTCAGGATCGAAAGGCCCACATTGCCGCTCTTCTCAGGGTGAAACTGTGTTCCGAACACATTGTCCTTCTCAACGCTTGCCGTCAGAAGCGCCCCGTATTCAGTGACCGCGGTTGTCCACTTTTCACATCCGGTGGCGTGATAGGAATGGACGAAGTACACATAGTCGTTCTCCCTGATGTGCTTGTAGAGCCTGGACCTGCTTCTGAATAAAAGAGCGTTCCAGCCTATCTGCGGCACTTTCAGATCCTCCCTTCCTGCGGCCTTAAGGTCATCGGAGATCGGTCTGACCTCACCGGGAATAAGGCCAAGCCCCTCATGAATGCCGTCCTCATAGTCCCTGTCAAAAAGCATCTGCATGCCCAGGCATATCCCCAGAAGAGGCTTTCCTCCGGCAACAAGATCAAGCATGCATTGCTCAACACCGCTATCTTTGAGAAGCCTTCTGGCATCCTTGAACGCACCCACACCGGGCAGGACCAGGCGGTCTGCGGATTTCAGGACATCAGATGACCTGGAGACAACGGCCTTCTCCCCTATGGCAGAGAAGGAGCTCTGCAGGGAGAAGAGGTTTCCCACCCCGTAATCGATTATGGCGGTCATAGAACTCCCTTTGTTGAGGGAATCTCGTCACGCGCGGCCTCATCAATTGAGACTGCCTTTCTCAGGGCACGGGCAACGGCCTTGAACATTCCCTCGGCTATGTGATGGGAGTTTTTGCCGTCAAGCTGCCTGATGTGAAGCGTTATCCCGGCATTCGTGGCAAAGGCCTGGAAGAACTCCTCCACAAGCTCCGTATCGAATGTACCGATCTTCTCGGTCCTGAACTCCGCGCTGAGGCAGAGCATTCCGCGGCCTGAGATGTCCACCGATGCAAGAATCAGGGCCTCGTCCATCGGAAGAATGATGTCCCCGTAGCGGCAGATACCCTTCTTGTCCCCCAGAGCCTGGCGCAATGCCTGGCCAAGGGCAATCCCGATGTCCTCGGTGCTGTGATGGTCATCAACGCAGGTATCGCCCTTGCATGTGACGCAGAGGTCGAATCTCCCGTGACGCGCGAACAATGTCAGCATGTGGTCCAGGAATCCGATTCCTGTCGAGATCTCGGCCTTGCCTGTCCCGTCAACGCAAAGTGACAGGCTGATATCAGTCTCCGCTGTCTTTCTCTTTATCTCACTTTCTCTCATGATCACTCCTCATGCCTCTGAAAGAATCTCAGCCGTGGCCTTCAGGAAGGCCTCCATGCTCTCTCTCGAACCTATAGATACCCTGCACCAGTTCTCAATCCTCTTCTTGGTGAAGTGCCTGATCAGGATTCCCTTGTCCTTCATCCTTGAATAATAATCAGCGCCGCTTATCCTGTCCGATGACACGAATATGAAGTTCGCGCTGGAATCAAGGACCTTGAAGCCAAGATTCCTCAGTCCGTCAACGGTGAAGGCCCTGTTCTCCATTATGGTCCTGCAGTTGGCCCTTGTATACTCCTCGTCGGAGAGAATCCCTATTCCCATGGCGCTTGTCATTGAGTTCACGTTGTACGGGTTGGTGGAGTACTTGATCGTGTTCAGGTCCGCGATGATTGACTTGGACCCTATCCCGTAGCCCAGCCTTCCGCCTGCGAAGCTCCTTGACTTGGAGAACGTCTGGCAGACAAGGATGTTGTCATACCTTCTGACAAGGTCAATGCAGCTCTCTGCTCCGAAGTCCACATATGCCTCGTCCACCACGACTATCCTGTCCGGATCGGCCTTCACTATTCTCTCGATCTCCGATGCAGGGAGGGCTATTCCTGTCGGTGCGTTAGGATTTGCGATGAACACCGTGCCCTTCAGGCCGATGTAGTCGTCCACGCAGAGCGAGAAGTCGTCCCTCAGCGGAATGATCTTGCTTGCGGAGGCGTTTATCTGCGCGAACACAGGATAAAAACCGTATGTGATATCCGCGAACAGCGCAGGATTCCTGTCATCAGTGTAGGCCATGAACGCGAAGTTCAGTATCTCATCCGATCCGTTTGTGACAAGGACCATGTCAGGGTCAACGTTGTAGCAGCCGGCAATAGCCTTTGTCACCTGAGCAGAGTTCGGGTCGCTGTAGAGCTGAAGGGACCTTGTGTTCGCCCGGGCATAAGAGAGGGCCTTCTCTGATGGCGGGAACGGGCTCTCATTTGTGTTGAGCTTGATATACCTTGCCATGTCAGACGGCTGCTCACCGGGAACATAGGGCTCAAGATCAGCATATTTGTAAGAGAAGAACCTGCTCATCTTGCCGCCTCCTTCCTGGCCAGGGCTGATCTGGCATGTGCCTCAAGACCCTCGCGGCGGGCAAACAACGCAATGTCGTCAGCCACCTCTGAGAGCGCCTTCTCCGTATAATATGTGAACTGATACTTCTTCACAAAATCATCCACAGAGAGCGGGGAGGAGAACCTTGCAGTGCCGCTTGTCGGCAGGGTGTGGTTCGGTCCCGCAAGATAATCGCCAAGAGCCTCAGGACAGCTTCTGCCAAGGAACACTGATCCTGCATTGTGGATTTTGTCCAGGTAATCAAATGGATTGTCCACACACACCTCAAGGTGCTCAGGAGCAATCCTGTCACTGATTTCAATGGCCTGTTTAATGGAAGAAGCTATGATAATCTTACCATTTGTCTCAATTGAGGCCCTTGCTATCTGCTCACGAGGCAAGATTGATAGCTGTCTCTCAACCTCGGACGCGACCTTTGAGGCAAGGTCCCTGCTCTCGGTGACAAGCACGGCAGAGGCGTTTCTGTCGTGCTCCGCCTGACTTAGCATGTCGGCCGCAACCACTGCAGGATCCGACTTTCCGTCCGCTATGATCAGTATCTCCGAGGGTCCTGCGATCATGTCGATCGAGACAACTCCTGAGACCTGCTTCTTTGCCTCGGCCACGAAGATGTTTCCGGGCCCCACGATCTTGTCAGCCTTCGGGATGCTCTCTGTGCCGTAGGCCAGTGCGGCAATCGCCTGGGCGCCGCCCACACGGAAGACCCTGTCCACGCCCGCCACCTTTGCCGCCGCAAGGACTGCCTGGCTGACCTTCCCGTCTTTTCCCGGAGGGGTGACCATCACGACCTGTCCGACCCCTGCTATCTTTGCGGGGATTGTGTCCATCAGGACAGTTGAGGGATAAGCCGCGGTGCCTCCCGGAACATAGATTCCCGCAACCGCCACCGGCACGATCTTCTGCCCAAGGACTATTCCCTCTTTCTCCGATATGACAAAGCTCTCGCGCTTCTGTCTGAGATGATAGGAGCGGATGTTGCCTGCGGCCTTGTACAGCACGCTTATGAAGGCCTCGTCCACTGAGTCATATGCCTCCTGGATCTCTGATTCGGAAACCTCGACGCAGTCTATGTCAACGCCGTCGAACTTCCTCGTATAATCCCTGAGGGCCTGGTCCCCGCGCTCTCTGACATCCTGTATTATGGGAGAGACTATTCCTGACACATCCTGGGATGAGGATGTGCGGGCAAACACCTCCTTGTCGGATACTGTCCCGTACTCATATATCTTGATCATCTTATTCCTCCACAGCCGTCGCCAGTGCCTGCATCACCTTCAGCACCTGGTCCTTCTTGAACTCGAACGATGACTTGTTGACAATCAGCCTGGCTGAGATCGGCATTATCGTCTCAATCACCTCAAGTCCGTTCTCCCTGAGAGTCGTTCCCGTCTCGACGATGTCCACAATCACATCGGACATGCCGAGAACCGGAGCCAGCTCAATCGAGCCGTTCAGGTGAATGACATCTATCTCCCTTCCCACAGACGCATAATAGCGCCTGGCGATATGGGAGAATTTCGTGGCCACCCTCAGTGTCAGATCAGGATTGTCACGGAAATCCTTCCTTGCGGCAACACACATCCTGCATTTACCCATTCCCAGGTCCAGCATCTCATAGACATCAGGACGGTACTCGTCGATTATGTCCTTCCCGGCAACGCCGATGTCAGCTGCCCCGCGCTCGACGTAGACCGCCACATCGCTGGGCTTTGCCCAGAAATACCTCACACCGTTTGCCGGATTCTCAAACACAAGTTTCCTGGAATCCCCGAGAACCTCAGGACACTCAAATCCTGAGCGTGCGAAGATCTCATAGACCTTCTCTCCCAGCCTGCCCTTCGGAAGCGCGATATTAAGCATTCTCACCTCCTAATATGTCCCTGTATCTCAGACCTGCGGGAACAGTTCTGAGAACAACAACGGACATCCCGTTCTCCCGAAGTGATCTTGCCTTCCTCAGAACTGCAGCCGGATCCTCATCATCCTTGTAAAGGAGCACAATGTCCACATCATATTCAGACTTGACCTGAAGCATCCGCTCAAGGGGATCCATGTAAACGGCAAAACCGATTGCCCTGCTCTTCTTGCCCATCCTCTTCATCAGCCTGTCATACTGTCCGCCGGAGAGAACCGCTGCAGGAATGCCCTCCACATAGCCGCGGAGTGTGATGCCGTTGTAGTATTTCATGCCGCCGAGAACGGAGAAATCGATTCTCACCGAATCCTGCTCAAGGGCAGAGACAACTGACTCCAGAACGGACACCAGATCCTCATCCGCCCCCATCTTCCTGAGTTCGGAGACAACAGCCTCATTGGATCCTGTCATTGAGCTCAGACGTGCAAGGCTCTCAAGCTCAGAAGCGAACTGAGGATAATCACCGGAAAGCTTTGCCAGCTGCGGTGTGTTTCTTGCAGATAGAGCCTCAACTGCCATTTCAGTGACCTCTTCTGAGGTTATACCTTTTAAAAACTGTTCTATGATTCCCATGTGGGAAATCGTAAGCATTGAGCTGTCTGATATCTCCTTAAGGCTTTTCTGAGCAAGGACGGCCACCTCTGACAGCTCAAGGATACCGATATCGCCTATGCACTCAAGCCCGGCCTGCATGATCTCCCGGAAGGTTCCAGACTTGTCTGACACACGGTAGACATTCTCGTCATAGCAGATCCTGGAGACCGCAGATGAGCTGTCCTTCAGGCTTCTTACAATGGACAGCGTCACATCAGGCTTCAGGGCCATGAGCTTTCCGTCAGTATCGGTGAACGTAATCATGTTGCCTGAGACAAGGAAGTCCTTGTATCCGGCATAGAGGTCATATTCCTCGAACCTGCTCATCTTATAAGGCCTGTATCCGTATGACCCGTAGAGGGACCTCAGGGCCATTATCACCCTCTCCTCTCCCTTGAGGTTAAGTTTCTCAGTCATCCGAGCCTCCGTCCTTCATGCGCTTTATGACGGTCCTGTATCCGCCGTCCCCGTAGACAAGGCAGCGGTTGACCCTGGAGATGGTGGCAGATGATACGCTGGTCTGCCTTGAGATCTCCATGTAGTTCTTCCCCTCATCCAGCAGAAGCGCGACCTGGAATCTCTGCACCAGGTCCTGAAGCTCCTTGATCGTGCATACATCATCAAAGAATGATCGGCATTCATCCATGGTCCTGAGCTTGAGGACCGCAGAATAGAACTGCTCAGCCGCTTTGGTGTCTATCTTCTCCATCTGATGCTCCCTATATAGAATAATCATTGCTGTACGCATCATCACATTATCACTTTAACGCATTAAAGTAAATAGGTCTGCGACAATTAGTTGAAACATAAGGGCCAATAAACAAAGAAAATAAAAGGAAAACATGACATTCAAAACCTAACGTAAGGTTTTATGGTGTAACATATTTTATTTTAAAATAAAGACTTACATCCTCGAATCAACTTGACCATCATCAGCAAAAAAGCTAAATTACCTGATGTGAAAAACGCTTCCAACCTTATCCACAGGACAAAACCATACCTCTTTGTCGCTCCTGCAGTGCTTCTGGCAGCCCTTTTCTGCTGGTTCCCGGCACTCAAAGGCTTTGTGGAGTCGTTTCTCACAGTAAACCAGGCAGGCAAGGTGCTCGGCTTCGCAGGATTGGGGAACTACAGGATTCTTTTTTCAGACAAGGCGTTCCTGAGCAGCCTGAAGATCACCGGGTTATTCATAGTGCTTTTTGTCCCGGCAAACACATTCCTCACGCTTCTGGCCGCCTCGCTCACAAGACGTAAGAGCAGGCACTCCCATATCCCGGAGTACCTCTTCTTCTCCCCTGTCGCGATATCTCTCTCCGCATACAGCCTTCTCTTCAAGGAGCTGTTCCGCGGAAAGTCATCAGTCATAAACAGGATCCTGGGTCTTGAATCAGGATGGATCACCGAGCCCGCAGGGGCAATGGTGACGCTTGTGATCCTAGGAGTGTTCCTGGATTTCGGAATTGACTACATCCTCCTTATGTGCGCATTCAGAAGCACTGACAGGAACGTCATAGAGGCAGCTCGGATGGACGGTGCCGGCGGATGGAGGCTCTTCTTCGACATGGAGCTTCCGCTGATCCGGGAGACAGTGCTTGTCACCGTGTTCCTGGCACTGAAGGACGCAATCCTGATCTCCGCCCCCATAATCATCCTCACTGAGGGAGGCCCCTTCAGAAGCACAGAGACCATCATGTTCTATTATTATGTCGAGGCCTTCAAGAGCGGGAACCGTGCCGTACAGAACTCCCTTGCCTCCCTTGTGCTGACTTTGGCCGCATGCGCCATGGCTGTCTACAACATCCGAAGGAGGAGGCATCCATGAGAAAGAGAGTCCAGCGCAGGCCGTTTGACACATTCAAGTACATCCTGAGGAAGGTGATCCTCCTGCTGCTCGCAGTCATTGTGGCATTCCCCCTCCTCTACATGTTCAGCTCCTCGTTTTTCTCGCCTAAGGACTTCAACAACCTCAGGCTCTTCACAGTCACTCCAAGATGGAGCAACTATGCCAAGGCCCTGGGACACGGGTATTTCGGCTCATTCATCTTCAACTCCATAGGGACATCTGTCCTTGCGGCCCTTATCAGGACCTGTGTCGTGGTGCTAGCGGCATTTGCCTTCACGCATCTGAGGTTCAGGGGAAAGAACCTGATCCTGGGGGCACTTGTCCTGACGCTGTTCGTACCGCAGGAGGCGATCCTGTACCAGAACTACAAGACAGTGGCCACGCTCGGGATGCTCAACACATGGGCGGGAATAATAGCAACAAGCCTCTTCTCCGCGGCGCAGATGCTTCTTCTGATGGGCTCCTTCGTGTCCCACGGCATGCAGGCATATGACGCTGCCAGGATCGACGGGGCAAGCGACATCAGATACATATGGGATGTGCTTCTTCCACTTTCTGGACCTGCCGTCCTGACAGTGATGATCCAGACGCTGATCACGACATTCAACAATTACCTGTGGCCTCTTCTTGTCACGAACAGGCCCAGAAGCAGGACCATACAGGTCGGAATCACCATGCTCGGTTTCTCCGAGTCCGGTGAGACCGGTGCCCAGATGGCAGCCCTTGTGATGGTCACAGTGCCGTTCCTGGTCATAATGGCACTGGCTAAAAAGAGGATAGAAACCGCACTTATAAGCAAATGATTTCGGAGGAAATAAATGAGAAAACTTACATTGATCTTCATCATCATCGCAATGGCTGTCGCAGCACCGCTTTTCGCAGCCGGCGGCAAAGAGAAGGCAGAGACCGCCAAGGTCACGATCTGGCACTCGACACAGGGAGCCAACGCCACCGTCTTTGAGGAGATAGCCCAGACCTTCAATGACACAATCGGAAAGGATAAGGGAATTGAGATAGAGGCGATCTATCAGGGAAAGGCCAATGATGTGCTGACCAGCGTCAATGCCGCATCAGGCACAGGAAACCTGCCTGACATAGCCATGATGGACGCGACAGCCGCCACAGACATGAATCACTCACAGTATCTTGTCACAGTTGATAAGCTCGGGATTGATACAAGCGACATCCTTGCCTGCGGCATAAGCTCCTACACATCCGAAAACGGACTTCTAGCCTTGCCGTTCAATGCATCAGCCCTTCTTTACTACTATAACAAGACACTTTATGACTCTCTTGGGGTAAATCCGCCTAAGACACTTGATGACATGGTAGAAGTAATGAAGAAGACCGGAACCAAGGACCGCGCGGCATTCGCAGGCGTTCCCGCCACATTTGAGCTCACCACATTGATCGGCGCTCAGAACGGCCTCTCTTACATGCTGAACAACAGAAACGGCCACGACGGAGCTGCCACAGAGGTCCTCTTCGGAAAGGAAGGGACATACAAGACATTCCTCGAGAAGTGGAAGGCAGTCTATGACACAGGCTTCTACAGCCCAATCACAAGCGGAGTCACAGCCGAGTTCACAAGCGGACGCTGCGCCGCCATGCTCGCATCATCCAGTAACCTTGCATCAGTGATCAACTCCGTCTCAGGAGAGTTTGAGGTAGGAGTCGCGAAGGTCCCGATGGTCAATGAGAAGGCCACAGGCGGCACGGTCATCTCAGGCGGAGCGCTTTTCAGCTTCACAGACAGCCCTGCGGTCAAGACAGTCCTGGAGTACATGATCTCTCCGGATGTCCAGGCCAAGTGGTCTGAGGCCACAGGCTATGTCCCGGTGAGCACAAAGGCTTATGAGACAGAGGCTTACAAGGCATTCTTGGAGAAGAACCCACAGTACAAGGTGGCCATCGAGTCATTGCTTGACTCCAACCCCGGTCTTGCCAATGTCTGGGTCCCCTCCGCATATTCTGTCTACTATTCCTTTCAGTCAAACATCGCCGATGTTCTCAACGGCAAGGACATAGACACCGCCGTCTCCGACATGGTGGCCATAGTCGAGGGAGCCATAGCCTCCTACTCGGCACAGAACAATTGAACCCATGGACATGAAGAAAGGGGTCACCGTTATGCGGCGACCCCTTTTTTTC
>JAEEGK010013458.1_pt1 | contig 18430 bp, 13 predicted proteins | sample 8958771 | NCBI WGS metagenome assembly JAEEGK01 (sample SAMN16246547, study PRJNA631951) | gut metagenome | biome: gut microbiome; feature: rumen; material: SC-attached | host: Bos | place: Iran: Karaj | collected 2018-10
AATTATAATTTAAATAAAATTCAAATATTAATGGACTCAAAATTTTTTCTTTTTTTTATTTTTCTAAATATCTTAAATTCTTTATATTCACAATTATTAGGGCCTACAGTGGAGTTTACACCTACGCAAATGTCCTATTCTACGAATAGTGATTTGGCCAAATGTCCATGCGATTTATCTCCTTTTTGTGATTATAATTGTTATTGCGATAAGAAATGCACAGATGTTGATAAAAAAAATTTTAATTTAAAAGAGGAAGATTTTGTTTATAATAATAATCGAATGGAAGAATTTAAATGTCAGAACTGGAGAGATAATTTTAAATACAATAAAAATAAAGCAGGTATTAATATAAGAGATCATATTTTTAATTTAATGTGTATTCATTTCGATAGGAGTGGAGATAAAGGCGAATTCTATGAAGATAGTCCAATTCAAAATGCGGGAAGTGAAGATGAAAAAAAATGGTTGGAGAAATTTTTTGATACAAATTTAATTGTAAATGGAAATATAGTTTCTTTATATAAGCCTGATTCGAATGGATATTGTATACAAAGTAATATATCCCAATATAAAAATGGTGAATATTCTTGTATTGATAGAAATAGAAAAATAGTTGAAAATATAACTATTAATCAAACATTTGGAGAAAATAATAATAATAATATCTTTAAGATCTCTAAGGTGAAGTACATTCAAGAATTTAATAATTATGATGTTCTTCGCACTCCATCAACTTCTCAAATAATTGATTTTGCAATATCTTGGAAATCTTTAAATAATAATCGAGGAAGACCAATTGGATATATGCAAGGAAGTCCAATTAAAATTAAGCTGAATAATATATATTATGATGAAATTTTTTTCCCAATAAATGATAATAACGGAGTGTGCATAACTAATAATAATATAAATGATGCCATTAATATCAAATCTCTTTTATTTAAAAATAACGCTATTTTTTCTTGCAGAACAAATGATTATAGGCAAACATATATATATGATAATATTTTATCTAAAATGACTCTATGCTCTTCTCCTAATGATGCCGATTGCAATATTGATATCATACCAAATGAATCTTTAGACGAAACAAGTGAATCAATTAATATGGATTTATATATTTTTTCACAAAAAGAAGGAACTGAAAATAATCAATATTATAAAATTAGTTTCTCTAGATTATATATTCATGGTGCTTCAAATGGAAGTAATATACCATTAATACCATTAATATTTAGAATAAAATTTTATGATATATCAGAGTCTGTAATTAAAAACAGTAAAAATGGAAAAAAGACAAGTTTAAAAGATCTTCCTGAAGAAGTTATTAATATTATTTCAGGAATATATCATTAATTAAAAAAATTAAAAGAAGAAATACAACAATATAAATAATTTAAAAATAAAATATAAAATTATTTTATGAAGACAGTGCAATCATTATTAATATATTTAAATATAATAATTAATTTATTATTAAATTAAATATTAAAATAATATAAGATATAAAATAAAATATTTATAAATCCGGAATTTCCATATTTTTCATTGAGCCGACACTTTCCATACTAATTTCAGTTTTAGTTCTTTTTTTTTTCCTCTTAGATAATATTTGTTTAAAGCTTTGCACATCAATAACGCAAAAACTAAGTATCATACTCATAAAAATAAATCCGATATCAATAATGCCCAAAATAAAAGTATAATTCTTGAAATCTTGAACTTCATCTTTTAAAATATATCTACATCTTTGATCTGAATATATTATTATAGTTAATATGATATAAAACATAAAAAACCGCGTCAACATGCCATACCTGTTATGTCCAGCGTATATCATTATATAACTTGTTTTATTCATTATATAGTCGATTAAAATATTTACTATACTGAGAATAAAAGGAGTAAAAAATAATTTTAGAGTTCCACGATAATAATACTCGTTATAGATTATATAAGTCACGAAAAAAAATAATATTATATTTAGACAAAAAATTATTATATCAAATATAAAAAGAAATATTTTCACTAAATTCCATTTTGTTATTGCTAAAGCCATTAATTATTTTTAATTATTTCATTATTTTTGAAATAAAATAAAAATAAAAATAAAAAAAATTTTTTATTAAATATGAATTAATAAAAATTATTATATATAATTATTTTATTTATTTTTTTTGTTATTTCATTTAAATGGTTATTAAAAATAAAAATTATATTTTAAAGAAAAAATTTCTATTTTATCTTAATTTTTTATCTATAAATTTATCAGAAAATAAAAATAAACTTAACAATCATTATTAACATAAACTATTATTTTCATATAAATTATTAATGAAACTTATAAAAAAAAAATTTAAAAATAAATATATTTATACAGAAAAAATTAGATATTGAAAATAATATTTAAAATGAATAATTCAATTTTTAAAATTGAAAAAAGAGCAAAAATTCCTCGTAATATCTTTTCAGAAAAGTCTTTATTATTAAAGGAAAATATTTCAATTTTATCTTCATTGAATAATAATAATAATTTCATACCTTCAAATCAAATCAAAAATTTTTACAATTCAAGAATTACAACTCAATCTTTTAAAATGTTAAATGAAAATGAACAAAGCAATTTGAGAAATAATAATCAAAAAACAAATGGAAGTTACTTTAATTGTTTTATGAATAATAAAAATGAATTTGATATTTTTCAAAGCAAAGAAAATATTTATCATTTAACTAATGATAGTTTTTCCATAAATTTTTTAAATAATAATAAAAATACTCAAAGTTTATTTCAAGATAATAATATTGCATTAGAAGAAAATAACTATTTAAATAATGTTAATTATATTTTAAATCAAGAAAATCAATTTCAAAATAATAATGAAGATTTAAATAAGAAAGAAATTAAAGAAACAATTAAAAATTACTGTGAACATATTAATTGTGAACAAACTTTTAAAACTTTAAAACAAAAATTAAATCATCATAAAAAAATGGAACCTTTTTGTAGATGTGACACAATTAATTTAATAAAATGTATAAAGGAATTAAAAAAAATTATATTAAATTTAAAGAATAAAAATTGTATTAATTCATTTCCTCAATTAATTAGAAAATATGAGAAAATTGTATCAAATATTCCTCATAAAGAATATTCTCAATTATTATGTGGATTAAAATTTTATGATATAAATAGTAATAAATAAATTATTTATTGTTTATTAAATTTTTGTTATTCAAAAAAATAATAGTAATAAATATGCAAATTAATATTAAAAAAAAAAACAAAAATTACAAATTATTAATTACTATATACAATAAAAATAAAAAAATTAAAATAATAAAATAATATAATATAAACAATTAACCAAAATCTTATTTTTAAAAAACCAAAAGAATAAACTTCCAAAAAAAGAAAGAAACTTTACCTTAATTCACCTCTAAGTCTTTTAGCTAAAGTCATATCTTTTTTCATAAGAGTAACTCTTTTAGCATGTAATGCACATAAATAAGAATCTTCAAATAATCCAATTAAAAAATCTTCACTAGCAAAATGTAAAGCTTGAAACGCTTGAAGTGAAAATCTAAAATCATTATTTGGATAATAATCATCAGTTATTGCTTTTACAAAATTTTGAAATGCTTTTTTATTAATTTCTAATCCATAATTATATTTTTTTTTATTTTTTTTCATTTGCTTTTTTATTCTTGAAAAAGGTTTATTTCTCATTTCATATGATTTTCTTGATATTATATGACCGTTTTTAAAAAATTTTTTTTCTTCTTCTTCTACTTCATTTTTTTCTAATATGGAATTTTTATCATTTGAATTTATATTATCTATGTTTTTATTTTCTGATAATGTTTTTTTTTTTGTTGTTTTTTCTTCTTCTATTTTATTTGTTGTTAATGAACGCTTTTTTACATTTTTAGGCTTTCGATTATCTTTTTTTACTTTATTTTCTTTTGATATTGATTTTGACTTTTTTTTATTTTGTTTTGGCATTTGAATTTAAATATTAAAAAATATTTTATTATAAGAATAATTTTTAAAAAAAAATTTTTTAAAATAAAAAAAAAATATAACTGAACTCAAATAAAAAATTATACTAACTGGAAATTTTATTTAAATTTATAAAAAAAAGAAAAAGTGAAAATAAAAAAAGTATTTTAGAAATGTTATTAATTTTTTATTTTTCATTAGCATGTTTCATTAAAAAATCAGCTAAATATTTAATAGGATTTTCAGGTCTTTCTTTTGCTACTTCTGCCATTCCTTGTAAAACTAAAGGAACAACTGTCTTATCTAAATAAGCTCTAATTGATAAATTATTTATATTTTCTTGTCCTTTTTTTCCATCTTTATTTTTATCATCTATATTTTTTTCATTCATATTTTCTGATTCTACATTTGGATCTAATTCATCTTTGGGATTCATTTTTTAATTATTATATTTAATTGTTTTTTTATTTTTTATTTTTTTTTTTAAATTTTAGTTTTATTAGAAATAATTTAAATAATATTATTGATTTATAAAAAATATATTATTTATTAAATTTAGTTGTTTTAATTTTAGTTTAGTTTTTCCAAAATAAAAATATTTTTTATTTCAAATAAAACTATCCTTTTATTTTATTTTATTCATATAATAAATTTGTTTTTCTATTAATCATCACTTCATAATTGTTTTAATCATGATTTTATAAATCTTTCTTAAAATAATGGAAATATAATTGGAATACTAATTTTCTAAATTTTCAAATAAATTAATATAATATAGTAAATTTTATTTCATTATTTTTATAATAAAGTAAATTATCAAAAAATAAATAAGAAAATATTTTTTTTATTTGGTATATTATTTACTACTTCTAATAATTTTAAAGATGATTTAAAAAATTTATAAAAATATTTTTCTTCCAATGTTATAGAATATTTAAAAGAAAATCAAGATTAAGGTTTAGTTGATTTAGAAATTAATTAGAAGATGGTACTTTACAAAAATTGATTATATTTTTAGACAAAGACTATGATGAAGTATATATTGATATATTGATTTTGATAAAAAAGTTTCTGATAGGATTGAATATGATAGTGAAGGAACATTAAATTGCCCATTTTTAATTTCAATAAAATCAATATTTAGTGAAGCTAGTGTTGAATTTTATGAATTATTTTATCAAAATTATAAATTATATACTTTTAAATATAATTAAATAATTTGATTTCTTATATTATTATTTATAAGATTTAGATATTCTTTAAAATAATAAACAATTAAATTTTTTAAAAAAACTTATATATTAATTTATTTAATCATAAATATTAATAATATATATTTTGTTTTAATTTATTTATTAAAAAATAATAATTGGGATTGGCCTCAATACCCAATTATATATTTTATAAATAGATTTTTCAAATACTTAATTTAATAAAAATTATATAATATTATAATTAATTTATTTAACTATAATTATCTTTAATCATCAATGAAGTTAATAGCATTATTTTTTGTTATTTTATTAGGTTTTTCCAATGAAGATATACCTCAAACTGATTTAATTTTAACAAAAGAATTAGTAGATGAAACAGAAAAAGAATATAGAGAAATAAATAAAAAAGAAGAAAATTCAAAATCTAAATTCTCAACACTATTCAATTTTCGTGAATTAAATACCTGTTCTAGTCCTTATATTTCTGCTCCTCACTCTTTAGGACAAGGATGTAATAAATTAGGTCAATGTACACAAACTTTTTGTGCTGTTCATTCACTTAAACAAGTTTTATTCAAATTTGGAATTACTAAATACAATGAATATACATTGGCCAAATACGCTGGAACAACCGGATCTGGAACTAGTCATGAAGGAATAGAAAAAGCTTTAAAAATGGTTAGTAAAAAAGAAGGAATCAAATTACGTATTGAATGGCATACTTTCAGTTCATTAGGTTCATCAATTGCTGAAAGATTCAAAGCAATTGGTAAAAAAATTTGTAATAAAAATGTTGATGTTATAATTCATAATTTATATAGAAATAAATGGGGACATTATGAAACTATTCAAACTATTGATATGAAAAAAAATAGTGTTCTAGTTCTTAATAGTTTGGGAACAAGATCTGGTGCTGGTTATTTAGGACATAAAGAATGGAGAAGTTTCAAAGAATATGCTAATTATATTAGTGGAATAAGTCAGAGAAGTATTGCTTTTATATATAAAAATTAAGATATTTTTAATAATAGTTAAATTTAAAAATTTAATTTAGGAATTATTTTTTCAAAATTTATTATTTTTGAATTAAAAATTTCTTTTGAATTTATTTTAAATTATAAATATTTAAATTTTGTGGAAAATAAAATAATATGGTTTTATTATATACATTTTTATTTATAAGGTTTAAATGTTTTTTATTTAATTGATTTTTGAATAACTTATTTTTTTTTATTATATTTTATGAATTTTATTTTTTTCAAAAGTCTTTTTTATCTATAAAAATATAAAAAATATTTAATTCATTAAAATAAAAAAAATTTTTTGTTAAATTTATATTAATAAATATAATATAATTATTATAGTAATGTTAATTTCAACAAAAAAAGTTTCATACACAAAAATTTAATTACTCAATAAAGATATTTAAATAAAAAATTTTTCTTTATTGAAATTAATTTATTTTTTATTCATTTTTTTGACTAATTTTCATCTTTTTCAATTTTTTTGATGAGAATTTTAGGATAATCAATATATCGATTTTAAACTTTATTGTTTTATTGTAAAGCTTTCTATTTTTTTTGAAAAGAACTTTACTTCATCATCACAAAAAAGAATCTTTTGCAATTTCTTAATCAAAAGAAAACTCAAATTCATTTTTAATATTTTATTCTTTTGAATTATTTGATTTTAATATCAAAAGAAAAAAAGTATGATGAAAATATATTACTGTTTAATTATTAAAAAAATTATAATAAAAAAATTTGATTTCTATTTTAATTAAATTAAATTTAGAAAAATGTTAATATAATTAAAAGAATATTTTACTTTAACAGAAAAATTTTATTTTTTAAAACAAATTTGAACAATTTGAATGATTTCTTAAAAGAAAAATAAGTAAAATTTCTTTGTAACAAATACTTTTCATAAAAATTATCATCATTAAATTTAGAATTAAATTAATAGAATTTTTTTAAATTCAAAATAAAATGAAAATATAATTAAATAAAAATAAAAAAATAAAAATATTCAAATTTATATATTTTTAAAAATAAAATTTTTAATCCAATTAAAATTTAATTAAAAATTAATTAATAATTAATTAAAATGTCAAGTCCAAATAAACAATTTATAAAAAATTATAAAAAAAGAACAAAAAGTAATGAAAAATTAAGAAATATGACATCAAATTCACCAACATCCCGCCCATCTTCAAATCATATAACAAAAAATTCTAATTCTCAAATTTTATTAGAAAATGGTTTAAAACATTATAATAATATGGTAAAAAAAAACAATGTAAATCAAAAACGACAATTACAAATTGAAGGTGATTTAACTTTTCATAATAAAAATACAAAATTAAATATTTCAAATCAAGGAAAAAATTTAAATCATATTTCATTTGATATAATGTCTCAAATTTTTACAAATTTTAAAAATAATAAAAAAAAAAAAGTAAATAATAAAATTCCAAGAAAATCTCCTGTTCCAATTAATAAAAATTATCCTTATTTAAATTTTTTATCAATTCATAAATTAAAATTTTTAAATATTTCTCATAATAATGCAATTCATCCTTATACAAAAAGAGGTAAAAATAAAAATAAGAATTTAACTAATAATAATAGTTCAATTAATAAAACTTATAATACTTTTAGACCAAAAAATATTATGAATAGAAGTTTAAGTCCAATTTCAAAAAGTAATAATTCAGGTTCTAAAATATCTCCAAATTCAATTAAACAAAAATATTTAACTAAAAGTCCAAATTCAGGTGAAATTGATAGATTAAAAAATTATACAAATTCAAATTTAAGTAATTATAGTCATAGAAAAAAAAATTTTATAAATAAAAGTATGATTAAAAAGAATATTTATTCAAATTTTATATATAATAAAAAAATAAATAATGTTTGTATACATAAAAATAAACAATTAATAATATCAGGTGATTTATCAAATGATTTAAGTAATAGTAAAATAAATAATTCAGCAAAAAGTGGAAATGTAAGTTTAAGTAATAATATAAGTAATTATAATGAAAATTCAAAAAAAAATAATCAAATAAAACAAAATTTAACATCAAGTAAATTATCAGAAAATTTACATACTGCAGAAACAAAATATAAACCTTTAGATAATTTAAATAGAAATATAATAAAAAATTTACTTTATTCTCATTTATTAGATAATAAAAGTGAAAAAAGTTCTTTAAAAATATCACTTCAATTTCATAAACCTCAAAGAACTGAACGTAAAGAAATAGAAAAAAAGAAAAAAAAAAAATTTGAATCATCAAAAGAAATTTTTTTAAAAAGAGATAAAATTTCAAAAGGTAAAAAAGAAGAATCAAAATCGAAAAAATTTCAAAAGCATTCTCAACGTAGTTTATCTCAACCAGATCCAGATTTTATAAAATCAAAAATAACAAAAAATGAAAAAATAAAAAAAAAAATAAAAAAAATCCAAACATTTACTCACGTAGGTTTCGATGGTGAACAAGACAAAGAAAACAATCAAGATTCATATTTCATATATCCAAATTTTTCAGGTAACAAAGATTACTATTATTTTTCAGTATGTGACGGTCATGGTGTGGAAGGTCATTTTATATCAAATTTTATAAAAGAAACATTACCAAAAGATCTCTCTCAAAATTTATTAAAAAAAAACATATTATACGACACAGAATTAATACATGAAATAATAATAGAAACATTTTTATTAACAAATGAAAAATTAATAGAAAATGAGAAAATAAATTCAACATTTAGTGGTTCAACATGTGTTTCAGTAATATACACACCAGAAAAATTAATATGTCCAAATGTAGGTGATAGTCGTGCAGTAATAGGAAGATATAATAAAGAAAATAAAATATATGAATCAATAGAATTAACACGTGATCATAAACCAATTGAAGAAGATGAAGCAAGGAGAATAATAGAAAATGATGGTAGAATACAACCTTTTACTGATGAAGGGGAATTTATTGGACCACAAAGAGTTTGGGTTAAAGATGATGATGTTCCTGGTTTAGCTATGACTAGAAGCTTTGGTGATAGAGTTGCTGCTACTGTTGGTGTTATTAGTGAACCTGAAATTAAAGAATGGGAATTTCAATCTGATGATAAATTTATGATTATTGCTAGTGATGGTGTTTGGGAATTTATTTCTAGTCAAGAATGTGTTAATTTTATCGGAAAATTTTATGATAATAATGATATTGAAGGGTGTTGCCAGTTTTTATATCAGGAAAGTAAAAAAAGATGGCTTTGTGAAGAAGAAGTTGTTGATGATATTACTATGATTTTAGTTTTTTTTGAATAAGAGAGTGTTTAAGTTGTTTTATTTTTTTAATTTTTTTATTTTTTTTCTTTTTTTTTTATTTTTAGTGTAATGATAGTTTTTCTCATAGTTTTTTTTTAATATATTATATTTGGTTTAATTTTTTTTATTTAATAATAATTGATTAACTTTTACTTTTATGAAAAAATTTTAAATTAATTTTCAAATGGTAAAAATATATTTTCATATAAAAAACAAATTTACAAAAATAGGAAAGAACATTAGGAAAAAGTAAATCATTAATGAATTTCAAAACTAAAAATAAAAATAAAAGTACATCAAAACTTCCAATAATAGACAGTTCATATTTAAGTAAATATGATTATGAAAGAATAAAAAAAAATGCAATTTTTCCTTCAAAAGAAGAATCATTTAATGAAGAATTAATAAGAAAAGAACAAGAAATTGATAAATTAGCAAAAGCAAAAGCATTAAAAGAAAAAATAATAAATTACGATTTAAAACATCCAAAAATAAATTATAGTGAAATGGATTTGGAAAATTTAGAAAAGAAAAATAATCTAATAGCATTAGCACAAAAAATGATGGATAATAATGAAGATTGTGTTAAAGAAATGGAAAAATTGTGTATTTATGCTAAAGTTGCAACAATAAGAGATAAACAATTACAAGAACAGAAAAAAATAGAAAAAATTTATAAGAAAAAAGAAGAAAAATTAGATACTATGATGGAATTAGAAAGATTAAAAGAATTAAAATTTCAAGAAGAAAAAGAAATTAAAAGAAAAAAATTAAATAGAGATGGTTCACTTGTAATTATAGAACAAATTGCAGAGAAAGAAAAAGAAAGAATAAAACAAAAAGAATTAATAGAAAAAGAACAAAAAATAATGTTACAACAAATAAAAGATTTACAAGAGAAAGAAATTAGAGAAGCAGAAAGAATAAAATTAAGATCAGAAAGAATGGCAAAAGAAATTGAAGAAGCAAATAAAATAAATGCATTAAATAAACAGAAAAAAAAATTAGAAGAAAGAGAAGAAGATTTAAAAATAATAAAATATAATATGGAAAAAGCAAAAAAAGAAGAAGAAGAAATAAGAGAAAAAAAAAGACTTCAAGAAGAAAAAGAAAAAGAATTACAAAAAATAAGAGAAAAACAAGAGAAAGTAAAAGATAAACAAGCAGAATTAGATTCATTAAGAGCAAAAAGAGCTTTTGAAGAAAATGAAAGAAAATTAAGAAAAAAAGAAAAAGAAGATATTTTATTAAAAAAAAAATTATATGAAGATTTAATTATTGCAAATGAAAAACAAAAAAAAGATCGTGAATTACAATTAATTCAACAAGCAAATGCAGAAAAAATTGAATATGAAAAAATAATTAAAAAACAATTTAAAGAAATTGAAGAAGAAAAAAAAATTGAAGAAGAAAAAAAAATTATTCGATATAAACATAATGATGAAGTTAGAAGAATGATTAAAGAAAAAGAAGAAAGAGAAAAATTGAAAGCTAGAGAAATTATTGAAGAAGGAAGATTAATTAAACAAAAAAATGATGATTGGTATAAAAGAATGGAAAAAATTAAAAAAGAAAAAATTCAAGGTTTAAAAGATATGAATGTTAATCCAAAATATATGGTTGATTTAGAAAGATATAAAATAGTATAAATTTATTTTTTTTTTGATTAATTATAGAATTAATGATAAATTGTTTTTATTATATTTAAAAAAATTTTTTTTTTGTTTTTTTTAAATTAATTTATTTCCTTTAAATCTTCTCTTTTATTTTTAAAAAATTGTTTTGGATTAAATTTAAAATTTTCAATAATTTCATCTGATATATTTTTATCTTTTTTAACTTCTTTAACAATATGTTCTTTTTCATTTTCATTAATTTCAACTTTTCCAAATGCATCTACTTGAATTCTAATATGTTGTGATATATAAAAAACTTTACAATTTCTAACTATAATATCATCTCCTTCTTTTAACATATCAATATAATTTTCATTTCTTAATCTCATTTTTATTATTCCTGTTTCATCTCCAACCATAAAATCACATATTGCTATTCTACTTCCATCTATTCTTTTTCTATCTATTAAAATATTTTTTGATATGATTTTTAAATATAAATTATATCCATTTTTATTATATTTTATTTCATCTACTTTTGAAAATTCTGGTTCTTTTAAATCTTTAACTTTAAAATTTTCCATATATAAATTTTTTTATTATAAAAAATATAATTTTAAAATTTTGTATTATTATAAAAAAATAAAAAAATAAAAAATATAAAAATTTAATTTACTGAAAATATATTTCATTAAAAAAAATAAACTTTTAACTTAATTATAAAAAGCAAAATCTTTCTCTCTCTTTCTAATAACATTTTTATAAGCTTTTTCAAAATCTTTAGGTACAACAACATATCTATTTTTCCTAACAGCAAGTAATCCAGCTTCCTGGCAAATACTAGCAATATCAGCAGCAGATATTTTTTCAGGTCTATTAATATATTCTTCCAAATCAACATCTTCACTTAAATTCATTTTATTAGTAATAACTTGAAAAATAAGTCTTTTTTGTCTTCTATCAGGATGAGGAAATTCAATTTTTCTATCAAGTCTCCCAGGTCTTAATAAAGCAGGATCAAGTGTATCTTGTCTATTAGTAGCCATAATAACTTTAACATTAGTATTCTGATCAAAACCATCCATTTGAGTAAGTAATTCTACTAATATTCTTTGTACTTCTCTATCAGCTCCTGTTTGACTATCATATCTCTTTGTAGCTATTGAATCTATTTCATCTATAAATACTATACTTGGTGCATTTTCCTTTGCTAAACGAAATATATCTCTTACCATTTTTGGTCCTTCACCAAGATATTTTTGTACAAATTCAGAACCACAAACTCTTATAAAAGCTGCAGTTGTGTGATTAGCTACTGCTTTAGCTAACATTGTTTTACCAGTACCTGGTGGACCATATAATAAAACACCTCTTGGAGGATCAATTCCAATTTGTTGATATAATTCAGGATGTGTTAAAGGTAATTCAACTGCTTCTCTTATTTCTTGTTTTTGAACATCTAATCCTCCTATATCTTGATATGTTACATCAGGTTTTTCTGTTACTTTTGTCATTTGAATTGTAGAATCTGCTTCAGGTGGTAAAATATCTACTACTGAATGTGATGTTTTATGCATTGCAACACTTGCTCCTGTTTTTAAATCTTCTCTATTTATTGTTGATAAAACTCTTACACAATATGATGAACCTGTTGATGAACCTACAAGACCGTAATTTTCATCTATCATTTCTGTAAATTGACCTATCATTAATGGTGTTCCTAATATTGTTTTTATTTCTTGCTTTGCACGAGCATATTGTACTTTTAAATTCATTGTCTCGTCTTTTACATAATTTTCTTGTATTTCAAGAAGTTCTAATTCTTTTTGGAGAGCTTTATATTTTGAATATAATTCCTCTGTTGTTGGATTTGATATTGATGATTTGGCTTCTTGTGTATCAATTTCCATTGGAGTAGACATTTTATTTTTTTTATGTTTAATTTTTTTATTTTTTTTTTAAATTATGGAGAAGGGATTATTTTCTTTTAAAAATTATAATTTAATTTTATATTATTTTTTATTAGAAAAAGAAATTTTTTTATTTTGAATAATTATTTTATATTTAAAATTATGTTCAAAAATAAAATTTTACTTTTAAAAAAATAAAAAATTGAATGAAAAAAAATGAATTAGATTTAGATGAAAATATACAATATGAAGAAAATAAACCTCAACAAGGCACACGTCATAAAAAAGTAGAAAGTAGAACCCTTCCAGAAATTCCAGAAGCATTAAAAACCCCAAAAATATCAAAAAAAACCGAAATGTACGATATTGACAGTCCTCCAAGAGTAAATATTGATTCTAATAATCCAAACAACATAAGTCAAAATTTAACATATTCTCAAATGGATGAAACACCCAACTCAAATCTACTCCGTTTTGAAACAGTAAAAAAGGAAAAATCAAAAGAAATAAATATAAACAAATTATATTCATATAGAAGACCATTTAGTAAATTTAAAAGAAAACTAATATTCATTTTAATATTCATATTAAATATTTTAATAAATTTAGATCATGGAGCAATTCCAGCTGGAACAACAGCATTAAAACAAGAAAATTCATTAGATAATGTTCAATTAGGAATAATAGGTTCATTAGTTTATTTAGGATTAATTTTAGGTTCAATATCAGCTGGTTATATTTATTCTACTTATTCATCAAAATGGGTTTTAGTATTATCACTTTTTTTCTCTTGTTTATTTCTTTATTTATTCACTTATGCTGATACTGGTTTAGGAATGGCTTTTTGTAGAGTTGGATGTGGTTTCTGTCAAGTTTTCTGTTATATTTATTTCCCTCTTTGGGTTGATCAATATGGTGTTAATAATTATCAAACTATTTGGTTGACTTTTTTACAATTAGGTGTTCCTCTTGGAACTATGTTTGGTTATGTTATAGAAGCTTTTTGTATTAGGAAATTTAATAATTGGAAATTTGCTTTTTATAATCAAATTCTTCTTATTATTATTGCTGATATTATTTTAATTGTAACACCAGATAAATTTTTTTCTAGAAATTACCGTCATAGTGAAAGTACTCAAGAAGAAATACAAAATGAATTCAATGATTTACAAGAATTATTTACTTCAAAACTAGCAACATCAACAAATAATAAATACCGTTTAAAAAACATAAATTTCATAAATTCAATATATAATGCAAAATATGGTCGTCCATCATTATATTCCATTTTTTCAATGATAGATGAAACAGAAGAAGAAAAAAGTAAAAATTACATAAATGTAATAATAAACTTATTCCATAATAAAAAATATATATTTACAATGTTAGGTATCTCATGTATGTATTTTGTAGTAACAGGAATACAATTTTGGATAAGTGACTATATGCAAGAAGTAATGGGAATTTCTCCTGATAAAGTTTATATTATTTTTGCTTTAGTTTGTATTAGTGCACCTACTTTAGGAGTTTTATTAGGAGGATTATTTATACAATATTTAGGAGGTTATACTAATAAAAATGCTTTAGATGCTTGTTTTAAAATTACTATTTTAGCTTTATTATCAGGGATTTTTTTACCTTTATTTGATATTACTTTTATTTTTGTTTTATTTATGTGGTTATTATTATTTTTTGGAGGTAGTGTTACTCCTGGTTTAACTGGTATTATGATTGCATCTATTCCTGATAATGTTAAAGAAATTGGAAATTCATTAACTCAGTTTTTTTATAATTTAATTGGATATTTACCTTCACCATTTTTATATGGATTAGTTTGTAGATATACAGGAGGAAGTAAGAGTAGATGGGGTTTATGTGTACTTTTATTATGGGCTTGTTTTGGTGTTATATGCATTTATTTTGCAAAAAAATACTCTGATGAAGAAAGAGAAAGTGAAAAAAAAGAAAGTATTTTATATGAAGATTTAGATACTGATAATAAATTATTGAAGAAAAGTAATATGGAAGGAAAAAGTAATATTTTAACTATGTTGTTTGGGAGGACTTCTTTACTTTGAGTTGTTTTATTATTTATTAATTTAATTGTTATTTTTTTTTTATATATGATATCTTAAATATTATAATATTTATTTAATAATTAAATTTTTTATATATGTTTTTATTATTATAAAAAAGATATATGATTTTATTAATTAGATTTTTTTTAATAATTTTTTTCATATTTAATAAAATCTTCTAAATGAATATTAAAGTCATCAGCAATTTTTTGTGCAAAATCAATTCCAATTCCAGATAAATATTTTCTATTCATATAATTCATATCAGCACTTCTTAAAGGTCTAATTAAATTTAAACTTGCCAAAGTTCCAATATCACTTGATAATTCTAAATCCATATTTAAATCAATATTTTGATCATGAAATATTATACTATTTAATGATTGGTATATAGCAACTAATCTATGATAATTAAATGGATGATTTATTTTTGATTTTAATGAAAATCCTTTTCCTAAATTCATTTTTTTTCTTTTTGATTTTCCTTCTTTATAATGTAAAAATGTATTAAAATCAGAACTTGTTGAAACTTCAGTTGCTAAAAATGATGATAATAATAATATTTTTTGAGTAGTAGAAAGTGATTCTGTTAAATTTTTTCCTGTTTCTAATAATGCATTTTCAGTGTTTGTATTATCGGAATTTTGATTAAGTGAATTTATTTTAATTAAATGAATTGGTGCATAATTTATTTCTTCTTTAATACATTTTTTTAAATTTGATTCAAAATTATTTTTTGAAGAATTATTTTTATTATTATCATTATTATTATTATCTTCAAGTTTTAATTCTTTAAATTCATTTGTTATATTTATATAATTTTTAAAAGTTTCTAAATTTTTGTTTATATTATAAATATATTCATTTAAATTCATAAAAGCAAAATAATAATTTTCAATGCATTCTTTGACTATTGAATCATAATTCTTTGAATTATATGTTATATTATTACAATGTTCATCAATAATTTTTTTAATATCATTTTTAGTCAATGAAGGAAAAGGAACAGACATTATAACAGAAAAATCAAAATAATTTGACAATTCACTTTTTTTCATATCAAAATTACTTATTAAAAGAATTTTAAAATTAGGATAAGCTCTATTAATTGCTAATAATTTTGATATTTGTTTTTTGAAAAATAAAACTGTTTCAAGATCTGTAATTTCATCTAAAATTAAATAAAATGAAAATTTTAATTCTTTAAACCAATCCATAAGTTCACAAAATTCATTCCAATTACGTATATTAAGAATTGTATTATTTTTATTTGAAATATTTGTAATATTAGAAATACAAGTTCTAATATAATCTTGCAATGAACTAAAAAATTCATTTATATTTATAAAATGATGTAATTTAACAAAAAATGGATTAATTGATAATAAACGATAGTTTAACATTTTTTTTATTGTTGTTGTTTTACCACATCCATTTGGTCCAAAAATATTTAAATTAAATTTATTTTTTATTAAATTAGTTATTTTCTTTTCAAATTCTTCCATTATTATCCAATTATTTAAATTATTATTCCTTTAAATTAAATAAATAAACACATTTTTAAATATAATAACCCGCCATTAAAAATTTAATTTTTTAACATTTTTATTTTTTATTATTTTTTGATTAAAAATTAAATTAATAAATAATAAAAAAATGTGGAACTTTCAAATAAATAATAGTCAAATTAATTCAAAAACTCGTTTTAGAATTCATAAACGACATTTAGAAAGATTAATACAAACAAAATCAAGAATTGATGATAAAGGAATTGTAATACCAAATTTTTTATATTATAATTTAAGTAAAAATAAAGTTAAGAAAGATAATATTAAGAAAATAAATTATGAAAATTCTATTTTATATAACAGAATGCTTTCTATTGCAGAAAAAAATTCTCCTTATAGTGTAATTGAAACACATCCAATATATTGTCCTGCATTTGATAAAAAAAGATTTTCTTTTGATAAAAAAATAAAACAAAATGAAATTAATAAACTAAATAAATATTATTATTCTAGATTTGTTTCTGTTAAACCATATTATTCAACTAAAAATATTTTAAAACAAAATGATTTTTATAGATATCTTGAAAAAGGAATGAAAAGAGTTGATTTATTTAATCCTAATTTAAGTTTTGTTTCTTTTGATAAATTTAAAAATAATATTTCTAAAGAAATTAAAATAATGAATATGAAAAAAAGTCATAGTTCACAAAATATTTTTACATTTAATAGAATTAATACTAATAATTATAACGAAAAAAATAATTTAATATTGAAAAATTTTAAAAAATCTAATTCTGTTTATAATAATAGTATTAATACTACTACTTCTAAAAGTTCATATTTTGCTCCTAATAAATTTTCTAATAGAGCAAAAAGTGCTTCAGTAGATTTAAGAAAATAAAATTTGTAAATAAAAATTAATTTTTTTTTTTAATAAATGATATATAGAAAAATTAGTAAAAAATTATGATTTATCTAAATTTATAAAATTAGTTTTATATTTTGAACAATTAAAATTTTTATATTTCATATATAGTATTATTGGATTTATTAAATCAACTTTTTATATAATCATTAAAGAGAAATAAAATTCATACTATTAATTTCTTTTTTATTTTTTAAAATATTTTAAAATATATTTTTTAATATTTTTTCATTATATAATGAAGATTATTATAAATTAATAATTTTTTAAACTTTTTAATAATTTATAAAATATGAATAATAATGAAAATATTTATACTCCTCAATTTTTAAAATGTTTTATTAGTTTTAATATTATTTTAATTGTTGTATACATAATATTACATATTTATACTATATATTTTAGGAAAAAGATGATAAATCAACAAAATAATAAATTATTAAAAAATAAAACTATAAAAAATTCTGGAAAAATAAGTAGTTATAGTTATAAAAATGAATAATTAATATATAAAATTGATATAAATGAAATGAATATTCCAAACTCAGTAAGTCAATCTCCAAAATATAGTAGATTAACTATATCTATTATTGAAAACTAATGAATTATTTTGAAAAAAATCTAAAACATTTTTTCTTTTAAATATTTTAAATAAAATAAGTTATATTTAGAATGAATAAGTATATTTATTATATATTTAAAAAAGAATAAATTTATATAGTATATTCACATTCATAAATTGGTATTTAATGATCATTTTTTTTAAAAATCCATTAAATAAATAATCATGACCAAAATTTTATTGTTTAATTCTTTCAAATTGTTCATTTTTATAACTATAACT
>JAEEGK010013460.1_pt1 | contig 18430 bp, 22 predicted proteins | sample 8958771 | NCBI WGS metagenome assembly JAEEGK01 (sample SAMN16246547, study PRJNA631951) | gut metagenome | biome: gut microbiome; feature: rumen; material: SC-attached | host: Bos | place: Iran: Karaj | collected 2018-10
CAACGATATCTCTTATTACTGGGAACAAGTTTGTTGTTAGAGAGACGGTTCCTGAAGTAGTAGATAAGATAATTGAGTTTAAACAAAAGTGTAATAACGTTTTCGCAAAAGAAAAGGGAGGAAGTATGAATGGGTAAAAAAGCACTTATATTTATTGTTGTTGGTGCGGTTTTAGGTTTAGCACTTGCTGGTGGAGGAATATTTTTTATATTAAATAATGCACCTGCACCTGAAGAAGAAGGGACAGAAACTGTTGAGAAAAAAGTTGAAGAATATGATACAACTCAAGGAAAGAGGCTTACTTTATCTAAAGTTCAAATTCCACTTGCTGGATTAGGTTCAAAAACTTCCTATTTACAAGCAGATTTTACTATAATATTTAAGTCTGAAGAGGCTTTAAAGAAGGCAGAGGCTATGGAGCCAGATATAAAGGCCGCAATTTATAGTGTGTTTGAAACAAAGACTGCAGATGATCTAAAAGTTAAACCTGCTGTTCCAGATGAAAATGGTAATATAAAGGAGACTATTAGTCCTAGAATTGCAATGCAAGAACCACTTCTTAACGCAATTCGTGGAATATATGTAACAGAAGAAGATAAAGAAGAGGTTGTTTCTGTTGTAATATCTTCATTTATGATAGTATAATTTGTGGTATAATAAGAAGTATATAAAAATTACAAAGGAGAATTAAGATGGCAATTACAAGGTATGACTTTTCTAAACCTAGTAAATTTGCAAAGAACCATATTGCTGGTTTTAGAAACATATATGAATATTTTTGTAAAACGTCTTCAATTATATTGGAAACTCTTTTAAGAAGTGAAGTTGTGGTTGAAATTGAAAATATAAAAGAGATGCCATATGAGGGTTATATAAAGACTTTAAGAGACCCTATTGCAATTGGAGTTATAAGAGCTCAAGAATTGCAAGGTGATATTTTGATGGAGTTTCCAACTAATATTGCTTTTGAGATTATAGATAAAACATTAGGAGGAAATGTTGACGCAAGACCAACAGAAAGAAACCTTACTGAAATAGAGGCTGCTATTATTTATAATATTATGAAGAACTTAATGACACCTTTAAAAGAAGCTTGGGGTCAAGCGTATAATATAGTGCCTGTTGTTGAGAAGTTTTTCACAACTACAAAGCTTATTAATATGACTAGACTTAATGATACAATTATTATGATAGAGATAAACTTAAAAGTTGGTAAAGAAGCTGGACTTATGAAGTTTTGTATTCCTTACGAGACAATAAAATCTATAGTTGGAAAGATAGATATTAAGTCGTGGCTATTTACAGAGGTTGAACCTAATTCACCTGAAAAAATTAAGAAGATAGAAGAGAAAGTAGAGCTTTCAAAAGTAGATATTCATGTTGTTTTAGGTGAGACAAAACTTAGATTATCTGATATTAGAGATTTGCAAGTTGGTGATGTAATTGCACTTAATACTAATATAAAATCTGAGCTATCAGTGTTTATAGATGGTGTTAAGCGATATAAAGCTAGACCAGGAACTAAAAATAAAAAGATGGCTATTAAAATTACAGAAACAATACGTAAGGAAGATGAATAAAGGAGGATATTTGAATGATAGAAGGAGAAGAGTTAAAACAACTTTTGCAAAGTGATACAGAGTTTAATCAAGATGTTGAGATGCTTTCTGAAAGCGACAAAGGCGCGATTACTGAACTTTTTGCTGAACCATTAAAGTCTGTAGCTCAAGCTATGGAAAAGGTTCTTAATAAGCCTTGTACTTTAGGAGAAGTTTCAGCAGATATAGCTAAGGCCTCTCTTATAAAAGAAACGTTGGGGGATACATATAAATTATTTGACGCAGAGTACCCAAGTGGGCTTTCTACATTTGCTTTTGATTTAGATTCAATAAAAAAGATTGCAGCTATATTACTTGAGGCTGAACCAGCAGAAGGAGAGTTAACAGAAACAGAGTTAAATAGTTTTGGTGAAGTATTTTCTCAAATGACGTCTGCTTTGGCTACTTCGTTGTCTAAAGAAATAGAAACGGAAATTACTTTACAAGAGTCTAAAGAAGAGTCTAAGATGAGTGGAATTGAGGAAAATGTTATTCAATTATCTATTCCTCTAAATGTTAATGATGAAGTAAATACTACTGCTTATTATTATTTAACATATGCTGTTTTTAATACGTTAATTAAATCATTAAAAGACAAAATGGCTAGTGAGAAACCAGAGGAAAAAGCTGAAGAAAAAGAAGTGGCAAAAGAAGAAGCTGCAGAGCCAAAAGAAGCAGATAAGCCTCAAGAGGAAGCTGAAGAAGAGACTCAAGCTACGGTTCAACCAATTTATTTTGAAGAGTTAACAGAAGATCTTGTTACCAACCAAAAAGAAAATATGAATTTATTGATGGATTTACAACTTCAAGTTAGTGTTGAACTTGGAAAAGTAAAGAAACCTATTAAAGATATTTTACAATTTACACAAGGAACAATTGTTGAACTAGATAGATTGGCTGGAGATAATGTTGATATTTTAGTTAGTGGAAAGATTATAGCCAAAGGCGAAGTCGTTGTTGTTGACCAGAACTTTGGTGTTCGTATTACAAAAATTGTTTTACCTGAGAAAAGGGTATAAGCGGGGGTTTTTATGGGAGCACAGGTTATAAGTTTACTTACCATTTTAATAGCCGTAGGTAGTGTCATGTTTTTAGCCTATGTTATGACTAAATTTGTTGGTAAAAAGTCTAATGGAATGATGAAAAGCAAATATATGAAAATAATAGATTCGCTTTCTTTTGGATTTGACAAAACAATTTATTTGATTCAAGTAGGGGAGCAGTATGTGCTTATGCATATGTCAGTTAAAGGCATGGAGTTTATTTGTAATATTGATCCAGGGCTTATAAAACCAGCTATATTAAATGCTCCTCCAGAAAAAGAAAAAAGTTTTGCTAAGTATTTTGACTTTTTTAAGACTGAGAATAAATCTGCTCCTAAAAATGAGAATGAAGTTAATGAAAATATAAAAAAGCTTAGAGATATGTTTAACAATAAGAAATAATTGAGTGAGGTTTTGGTAATGTTAAAGAGATTTAAAGTAATTTTACTTATCTTAATAGTGTCTACTGTCTTTATTTCTATATCATTCGCAGAACCTATAAATATTCCTAAAATTACCTTAGGAATTGACGAAGCGACAGAACCTCAAGAAACAGTTACTACTATTCAGGTTATTTTGCTTCTTACCGTTCTTACACTTGCACCGTCAATTCTTATTTTGATGACATCGTTTGCAAGAATTATTATAGTGTTATCTTTCCTAAGAAGTGCACTTGGTACTAACCAAATGCCACCTAACCAGGTTATGGTAGGCCTTGCACTGTTTTTAACGTTTTTTATAATGTCACCTACTTTTAATGAGATAAATAATAATGCACTGCAACCATATCTTGCTAACGAGATAGAACAACAAGAGGCATATGATAATGCGGTTGGATCAATCAAGCATTTTATGCTTAGCCAACTTCGTGGGGAGTCAGATTTAGCATTATTCGTTGAGATAGGGGAAATTAAAGAAGTCCCAGAAGATTTATCTGAGTTGCCTTTGACGATTATTGTGCCGTCTTTTATTATAAGTGAGTTAAAGATAGCCTTCCAGATGGGCTTTGTAATATATATTCCATTCCTAATTATAGATATGATCGTTTCAAGTACACTTATGTCTATGGGAATGATGATGTTGCCACCAAGCTTAATTTCAATGCCATTTAAATTGTTACTATTTATATTAGTAGATGGCTGGAACTTGGTTATTAAGACTATTGTTACTGGTTTTGTGCGATGATGGGGGTGTTATAGTTGGATACTGGTGTTGTTATGGAGATTGCTACTAATGCTATGGTTACGGCTATTATGGTAGCTGCACCGGTTTTATTAGTTAGTATTGTCGTAGGTTTGGCTGTTAGTGTATTCCAAGCCACTACTCATATTCAAGAACAAACACTTACCTTTGTACCTAAAGTTTTAGCTATTGTAGGAGCTTTGCTTTTGTTCGGGCCTTGGATGATGACAGTTCTTGCATCATTTATAACTGAATTATTTTCTAATATGAATACGTTGTTTCTATAGAAAATAAAAGGAGTAGTTTATGATAGATTTTGGTGTTGCGGTTGAGAATTTTGATGCAATATTATTGGTATTGATTAGAATGAGCGGGTTATTTATATTGTCTCCAGTTTTCGGAAGACAAAATATGCCTGCTCTTTTTAAGGTGGGTTTTGCATTTTTCTTAGCTTTGATTTATATTACTGCTACTGAAAATTTGGCTGTGGATTACCAAGAGAGTATGGTTTTATACGTTATATATGTTATAAAAGAGCTCGCAATTGGTATTGTTATGGGATACGTTACCTATATCGTTATGTCCGGAATATATCTTGCTGGCCAAATTATAGATAACCAAATTGGTTTTGGTTATGCAAACGTTTTAGATCCTATTACAAATATTCAAGTTCCACTTACATCTAATTTTTATTATACTTATATAATATTGATTTTCTTACTTATAAACGGGCACCATATGATTATTAGAGCTTTATTTTATAGTTATAAAGTTATTCCGCTTGGGCAACTTACGTTTTCTTCTGATGTTATCCAAGAGTTGGGTAGTTTAATGGCTGAGATGTTTGGAATTGCACTTAGAATATCTGCTCCTATAATTGCTGCTGTATTTATTGCGGACGTTGTGTTAGGGGTATTATCTAAAACAATTCCAGAAATGAACGTGTTTGTTTTAGGTATGCCTATTAAGGTAATGTTAGGATTAATTATAATCACAATTACAATTTCAAATGCAGTTCCAATTGCAGAAGGACTTACAACACTAATGGAAGAAAATATAGTTAAATTCTTTACTGCGATGAATGGGGCATAAATCATAAAATATTAATAAAAATTTGGAAAAGGGGGTAGAAATCATGGAATTAACTGAATATGAAATTGATGATTTATACCTTCGTATTCCGTTGCAGTTCTTTGCGGATAGTGACGAGAAAACAGAAGAACCTACCGCGAAACGTAAGAAAGAAGCTAGAGATAAAGGTCAGGTACCTAAAAGTACCGAACTTAATTCAGCTATAGTTTTGCTATTTGGCTTTGTGTGTTTAAAAAGTTTTGGTATAAAGTTATATACAGGAATGTTAGAGATTATAAATCTTACATTTGAAGTGTATATGTATAAAGAGGATTTGTTTACGGTAAAAGGTATTATAAGTTTAGGAACAGATTTAGCTATTATGTTTTTTACAGCAATGCTACCTATTTTTGGTGTCATGATGTTAGCTGGAGTTATTTCTAATATGATGCAATCTGGTTTGCTTTTTACGGCTGAAACTATAAAACCTAAGTTTAGTAATATAAGTCCATTAAAGGGAATTAAGCAAATGTTTTCACTAAAACAAATTGCAGAATTCTTTTTAAAGACAATAGTAAAAGTAGTCATTGTAGGTATAGTTGCGTACCAGACTATTAGTGACAATGTACATGCATTACTTAATACGATGAATTTGACTCCAGCTGCTACTGGGGAATACATAATGACAACTATCGTTGATTTAGGTATTAGACTTGGGATGTTTCTTTTTGTTTTTGCAATTATCGACTGGATCATTCAAAAGAGGAAACATAAGACACAATTAAAAATGACCAAGCAAGAAGTTAAAGAGGAATATAAACAAACAGAAGGAGATCCTCAAATCAAGGGTAAAATTAGACAAAAACAAAGACAAATGGCAATGAGTCGTATGATGCGTGAAGTGCCAAAAGCAGATGTTGTTATTACAAATCCTACGCATTTTGCGGTTGCAATAAAATACGATCCTAATGAAGATGATGCTCCTATCGTGGTTGCAAAAGGTCAAGATTACGTTGCACTCAGAATTAAAGAAGTAGCAAGGGAGAGTAATGTACAAATCGTTGAAAACAAGGCATTAGCAAGAACTTTATATGCAGCAGTTGATATAGGAGAGGCAATTCCAGAAGAATTGTATCAAGCAGTTGCAGAAGTATTGGCATACGTATTCTCTATGCGTGCATCGTAATATAGCTTAGAAAGGGTTTAATAAAATGAAAATAGGTATGGTATTAGAAGGCGGTGCGATGAGGGGGATGTATACCGCTGGAATTATAGATATGTTATTAGAAGATGAAATCAAGGTAGATACTATTGTTGGCGTGTCTGCTGGTGTGCTTTTTGGGGTAAATTATTTATCAAAACAAAAAGGGAGAGTTATTCGATATAATAAAGAATATGCTAAAGATCCAAGGTATATGGGATTTAAGTCTTTGATAACTACGGGAAATATAATTAATAAAGAATTTGCTTTTTATGAAGTGCCTTTTAAATTGGATATATTTGATGAGGAAGAATTTGAAAAATCCGACTGTGAATTATATGCGACTGTGACTAACGTAGAAACGGGAAAGCCTGAGTATTTTAAAGTTAATAATGTGTATAGCGATATGGAATTGTTAAGAGCTACTTCTGCTATGCCATTTGTTTCTAAAATTGTGGAATGGGATGGAAAAAGGTACTTAGACGGAGGTATATCTGATAGTATACCGGTAGATAAATGTAAAGAATTAGGTTGCGATAAAATAATAGTAGTTCTTACGAGGCCGCTTGAGTATAGGAAGAAAAAGGCTAATAGTTTTATGACGAAAATTGGGTATAGTAAGTATCCTAATTTGATAAATACAATAAACAATAGATACAAGAATTATAATGATATTCTTGAGAAAGTTATTGAATTAGAGGGGAAAAATGAGATTTTTGTTTTAAGACCTTCTAAAGATTTACATATAAAGAGAATTGAGAAAGATAAAGAGAAGTTACAGGCTATGTATGATTTGGGAGTAGAGGATTACAGAAAGAATATTGAGGAATTAAGGAAATATTTATATAGTTAAGTCCTTAACCATTGAAAAAAAGTGGAAGTTGTAGTAGTATATTAGCGAAGTAGGTAATAAAATAATAGGAGGTAGGTTTGATGGATCAATTAAAAGTCTTTGGATGTAACGCAACTAAAGAATTTACAAAAGAAATTTGCGACTCTTTGGGAATTGAAATTGGAAAGAGTGAGTCGTTTAAGTTTGATAATGACAATAGATTTGTAAAAATACTGGAAACAGTAAGAGGAGATGATGTTTTTGTTGTTCAAACATCTATGCCTCCTGTAGATGAGAATTTTATGGAGTTACTTATAACGATTGATGCATTAAAAAGAGCTTCTGCAAAGAGAATTACAGCAGTGCTTCCATATTATCCGTATGCTCGTTCAGATAAAAAGGATCAACCTAGAATTGCGATAACTTCTAAATTGGTTGCTGATTTATTGCATGCGGCAGGTGCTAATAGGGTACTTACTTCTGATTTACATGCCACTCAAATTTTAGGTTTCTTCGATATCCCTGCTGATCAATTAGTTTTTGCAGATTTACTTTCAAACTACTTTAAAGAAAAGAATATTGAAGATTTAGTTGTTGTTGCAACTGATGCGGGTAGCTCTAAAAAGGCATATAAATATGCAAAGAGACTTAATGCTCCTATTGCTATGTTAGATAAAAGAAGATTAGGAAATTCACAAGAAACATTGATTGAAAATATAGTTGGAGATGTTAAAGGTAAAACTTGTGTTATCTTTGATGATGAAGTAGATAGAGGAAGTTCTATTATGAATGCAGTTAATGTTTTAGAGGAATATGATGTTAAAGAAATTTATGCTGCATGTACTCATGGTGTTTTATCTGGTCCAGCAATAGAAAGAATAAAAAATTCGTCTATAAAGGAGTTTGTAATAACTAATACAATTCCGCTATCTCCTGAAAAACAAATAGATAAGATAAAGGTACTTACGGTTGCACCTATTTTCGCAGAAGCAATTAAGAGAATTCACGGAGAACAATCTATGGGAGAGTTATTCTATTAATTTTGGGGGAAGCATGAAAAATATTGGTATTTTTGTTAATTTAGAAAAAGACGCTAATTTTAATATTACTAAAGAAATTATTTCTACAATAGAGGGTATGGGGGCTAATTGTGAGGTCGCTACTATTGGAAAGAAGTATGATTTTGTTATTTCTTTAGGGGGAGATGGAACTTTTCTAGCTACGGCTAGAAATTTTCCGTCTTGTGAGGTTGTTGGAATTAATTTGGGTAATTTAGGTTTTTTAGCAGAAATTGATAAAAATAATTTTAAAGATGCATTAGAACAAATTTTATCTGGAAATTATAGTGTAGAAAAAAGATTTTTTATTGAAACTACAGTTCATGATAAAACTTTATATGCCTTAAATGATATTGTAGTAAGTAGGGGAGTAATTCCTAAATTACTTGAACTAGAGCTTTATTTTAATGGAAAGTTTGTTGATAATTATAATGCAGATGGACTTATAATTTCTACACCAACTGGCTCTACTGCATATTCAATGTCGGCAGGAGGACCTATTGTCGATCCTAAATTAGATGTTTTAATTATCACACCTATTTGTGCTCATTCACTCCATCAAAGACCTATAATTATTGATGCAAATACAGAAGTAAAAATAAAATCTAAAGTTGATGGATTCTTAATAGCGGCAGATGGTCAAGAGACAATTGAAAGTGAGAATATAAAAGAGATTGTTATAAGTCGCTCTATGAATTATACTAAATTAATAAAGATTTCAGAAAATTGCTTTTTTAATACAGTTAGAGAGAAGTTTAATATATAGTAGGTAGGAGGAAAGCCAATGTTAGCACATATTCATATTTGTAATTTAGGGATAATAGAAGATGTAGAAATAGACTTTGATAAAGGCTTAAATATACTTACTGGCGAAACTGGTGCTGGGAAAACTCTTATTATTGGGGCTATATCAATGATTTGCGGAGGTAAAGCAAGTAAGGACATTATAAGAAATGGAGAAGAAAAAGCCTTTGTTGAGGCTTTATTTTATGTTGAAGATGAAAAATTAAAAAAGATTTTAAGTGATATGGGCTATGAAGAGGATGAATTGGTTATTTCTAGAGAGTTATTTAGTAATGGTAGAAGTATTGCTAAAATTAATGGTCGACTCGTTACAGTTAATGAACTTAAAGAGCTCGGTAAAGTTTTAATAGATATTCATGGTCAGCATGATAATCAGTCACTTTTAGATGAAAAGAAGCATATTGAAGTTATAGATAATTTTGCAGGTCAGGAACTTTCTAAAATAAAAGAAGAATATTTGAATTTGTATTATGAAAGAAAAAGGATTTTGGAAGATATAGAGCGTTTGGGTGGGGAGCCTGAAAAACGTCTTAGAAGTATGGAATTCTTGAAATTTCAAATTGACGAAATTGAAAGTGCAAATTTAAAGACTGGTGAAGAGGAAGAACTTATTAAACAAAGAAAAGTATTAGCAAATGCTGAAAAATTGGCTCAAAATATTTCTTATGGATATGATGTATTATCTACAGAAAATGGAGTATTAAATTGCCTTGAGAAAGTAAGAAATAAATTAGGAGAAGTAGTTGATATAAAGGAGAATTTTGCCGAGATTTCAAAGAATTTAGATGAGGCATATTACCAAATAGAGGATATTTCACATTCTTTAGCTAATGAAAAGGAAAATATTTATGTTGATGAAGAAGAACTTGATAATATTGATGAAAGGTTAGATTTAATATCTAAATTGAAAAAGAAGTATGGGAATTCAATAGACGAGATTTTAAAATCGTATGAGAGTATGAAAAAAGAGTACAATGAACTGTTAAATTCTGAAGAACTGATTAATAAACTAAATTCTGATTTAAAAGTTATAGAGGAAAAATTAAGGGTAAGTAGCGAAAAAATTTCTGAAAAGAGAAAAGTTGTTGCTCATGAGTTAGAATCGAAATTAGCAAACGTTTTAAATGATTTAGAAATGCCTAAATCGAGATTTAAGATAAATATTACTAATGTAGGTAAGTTTTTGATTAATGGAAGTGATGAGGTAGAGATTTTATTTTCTTCTAATATTGGAGAAGACGTAAAACCACTTTATAAAATAGCATCAGGTGGAGAAATTTCTCGAATTATGTTGGCATTAAAGAATATTCTTATGAATGCCGATATAATTCCAGTAATGATTTTTGATGAGATAGATACTGGAATTAGCGGTGAAGCAGGATTCGCAGTTGGAGATAAGATGAGGGAGATAGCAAAAAATAAACAAATTATTTGTGTAACTCATCTACCATCAATTGCTGCTCGCGGAGAACAAAATTATTATATTAGTAAGAGTAATATTGATAACAAAACGGTTACTTCTGTGAAGAGATTAAATGAAGAGGAAACTGTTTATGAAATAGCACGCATAATTAGCGGAGGAAATATTTCTGAAACGGCATTATTACATGCAAAAGAGATAAGAGAGTCTTGACTTTTATGTAAACTTGTGCTAAAATATAACTATGTTATAGTACAAAGGAGGAAATCCAATGAATTTCTTGGAGGGATTAGAATTTAATGTAATGCAACCAATTGGGGTAAATGTGGTTGCGTTTGCTATCAAAATGACAAAATTTGAACAGTGGAAGAATCTCCCTCTTTGTACACTAGAAAAACTTGAGTGGACTGAAAATATTTCTGGGGGAAGAGTTCAAAAAACATTTTCTATTCCTTATTCTGGAGAGGATGAAGATGTAAATGTTATAATTGCAACTTTAGCTAAAAACAGATGTGTTATAGGATATGGACATGTTGAAAACAATCAGTTTGTTTCTGAAGATGAAACTATCCAACTCGAATATATGAGTTATGGAGAATCTGAAGTTGAAGCTAGAAATTATACATTTACATATAACCCTAAAAGACAGATTATTTTACTAGATGTTGAGACAGGAGAACAAGTTATACCTAGTATTTCAGCACCAGATGTATTTGGAAATTTGAAAGGTACATATAAACTGATACCTTATAAAAATTATATTGCACTAGAGATGAATGTAATGGTCACATTAAAAAATGAAGATACAAAGGGAGAAAATATTGAAGATTTAGCAAATGTATTGTTATAGGAGGAATTTATATGGATAAAGATATTAAACTTTATGTTGGAGCAACATGTCTTTCCCCAAATGAACAAGGTGAACTTGAATTTAAAGCTGATGGTGGATTAATTACTAAAATACATGCAGATGAAATTCATGAAAGATTATCTCAAGCTCAATCAGTTGAAGAAGTTATGCAATTATTAAAAGGTAGCGGAGCATATATACAAAATGAAAATTCAAGAGTTATTATAATTGCGACTCCAAATGGAGCTCAGATATTCTCAAAAGATGAGCCAAGCCGTAAGGTAACAGTTGATAGAGATTTACCTCAATATGTAGTTGATCAACTTTTAGCTATTAATGATTACAGTGATCCTAGAGCTGTGGAAAAGATTTTAATTGCTAATAGAATTATAGAAGATCCAGATAAAGAAGCAGAACTTACATATACTTCGTTTAAAGATAATTTAAGTATTGAAAATGAAGCAGATCTTGGACGTGGTATAGCTGAGAATAGTGAGATTGCTAGAGCAAGAATAGAAAGAGATTATAGAGAAAATCCTAATAGTGGAATATATAAAGAAGAGGCTAAAGAGATAGGCGAGGAAGATAGAAGACGTGAACTAGAAGAAAAATATGGGAAGATTATACGTAGAGAAGATGGTCAGGGTATGGACCGTTAGGTTTAATAATTATATTTTTACTAAAGAGGAGATGTCCAGATGTTAGGTGGAATTTTAAGAAACAGAAAAAAGAGATATATATTTTATATAACAACAATCTTAGTACTTTCACTTTTATTTTCGTGGTTACTAGCTGCATTATCGTCGCAGATGGGTGGACTATTAAAAGGTGGAAGTATTAATTTTAACTTCCTTTCTATGGAGGAAGAGATAAGGGCAATATTTAATAAAAACTTTTTTATAATATGGAAAATATTGTTAATAGTTGGATTGGTTGTAGCTATTGTATATGAAGTAACTCAAATCATATTAAAAGGCGAATATGAAGGCGTTGAGCATGGCTCAAGTGGTTGGGCAGATGGTGATCAGTATGAAATATTAAATAGAACTACTGGAATTATTTTAGCAAAAGATAATTACTTAACTACAGATAATAAATTTATTAATAAAAATGTTTTAATAATCGGTGGTGCAGGTTCAAGAAAATCTAGAGGTTATATTATGCCTAATATGATGCAAATGTTGGGCTCATACGTTGTAACAGACCCTAAAGGTGAAAACTTTGATACGGCAGCTGGTTTTTTACAACAAAATGGTTATGAAGTAAGATGTATAAACCTTGTTAATCCTGAATGCAGTGATTCATATAATCCACTTTGGCATATTGGTGGAAGTTTAGATGTAGATATTATAAGTGATGCGTTAATAAAAGGTACAAGTAAAGGGTCTACTAACGAAGACCCATTTTGGCCTCAGGCTGAACGTGCTTTACTTAACTCATGTATTTATTATCTACTTAGTGAATGCCCTAAAGAAGAACAATCTTTTGCAAGCTGTCTTGCAATGGTAAGAGCTGGTGAAAATTTTGAATGGATGGACGACGTATTTATGCGTCTTCCTTTTGAACATATGGCAAGAAAGAGTTATGAAACATTTAGACTCGCAGTAGATAAAACAAGGGCGGGAGTTTTAGTTGGACTTGCTACTAGACTTAATGTTTTTGATACCCCTGAAATTTCTTCGATCACTGGTACAAGCTCAATAGATATTGATGCTATGGGGTCTAAAAAAATGGCAACTTTTGTTATTACGCCAGATAGCCATAGTGCATTTAACTTTATTTCGACAATTTTCTTTGGTCAAGTTTTACAAAGATTATATTATAAAGCAGATGAAAATTCAGCGATAAGACCAGATGGAAAATGTACTTTAGATATTCCAGTATTTTTCTTATTAGATGAGTTTGCAAACGTTGGACAAATACCTGATTTTAACCAAAAACTTAGTACGAGTAGAAGTAGAAATATTAATATTAGTATTGTTCTACAGAGTATAGACCAATTAAAAGATTTATACAAAGATATCTATGAAAATATAATGGCAAACTGTGATACCCACTTATTCTTAGGAAGCCAGGCAACCGCTACTTGTGAGTATATTTCTAAGACTTTAGGTGAAACTACTATTAATAAAAAACAAGTATCTGTAAGTGGAAAAATGGGAGGAATAGTTTTAGCACAATCTCCTGACTCTAAGAGTATTTCGGATCAATCTATGGGAAGAAGTCTTATGACAATTGACGAATTAAAGAGATTACCACTTGATACAAGTATAGTTATGGTTAAAGGCTTGCGTCCGATTAAGGCTAAAAAATATGATATAAGTATGCATCCAAAGAGTGCAGAAATTGGTAAGTTCAAGCTAAATCATACTGACCCAAGTCTAAATCATAGAGGAGAGTATAGGATAGTTTATCCGTATGGTTTAAAAACTGGTCCAGCAGATAATTCACATATCCCAGGTGGAGAACCTAGTATAGAAAACAATCTTGATGATGTTGATATTCAAAAGCAACTTGAAGCTAAATTTGACGAACTATTTGGAAGTTTAGCATAAATTTTTCTATGTATTATTATTTGCATTTTGTAGATAATAATATGTAGAGGTGAGTGCAATGACTAATTTTACACGTGGCTTACTAATTGGTGGTTTAGTTGGAGCTACACTTGGACTTGCCGGTATGATGAACTCTGATTGGGTTCAAAGAAATGTTTGGAAGCCAAGTAAAAAGGCGATTAAAAGAGCAAGCAGAGTTATGAATGATGCGGCTGATATGATTTAAAAATACGGTTCCTTTATAAAGGGGCCGTATTTTTATAAGGTTATTATAATTTAGTTGTATTTTGATTGACTAGACAATACCTTTCGTATAAAATATGTTTGACGAAAGGAGTCTTTTTATGAGAAAAAATACTAAAAAAGTTCGTATTGGAAATAAATTTATTGGCGGAGATGAACCGATACTAGTTCAATCAATGTGCAATACTGATACGCGTGATGTTAAGGCAACAGTTAATCAAATAAAAGAGTTAGAAGAAGCTGGTTGCGAAATTATTCGTGTTGCAGTTTTAGATAATGAGGCAGCGGCTGCTATTAAAGAAATAAAAAAGAATATAAATATTCCACTTGTTGCAGATATTCATTTTGATTATAGATTGGCAATAGAGGCAATAAAAAGTGGAGCAGATAAAATAAGAATAAATCCAGGAAATATTGGAGATATTAGTAGGGTAAAAGCGGTTTTTGAGACAGCTAAAGAATATGATATTCCTATTCGTGTTGGGGTAAATGGTGGATCATTAGCAAAAGATGTACTTGAAAAGTATGGAAAAGTTACAGTTGAAGGCCTAGTAGAGAGCGCGTATGGTCACGTAAAACTTTTAGAGGATTTGGATTTTGATAATATGGTAGTTTCTTTAAAAGTTTCTAATGTGCCTGGAACTATTGAAGCATATAGACTACTGTCTGAAAAATGTAACTATCCTTTGCACGTTGGCGTTACAGAAGCAGGTACGTTAATAGGAGGTACTATAAAAAATGCAATAGGAATAGGTATTTTACTAAATGAGGGAATAGGAGATACATTAAGAGTTTCTCTTACTGCGAATCCGGTTGAAGAAGTAAAAGTTGGTTGGCAAATATTAAAAGATTTGGGCTTAAGAAAACATGGTGTTCATTTTATATCTTGTCCAACTTGTGGTCGTACAAGAGTTAATATGTTGCCTATTGCTGAAAAAGTAGAACGAGCAGTACAGGATATTGATAGGGATATTAAAGTCGCTGTTATGGGATGTGCGGTAAACGGTCCTGGAGAAGCAAGTGAAGCTGATTATGGCGTAGCTTGTGGAGATGGTTGCGGTTTACTTTTCAAAAAGGGAGAGATTGTAAAGAAAGTCCCTGAGGAGAAGATTATAAGTGAGTTATTATTATTGATTAATGAATAAACGAGAGGATAGTGATTATTTATGAATGCTATATATGCAGGTTCATTTGATCCATTTACTAATGGACATTTGCATGTATTAACTCAGGCGTGTGAGTTGTTTGATAAAGTTTACGTTGCAATTGCAGTAAATAGCGAAAAAAGTCGCAAGATAGATAAAGATGTTATGAAAAATGCAATTGAGAAAATTATTAAAAGTAATAAATTAGCGAATGCAGAAGTCGTTGTTTTAGAAGGATTAACTGTAGATCTAGCAAAAGAAAAAAATGCTAAATTTTTAATAAGAGGTTTAAGAAACGGAACTGATTATGAGTATGAGGAAAATTTAGCTGTTGTTAATAGCAAAATTGCTGGAGTAGAAACAATTTATTTTAGAGCAGGAGAGACTGCTCATATAAGTTCTTCAGTTGTTATGGAACTATATAATTACGGAAAAGATATTACAAAGTGGGTGCCAAAAGAAGTTTTAGAGGTGTTAAAATAAATGCGTAAGATTTGTCTTACGCATTTATTTTTTCTAAGATTTCGTTAACATCAACACCGTGAACTTCACAAGCTTCTTGTAATGTTTCCATTTGAGAAGAAGGACAACCTAAACAATGCATTCCCATATCTAAAAGAACAGGTGCAACTTCTTCACCGCGAAGTTCTAATATTTCTCCAATCGTCATGTCTTGAGTTATTTTTTCCATATCTATAATCCCCCTTTATTAAAAAACAAATTTCACTATTAGTATACTTGTTTTTACATAAAATATAAAGAGGTTTGCTAAAAATATAATAGAAAAATTATTAAAAGCTATAGACAATTGTAAAAAAATGGTATAAATTACATATAAATACATCGATGTAATAAAATTTGAATATGGAGGTGATATTTTGAGGAAAAAAGTTACTGTTATAATTCCCGTGTTTTGTGTTTTGATTATGACAGTTTCTTTTGCAGCGACTGCTACATACCCTACTATAATGAGTAATTTAAGTACTGCACTTACTAAGATTCAAGCATGGTTGGTGGCTATTGCTACACCTGCAGCAGCGATAGGTGTTATTACAGGCGTGCTTATTAAAAAGTTTAGTTTTGGCGATACCGAAAGAATGATTACGGGAAGACGTCTTATACGCTCATGCTTTGTTTCGTATGGTATGGTAGTTGGTATAGATTTAATTTTAAAAGCAATTACGACTTTTGTTGCAAAAAAATAAATTGATAAAGGCGAAAGAGTAAAATCTTTCGCCTTTTTGGAGGTTAAAAATGGATAAAATAATCGCAGTTGGAGAAGCAGTAATGGTTTTAAAAGAATTATGGAATTCGGCTTCTGATTTATTTTCAAAAGTTGTTCCAGATAATTTTTATGAAGTTATAAATTCTTTATTATTTTTAACTTGCAAGACCTTGGGGATAGGATCAAGTGGAAACTTTATTGATAAAACTCAAAAATTAGCTTCTTCAATTATGAATTTATGCAGTGTTGTTATATGGAGTATATTGTTGTTTTATGGATTTAAAAGCTTATTTGCGTATTTTTTATCTAAGAGAGTAGATATGCCATGGAAATTTTTTATTAGGTTAATTATTTTTGGAATTTTAGCCAATTCAGCATTTTTTATTTCCTATACGGGAGTGTATTTTGTGGAAAATATAACGGATTATATTAAAGAATCTGTTGGGGAAGAAAAAGCATCATTTTCGTTTTTAAGAGAGTATTTTGAGGGAAATAATCTAGAAGAGGATATAGAAGATTTAGAAGAGGAAGAAAACAAGAACAAAATTTATACAATAAATGCTTTAATATCGTTATTTACATATTTTTCTTCTTTTTTCTTAGCTATTTGTTTGGGTGGCAGATATGTTTTTATAAAGTTTTTGATATTATTCTCACCTATATTTTTTATATTTGGAGGATTCAAAAGTACAGAAAAGATTTTTTTTACATGGTGTAAAAATTTTAGTATATTAATTTTTTTACAAATTTTTTTTGAGATTATTTTAATAGTTTGTAATTTGCACGATGAAGGTAATAGCTTGGTTTCACAAATATTGATTTGCGGCATGCTACTAATTATGTCAAAGAGCATTATAAGTTTTTTAAAATTATCTTATTAATCTATTAATAAACGGCTAATCGAAACCGATATGTCTTTAGGAGAAAGGTAGGAGATTAATGTGAAAATTTCAAGAATCAAACATGTAATAATAACATCAATTATTTTTTTGGTGATAATTGCCATTATAGTATCAGTTTATAATTCGATGTTACAGGCAATGAGAAGAAATACGCAAGAAATGGTTTACAGAGTAGTGGCTAGGGAGGATATTGCACCTGGAGAAACTATTACTGATAAGAACGTTGAACGTGTACAAGTTCAAAATATATTAAGGGCGGATAGTTTGATTTATAGACTACGTGAACAAGATACAAACGCAGAGCAGGTTGATAGTAAAGAAGGCCAAGGCGTCCCTACTGATTTGTGGGCAATTGGCAAGGTTGCAACAGAAAAAATATATAAAGGTGAAATGTTATTAAATAAAAAACTATCATTACGTGAAAATATGACGGGAGATGATACTAGATTGTATGCTATTCCGTTTGATTCTCAAAACACTAATGGTTATAATGTTGAATTAGGAGATGTTTTGGATATTTGCGTAGTGTATAGCGATGACGATAGAACTATTGATGAATATCAAAAACTTCCGGCTAATAAAGTAATAGACATTGTTTTAGCTGGTAAAACAGTTGCTGATATAAGAGATGAATCAGGAAATAGCAGAAAATATCAAGGCTTAGAGGTTGTACCTGGATATCTTTGCTTCAATTTAACATACGAAGAAATAAATAAAGTTGAAGTGGCAAAAAGACAAGGAACTTTATTTGTAGGAAATCCTGAAAAATACTATAAAGAAGGTTCACAAGCAGAGACATTTATGGTTAATGCTAGTATGCCTCAATTTTAATTTACGAAAGGAAGAAATGAAATGAGTGAGAAAAGAGACGCAAAGTTAATTTCAGTTGGTAGTATAAAACATGGACAAGGAATCACTTGTTTTACATTTAACCTTGCATATAAGCTCTCTACGTTACTCGATAAAAAAATATTAATTTTAGATACTAATTTCTTATTTAAAGAAATTGCATATATTGCTGAACAAACTAATCCAAATGGTATAGATGATTTAATTTCTATGGTAAAAACTCAAGAACTAACCCAAGAAATTTTTATGTTACATACAGAGGAAGTAAATAAGCATTTAAGAGTAGTAAATTCTACACAAATAGATACATTAGATTATATAAAGAAAAATGACAAATATGTTATGAATATTATACAAGAAGCAAAAAAGTATTTTGATATTATTATTGTCGATGCGGGAGCGGGTATAAACAAGAATTCACTAATTAAACAGTTATATGAAGTGAGTGATGT
>JAEEGK010013461.1_pt1 | contig 18429 bp, 23 predicted proteins | sample 8958771 | NCBI WGS metagenome assembly JAEEGK01 (sample SAMN16246547, study PRJNA631951) | gut metagenome | biome: gut microbiome; feature: rumen; material: SC-attached | host: Bos | place: Iran: Karaj | collected 2018-10
GGATTGCGGCTCCTTCCGGCTGCAACAAGCAGACCACGAGCATTATCGCGGTTGACGACCCTGAGCTCATGAAGCAGCTTCACGCTGTGATACAGCCACCGGTCGGAGAAACGGCGCCGGCCATGATATGCGTTCTCACGCAAAGAACAAACGCTTATCGTGACAAGTGTTTCGCGGTGCAGGACTACTCTGCCGCGATACAGAACATGCTCCTTGCGATCGTTGAACTCGGCTACGCGAGTGTATGGGTCGAGGGACATATCACTGACGATGACAGGATCGGAGATCAGATGGCAAAGATTCTCGGAGTGCCCGCAGGACACGAGCTTGTTTGCTTCCTCCCGGTCGGTATCGCAGCCGAAGAAGTTCGTCCCCCGAAGAAAAAGGACTTTGAAGAAAGAGCGTGGTTCAACAAGGAGCGTCCGTAAAAAACAAGGGAGAAAAAGATGATGGATATGAACAAAACGATACCTAAAGCAGGCACGGCGGTAGTTGCGGTGACAGTCTTTCTGTTTGCGCTGTTTCTGATAATCGATTATTCCATGGGAAGTTTTTTTGTGTGCCTTCTCCTGCCGCTCGGGTTCATTATGATGACGGCAGGTTTTCAAAATGAATGCGAAGACGACCGTAAAGTCGCTGCAAATATCGGTATGGTTCTTGCAGCGGTATATTGTGTGTTTATTATGCTAGTCTACTTTACACAGCTGACCACGGTAAACAATGAGCATTTGAACGAACAGGCGGCAAATCTGTTGTCTATGGGCAAGCTCGGGCTTATCTTTAATTTCGATCTGCTCGGCTACGGTATAATGGCGCTTTCGACCTTCTTCACAGGACTTTCGATGAAAGCGAAGAATAAAGCGGACAAGTGGCTCAAGGCGCTTATGATGATACATGGAGTGTTCTACTTCAGCTGTACATTTATGCCAATAACGGGAATGTTCGTGGAGATGTCATCCGGCGGCGACGGCCTCGGAGGGCGACTCGCTCTTGTTGCGTGGTGCGTGTATTTTCTTCCTATTGGGATTCTGTCTTTTCTTCATTTCAGACCGGCAACTCTATGTCAACAAATACGATGACCGGGGAAAAGGATATACCGTAAAGGGGTGACGAGGGGGCTTTTATGAATAATCATACCAATTTTAAAACCGGCACGATCTTCAAAAGGACATTGGCGATGTGTGTTCTTTTGCTGCTCGTGTTTTCTTTTGTTGGGTGTGAAAGCAATCAGGTCGAGCGACGGGATCCGAATGGAGAGGGGACGGACACTCTTCCTGTGGAAGAAGTTGCTCCGGGGACGGTTGACAGCGCTACGTCAACCGGTGTTAAAACCGTAAGCGTTTATGACCGCCTGCCGAAGCTTAATGTCATTTATGACGGAGAAACGTACAAGGCCGAGCCGACGACGGCTTCTTGGACGGCCATCGGAGAGGACGGTTCAGGCGGATTCTGCGTGGACGGAGCGCATCCGCTGGAGTTTAAAAATGGGTTTGGTTTGATCAAGATCAAAGACGGAGTTTCGGAAATAAAGCTGGATTTTGAGATCGAACCCGATAAGGTATTCATTAGACAATGGTTTGAAATCTATGCGGGGGATATTTCTTACGCAGATAAGTATTATAGCACCCCGGATTATGACAAAGAAACGAAAACCATACGTATATCGCCCAATGCCGGATTTGTTTTTGAAGTAACCGCAACATGGCCTGAAGGGACAGTATACTACGGATTCTGGATTTCAGACGGTATAACGGAAGGAAAGAGGACAGCGCGCGAAGATGAGGTCAGAAAACCTTACGGAGTCCCGGTGGCAACCGAAACGGCCGCAAACAGCGCACTGACGGGATTCGCCGTGAACCTCTTTAAGGAGTGTGTGGCGTACGAGAAGAACAAGAATATGCTTATATCACCGCTCTCCGTGTTCGCCGCACTTTCCATGGCGGGCTGTGGCGCAACGGATGAAACGCTTGCCGAAATGGAAGGTGTTCTGGGAATGAAGGTTGCCGAATTCTGTGAGTACTCGGAGGAGTTTGCAAAGAGCTTGTCAGGGACGCCCGAAGCCTCCGGCAAGCTTGATGTGGCGAATTCGGTCTGGTATAAAGACGATCCCGCTTTCAAGATCAACAGGGAATTTCTGGAGGATACTACCGAATACTTCAATGCGGAGGTTTTTGACGCTCCGTTTGACGATTCGACAAAAGATGAAGTGAATCTGTGGGTAAATGAGAAAACTAACGGCATGATCCCGAGTATCATAGATGAGATAAATCCGGAGGAAATGCTTCTCCTGATCAATGCGCTTGCGTTCGATGCTGAATGGGATAAAAAATATTTCGATTTCAACGTAAAAGATGAAGTGTTTACTACCGCAGAAGGGGAAGAAAAGATAGTTCCGTTCTTGCATGGATCCGAGAGCGCTTATCTTGAGGACGATAAAGCCAAGGGATTCATTAAATACTATAAAGGCCTCAAGTACGGATTCGCCGCACTTCTCCCCGACGAAGGGATCGATGTGGACGAGTATCTGGCCGGTCTTAACGGAGGGAAGCTCAGAGGCATCCTTGCAGATCCCGGCGAATATATCGTGATGGCCTCCATGCCCAAGATAAAGACAGATTACTCGGTTGATATGAAAGATATCCTCAGTTCCATGGGGATGACACGCGCGTTTGACTCCGAAAAGGCGCAGCTAAACGGGATCGGAACATCCGAAAAAGGTAACATAAGCATTGGCGCGGTTATTCATAAAACATTCATCGAAGTGAATGAGGAAGGAACGAGAGCAGGTGCCGCAACCGTGCTCGATCTTGTTGAGGGCGGAGGAGCTTTCAAAAAGTCTTTGGTCAAAAATGTTGACCTGAACAGGCCGTACATTTACATGCTTGTCGATCTTGAGACAAATGTGCCCATCTTTATGGGGATAATGAGAGACCCGGAGCCGGATACCGAAGAAAAGTATGCACAGGAAAATCTCGGCAGAGACGAGGAAGCAGTGGAAAGATTTTTAGAGACGTTCCCGCAGGAATACGCCGAAATTATCGAAGAAGGAAAGGCGGCTTGTCCTTCGTTTTTGGGATTCAGGAATTCATATCTTTGGGAAGTGTTTTTGGCGCAGGTTAAAGGCGGCAAAGAGGCCTGTGTCGTTGTGGCGACGCCCACGGATGAAGGCGATCCGATCCTTAAGTACGTTCATTTTGACGGGGCGGATTATTGGGTTGTGTATGACAGCCACCGCGATCATTTCGGCACTCCGGGCTACGAGATAAGCAAGTTCAGGTTTATGTCCGAATTCAGAACGGCAGGGTATGACGATTACGAAGTTGTCCTTGCCAATGAGTCGCTCAACTCCTCGGAGGAGAGAACGGCGTATTGGGACAGGATATACGCGGAGTATTATGAGGACGAATATAAAGAACCCATCGACGAAGACGGATATATCCTTGCTCCGGTTACACTTCTGTACACAAGGTGGAAATGAAAGGGTGGACCCCAGGGTCCACCCGACAGAAATATATTAAAACTCGTTATCGGCAAGAAACTTGGCAACAGTGACAATTTGTACATCATTATACTTCTTTAGCGAAAGAAGATCTCTGTCACCGCTAACGATATATAAACATCTACCATCAATGGCGCATTCAATAAACTTGTTATCATCCGGATCTCTGCAAATATCTATGTGCGAAGTGGGTTCCAGAATCCTCATAGAAGAGATTATAATTGTTAAGGGTAGCATTCCTGGCTTACGTGGATATTGTGAGCATAATTCTTCGATGGTTTCCTTATATTCACTTATTATTTCAGTAGACGCATATGCCTCCAGCTTCCTTGTAACAAGTAATTCCAATAACTTCTTCGGACGACCGCCAAAAAAAATCGCAGAAACCACAACATTGGTATCGATAACGACCTTCATTTATTCCTCCGATTCCTAACTGTTTTTATTGCATCCACGATGTCCCCTTCTGACAATCCAACCTGATCGGCCCATTCAGCAGCTGCATTCATAAGACCCTGAAACTCATTAATATCAGGGACAGGTATCGGCTTCAGAAGAATATTTTCTCCATCGCTGAATACCATTAGCTTTGTGCCTGAATTAATGTTCAGGCTATCGCGAATCGCTTTAGGCAAAACTATCTGCCCTTTAGAAGATAAAGCTGTAACATCTGACATATACTTTCCCATAATTGGATCCTCCTTGGTAAGATTTTCTTACCATGAGTATATCCCGTCCTTGTTGATTTTTCAAGTATGCTTCTTCGTTCCCTGTCGCCATCCAAGTACTAAAATTTAGTACTTGTTATATTAATATGCTTCGGCTCATCTGTCAATAGATTATGTACAATTTTTTAGTACACAGATTTGATGATGTGTTATAATGTCTGAAAAGGAGCGTCAAGTATGAATACAGATTATGAAATAAGAGACCGAATAAGAACTGTTTTGATTGAATGCAGACTGAATAAGGGTATTTCTCAAACTGAGCTTGGAAAAATACTTGGAAAAAGCAAGACGGCCGTTGCCTCATGGGAGCAAGGCCTGTCAATGCCTGATGCTGCAACACTTTACAAATTGTCCGCTTACTATCAAAAGTCTATAGGTTTTATGTATGGGGAAAACGACAAAAAAGACAGCTAGTACTATCGCTCATCCCTCAGAATCGAGTACCAGCTTGCGTCGCAGATCCCGGTGTTGTTCCTGTCGGCGCAGCGTCTGGTTCCTTCGTATTTCATGCCACAGTGTTTCATTACCATGCCTGAACGAGGATTCTTCGGGTCGTGGTAGGAGCAAATGCAGTTCGCCCCGACTTCATCAAAGAAAAAGTCGATCACGGCCTGTGCTGCTTCGGAAACTATGCCTTGATGCCACAGGCTTCTGCTGAGACAATATCCTATCTCCACGAGCTCAAGATCATCTTCAGGCAAACCGTGGATCGTTCCGAAAGCTTCACCCGCTTTTTCCTTAAGCGTGATCGTCCAATGATAATAATCGTCCTTCTCATAAAGCGGAAGCCACGACTCAACAACACGCTCCGTCTCTGCCACATCCTTGTGCGTCGGCCACGTCAAAAAACGGGTCACCTCGGGATCCGATGCCCAGTTCTTAAAGATCGCATCCGCGTCTTCCTTCACGATCCTCCTTAAGATCAGGCGTTTTGTTTCTATTTGTTTTGTTCCGCAATGCTTCATAATGATTCTCCTACATCCGACCAATCGCTGTAGTACTTCTTGCCGTTTACCTTCACATAACCGCGGGCCTTGTAGTAGTACTGCGTCCCCGCCACCAGGCCCTTTTTGTCTTTAAAGGTACTCTTTGAAGTTGTCTTTATCTTCTTAAACCCTTTTTTCTTGTCGGTGCTTCGGTATATCTGAAACCCGTCCATTTCCGTTCCGTTATTCAGCGTGATGGTTATCTTGTTGTAACCCTTGCCGGCCTTAACGCTGATCTCTATATCCTTTTTTGCCTTGTCATCCTCGGAGTTCCCTGCTTCGTCAGGCTTTTCAGCCGGCAGGTCGGGGAGCACCACTTTGATGTATTGCTTCGTCTCGAATGTCTGGCCTTTTTTCCATGTCAGGCTCTTGACCGAACTTCCGGGAGCGCCGGTGCCTTCATAAAGCTTCGCGCCGTCCGCAATGCTCACGCTCTTTTCGACGTTTTGATCTGTCATGATCGCGCCCAGACTGCCCTGTTTCGATCCGTAACCGTGAGCAACCAGCGTGCCGCCCTGAAGACTGATGGAGCCGGTTGTATAAAGCGCCCATTTTGCAATTTTGCTGTGAGTGTTTTCAACGCTTATATTCACGGTTCCGCTCTTCTCTACCAGATCAACGACCTGCACCATTCCGACAATATCGAGCGTAGCGCCTTCCTCGCCTTCGATCGTCAGTATCCCACCACCGACAATCGAGTTGTTTCCGAGCTTTTCGCCCATCACCACAGCATCCGCACCCGTTTTGATACTGTTCTTTCCGATCAGATAAACGTTAAGCTTTCCGTCAAAAAGGATTCCGGGGTACTCGGCATATTCGGTGCCTTTGGCCTTTGCGCCTTTTGTTATTTTTGCATTATTAAGCGTAAGAGAGGAATTCTCCGGATCATATACCGCAGTTCCGTCTCCGAATATATCTGTTTTTTCACCGGTGTTGATCTCGATATTATCAACAATCAGCCTTTGTGTCTCCGGGGCTTTAGCCTGTGCCACAGTGGGCTCAAAAACCATAGCCAGACAAAGTGCAAGTATCAGAGCGATCATTTTCTTCATAACACGTACCCCCGGTATTCATGCTGCCTTATTTTTGTTGTAACACATAAAGAATAGCAGATTTCGGCATGTTTTGATATACTAAAGGGACAAAAATAGCTTTTCCAAACTACCCTTATTGAGCAAAATAATAAGTTAAAAAATAGGGTGGTCTCTTGGGGATCATAGAGGTATGACGAGGAGAAAAACAGTGGAGCAAATAACGTTTCAGTACAAAGATGTGGATCAAATTTTGCAGGCACTGCTTGAAGGCCATAAGCGTGTCTTTTCCGACAAGCTTCTCGGTTATTATGCGTATGGCTCGCTTGTTTGGGGAGACTTTGATGAACACACCAGCGACATAGATACTCTTTGCCTGATCGGTTCTGAAGTCACGGCGGAAGAGCTTACACTTCTTCGCGCTATGCATGAAGAAATCATCCGCAAATATCCCGAATGGGATAATCGGATCGAAGTCCATTACGCTCCCGCAGAGGGATTAAAAAGGTTTAGGACTGTGGCTTTTAATATGGCCAACATTTCTCCGGGAGAGCCGCTTCATATGATCGCTGCCGATACTGAATGGATCGACGAGTGGTATCTTGTAAGAGAATATGCGGTTCCGCTGTTCGGTGGGGATCCCAAAGAAGTGATCCCTTTTATTTCAAGCGAAGAATTTGTAAAACAAATAAAAGGATATGCGCTCGGTTTTCGCGACCGGATAAAGACGTGTAAGGACGGCTATAGTCAGGCGTATGCGATCCTGACTGTCTGCAGAGCTCTATACACCGTTCGGACAGGAAAACAAACTTCAAAGCCTGCGGCTGCGAAGTGGGCTATGGAGTTCCTCCCGAAATACTCGGGACTTTTGGAGGCCGCTCTTGCCCGTAGGCGGGAACGTGATTTTTCCACAATAGACAGCAGCGAAAAGCATGCTCTCGCAGAAGAATTTGTTAATTATGTTTTAAACACCTTTTTCTGAGGGCATAAATGCGCGTTGTAATTTTGTTAAGGCCTGAAATTCGCCTTGTCCACCGCTTTGTACAAATCCATGCCCATTCGTTTCTCGAAGTAAGCCTTAAGTCCGAGATTGGTGTCCCATTTAGACGGGGAATAGCTTCCATACCGATTCTTTACATCAGTCATCCTTTCGATGATATCCATCACGCCTTCGGCCCCGGAGATAGCATCACAGAGCTGGATCAACTTGTCGTAGTCGTCCGGCACTATCTCTGCAAGCTTTGTTATGATGAGTTCTGTTTCTTCGGGTGTCGTATCGTGGTTTCCGACATATCCGTCAATGTCCATCTCGTTAAAGGAGTGAGTAAGACAGATGCGCGCAACGTCGTCGTATCCGAGAGACATCATGTAGGAATAGCCATCGGACACATGTCCGAGATGTCTTTTCCCGAACCTTCTGCCTATATCATGAAGCAACCCAAGAACATAGGCCTTCTCGGGATCGAGCCCCGAGGCCTCCGCGATTTTCTTCGCGCAGTGAGCCGCCGTTCTGCTGTGGTTCCCCCACGGTCCCGGATTGCAGCTCTCGGCCTCCTTTAGCAGAGCTTCGGCCTCTTCTATGGTAGGATACTTTTTCTTTGAATATCTATCATTATGCTCCATATGTGCTATTCTCTTTCCTCTTTCGATTTGTTTATTCTTTTAACATGTTAAGAATAGCAGATTTCCGGTTGGTTTGATATACTTAATAATTGTAAACGGATTTTGGGGAGAACAGGTATGATTCAGGACATTTATCCAAGCAAATTGAATAACGCTTATAAAGATCAAAAAATGACACCTGACGCTTATATCCTTTGGTTCAACGCAGAAGGCAAAGCATATGTCAGGATCGAAGAAGGCCGGATCGGATTTGCGACGGGTGGGGATGTGAAAGTGGCTTCGCCCGTTTATCTGTTTTCTGTTGACGACCGGAAGTATTTTCTGTCACTTGACGAGGTGAGTTTCCAAGCTCCGAAGTACGGATACTACTCAACCAGAGAGCTTCGGGACATAAGCTCCGGCAAAGAATTGTTTGCGGTTTTTACGGCCTTTCATCTGTGGAAATGGTACGAAGACAATCGGTTCTGCGGAAGGTGCGCCCACAGTCTTGAGCCAAGCAAGGAGGAACGTGCGCTCGTGTGCCCTTCGTGCGGAAATATTGTTTATCCGAGGATCAACCCGGCGGTCATAGTGGGAGTTATCAAAGGCGAAAAACTCCTGATCACCAGATACCGCAGTGGATATGCACATAACGCGCTGGTCGCCGGCTTTACGGAGATCGGTGAAACGCTTGAGGAAACTGTTGCCAGAGAGGTAATGGAAGAAACCGGCGTGAAAATTAAAAACATCAGGTATTACAAGTCACAACCGTGGGGTATGGCACAGGATGTCCTTGTTGGTTTCTTTTGCGAGGCAGACGGGGACGGCGAGATCCATATGGATGAAAACGAGCTAAAGTACGCTGAGTGGGTGAACCGGGAGGACATCGTTTTACAGCCCAATAACCTGAGCCTGACAAATGAAATGATGAAGGTGTTCAAGGAAGGAGATTTAACATATAAGGAATGACGCATATGACGACAGGCGAATTGATCACATTGATCATAGTGCTTTTTCTGGCCGGAGTGCTTTTGCTATTAAGCATCAGGTCTTTTCTGCAGCGTGGTTTTCTGTTAAACAATGCGTACCTCTATGCTTCAAAAGAGGAACGGGAAACAATGAATAAGAAGCCGTACTACAAACAATCGGCGATTGTTTTTTGCATTTTAAGCGTTGTTTTTCTCGTGATCGGCCTTTCAATAGTGGTTCATGAAGATAGAATTCTTCTGCTTGAGATACCTCTGACACTTGGAGCGATCACTTATGCAATCGTCTCGACCGTGAAGGTCAATAAGCAAAAAGAGAAATAAACAAAATCGATTTACCGATTTTTCGCAAGGTGTAACAATGGAATTTAAACAGGGATGCGGCTGGAAGGCTTGCTATGATGAGGAAAGAAATCTCTATACGGCAGAACGAGGTGGATGTGGATACTACCATCTGTACGAGATCACGGCGGAAATATATAATGCGCTGCAAAACGGGATGAGCGATAGTGATTCATACCACCTGATTGACAAAGGACGGCACCTCTATATGGACGTCAATGATCGTTGCGGTCCTCCTTACACAGTTGTACTGGATCATGACTATAAAGTTCTGTGCCCTTGGGCAGATGTTGTTTCGACCGGCCGGGTTTGGCCGGACGAGTTGACGGATGTTGCGGTAGAGCTCTTTGAATCGGAAAAGGACAATCGAGAGCAGAGACGAAAAAGACGCGAAGAGAGAAAATGAAACAATCAATTCCGAAATCACCCAGTTTTTAGGCATCCCTTTTGTTCCCGGGTCATCAAAGAATCCGGGATGCATGCCGTTAAACATTTTCACATAATCCATGTATTATGCCCTTTATGTGGTATTTGCTTTTTGATTATCCGCAGTAAGCCACTGCGTCCACCTGAAACTGAAGTCCTTCTTTACCGCCTACATGGGCAAACTCGGTCTGTATCGATTTGCGGACAGGATACTTGCCGTTGAATCTTTCCCTGATGATCTTCTCCATAACGGGGATATTCCACACATCCCTGAAAAGGCAGTCCATTTGTACCACGTTTTCAAGAGTCAGTCCAACAAGCGCCAGCCGCTGCTCCATATGATCAAAAGCCCCGTTGATCTGTTCCTCGATGGTTCCTCCGATATTTCCCACACAGTATCCGAGGTAACAAAAATCACCTGCTTTAATGATCCCGGAATGTGCCCACTCTTCATTAACATCATATCTTTCGATTTTACCCATGTTGTCGAATCCTCCATATTTAATTACTATATGATTGATCATTTCCTTCCATTAAGTATATCAAACCGAACATAAATCTTCCATTCTTAACGTGTAAAGGTTGAGGCGGCGGAAAACCGGAAAACACAAATCCCGCTGTAATAACGGACGAAAAAAACGACAGGTCATCGCGACCTGTCGTTTGACGTGCGGGGGATGGGACTTGAATCAAGCGACTTTTCCATTCTTGATTTCTATGATTTCATCGTATAATGCTCGCATTTCCTCTGAGGCATGGTGTGAAATGGAAATGACGGTAAGCCCCTTCGTGGCAAGCATCGCTTTTTCGATTCCTTTGCCCATATCTTCATCTAATGCGGAGAGCCCTTCGTCCATTATAATAATATCCTTATCCGCATGAAGCGCACGGGCAATGGCAATCCGTTGTTTCTGACCACCGGAAAGCTGATCGCCGTTTGTTCCTACAACAAAATCAAGCCCCTTATCCGCAATAACATCCTTAAGCGCCGTAGCATTGATCACATCCTGCAAATCTTTCTTGTCCTCATCGCCCAGCAGGATGTTTTCTTCAATACTGTCATTGAAGAGAAATACATTCTGCCAGACACCCGAAGCCAAAAGCTGTAATTGTTCTTTTGTTTCCTGCGTTTCTTTTCCATCGAGCAGGACACTTCCGCCGGTAGGTTTCATTTTACCGGCGAGGATATTAACCAATGTTGTTTTTCCGGATCCGCTTTCGCCGACGATCAGATACTTCTTTCCTTTTTCAATCGTAAGATTCACTCCGTTAAGCACATCTTTTCCTGTTTCTTCGCCATATGTAAACCGTACGTCGCTAAGGGAGATTTTGTTCCAGGCAACGGGTACTTCAGCGATAGTACTGTCGAAATCGTCTTTTGTGAAGTTCCTGATTTTTTCCCAGATCGGCTTAAATGCCTTTAATGCCGGAATCCATGCAAAGAGCTGGAAAAGAGGATTCGTAATGCTTCCGGAAACCTGGATTACTCCGACCATGCTTCCGTAGGAGAGCTGTCCCTTGTAAATGAAGTAACCGGCCAGGATACAGATCACCATTTGCATGGAGAATGCCAGCACATTTGAAATTCCTCCATTGAGAACCTTTAGCATTCCCAGTTTCTTCGTTGTCTGTCTTAATAGGAGATTGTACACGTCAAACTTTTGAAGCCTGTGTTTTTCTTTCTGAAACGACTTTGTTACCTCAAAACCGTATACAACCTCGCTCATCCCCCGGGTTAACCCTTCCTGCGCAGAAGATACCTCGCCGGTTGCTTTTTCCATTTTCTTCGAAAAAATGCCCGGAATAATAAACATCGCAGCTGTCATTCCAAGCATAGTAACCGTAAATACCGGTGAATAGTATGTCATGACCGCTATCGCAAAGATCAGCTGGGTAAACGCTTTGATGCAGGAATAAAAAGTATCAAGGTAGGAATCCTCAACCCTTTTGACATCACTCTGTACCAACGAAATATAATCAGCTTCTTCATGTTCTTGGAACTCTATAGTACTTTTTCTAAGGATCTTTGTTACAATATCCTCCCGAAGTACCTTCAAGACTTTTGTATTAAGTCGTACCTGTGAAGATGCAGCAAGCCAGTATATAAATCCAAAAACAATTATGAATCCGATTGAGGAAATAACAGCCTCGGCAACCTTTCCATCAATTGCAAGATCGATTACATACTGCAAGATTAAGCTGATACCAACGAAAACTGCCGAACTGAGTACGGACAAAATTCCGACCCATAAGAATTCCAATTTGTGCTTGTAGAAATATTGTTTCATAAACCTTTTCCTCCCGGTTTTCTTTATTTGTCTACATCCTAACTGGTGGGGTAAAGGCAATGTCAACAAGGATAATATCAAAAAAAGGAGCCATTATTCAAAAAAACCTTGGGTCAGCCCAAGGTTTTAAAAGAATACATTCCATATTGTGTTTCAAACTCCGATTCAAGACCTAATGCACTTAAATCGCTTGATCCCTGTTTGCGCACGATCCGATCAGTTTTATAATCTGACACGTGATTCCATCCAAGTTTTTTCATATCTCCAAGAAAACGCCGTTCATCAGGAAAGTCTGTTCCCTTTTGGTATATCAGTATTTTCAGACAGTCCAGCCATGCATTTTGTGCAATGCTGTGATAGAGTCTACATTTTTTTCCAGAATACACATCCATATCATAATCCTGCCAAAATATATAATCCATTTTTTCTTTGAATGGAGCCTTCTCGATATCTCCTGAATATACAACAGTTTCCTTCGGAAACAGATCCTCAAGAAAGTACTTTATCGTTGCGTTATCGTAAAAATGGATATACAATCCGGCTGTATCCGGTATAGATCTGAGAATAGCACTATTTAAAAAGCCCGCAGACTCCCCGGAAATCATAACATTCTTTGCCCCTAAGCTATGTTCTTTTGCTATTTCTGCAGTTTTCTGATAATGTTCCCTAATACTGTGGACATACATATCATCGTTTTGTTTGATATAATTCTCAACCATTTCTGATATGCCCTCAGTCTTAAAATCTATATCAGGGATTGGTTCATCAGATACAATACCATATCTGATATAGTAGCATTTGCCACATCGTGGACATCGAAGTGTTCCTTCCATGACTTCATTATGAAGAAGTTTAGGCTCTTCCAGCTCAAGCGTTTGTTCGCATTCCGGACACGTAAAGTCCGTTATGCGATTAAGCGCAATTCCCCGTTTGAAACTAAAATCAGAGTCATAAGCCGCCAGTTTGGTTTCGATTAGACCGTTCATCTGTTGAAGACGCTTTATTTCTTTTTGATTCTGAGCCAGCTTTTCTTCAAATTTTGACCGAAAAGGCTTTATCGGCATAGAAATGTCACTGGTAAACATTGTTTGAAACAAAAGATATCCCTTCATTTCATCCAATTTGAAATTCATGCCCTTCAGAAGCAGAATTGTATCCATCACACGGCTGTCAATTTCTGAAAAGTTGTACTGTGTGTTTTCTCTTAATGGTGTCAAGAGTCCTTCCGATATGTAATGGCGAACCGTGTCAACAGTAACGCCGTGCTTTTTAGCAAACTCTCCAATCTTCATTTTCTTCCCTCTGTTTTGAATCTTCTTCCTTAAACTTCATCCATACAACCTTCATCAGATCTCCTTTACTTCCACGGTCTTTATCGGCTTCTTTAACCATGTGTCCGATGCGTAAAGCTTCTCGTGAGTATATACCTCGGTATGAGAAGCTGCTTCATTTTGTCTGATGCGGCTAAGTCGATCAGTCTGCTTTTTAGTATCCATCATGTTTTTAGTATTCAGCCACATCTATCTGTTCAGGCATCTCTTTGTATAAATATTTCATTTCGTACCTCACTCATCTAACATCAGTTTGCCGGTTTTAGCTTTTTTCTGAAGCCGTTCCATTTGTTCCTTTTCAATTATATCTTGTGAGTTCATAATCTTTTTTCGGCTTGGAAGTTGCTCCTGCTTCTACGATTTTCCTGACCTCAGGAAAATCGTCAGAAACACTGTGCCCACTGTTTTCACAGGCAATCATGGCTCGAGAAATAGTTTTCTGAAAATTCTCCCATTTGGCATAATCTAATACCGGCGCAAGTTCTCTGGCACTCCAGTATTCACTCCCATCATCGCGAATATGTTTGATATCTTCAAATCTTTTATATTCTTTTCCTTTAAGAGACGGCATATTCTTGTTCACCTTTCAGAACGGATGTTTGATATTGTTTTATCATACTTTTTGTATTATTGCACTAAGAAATTTGCTGATGAGCTATCGGTGCATAGATATAATGAAAAAAGACTAAGCCTCTCTGCTTAGTCTTCTTGTAGTGCGGGGGATGGGACTTGAACGCTCCGCATTTTGGTTTTCAAATGCGGGCCACCGAAGGTGGCTTCAAGTCCCGGACATAAGGAAGTCATTCCTCGAAAACACCTCGGAATGAACGCGAGCTGCTCCGCAGCTTTGTGTTTAGGGAAAGTGCGTTGAACCATCGCACTTTCCCTGTGCAAACACAAAGTGGACCCCTCGTACTTTCGTACGACGGGTCCACTCACTCGACATGCGGGGGATGGGACTTGAACCCACATGAAATTGCTTTCACACGGACCTGAACCGTGCGCGTCTGCCAATTCCGCCACCTCCGCGTATGCAGCCGAAAAAAACGGTATCGGACGAACAACCTCAAACCGCCGGAAAAACTCAATCAATGAGCGAAGCCTGAAATCTATTCATGAAAATCAATCCGACTTGCGAATTATAGCACAGCATATACACTATTTGCAAGAGTGTTTCGAAAGACTCCCAAAGACAAAGCTCAAAGAATTATTGTTTTTTTTCTAAATTAATTGTTTCATTTTTTACTAAACAGGTTGATTTTATTGGCACAACATGCTACAATGAGAAATGGTTAGGATTTTATATTCGAATTTGTGAGCGGAACAAGGAAACTCCATGAAAAGTTTACAAGAAATCATAAAGCATGTATCCATGCTTGCGCAACTCGGATTATCGTTTGCAACACCCATAGTGCTGTGCATGCTCGGATGTTGGTGGCTGGATACTAAATTCGAGCTCGGAGCATGGATCTACATAGTGGGAATCGTCTTCGGACTCGGGGCCGCTTTTGTGACAGCGTATAAATTCTATCTGTACACAGTGAGTAAAACTGACAAAGAAAAGAAGACACCGATTTCCTTTAACGATCATTCATGATGTTTCTTTGAAAGTTTTACAAAACAGAAAGATCTGAAAAGAGGATTATTATCCGGGGGGAAAGAGAGATAGTCCTGCAAGGCCTTCTGCTTCGTTGAAGTATATGGCGAGGAATCGGAAGCGGTTGAGAGCGCTTCTAATGAGGAGGAAAGATATATGAGCGGACGAAGGGGTATCGACCCTGTTGTCAGGAAAGAGACATTGAGGGTCGGAGCAATCGCTTATGTGGGAATTGCACTCATGCTCCTGGTCTTTTTCTTGTTACACACATTCTGTCCCAAGGAAGTTTGGGACGTGCCGTTTGATTATACGGTGGTGCTCGGCGGAGTTTGTTGCGGTATCATTGATATACTGAATTTCTTCCTTATGGGCCTGGCGGTGGTCAAGGTGACATCGCTCGAACCTGTCACGGATGAGGAAGGAAACCCGTCCGATGAGGACAAGAGCAAGGCGCGAAGGATCATGAGCACGAGTATGAGGCTCAGGTTTTTGTTTATGATCGTTTGGTGCATCCTGGCGATCGTACTCCCTTGCTTCAATCCGATTGCGGGAATACTCCCGCTGTTGTTCCCGACTTTTGGGATCAAGGTGCTCGGACTGGCAAAAAAAAGCGCTGACTGAAGCGATTTGGCTTATTGCAACACGCAATAGGCGTGATATGCTGCAACACATGTTTTGATCGATATGTAGAAAAATACAGTTTGATCGCCGGATCAAACAAATCTCCTTTAGGAAGGTGATTAGATGGATAACATTAACATCGCGGGAGCAAAGGTCTACGGCTACATCGGACCGGATATCCCTGTTCTCGGAAGGTTTCCCCTGTCCGAGACACTGATCGTGAGTTGGATCGTGATGCTCTTGATTACATTACTGTGTATCTTCCTCACGCACAACATGAAGGTCGAGAAGATCAGCAGACGTCAGGCGCTTGCCGAATGGCTCGTCGAGACGGCGAACAAGTTCGTTATCGGCAATATGGGACAGAGCTTTGCTTATTTTGTTCCGTTCGTGGCGGCGCTTTTTGCACTTAGTGTTTTCTCGAACCTTATCGGACTCCTCGGGGTGAGAAGTCCCACAGCCGATCTTAATACGGAAGCAGGCTGGGCGATCGTTGTGTTTGTGATAATCACGGCGCAGAAGATCAAGGCGAGCGGTTTTGGCGGATATCTGCTCGGATTCACGAAGCCTATCCCTCTGCTCACGCCTTTCAATGTGCTTTCGGAGCTTTCGACACCCATCAGTATGGCGTGCCGTCATTTCGGAAACATCCTCTCGGGTATCGTTATCAACGGCCTTATTTATGCAGCGCTTGCGGGGGCAAGCTCCGCACTGTTCGGTCTTATACCCGGAGCGGTCGGAAATCTTCTTTCGACCATACCTATCCTTGATGTTGGAATCCCGGCGATCCTGTCTTTCTATTTCGACTGGTTCACCGGAGTCATGCAGGCTTACATTTTCTGCATGCTGACCACCATGTATATAGCCAACGCAGCCGAGGGCTGATTGGTAACAATTTAACAAAGAAATATTTATTTCAGGAGGAATACTTATGGATCTACTTGCAAAAGGAATCGCACTTATGGGTTGCGCAATCGGTGCAGGACTGGCACTTATCGCCGGTATCGGCCCCGGTATCGGTGAAGGAAATGCGGTAGCCAAGGCTCTTGAAGCAATCGGACGTCAGCCCGAGTGCAAGAGTTCGGTAACATCAACCATGTTGCTTGGTTGTGCCGTAGCCGAGACCACCGGTATCTACGGTTTCGTTACCGGTCTTCTGCTTATCTTCGTTGCACCCGGTATGTTCATGGACTATTTGGCATAAGAATAAGAACACCTAGGAGGGAAAGAGCATGGAAGGCTTTATTTTGCTTTCTGAGGCAACCCAAGTTGCCGAGACCGTTACCGAAGAAGCCGGTCTTGTTTCGTTCAACGCTTGGATTGTCATTGCCACGATTTGCAACCTCTTTATACAGATGCTCTTGATCAAGAAGTTTCTTTTTAAGCGGGTTCAGGCAGTCCTTGATAAGCGCCGCGAGTTGGCGGAAGAAGATCTTCGAAAAGCCAAGGTTTCACGCGAAGAGGCAGACAGGCTCAGAGTCGAGTACGAGAGCAACATGGAGCAGGCGCGTGAAAAGGCGACGCAGATCATTGATCTTGCTCAGAAGAACGCTACTCAGAAGAGTGATGAGATCATCAGAGAGGCTTCTCAGGAGGCAGTTGCCATGAAGGCGCGTGCCGAAGCAGACATTGCACTTGAGCGCAGAAAGGCCGTGAACGAAGTCAAGAACGAGATCGGAAGCATGGCCATGGAAATTGCAGGCAAGGTTATTGAACGAGAGGTTAGTGAGCAGGATCATGCAAGACTGATCGACGAGTTCATTGAGAAAGTAGGGACTTAATTATGACAGAGCGTGCCGTTATTTACGGAGGCAGCCTCTACGATCTTGCAGTTGAGGAAAGTCGCGCGGGGCAGATCCTCGAAGAGCTGACGGAAGTATTCAAGCTTTTCAGGGAAAATCCCGATTATGTGACACTCCTGCTGGAGCCTTCGATCAAGAAGGAGAAGAGGCTCGAGCTTATCGAGGAAGCTTTCGGTAGCTCCTGTGACCGCTATCTTGTGAATTTCCTTAAGCTTTTGTGTGAGCGCGGGCTTCTGCGCGAGTTCGAGGGATGCAGGGAAACATTCATCAAGAGGTATAACCGTGACAATAATATTTCGGAGGCACTTGTTACAAGCGCGGTTGCTTTAAGCGCCGAGCAGCTTCAGGCGCTCCGAGAGAAACTTGAAAAGAACACCGGACGAAAGATCAATATCACAGCCAGGGTTGATGCGAGCGTGCTTGCGGGACTCAAGGTTGAGATTGACGGAAAACAATACGACGGCACGGTGAGCACCCGTCTTGAGAGCATTCACAGGAAGCTGTCAGAGACTATTATCTAAAGGATGGAAAGGAATTATGCAGTTAAAACCCGAAGAAATATCCAAAGTCATCCGCAGCCAGATCAAATACTACGAGAATACCATTAAGCAGAACGAGACCGGAACCATCCTCAATGTAGGTGATGGTATCGCCAGAGCGGCAGGTCTTATCAACTGCATGTCGGGCGAGCTCATCGAGTTCGAGGACGGAAGCTTCGGTATGGCTCAGAACCTCGAAGAGAACAGCGTTTCAATCGTGCTCTTCGGTTCTGACGAGAAGATCGGTGAGGGGCAGACCGTTACCAGAACCGGTAAGGTTGTGTCTGTGCCCGTGGGCGATGCTATGATCGGTCGTGTTGTCAATGCGCTCGGCCAGCCTATCGACGGACAGGGTCCCATTGTGACGGAAGAATTCCGCCCGATCGAGAGTACCGCGCCCGGTATCTGCGAAAGACAGTCAGTATTTGAGCCCCTTGAGACGGGCATAAAGGCCATCGATTCCATGATCCCGATCGGCCGTGGACAGCGTGAGCTGATCATCGGCGACCGTCAGACAGGAAAGACGACCATTGCGACGGATACCATAATCAATCAGAAAGGCAAGGACGTGATCTGTATCTACGTGGCTATCGGCCAGAAGAGATCGACTGTTGCGGGCCTTGTTGAAAACCTCAAGAAAAACGGCGCTAT
>JAEEGK010013462.1_pt1 | contig 18428 bp, 16 predicted proteins | sample 8958771 | NCBI WGS metagenome assembly JAEEGK01 (sample SAMN16246547, study PRJNA631951) | gut metagenome | biome: gut microbiome; feature: rumen; material: SC-attached | host: Bos | place: Iran: Karaj | collected 2018-10
CGTGGATAAGGGGAGCTGTCAGCCGCAGGCTGACTGAGAGGTAACCGGTTTTGCAATAACCAAAATGGTTCCGCCCTCGCGTAACCCTCCACCCCTCAGACGCCGCCGCTTCGCGCCGTCGCCAGCTCCCCTTATCCAAGGGGAGCAAAAAAGGGTGCGCCTTATCCAAGGGGAGCAAAAAGGGTGCCGACTGCGCACACCACACACACCACACACACACACCACACACACCGCGCCCCCCGCGCCCCTGCGCCGCGCAACACAAATCACACACAAACGGAGTATTCACCTTATGCTGACTATCATTTTCCCCGCCGTAATCGCCGTTATTGCCGTGGTGTTCACGGCGCTCGGTTTCCCGCCGGCCCCTGTGGGGCGGCTGGGGGCGGACGGCATCGCCCACAAGCCTCACCCGATGGAGATGAAGGATTTCCTGCCCCTGGCCTTCCTGATCGTAATCTACGCGGGCGTCGCCTTCGCGGGCATAGGCGTCCCGCAGGCGCCGCAGAGCTTCCACCGGTTTTCCTCGGTGGGCGACAGTGTTACCCTCGAAATCGACGGCGGCGAGCATGCCGTCGGCGAAATAATGTGGTACAGCGGCATCGGCAGGGGAGAATACCTCGTAGAGATATCGCGCGACGGCGAACTCTGGAAGCAGCAGGGCGTATGGCAGCAGCCGAACTCGGACCAGCTCCGCTGGCACAGTGTCGTCCCCGTTATCCCGACGGCGCGCTACCTGCGTATAACGGCGCAGAAGGCGCCCATCTACCTCGGCGAAATCCTCGTCCGCGCGCCGGACGGCTCCGATCTCCCCTTCTACCGCGCCGGCGACCTCGGCGACGAGGCGGACACAGCCCCGTGGAGGCCCGATTACCTGAACGGAACATATTTTGACGAAATTTACCACGTTCGCACGGCGATGGAGTTCCTCACAGGCGACACGGTATACGAGGTCTCGCACCCGCCGCTCGGCAAGAGCATTATCGCGTTCGGAATCTCGATTTTCGGCGCGACGCCCTTCGGCTGGCGCTTCATGGGCGCGCTCTTCGGCGTTTTCATGCTGCCGCTGCTCTATGTTTTCCTAAAAAACCTCTTCGGGCGGACGCGCGTCGCCCTCTGCGCGAGCATCGTTTTCGCCTTTGATTTCATGCACTATACGCAGACGCGTATAGCCACGCTGGACGGATTTTCCGTTTTCTTCATCCTCGCGATGTTCTATTTTATATACCGCTGGTTCGTTATGCCCCTTTCGGCAAAGCCCCGCGAATATCTGCCGTGGTTTGCCCTCTCCGGGCTCTGCTTCGGCATCGGCGCCGCCGTTAAGTGGACGGTTATCTACGGCGGGATAGCGCTGGCCGTCATCTGGTTTATGCGGACGCTGCTCGTTGCGCTCGAAGCGCCGAAGGGCGAGGGGAAACGCCTTTTCCTGCGCGGCGTCGGCGAGGGAGTTTTGTTCTTCGTCGTCGTCCCTGCGGTGATTTACCTTTCGTCCTACGCCGTCTGCTGCCGCGCGTGGAGGGTCCGGTTCATGAGCGGCAGCTTCCTGAAAAAGGTATGGGAAAATCAGGAATATATGCTGAGTTACCACAGCGGCCTCAAGTCCACCCACCCCTATCAGTCCCGCTGGTGGCAATGGGTTTGCGATTTACGCCCCATCCTGTTTTACTCGGACAAAACGAGCGAAACGGAGCGCAGCGCCTTCGCCTCCTTCGGCAACCCGCTCTTTTGGTGGACGGGCGCGCTGTGCATCTTCACGCTGGTATACACCGCCGTCAAGAAGCGCGACCTTATCGCGGCAATCATCGTTTTCGGCTGGTTTACGGAGCTTTCGCCCTGGTTTGCCATCTCGCGCTGCGCGTTTATTTACCACTATTTCCCTTGCACGGTTTTCCTCGCGCTCGCGATTGGCTATCAGATGAACGGGCTCTGCGAACGCGCCGAGGCGAACGCGGCGAAGGGCGCGGGCAAGCGCCTCAAGGCTCATGAAAACGCACCGCCGCGCCGTTTTCCGGTTACGATTTACGTCTTTACGGCGCTTTGCGTCGTGCTGTTTCTGGTATTCTTCCCCGTTTTGAGCGGCGTTCCCGCGCCGCACGAGTATACGAAGACGGCGCTGCGCTGGTTCAGCGGGCAGTATCCTTTTTAATGCAAGCACTTTCGCTCCCCTGAGAGCTGTAAAACCGCAAGCCGCGCACTAAATTTGGCTTCCCCCGGGGGAAGCTTTCAGCGAAGCTGACTGATGAGGGGCCCGCGAAAGAATGATTGTTTCCTGCGCGGCTGATGATGTGCAATATTTCAAATTGAGCACAACAAGAAGATATGAAAGAATATTACTGCGCAGCAAGCCCCTCATCCGTCCGCGCTGCGCGCGTCCACCTTCCCCCAAGGGAAGGCAGGGCGCTTGTATCGCCTGCCTATAAATCATAAGGTTCTGCCTGAAAAACCATTACTCCGTGGCTCGCCGCGCGAAACGCTTTGCAAACTTCAAAAACGCGCCGGCGCTTTCCGGCACTTGTCGAAACGCTCTAAAATGAGTGGCTCGTTATGTCAAAAAAGTCGATTTTTGTCTCGCCTCATTGACATTGGCAGAGCCTTCGGGTAAAATATTTTTACAGACGGTGCTTTGCCGCTGAATACCAATCCCGGCTGCGTCCGATTTCACGCGGCGCGGAAAGAAGGAGCTGTTTCGATGAAGAAAAAGTATGTATGCCCCGTTTGCGGGTATGTCCATTATGGCGAAAATCCTCCCGAGAGATGCCCTCAGTGCGGTGTTCCCGGCTCTAAGTTCACCGTGAGCGAGGAAACCGGCGGGGCCAAGACCTATGTTACCGAGCACGTTATCGGCGTGGGCGCGAAGGGTCAGGTCGAGGACGACGTTTACGAGGGCCTTGTGGATAACTTCAAGGGCGAGTGCAGCGAGGTCGGCATGTATCTTGCCATGTCCCGCGCCGCCGAGCGCGAGGGTTACCCCGAGGTTGCCGAAGCCTTCAAGCGTTACGCCTTTGAGGAGGCGGAGCACGCGGCGAAGTTTGCGGAGCTGCTCGGCGAGGTCGTTTACGACTCGACGGAGAAGAACCTCAGCCTCCGCGCGGACGCGGAGTGCGGCGCCTGCGACGGGAAGATGAAGCTTGCCAAGCGCGCCAAGGAGCTCGGCTACGACGCCATCCACGACACCGTTCACGAAATGGCGAAGGACGAGGCGCGGCATGGCCGCGGCTTCGACGGCCTGCTGAAGAGATATTTCGGCAAATAATGAGCTGTAACAAGGGGGCGAGCCATACGGCTCGCCCTTATTTTTTGCACGTTTGCACATATAATATACATTGATTGCACAAAATATACTTGACATTTGCCCGAAACAACATATAATAAAAGTAGGAGGCGAAACAAAATGAAAAGCGTAAACGTAACCTTCCGCGTGGACGAGGACGTAAAAAAGCAGGCCGACGCCCTGTTTGACGAGCTGGGGCTAAGCCTATCGACGGCCTTCAATATATTCCTGCGGCAATCTGTGCGCGAGCAGCGCTTACCCTTTGAGGTGACAAAAAGCGTTCCGAACGCCGTTACTCTCGCCGCGCTGGATTCCGCCGCGCGAGGCGAGGATCTTTACGGCCCGTTTGACAGCGTTGACGCGCTTATGGAGGCGCTGAACGATGCTTAAAGCTGAATTTACCGGTCAGTTTAAAAAGGATTATAAGCTCGCTCTGCGCCGTGGCTGCAATATGGACTTGTTTCAGGAGGTCGTAAATCTCCTGCTCAATGAAAAGCTGCTGCCCGAGCGCTTCCGCGACCACGCGCTTACCGATTCGCGCGACTATAAGGGCGTCAGGGAATGCCATATAGAGCCGGATTGGCTGCTTGTCTATCAGATCCTTCAGAAAAAACTGGTTTTGAGATTTATAAGAACCGGCACTCACAGCGATTTGTTTTAAAGGGGCTTGGCTCGCCCTTATTAAATTACGAAAGGCAGAAGAAAATGAAGTATTACGTTTCCACGATTACGGACGTCGTTACCGCCGAACGGGACGACGGCTGGGAGAACCTGTCCTACATCGAGCGCACCGCGCCGCTCGCCGCGGCGAATTCCCTCGGCATCGAGATCGCCGAATTTTGCATAACGAGCAACATGGACGAGACCTTCGCCGACGTTCTGCCCCATGTCGAGGCCTGCGCCGCCGCCGTCGCGGACAAGACGCTGCACGCGCCCTACAATGAGCTGCTGCCCATGGCGATAGACCGCAAGGTCGCCGCCGTCGCCTATGAGCGCTACGACGAAAGCTGGCGTTATTGCCTGCGTTTCGGCGCGAAAAAGCTTATCGTTCACGCGAATTATTACAGCGATATGTACTATTCAAGCTGGTTTACGCAGCGGCAGAGCGAGTTCTGGCGGCGCTTTCTGGGCGAGCACGGCGAGGATATCGTCGTGTGCCTCGAAAACGTGATGGAGCTTGAGCCGGACGCGATACTTGATGTGATTTCCGGCGTGAACGACCCGCGGCTGAAAATGTGCCTCGACGTCGGCCACGCGAACCTCACGGATTTAGCGCCGATTGAGTGGCTGCGCCGCTCGGCGGGCGCCGTAAGTCATTATCACATACATAATAATAACGGCGCGCCGAAGGAGGGCCGCCGCAGCTGGGGCGACAAGCACGCCGCGCTCGGAAACGGCAATATCGATATGCTTGCCCTCCTGCGCGAGGCCGAAAAGCTAACGCCCGACGCCACCGCCGCCATCGAAAGCTATGAGCCGGAGGCCTGTGTGGACTGGCTGCGCGAAAAAGGCTTCATCTGAAGGCTGTGAAACAACCGCGCGGTCTTGCTTTTTCGCTCCCCTTGTATGCGCCGCCCTCTCTTTCGCTCCCCTTGGGATGCACCGCGCCCCCTTTTTGCTCCCCTTGGATAAGGGGAGCTGGCGGCGGCGCGAAGCGGCGGCGTCTGAGGGGTGGAGGGTAACGAGACGGGGAGAAGTTTTTTGGTTTGGATAAAGCCGGTGACCTCTCAGTCAGCCTCCGGCTGACAGCTCCCCTTGGTTGTGGTCGGCACCCCTTTTTGCTCCCCTTGGATAAGGGGAGCTGGCGGCGGCGTCTGAGGGGTGGAGGGTAACGAGACGGGCAGAAGTTTTTTGGTTTGGATAAAGCCGCTCGACCTTTCAGTCAGCCTTCGGCTGACAGCTCCCCTTATCCAAGGGGAGCGAAACGCGCCTGCGGCGCGGGGTGCGGGTGGAACCATATTACACATTCGCAAAAACCAACTGCATACTTGCGGGCCGTCGAGGGCGCCGGCCCCTACAGTACAGGATTTTTACAATCATCAACCACATCCGCATAAAATAATCGCCATGCCGAAGTCTCCGGCATGGCGATTATAGTTTAATCGAGCAATCAGAATATTGCTACGACGGCTCCGTTATAGCTGTCCGCGATGAACTGCTTCACGGCGTCGGTCTTGAGCGCCTTTATGAGCGCTGCGGTCTTGGCGGAATTCTCGTCGCCCTTTCTCACGGCGATGATGTTGGCGTAGGTCTGCGCCGCGTCGCCGCTCGCGTCCTCGATGGCGAGGGCGTCGGCAATCTTGAGCCCGGCCTGAAGCGCGTAGTTGCCGTTTATAACGGCGATGGTGCCCTCGTCGCTGTTAGCAAGCTGGGAGGGAACGGTGTCGGCCTGAACGGCCTGAATATTGTAGCCGCCGTTATCAATTATGTCAAGCGTGGTAACGCCATTGGCGGCGCTCGCGTCGTCCGGCAGGGTGATAAGGCCCTCCTGACGCAGGAGGAGCAGGGCGCGGGTCTCGTTCGAGTCATCCGCAGGGATAAGGATGGTCGTTCCCTCGGGGAGGGAAGCGAGGTCGGCCTCGCCCTTTGCGTAGATGCCGAAGGGCTCGTAGTGGATGAGCGCGGCGGCGACTAGGTCGGTACCGTTGGAGGCGTTATAGCTGTTCAGATAGGGGCTGTGCTGGAAATAGTTGGCGTCAAGGTCCTTGTCGCTGAGCGCCTTGTTGGGCAGGACGTAATCGTCGTAAACCACGACCTCGAGGGTGTAGCCGTCCGCCGCGAGAGCGTCCTTGACCTGGTTGAGAATCTCGGCGTGGGGTGTGGAGCTCGCGCCGACCTTGATGGTTTTGTCTTCCTTCTTCTCGCCGCAGCCGCCGAACGCGAGCGCGAGGGCGAGCGCAATGGCGAGAACGAGTGCGATTGACTTTTTCATTTTTTGTTCTCCTTTTAACAAATTATATTTAATCCAATTTCCTACCGGAATGATTGCTTTTATAATAGAGCTCTTTTTGCCGTTCGTCAATATATTTTTTTACTTCGTTCTTTTATCCGTCCTTCTCACGATGAACATGCCTACCTCCTGGATAATCTGGACGATGATAACGAGCAGCAGGACGCATATCCACGTTATGTCGGCGTTAGAGCGCTGGTGCCCGTAGATTATCGCTATCTGCCCGAGACCCGTGCCGCCGATGGTTGCCGCCATGGCGGAATAGCCGAGGATGGTCACCATAGAGATTATCGCGCCGTTAATGAGCGCGGGCTTAGCCTCCGGGATGAGCACCTTGCGGACTATCTGGAAATTCGTGCAGCCCATGGCGTTCGCCGCCTCGATGACTCCGGCGTCCACCTCCTTGATGGAGCCCTCCACCATGCGCGCGACGTAGGGCGCGGCGGCTATGATGAGCATGACGATAACGGCCTTGTTGCCGAGGCTCGTGCCGACGACGAACTTCGCCACCGGGAGCATGGCGACCATGAGGACGATGAAGGGGATACTGCGGAAAAAGTTCACGATAAAGCCCAGCACGCGGTTGAGCCAGCCGACGGGGCGGATGCCGCCCGGGGCCGTAACGCTCAGCACAACGCCGAGCGGCAGGCCGATTATATACGCCACGATGGAGGAAAGGACCGTCATGTAAACGGTCTCCCAGACGCCGAGCTGGAGGATCCCGGCGTCCCAAATCTTATAAAACATCTCGGAAAACATGCTCAGCCCTCCTCCTTATAGGTGATTTCGTTCTCGCGCAGCCAGCTAAGCACGCGCTCGGACTCGCGCTCATTGTCCGGGAGCTGGATAATCATGTGTCCGTAGGCCGTGCCGTCAAGGTCGCGCGTGTCGGCAAACATTATGTTAACCGGAACCTGACACTCCATGACGATGCTGGAAATCACGGGCTTGGAGGAGCGCTCCCCGTCGAAAACTATGCGGACGAGGCGGCCGCCCAGCTCGCCGTTTATCTTCTTCGAGCCGGGGAGGATGAGCTCGCGCGCTATCTGCGAGCGCGGGTTCGTGAAAACCTCGCGCACCTCGCCCATTTCCGCTATCCGGCTGTGGTCGATCACGGCGACGCGGTCGCAGATCTGGTCGATTACGCGCATTTCGTGCGTTATAACGACGATGGTAACGCCCATCGTGCGGTTGATGGTTTTGAGCAGGTCGAGGATGGCCTGCGTGGTGTTCGGGTCAAGCGCGCTCGTGGCTTCGTCGCAGAGCAGGTACTTCGGCTTCGTCGCGAGGGCGCGGGCTATGGCGACGCGCTGCTTCTGCCCGCCGGAAAGCTGCGAGGGGTAGGCCCCCGCGCGTTCTTCAAGGCCGACGACCTTTAAAAGCTCGTGCGCGCGCTTCTCCGCGTCGGCGCGCTTCACGCCCACGATTTCGAGCGGGAAGCAGACGTTTCGCAGGACGGTGCGCTGCTCGAGGAGGTTGAAGCCCTGGAAAATCATGCCTATCGAATGGCGCATCTGCAAAAGCTCGGCGCGGCTGAGCTCCGTCATGCTGCGCCCGTCTATCACGACCTCGCCCGAGGTGGGGCGCTCGAGCAGGTTAATGCAGCGCACGAGCGTGCTTTTCCCCGCGCCGGAGAGGCCGATTATGCCGAAAATCTCGCCGTCGGCAACCGTGAGGCTGATGTCTCTCAGCGCGACGACCTTCCCGTCGCCCTCGCCGTATTCTTTTCCGAGGCTGCGAAGTTCTATCAAAACAAATCACTCTTTCAAAATATAAAAAAGGCGCCGAACGCCTTATAAATCAGGCTACATTATATACTAATGAGGCAAATATGTCAACAATATGAAAAAACGCCAAAGCGCAGATTAAAATTTATGCGGTTTTTGCCGAATTGAGGCTTGAAAAATCGGCGCGGCTGTGATAATCTACTTGCGTATTGTTCGAGCCCGGCGAAGCGGGTCTCGTGGCTAATGTCAATATCGCCCCGTTGAAGCGTCAGGATTTCGCGTATGTGGGAAACTGCGCGCAGAGGGGACTCTGGAGAATCCCGCGCAGCGCGGGTGCCGAAGGTGCAAGGCGGAATCCCGCCGAATCTCTCAGGCCAAAGGACAGAGCAAATACGCCGCCGTCAGGGCATTATGGCGCGTTTATTTTCCGGAGTTGTCATTTTGTGACAGCTCCGTTTTTTTGTTTTGCTCCGGCGGCGGGCGTTTCCGCCCGGCGTCTGCTTGGTAAATTTCCGCCATGACAATCTAAAATGCTCGGTAATGCTTATATGGCATGGCGCCTGCCATTTGCATAATGCAATATGGTTGATGAATGTAAAAATCCTGTACCGTAGGGGCGGGCGCCCTCGACCGCCCGCCGCGCCATCGGCGCGGTCTGCAAATAAACCATATAACACTATACAAAACCCCAACACGCCTGGGGCAAGCCCCAGGCCCACACTGCTGCACCGCAACCACATCACTGCCCTGCGTCAATCCAAATGCCTGCATGCGGGACGTCCGGTGGCCGTCCCCTACAAACAAACTTTTTTTCCGCCGCATCCATATAAATGCGGCGATATAATCGGAGGCCTGCATGGATCAGCCAAAGCGCAAACAAATCCGCCTTCCAAGCTTTGATTATTCAACGCCCGCCGCATACTTTATTACGTTTTGCACTCGGAATAAGCGCTGCGTTTTATCAAGCGTTTCCGCTGCGGTCAGCGTTTTTGACTCGCCTCAGCTTAAGCTTACCGCTACGGGAAAAATCGTGGAAAAATACATTCTTTCAATGAGCAAGGTTCCGGGTGTTCAAGTTGAAAAATATGTCATTATGCCAAACCACGTTCATTTGCTGTTGGTGATTACGAAAGAAAACGCTTCTGCTCGTCCGACAAGCCCCGCAAATTATATTATTCCCCGCGCCATAAGCGCATTAAAAAGATTTATCAACAAAGACGCGGGCGGCGAAATATGGCAGCGTTCGTATTATGAACACATCGTCAGAAACGAGCGCGATTACCGTGAAATTTGGCAATATATAGAGGATAATCCCGCGAAATGGGCGGAGGATAGTTTTTACCCCTAATCCATTACTCCGCGCCTTATGGCGCTGAATATACGCAAATTTTCAGGAGGAATGTAAATGTTCACTTGGTTCCAGGCGTTTGAGGACGCCATCAACCCCATCGTCACGACGATCGACGATAACATTTCCGGCATTGTGCTTATCGTTATGCTCATCGCCGTCGGCCTTTTGTACTCCATCAGGACGCGCTTCGTTCAGGTGCGCTGCTTCGGCGAGGGTATGCGCAAGGTCTTCGGCAACCTCTCCCTCCGCGGGAAGAAGTCCGACAGCGGCATGAGCTCCTTCCAGGCGCTGGCTACGGCTATCGCCGCGCAGGTCGGCACCGGCAACATCATCGGCGCGTCCGGCGCTATCCTCACCGGCGGCCCCGGCGCCATCTTCTGGATGTGGGTCATCGCCTTCTTCGGCATGGCGACTATCTACGCCGAGGCGACGCTGGCCATCTCCACGCGCGAGGTCGCGGCGGACGGCAGCATCAAGGGCGGCCCCGTATACTATATCCGCAAGGCCTTCACCGGCGGCTTCGGCAAGTTCCTCGCGGGCTTCTTCGCCGTCGCGATAACGCTTTCCCTCGGCTTCCTCGGCTGCATGGTTCAGTCTAACTCCATCGGCAGCGTGTTCACCACGGCCTTCAACGTCCCGAGCTGGATAACCGGCCTCGTCCTCGTGGCTATCTGCGGCTTCATCTTCCTCGGCGGCATGAAGCGCCTTGCCTCCGCCGTTGAAAAGATCGTCCCCATCATGGCGGGCGTGTTCCTGCTCGGCGGTCTCATCATCCTCATCGCGCGCATCCAGTATCTCCCCGCAACCATCGGCATGATCTTCAAATACGCCTTCCAGCCGCAGGCTATCCTCGGCGGCGCGTTCGGCGCGGCGATAAAGGCGGCTATGACGCAGGGCGCGAAGCGCGGCCTCTTCTCTAACGAAGCCGGTATGGGTTCCACCCCGCACGCCCACGCGCAGGCGAACGTTAAGGACCCGCACGACCAGGGCGTCGTCGCCATGATAGGCGTTTTCATCGATACCTTCGTCGTCCTCACGCTCAACGCGCTCGTCATCATCTCCACGCTCTACACGAAGGACGGCCCTCTCGCAGCCGGCTACACCGACGCCGTCGCGGAGACCATCACCAAGGGCAACCTCGCGCAGACGGCCTTCGGAACCATCTTCGGCGCGAGCGTCGGCGCGAAATTCGTCGCCATCTGCCTCTTCTTCTTCGCCTTCTCCACGGTTCTGAGCTGGAGCCTCTTCGGTAAAATCAACATCGTTTACCTCTTCGGCAAGAAGAATCCCAAGCTCTGCACGACGATTTATTATATCCTCGTCCTCGTCTTCGTCTTCATCGGCACCATCGCCTATGACGACCTCGCGTGGAACCTCCAGAGCCTCGGAAACGACCTCATGGTCCTGCCGAACGTAATCGCGATGTTCGCGCTGACGGGCATCGTCGTGAAGATTTCTTCTCGGCACAAGAAGGGCGCAAGGCTCGAAGACAAGGCCGAGTGATTTTTCTCGGGCAGAAGAATTGTTATATAAAGCACGGACGGGCTTCCCCCGTCCGTGTTTTTTTTCGCGCGGAGATTAACTGCGAGGCAACATGGTTGAATCGCGGTCCGGTAGGGGGCGCCGTCCTCGGCGCTGTGGGCCGTGGGGCTTGCCCCCGGCATGGCCCCCACCATAAGCACAATCCCATTTGGTTGAACCATGTCCGGTAGGGAACGCTGTCCTCAGCGTTCCGCAAAGCAAGCACTTCGCCTTTGCAGAAATCCAATATGGTTGATAATAATAAAATCCTGTACCGTAGGGGCGGGCGCCCTCGACCGCCCGCCGCGCCATAGGCGCGGTTTGCCTTGCCTTCCCCCGGGGGAAGGTGGCAACAAGGAGCGCGCTGCGCGCGAGGATGCCGGGGGCAAGCCCCACGGCCCACGGCGAGGTTGGATGAGGGGCCCCGCAGAGCATTAAAATTTTGCGTATATATTATTGGTGTGATGCCTGACAATCAGCACAACAGCAGCCGCACAGCAAAATATCAGTCATCAGCAAGCCCCTCATCAGTCAGCTGCGCTGACAGCTTCCCCCGGGGGAAGCCGAGGTGGTGTATCGGGTTTGGGGGAACCATATCGCACATCCGCAAAATCCAACTGCCTTGCCGGGGGCAAGCCCCACGGCCCACAACGCCGAGGACGGCGTTCCCTACCGGACATGTATTAACCATATTACATTGTACAAGTGGCAAGTGCCATGCCGGGGGCAAGCCCCCGGCCCACAGGCAAGCCCCCGGCTCACACCCTGCGGCGCAACCGTATTACATTGCCGATAATCCAATCGCTGCCTCCCGCCGCTCCCGCAAAACCGCCAAAATCAAAACAAATGCTTGACCTCGAATTGTCATAAGTATACAATGAACCCATGACACATTCGCTTCGGCATAAGCAAGGAGGAAGGAAAATGAACATTTCGGAGGTTTCCGCGCTCGCGCAGCGCGTGAACGAGAACATTTCCCGCGTAATCGTGGACAAGGAGAAGGAAGTCGGGCTTATCATAACGGCGCTCATCTGCGGCGGCCACGTCCTGCTCGACGACGTACCCGGCACGGGCAAAACCGTCACCTCGCGCGCGCTCGCGCGTTCGCTGAGCTGTGATTTCCGGCGCATACAGTTCACGCCCGACCTTCTGCCCTCGGACATCACGGGCATGAGCATCTTCAACCAGAAAACCGGCGACTTCGAGTTCCGCCCCGGCCCCGCGTTCACGAACGTACTGCTGGCGGACGAAATTAACCGCGCCACGCCGCGCACGCAGTCGGCGCTGCTGGAATGCATGGAGGAGCGGCAGATAACCGCGGACGGCGAAACGCGCCCGCTCGCCGAACCCTTCTTCGTGATAGCCACGCAGAACCCCGTCGAATCCTCCGGCGCGTTCCCGCTGCCCGAGGCGCAGCTTGACCGCTTCCTTTTCCGCCTCTCGCTCGGCTACCCGGACGCGGAGGGCGAGATGGAGATGATGGAGCGCTTCATAAACGCTTCACCCCTCGAAGAACTGCGTCCCGTCGCCTCGGCGGAGGAAATAATCGCCGCGCGCGAGGCCTGCCGCAAGGTTGAAGTCAGCGAGCCGGTGCGCCGGTATATGACGCTTCTCACGGACGCGACACGCCGCGCCGCAGAGGTCTCGCTCGGCGTATCTCCGCGCGGCCTGTTGTGGCTCATGCGCGCAAGCCAGGTCTACGCCGCCGTTTCCGGGCGCGAATACGTCCTCCCGGACGACGTGAAGGCCCTCGTCCCCGCCGTTTTCACGCACAGGATAATCTGCTCCTTCGGGCAGAGCGCCGCCGGAAGCGCCTCGCGCGTCGTGTCCGACGTTCTCGCCGCCGTCCCCGTCCCGACGGAGGAAACACGCGCATGACGGCGTTCTGGATAATCCTCATCGTCGGCATTATCGCGCTTTTAGAGGTTGCGTACTACCAGAAGCGCGCTCTCAGCCGCGTGACGTATTCGCGCAGCTTTTCGCGTCCGCGCGCCTTCGCCGGGGAAAAGGTGGAGCTTGTCGAGGTAATCACGAACGAAAAGCTCGCGCCCGTGCCGTGGATAAGGGTCGAGTCCCGCGTTTCCGCCGCCCTGCGCTTCAAAAGCGGCGACAGGCTCGGCGTCGCGGCGGACTCCTTCCACAAGAGCCTGTTTTTCCTCGGCTCCTATTCGCGCATCACGCGCCGCCACGAGATCACCTGCATGCGCCGCGGCTTCTATAACTGCGGCCTCGTTTCCGTTTCCGCGAGCGACCTTTTCGGCCTCGCCGGAGCGCGGCGCGACCTTGAAACCGGAGCCAAACTCATCGTTTACCCCGCCATACCCTCGCGCGCGGAGCTGCCCGAGGAGGCGCTTCGCTGGCAGGGCGAAATGAGCGTCCGCCGCTGGATAATGCCCGACCCCATCCTCGTAAACGGTATACGCGCCTACCGCCCCGGAGACCCGCGGCGCGACGTGCATTGGGCGGCGACGGCGAAAACGGGCGAGCTTCAGGTGAAGCTGCGCGACTATACCGTTTCCCCGCGCGTGATGCTGCTTTTTAACTGCCAGATCCGCGATGCGCTGCACGGCGGCATGGAGCCGGAGGACGTCGCCTTCCTCGAGGGCGGCGTGGGTATCTGCGCGGCGCTCGCGGCGTGGTGCTGCTCGCGCGGCGTTGAGCTCGGCTTTGCCTCCAACGGCGAAAACGCCGAGACGGGCGCGGACTGCCCCTTCCTTGCGCCCCAGGGCGGCGAAGGGCGGCTTGACAGCGTGCTTGAAGCGCTGGCAAAGCTCAATATTAAAATGAAAATCGGCTTCCACGCGCTGCTTGACCGGCTTATCGCCGAAAACATGACGGGCGAGGACATCGTCCTCGTCTCCGCCTACCGCAGCGAAAGCCTCGAAAAGCGCGCCGAAACCCTCAGACGCATGGGCAACAGCGTTTCGTGGGTGTCTATCCGCGGCGACGGAGAGGGGAGGCGCAGCGCGTGAAGAGACGTTTCCGGGCGGAAAAACCGCTCATGTGGCTCATAAACCTCGAGCTCACGGCGGCCTTCACCCTTGTGCTGCTCATAATCGCCGAGCAGATAACGCGCCCGGGCTGGGCGTGGTACAGCCGCAGCCTGCGCTGCTGGCCGCTCGTTTTGTGCTTCGCCGGGGGGCTTATCGCGCGCGGGATGAAGAAGGCGCCGCTCGCGCTTTTGCCCGTTTCGCTCGCCCTTTCGGGCGCGGCGATGTGCGCCGTTTTCCCCTCGCTCGGGGGCGGCGATATCGCGTATATCGCGCTGGCGCTCGTTCTGGGCGCGGGCGTGTTCTTCCTCGGGCTGCGGGGCGACGAGCCCTTCCCGCCGAAGCTCGCCGTTTTTACGATTTGCCTGTATTTGTTTGCTGATATCTGGTTTTTCGTCGACGTCGCGGACGTTTCCGTGACGCGGCCGCTGGCATGGCTGTCGCTCGGCGCGTTTTTGCTGAGTCTGTACAGCTTCAACGCCGCGAGCCTCGTTTCGGGGCTGCACAACGCGCGGGGCGGGCTGAACGAAATGCGCGTCCCGGCGGCGCTGCGCGGGAAGAATATCGTGATGCTCACGCTGTTTCTCGCCGTCGCGCTGCTTATCGCGATGGCAAAGCCGCTGCAGGACGGGCTTGACGCGCTGCTTGCCCTGTTCCTTGTGGGCGTGAAGAAGCTCATTTTCGCCATTCCCGCGCAGGATATGCCGATGCCGGAGGCCGCGCCCTCGCCGGAGCCGACGCCGGAGCGCGCTGTGCTCGAAATGGAGGAGACGCTGTCGCCCGCCTATACGGCGGTCTACGTCATTATCATGGTCGTGGCCGGAATTATCGCGATTTTGGCCGTCGTGCTGCCCATTGTGGGGCTGCGCTCGAAGGGCTCCGGCCGCGCGCGGGGCTTCCTGCGCCGCCTCGTCAGCCGCCGCAGGGTCGAGGATTATGAGGACAGCGTCGAGCGCGTCGCGGGCCTGCGCGATATGCTGAAAAAGCGCCGTGAGCGCGCCGCCGCCGCGATAAAGCGCCTGCGTCAGAGACGCGAGCGGTATGAGGACATGCCGGACGACCGCTCGCGCGTGCGCTTTGTGTTCCGCGAAATGGTGTCGAGCCGCCGTTTCGCGCCGGAGGCCCGGTCCATGACGCCGCTGGAGCTCGCTGAGCGTTCCGGGCGCGGGGAAATGACGGAGCTTGCCGAGGTCTACAACGTCGCGCGGTATAATGAGCGCGCAGCCGTGCGCCCCGAGGACGCTGCGCGCGCCCTCAGTGCCTGGCAAAGGCTGAAACGCGGGAAATAATAGCGGGCACTAATATGGTTCCACCCGCACCCCGCGCGAAGCGCCTTCGCTCCCCTGAAAGGGGAGCGAAGGCGATGGTCGGCACTCTCTTTTGCTCCCCTTTCAGGGGAGCTGGCTCGGAGGCGTAGCCGACGAGTCTGAGGGGTAAATTGTCATCTGAGATGTAGTGACGCGGTCAGCACTCTCTTTCGCTCCCCTTGGATAAGGGGAGCTGGCGGCGACGCAAAGCGGCGGCGTCTGAGGGGTGGAAGGTAACGCGAGGGCGGAAGCATTATGCTTGATGCAAAACCGTTTACCTCTCAGTCAGCTTCGCTGACAGCTCCCCTGAAAGGGGAGCGAAGGCGTTTCGCGCTGACGACCTCTCAGTCTCGGGCTATGCCCGAGACAGCTCCCCTTATCCAAGGGGAGCGAAGGCGCTTCGCGCGGGCGACCTCTCCGCGCCGCCTGCCTTGAATTTCCCGACAAAATATGTTATCCTCAAAGCATGACGAACCACAAACCCCACAACAAAGGAGGAAACTACATCATGGAAAAATATCTCGGAGAAAGCATCAAAAAGCTCGGCTTCGGCCTCATGCGCCTGCCCATGCTCGAGGGCGGGGTCATCGACGTCGAGCAGACGAAGAAAATGGTCGATATGTTCCTCGAAAAGGGCTTCACCTACTTCGACACGGCCTACGGCTACAACGCGGGCGCGAGCGAGGCCGCGATAAAGGAAGCGCTCGTCGACCGTTACCCCCGCGAGAAATTCCAGCTCGCGACGAAGCTGCCCGCATGGGCGGGCGCGAAGACGGCTGAGGAAGCGCGCGCCATGTTCGACACCTCGCTTGCGCGCACCGGCGCGGGCTACTTCGATTTTTACCTCCTGCACAACCTCGGCGAGAAGCGCACTGAGAGCTTCGATAAGTTCGGCATCTGGGACTTCCTCGCGGAGAAGAAAAAGGCCGGTCTCATAAAGCACCTCGGCTTCTCCTTCCACGATAAGGCCGCCGAGCTCGAAAAGATACTCAAGGCGCACCCGGAGATGGAGTTCGTCCAGCTCCAGATAAATTACGCCGACTGGGAGAACCCCTCCGTCGAGTCCCGCCTCTGCTGGGAGACCGCGCGCCGTTACGGCAAGCCCGTCATCATCATGGAGCCCGTGAAGGGCGGCATCCTCGCTTCCCCGCCCCCGAGCGTCGAGAAGATATTCAAGGACGCCGCGCCCTCGGCTTCGCTCCCCTCCTGGGCTATCCGCTTCGCCGCCTCGCTCGAGGGCGTCATCACCGTTCTCAGCGGAATGTCGAACATCGAGCAGATGCAGGATAACCTCTCCTATATGGAGGATTTCAAGCCCCTCGACGAAGCCGAGCGCAAGGTCATTTCCGCCGCTCAGGAGGCGCTCAACGCCATCCCCACCATCCCCTGCACCTCCTGCGGCTACTGCCTGCCCGGCTGCCCGAACAAGATTAACATCCGCGGCATTTTCTCCGCGATGAACCAGTACCTCATCTACGATAAGATAGACGCGGCCAGAGGCAGCTACTCCTTCGCCACGGTCTTTACCGGCATGGGCGGCGCGAAGGACTGCGTCGAGTGCGGCCAGTGCGAAAGCGTCTGCCCGCAGCATATAAGCATCATCGACGAGCTAAAGCGCTGCGGAGAGAAGCTGGACGTGCCTCCCGCTCCGCCCGCTAAATAATCATACAAGGAAGTTTGCTCACACAATGCAGGATTCTTACGAAAAAATCACGCTGCCCAACGGCGTGAGGATAATTTTTGAAAAAATACCCTACCTGCGCTCCGTAAGCGCCGGTATATGGGTCGGCACCGGCTCGCGCTACGAAAAGGCCGAGCACAGCGGCATTTCCCACTTCATCGAGCACATGCTCTTCAAGGGCACGAAAACGCGCAGCGCCTCGGAGCTTGCCCGCCTGGTGGACGGTTCCGGCGGCCAGAGCGACGCCTTCACCTCCAAGGAGACCACCTGCTATTACGGCAAGACGCTGGACACGAACCTCGCCCTGCTGCTGGACGTTCTCTGCGATATGTTCTTTAATCACGATTTCCGCGACGATACGCTCGAAAGCGAGCGCGGCGTGATTCTGGAAGAAATCGACATGTACGAGGATACGCCGGAGGATCTCGCCGCAGAGCGGCTTTTCCGCGAGGCTTTTCGCGGCAGCGCCCTCGCCCGCCCCATCCTCGGCAGTCCCTCGGCCCTCGCGAAGATGACGCCAGATACGCTGAATAAGCACATGGAGGAGCATTATCTCGGCGGAAGCACCGTCGTCGCGCTAAGCGGCAGCTTTGACCGCGCGAACATCGACTGGCTGTGCGAAAAATTCGCCGCGATGAAGCCCGGGCGCGAGAAAAAGCCGCGCAAAGCGAGCTATACGCCCACCTTCACGGCCAAGGCAAAGCCCATCGAGCAGAACCATATCTGCGTCGCCTTCCCCTCCGTCTCCTTCCGCGATAAGGAGCGCTACGCCGTGCAGCTTTTGTCGAATATCCTCGGCGGCGGCATGAGCTCGCGCCTTTTCCAGAAGCTGCGCGAGGAGCTCGGGCTCTGCTATTCCGTTTACACCTTCTCCTCCTCCCATGAGGATACCGGGCTTTTCGGGATAAGCACCGCGCTCGGCGCCGACACGGAAGAGACCGCCCTTTCCGCCATCGCGGGAGAGGTGAAGCGCCTTTTGGACGACGGCGTTACCGACGAGGAGCTTTCCCGCGCGCGCGAGCAGGTGAAGTCCGGCGTTATCATGTCGCTGGAATCGAGCTCCGCGAGGATGAACCGTCTTGCCCGCGGCGAGCTGCTTTTCGGCGAGATAGTCCCCGCCGAGGAGCTTATCGAGCGCTATAACGCCGTGACGCGCGAGGATATCCTCGCCGCCGCGCGCCGAGTTTTCACGGCGCCAGCATCCCTTTCCTGCGTCGGCAAGGTCCGCTCGCCGGAGGAGTACCGCAGCCTCTTTCCGCTGTGAGCGGCGCTGAATTATTTGCAGCGCAAGGCTCGGCGGCTGCTTCCCGCCGGTAAATATGCTTCCTGTAAAATGAAAAGCCGCGTCCGAGGACGCGGCTTTTCGCTCCCCTTGGATGCGCCGCAGCCTTTTCGTTCCCCTTGGATGCGGTCGGCACCCTTTTTTGCTCCCCTTGGATGCGCCGCAGCCTTTTTGCTCCCCTTGGATATGCCGCACCCTTTTTGCTCCCCTTGGATAAGGGGAGCTGGCGGCGACGCGCAGCGGAGACGTCTGAGGGGTGGAAGGTAACGTGAGGGCGGAACCATTATGGTTGATACAAAACCGGTTACCTCTCAGTCAGCTTCGCTGACAGCTCCCCTGAGAGGGGAG
>JAEEGK010013464.1_pt1 | contig 18428 bp, 9 predicted proteins | sample 8958771 | NCBI WGS metagenome assembly JAEEGK01 (sample SAMN16246547, study PRJNA631951) | gut metagenome | biome: gut microbiome; feature: rumen; material: SC-attached | host: Bos | place: Iran: Karaj | collected 2018-10
ATCTGGCAGCACTGGCTGGCCGACATGGCAGAAGGCCGCAAGGTAACAGCCGAGCAGTTGAACCAACTGGCTGACGACAGCATCATGGTCTTCGCCAGACAGGAGGACTACATGGCTACGAAGCTTATCGACGGACATTTCTACCCCGAGGAAATCAAGAAGGTGATTCGCGGAAAGCTGGGCCTTGACGAGAAGGACGACATCAATCAGCTGACGCTGAAAGAAATGCTCAACGTGAAGGACACGAAGAAGGACAAGGGCGACAAGATTGCCATCTACTACGCCTACGGTGAGATTATCGACGAGATGAGCAGCGCCTTCAGCACGGAGCACTCCATCATCGGCAAGACGACGGTGAAAGACCTGAACGAGCTGGCCAAGGATGACAACGTGAAGGCCGTCGTGCTGCGCGTGAACTCTCCCGGTGGCAGTGCCGTGGCCTCAGAGCAGATATGGCACGCGCTGAAACAGCTGAAGGAGAAGAAACCCATCGTGGTGAGCATGGGCGGATATGCTGCCTCGGGCGGCTACATGATCAGCGCCCCGGCAAGCTATATCATCGCCGAGCCGACGACGGTCACTGGCTCCATCGGCATCTTCGGCCTGGTGCCTAACTTCAGCGAGCTGGTCACCGACAAGCTGGGCATCACGTGGGACGGTGTGTCGACGAACAAGAACACCGACTACGAGACGAACCTCGTCTTTGCCAAGGAGAACAGCGAGGAGATTCGCCAGATGCAGAACTACGTTGACCGTGGCTACGAGACGTTCCTCAACATCGTTGCTGACGGACGCGGAATGACACGCGACGAGGTGCATGAGAGTGCTCAGGGACGTGTATGGATAGCCACCGACGCCCTGCCCATCAAGCTCGTCGACCAGCTGGGCTCGATGGACGACGCCGTGAAGAAGGCCGCCGAGCTGGCCGGTATCAGCGGAGACTACTACACCTCGAACTATCCTGAAAAGGAGAGCTGGATAGAAAACCTCCTGAAGTCGGCCTCCGAGGACAAGGGCACGTACCTCGACGGACAACTGCACGAGACCCTCGGCTCGCTCTACGAACCTATCATGCAGGCACGCAAGGACGCACAACGTAACCGTCTGCAGGTGAGACTGCCGTATCTGGTCGACATGTGATTATTTGGGAGTTAAAGGAGTTAAAGGAGTAAAAGGAGTTAAAGGACGTTTGTTCTGCCGCTCCAACTCCCTTAACTCCTTTAACTCCCTTAACTCCCTTAACTCCCTTAACTCCAAATCTTATGTCTTCACTTAGGTAGTATCTTCCTGGCTGTTCCGTCGCTGTAGCGGACGATGATGATTTCTTTGGGTCGGGGGGAGCTGATGCGCTCGCCTTTCAGCGTGTAGTAACCTACTATCTGCTTGTTGAACGCCGGCGAGGGGAGGACGATGCCGATGGGGTCGTAGTCCAGCTGCTCGTCCATCCATGCTACGCGCTCTTGTATCCACTGCTTCAGGCGGTCAATCTCCATGTCGTAGGTCGATGACTTGAACATGCTCCAGGTGGTGTTGTTGCGCTGCAGTGCTCCGCCTTCGCTCAGCATGGTGGTGATGGAGTCGATGGTGGCCTCTATGTGCTGATAGCTGTAGTTCTCCTGCCTGTACTGCGCGTATCGGTTTTTCAGCATGGTGACGTATGCGGGGTCTTCCATGAGTCGCATCCACCAGAACGGCACTTTGTTGAAGGCATTGTAGTTGGTGAGGAAGCTGTTCTGATAGCGCCAGAAGTTGGTGGCCTGTGCATTGGCCGAGCTGCTGTTGGCGAAGGCGAGGTTGAAGTCCCAGAGGGCAGTCTTGAACCTCGGGTCCTGTGAGTCGCGTTGCTTGTAGATGTTGGTGCTGAGGCGGTAGCCGTCGATATTGCCCGAAAACTCCTGCGACAGCTGCTGGTCGATGAACGACATGGGGTCGAGATACTGCCTATAGCCCGTGTCGGGGTCGGTGAAGGTTTCGCTGGCCAGTGCGTCTTCCATCTGTTTCACTCGCTGCTGTATGTATTCTGTCTGCACGGGCACCATGTCCTCGTAGTCAGGATGCTTATACTGCAGGTAGATTTCGTTGTAGGCGGTGTATGGCTTTCCGTTGCTGTTCACCGCTTTGTATGTCGATGTGAAGTGAGGCTCATCGTCGCGGTCTATCTGCAACTGATAGCCTCCTGTCAGTGCGTCGCCGCTGGTCCCCGGGTCGTCGAGGTCGAGGCGGTACTTGCCCTTGCGTATGTTCTCTGCGAGGATGAAGACGCCGTAGTAGACCCCGTCGAGCACCATCTCGCAATAGCGGCAGCGCGGTGTGTAGTCGAAATAGGGCCTTGCCAGCTGCCACACCAGCACGTCGCGCAGCAGGCTGCGGTCGCCGTAGGGAGCCAGCAGCACCCAGGTGTTGTCCTTGGGCATGCCCAGCAGATCGGTCTTCAGCTTGTCACCCTCCGGGTCGGCGGTCTTCATGGTCTTGAAGTTGTAGGGTTTCTTGGGTGAGTAGGTGAACGAGGTGTTGCCTCTGTAGCGTATGGCTATCCATCCATCGTAGTCGACGGTCTGGTTGGGATGCGCCACGGTGTCGCCGTAGTTGATGCCGTCGGCGTTGCTGATGATTGTCATGCGTGCCGCAACGCGCCAGTCCTTGTGGATGATGCGCTTGGTGCCGTCGCCGCAACTGGTGTCGATGAAGACGATGGGCAGGTTGGTGTGGTCTATTGTAGTGGTGTCTATCTCCGGCTTGTAGTTGTCGGGGTCGTAGCTGTCGGCAAAGGCAGGAGCGGCGAAGGCTATCAGCGTGAGGGGCAGGAGGCGTCGCCGTGTGGTGTCCAGCAGATAGCTGACACCTTTGCCTACAGCCATTGCGCCATAGGCAATGGCCAGCGTGAGGGGAATGATGACGAGCAGTTTGAGGGCTGTGCTGCTGGTCTGCAGGAAAGAGAGGTCGATGAGGCGGATGAAGAAATAGTGATAGACGTAGATGTGGAGCGTGCTGTTGCCGATGTGGGAGAATGAGAGATTGGGAGAATGGGAGAATGAGAGATTGAGAGAATGAGAAAATGAGAGATTGAGAAAATGAGAAAATGAGAAATTGTCGAGGAAATAGAATATCGAGAGGAGGGCGGCGATGGCAGTGAGGGCGATGGTGAAATCGACGATGAGCGGCAGGTGGTCGATGGTGCTGAAGAATGTGACGACTAGTGCTAGATAGGCCACCGCGAGCACGACGGCGCACCACGGGCTTCGGGTGATATACTTTGTCAGGTCATATTTGCGGCAGAAATAGCCGATGATGAAAAAGGGCCAGTAGGCAAAGCCGCTCCAAGGGTTGAGTGCTGAGATGAAGACGCTGGGCGAGTCGATGGCAAGATACATCAGCAGCCAGAAGGCCAAGGCCATTGCTCCCTGGGCTACAAACGATGTCACGCTGTTGTTTATATTGTTCAGCAACCTGAAGGGGACGAGCAACAGGTAGAAGATGGTGAGTGTGAGCAGATACCAATAGCCAAAGTGGCCGCCGTTGAGGAAGAAGTCTCTCACCCCGTCGAACATCAGCGCGTTGACAAAGCCTACCAGCAGCATCGGTGTGAGAAACTTGCGGGCCTTGACAAGAAATTTGCCCATGTCGGGTGGCTGCGAGATGACAAAGCCGGAGAGGAAGAAGAACAACGGCACATGAAACGTACAGATGACATTCATCACGTCGTCATGCTGCACGTTTTCATGCCACGTGCAGAAGTAGATGGTGTGCCCCATCACCACCAACAGCATGGCGAGTGCCTTTAGCTTGTCTATGTAAAGCAGTCTCATGGGCGGTTGATGATGATGAGTGGTTCTTTGTCGTCGCCAGCCACCCACACGGCCTCGTCGCCAGCCAGTAGGGCACTGTCGGCAATGGCTTTCACCTGATGGCTGTCGTAGTGTGTCAGCTTGGCTTCGCTGATGGCCGTCTTCCATGTGTAGTGGCTGTAGTGGCGCACGGACAGTCCCCAGGCGAAGGCATCGACGGGACGCACACAGAAGTTGGAATAGCGCGGCTCGTCGGGATTGTCGATGCTGATGCAGAAGATGCGCTGCAGCGGGTGGTCGGCCTTGCTGATGGCCAGCATAGCCATGCGGCGGCTCATCACGCCCGACCTGCGGGCGGCTGTGTAGTGATGAATGTCTGTGAAGACGGCGGCAGCCAGGAAGAGGGCAAAGGCGGCGGTGAGCAGCTTCTTGCCTGCGATGTGATGAGTGATGAAAGCCACGATGAGCGCCGCCATCGACAGTGCCGCATAGTTGTGCATGATGCTGACCACGGTGACGAGATGTGGCGAGACGAGGATGAGGAAGCTGACAGCGAGCAGCAGCAGCTGGCGGGTCTTCAGCAGTTGCCATTTGCTGGCCAAGAGCAGGAGGAAGGGCACGGCCAGCAGCACGGTGGCTGCTGCTACGGCGATGTTGCGCGTTGGCGGGTAGACGATGCTCATGTAGTCGGCGGGCAGCCAGGTGTAGGCCATGAGCTGAATGAAGTCCTTGGCGTGGCTCAGCAGGGTGGCATGGGTGTATTCATCGTCGTATTCTATGCCTGCGATACCCGTGAGATAGATGGTGGCGAAGACAATGAGATAGGCCATTGCCACGAGCAGTCCGCAGCCTATGTGGCGTAGCGCCTGTCGGCGGTTGACCAGCTGGAAGGCGTATGCCACGATGGGCGGCACCACGGCCCAGGCCAGGCCGTTCTCCTTCGACAGCGCCGCCATGGCTACGCACAGCAGCCAGAGCCACGGCTTTGTCTTAGCACCGGATGGACGCGGATGGACACGGGAGAGGTAGAACCAGAGGGCCAGCAGTCCCCACAGCTGTGCGAAGGTCTGGTTGAAGCCGTCGCAAGCCAGCGTGGCTCCCAGTGTGGCAGGCGAGAAGAAGAAGAAGAGTGTGGCGATATGTGTGGCTACTGGCGAGAAGTCCAGCTTCTTGCAGATGGTGAAGACGAGGGCTGCCGAGCAGGCGTGTCCGAGGATGATGAGCACATGGTTGAGCGTAGGGAAGAGGCCTGGCATCCATCCTACGAGGCATCCTAAGAGGAAATCGAAGGGGCGCCGGTAGGCATCGGGAAACATGTAGCCAGGGTCGGAAATCTGGATGAACCAAGTGGACTGCAGTGAAGTATAGTCGTCAAACGTAGGCCCTATGCCACATACTCCCCATAGAATGATGGGCAGACAGATGGCAATGGCGATGAGTGAGAAGTGCGACTTGATGTTCATCGGCGTATGATAATCTTCTTGCCTTTCTGTATGTAGATGCCCGGCTTAAGGCGGCTGTTCTGTTGGGTGCGCTGTCCGGAGAGGTTGTAAAGAGGAGCGGCATCGCTTTCCTGACGGTCAGTCAACGGCTGAGTGATGCCTATCTTTTCAAAGTAGTCTTGGTTGTAGTCTACAGGAAACTTTCTGAGGTCTAATATCCTCAAGTGCAGCTTGATCCAGTCGCAGATATATTTGAATTCTTTGTCAAAGTCTATGGTTTCACCGTTCAGGTCGCTGTCGCCGCTCCATTTCTCCGTCTCTCTGTCAGCCGCGCCGCTGTTTTTGAGCAGCAGATAGTAGTGCCTGAACCTGCTTATGAGGCTGTCGGTAGCGAGTGGTTGTCCTGCCTGCCGCAGCTCGGTGAACCGCTGGTTCAGGCTGTCGTTGAACTGGTAGGTGTTGAAAGCATAGAGATTGAAGAACACCCTGACGTCGACGTCGCACAGATAGCGCGGTGAGGCTAATCCGTTGACGTGGTCGAGGAGTCCTCCCCAGCGCTGTCCGAAGGTGGCGTCCAGGTCCCAGGGTGCCAAGGTGAGGCACTTTGACGTGGCTTTGTCGTAGACAGCCCAGAACAGGTTCTTGCCGCTGTTGTCTACAGCGTTGGTGACCGACATCAGGATGCTGTAGTCAATCATGGGCCCGAGGTCGTAGTAGTCGGCCACTTGCGCTTCAAACTCCTGCCTGTGGCTCCGTATGGCGAAATTGCAGGCCTCGACGAGTGGCCGCCAGTCGGTGGTGTCGTTGTCGCTGAGGTCAGGATATTTCACCTCAAAGCCTTCTAGTGTCTCCGAGTGGTTGTCGTAGCTTTCGAGCGGGAGGAAGAGCTGTGTGCGCTGCCATGTCTTTCCCTTGTAGAGACATCCGTGCACCTCGCCGTCATCAACCTTTTTCAGTCGCATCTGCTTGCGGTCGAGATTCTCAGAGAAGTTGTAGATGCCCCGGTATTCGTTGTTGAGAAACACTTCCACCACCTTGCCGCTGACGCCGTTGCGTGCTGAAGGCTCGCGGTCGATGTAGTAGGGTGGGGTAGCGATGTCGTTCCACAGGTCCATGGCGATGCGGTTGCGCAGGCGGAAGACGTCGGCCTGCCCGGCATCGAGAATCCAGCTGTCGTCGTTGCGCATGCCAAAGAGCGACTTGTTCTTCTTCAGCTTCACCTTGTAGTTGCGCTTGTGCTTGTCAGGGGTGTTGGTCGATCCGCCGCGCCATTTCACGGTGGCGGCCAGCGTGTCGGTCTGAGGAGCATCGGGCGAGGAAATGAGCAGCGTGCCCTCCGTGTAGTCGTTGCCGAAGGTGCCTTCTAACTGGACGAGGGGCAGGAAGGTGAATCTGAGGGTGAGGTTGTGCGGCTGCCCTTCGCCGTCGACATAGCCGACGGTGAAGGTCTTGTCTGCCGTGATTTTACTGAAGGTATAGGTGTCTTCCAAGTCGTTGCCGTCGATGGTGCAGAAGTGCCAGTCCTTGCCGGTCTTCACGCTCATGGTGGCCGTCGTGTTGAAACTCTCTTCCGGCACTGTGGCCAAGAGGGTGTTTGTCAGCTCATCCATCATAGCCACGCGCCCGTCGATGACGAGCTGTGCTGAAGCCATGTTGGCCATGGTCATGAGGATTAAAGCGACAAAGTGTCTCATCAGCGTACAATAGCAATCTTACATACTACACCTTTCTTTCCTTCGCTGGTGGCAGCCGCTACCATGTAGACACCGCTGGCCACGCGTCTGCCCTGTCGGTCGCGTCCGTCCCAGGTGAAGGTGCCGCCGTTGCTGCGGCCCTCGGCCACGAGCACGCCGCTGGCGGTGAGAATCTTCACGTCGGCATTGCGCGACAGGCCCACCACCGTGATGAGGCCCTCATAGCCCGACACGACAGGGTTGGGGTAAGCATAGACATGGTCTTTCTCCATCTCGATGGCCGACTCGGTGGCGTCGCTCATGTAGGAGCAGAGCCCCTGGTCGGTGCCGATGAATACCTCGCCGGTCTGGTGGTTGATGGTGATAGACTCTATGATGTCCGAGAGCAGCGGGCTGTTGGTGGTGGTGAAGTGCTGCAGCTGCTCCATGTTGTCATCGCTGATGAGGTAGACGCCTGAGCCACGTGTGCCAAACCATTTGCGGTTGCCGCCATCGATGGCAATGGTGGTGATGTCGACGCCGCCCAGCAGGTAGTCGGCATAGTTGGTACCGTCATTGCGTGGCACCTTCACTTGGGTGGCATAGTCAATGGCTGAGCCTACGCGTTCTGCTTCTATGAGATAGGGGCCGTTGGACGTGCCTATCCAGATGTTGGCGTCGAGGTCTTCCACCACGCAGCGCGGGTTGTAGCTCTCGGGTGCACTCGTGCCGTCCTGGTTGATGAGGTTCACGACAGCGTTGATGATGGTGTCGTTGGCCGTGCTGTAACAGTAGAAGGAGGATTTCTCCCAGTGGCGGTTGACAAACCACATCAGTCCGCGGCTGTCGAAGATGAGCGATGTGAGCTTGTTCAGGCTCAGGTCTCCGTCCATGAGCACGCTCTGACTGTGCTTGATCCATTGTCCGTCCTTCGTTATCTCAATGATGGAGTTTTCCTTTACCTGGCTCTGCAAGATCCAGAGGCTGCCATTGCTGTCGTATGTCACGCCGTCGGTCAGCACATATTTGTTGCTGGTGGTGGCTGTGTGCAGGATGCTGTTGTCTTTGTGATAGTATTTCACCAGCTTTCCGTCGTAGTATTCGTAGAGTCCCGTCCTGCCTCCGGCGAAGATGTGGTTGCTGTCGAAGGGGTCCACATCGACGGCATACATGTCTACGAAGGTCCATCCGCTGCCCGTGGTGCCGTCGACGCCGGTCATGTCGTCTTGCAGAAACTCCCAGTCATCGTCTTTCTTCAGTTGCACGGTGGCGGGATGCGACACCGAGCCGGTGCCGGCGCCGCTGCATGAATAGAGGATGTTGTTCTTGAAGCGCATAAATCCGAAGTGGTTGTGCTTCGGTCCGCCGGGCTGCAGGCTCTTCACCGTTTCGGCATAGGTGTTCCAGTCGGTGCGGTCCTCGGTGAAGAGATTGGCAGGTAGGTCGGCGGTCTCTGCCCAGCTGTGCTTGTCTATGAGGTTGCTGGTGAGATTGCCGGCGTGGACGCTGCCCTGCTTGGTCTTGACGTAGAGCTTGCTGCCGTCGGTGTCGGTGCTGACGATGTTGAGGTCGAGGATGTAAGTCTCGGATATTTCTGCGCGGCTCATGTTCACCTTCACCACGCCGAAACCGGTGGACAGATAGGCATACTGCTCGTTGATGAAGATGCTGTTCACCGTCTTGTCCTGCGTCATCGACTTGCTGTAGAGGGCGCTGATGTTTGTCACGTTGCCCTCCAGGTCTATCAGGTCGATGTTTGAGTTGCTGTAGACGATGATGAGCCGCTGCGCCTTCTGGTTCCAGGCGATGAGCGAGACGTAGGTGTCGCTGAGCTGCTGCACCTTGTCGTAGGTGGTGATGCTGTGGTCGTTGAGGTTGTAGCTGTACAGTCCGTTGGAGGCACGCACGAAGAGTGTGTGGCTGCCGGCCTTCACTATCTGCTGTGGCTCGTAGTAAGACATGTATGCCTTCCACGTGCCCGTCTGCGCCACGGCTTGGAAAAAGAGAAAATGAGAGAATGAGAAAACGAGAAATGCCAGGCACCTCATTCTCTTCATCATCCCCTTCCTCATTATATATAATAATGTATTCATACGCAATGTCTCATTCTCTCAATCTCTCATTCTCTCATTTTCTCAATCTCTCATTCTCTCTCAAGAATTCGCACAACTTCTGCGTGGCGCGTCCTCGGTGGCTGATTTTGTTTTTCTCCTCTTCGCCCATGTCGGCAAAGGTCTTGTCGTAGCCGTCGGGGCGGAAGATAGGGTCGTAGCCGAAGCCCTCTTTTCCGCTGCGCTCGCGGGTGATTTCTCCGTTGACGATGCCCTCGAACAGATGCTCTTCCTTGATGCTGGTGCAGCCGCAGGGACAGACGTCGCGCTTTAATAATAACGCAAAGACGGTGCGAAATCTTGCGCGGCGGTTGTTATTTTCTCCTAATTCGCGCAAGAGGCGCGCCATGTTGGCCTCGCTGTCGTGGCTCATGGGACTTATAGGACTCATAGGACTTATAGCCCCCTCCATGCTGGCGTAGCGGGCGCTGTAGACGCCGGGGGCGCCGTTGAGGGCTTCCACTTCGAGGCCTGTGTCGTCGGCGAAGACACTGCAGTGGTAGTGCTGCCAGATATATTCGGCCTTCAGGCGGGCGTTCTCTTCCAGCGTGGTGCCTGTCTCAGGAATATCAACATCGCAGCCGATGTCCTTCAGTGACAGCACTTCTATCGTGTCGCCCAGGATGTGGCGCACTTCTTTCAGTTTGTGGGCGTTGTTGGTGGCAAAGACGATTTTCATGGACGATTTATGAATTATTTATGTCTGATGGCGCTTGCGCTTTGTCCTTTACTTTTACCTTTATCTGGTCGAAGCCCTCGCCGAAGACGCCTATGACGGCGCTCTGCGAGACGAAGGCCTGCGGGTCGATCATCTTGATGAGGCGGAAGATGGGTGTGCTCTCGTTCTTGCGGGCAAGGATGCAGAGCACCTTGCGGTCTTCGCCGGTGTACCAGCCGTGGCCGTCGAGGATGGTCACGCCGTGGTCCAGCTGCGTGCCGATGGCGTTGGCTATCTCCTGCCATTTGCTGGAGAAGATGAAGAACTGCACCGACTGCCGGTTGCGGTTGAACACATAGTCGAGCATGAAGTTCTCGATGACCATCGTGCAGAAGCCGAACATCACCATGTTCAGGCGTTGCAGGATGTTGCCGAACTGCGGTATGAACAAGCAGGAGCCGATGATGATGAGGTCGACGAAAAGCAGCACTGTGCCCAATGACACGTTGTGGAACTTGTTGACCGATGCGGCAATGATGTCGGTGCCGCCCGTGGAGCCGTTGTTCAGGAAGACGACGGCCAGCGCCGTGCCCGTGAGCATACAGCCGATGATGAGCGACATGAACTCCTGTCCGTCGCCCAGTATTTTCACATAGTTGCCGTTCTCGTCCTGCGGAATGAATTCTTGCGCAATTTCCAGCATCAGCGTGAGCATCAAGATGGCGTAGATGGTCTTCACCAAAAATCGCCAGCCCAGTATTTTCAGGCCTATAATGAGCAGCAGCGCATTGACGAGGAAGTAGGTGTAGCCGATGGGGAAGTGGGTAGCATAGAAGACGATGGCGCCGATGCCCGACACGCCGCCCGTCACTATCTCGTTGGGCAGGAGGAAAAGGGTAAAGCCGATAGTGTACAATAAGAGGCCGAGGGTTATGCCAGCATAATCCCCGACCTCTTTCCATAATAGCTTGCGGTCAATGGTCATTTTCTGAGCGGTAGCAAATTCTTACTCTTCACTCTTTACTTTTCATTTGACAACAATGTTCACCATGCGCTTGGGCACGATGATGACTTTCACAATCTGTTTGCCGTCGGTGTACTTTGCCGTGCGCTCGTCGGCTTTCACTGCCTGCTCCACGGCGGCATTGTCAGCATCGGCGGGCAGCATCACCTCGAAGCGGGCCTTGCCGTTGAAGGCCACGGCCATCTTCACCAGGCTCTCAACAAGGTATTCCTCGTTCCACTTCGGCCACTGGGCGTCGCATACCGAGCCTTCGCCGCCCAGCTGCTCCCACAGCTCTTCGGCAATGTGCGGGGCGAAGGGCGCGATGAGGATGACCAGCTGCTTCAGCACTTCGCGGTTGGTGCACTTCAGCTGTGTCAGCTCGTTGGTGCAGATCATGAAGGCCGATACTGAGGTGTTGTAGCTGAAGGCCTCGATGTCTTGCGTCACCTTCTTGATGAGCTTGTGCAGCGACTTCAGCTCGGCGGGAGACGGCTCCCCTTCAGTCTTCGAGGAGGTTGCCAGGTTCCAGAATTTCTTCAGGAAGCGGTGGCAGCCGTCAATGCCTGCCACGTCCCAGGGCTTCGACTGCTCGATGGGACCAAGGAACATCTCGTAGAGGCGCAGCGTGTCGGCACCGTAGTTGTTGCAGATGTCGTCGGGGTTCACCACGTTGTATTTCGACTTCGACATCTTCTCGATGGCCTGCGAGACGATGTACTTGCCGTCGGCGTTGGTCACAAACTCTGCTTCGCTGAACTCAGGCCTCCATTGGCGTATCTTCTCGATGTTGAGCTCCTTGCCCTCCACCGTGCTGATGTCGGTGTAGATGGGGTCGGCCTCTTCGCCTTGGTAGAAGTAGCGGTTTTTCTTTGCCTCATTGTCGTATTCCACTTTCAAAAGGTCGAAGCTGACGTAGCGGTTGGTGCCTTTGATGCGGAAGACGAAGCTCGACCATCCTTGTATCATGCCTTGGTTGATGAGCTTCTTGAACGGCTCGTCCTCGCAGGAATAGCCGCAGTCGTAGAGGAACTTGTTCCAGAAGCGTGAGTAGATGAGGTGTCCTGTGGCGTGCTCCGAGCCTCCCACATAGAGGTCGACGTTGCGCCAGTATTCGTCGGCGCTGTTGCTGACGAGGGCCTTGTCGTTGTGCGGGTCCATGTAGCGCAGATAGTAGGCGCTTGAACCGGCGAAGCCCGGCATGGTGTTCAGCTCCAAGGGGAAGACGGTTTTGTTGTCGATGAGCGACACATCTACCACACTGTCGGTCTTGGTGTCCCAGGCCCACTTCTTGGCGCGGCCCAGAGGCGGCTCGCCCGTCTCCGTGGGCTTGTATTCGTCTATCTCGGGCAGCTGCAGGGGCAGGCACTCCTTCGGCACGATGTAGGGCATGTCGTCTTTATAGTAGATGGGGAAGGGTTCGCCCCAGTAGCGCTGACGGCTGAAGATGGCGTCGCGCAGGCGGTAGTTCACCTTCACGCGGCCTAAGCCGTTCTCTGTGACGTACTTCTTCGTGGCGGCGATGGCCTCCTTCACGGTCATGCCGTTGAGCGAGAAAGCCCCTGCGGCCCCCTCGGGGGACGAAAGGGAGGCCTTCGGGCTGTTCATCACAATGCCCTCCTTGGCGTCGAAGCTCTCCTCAGAGATGTCGGCGCCCTCAATGAGCGGTACGATGGGCAGTCCGAAATGCTTGGCGAAGGCGTAGTCGCGGCTGTCGTGAGCCGGCACGGCCATGATGGCACCCGTGCCATAGCCGGCCAGCACGTATTCGGCTATCCAGATGGGAATCTTCTCGCCGGTAAAAGGATTGATGGCATACGAGCCTGAGAACACGCCCGTCACCGAGTGGTCCGTCTGGCGCTCGCGCTCGGTGCGCTTCTTCACGTAGGCCAGGTATTCGTCTACGGCCTCACGCTGGTCGGGCGTGGTGAGCTGCTGCACGAGTTCCGACTCGGGGGCGAGCACCATGAAGGTGACGCCGAAGATGGTGTCGGCACGGGTGGTGAAGACCGTAAAGCCAGAGGCCTCCCCTACGGCCCCCGAGGGGGCTTCATTACCGGGCGTGCCCACATTGGTGTCCTCCTCGGAGGACGAAAGGGGGGCTGCTACCTTGAAAAATATCTCCGTACCCTCTGAGCGGCCTATCCAGTTGCGCTGTGCCTCTTTCAGCGAGTCGGTCCAGTCTATCTCCTCCAGTCCGTCGAGCAGGCGCTGTGCGTAAGCCGAGGTGCGCAGGCACCATTGGCGCATCTTCTTCTGCTCTACGGGGTAGCCGCCGCGCTCGCTCACGCCGTTCACCACCTCGTCGTTGGCCAGCACCGTGCCCAGAGCCGGGCACCAGTTCACCATCGTGTCGGCCAGGTAGGCTATGCGGTAGTTCATCAGCACCTCCTGCTTCTTCTTCTCCGAGAAGTTGTGCCAGTCGGCAGCCGTGAAGTGCAGCTCCTCCGTACCAAGGGCGTTGCAGTTCTCGGTACCCATCAGTTCGAAGTGCTCAATCAGCTTAATCGTCGGCTGAGCCTTATGCGATGAGGTAGAAAAGTAGCTCTTGAACATACGCTGGAAAGCCCATTGCGTCCACTTGTAGTAGATGGGGTCGCAGGTGCGCACCTCGCGCTCCCAGTCGAAGGAGAAGCCTATCTTGTCCAACTGACTGCGATAGCGGTTGATGTTCTCCACGGTGGTCTTCTCAGGGTGCTGACCCGTCTGGATAGCATACTGCTCGGCAGGCAGTCCGTAAGCGTCGTAACCCATGGGATTCAATACGTTAAAGCCCTGCTGGCGCTTGTAGCGGGCATAGATGTCTGAGGCGATATAGCCCAAGGGATGACCTACATGCAAACCAGCACCGCTGGGGTATGGGAACATATTCAATACGTAGAACTTCTTCTTCGTCGGGTCTTCCTTCACGCGGTAGGTCTTCATCTCTACCCAGCGCTTCTGCCATTTCTGCTCAATGTCTCTGAAATTGTATTCCATAAATATTTCGTTTTTTTGTTTATATTCCGTTCTCTTTTGCGTTACAGTACGCAATAGGCTGCAAAGTTACGAAGAATTCTTCACACTGCCAAAGGAAAATCTTAAAAATATATTCTACCAAAAATTTGCTTTTCTCAAAAACATTCCTTACCTTTGCAACCGAAAAACATTATTAACCCTTTAAAACATAAAAAAATTATGAAGAAAAATTTACGCTTATTTCTCGTTGCCGCTCTGGCAATGGTAGGTATGAATGCTTCTGCGCAAGAGGTTACCTTTGACTTCAACACGATGGACAACAACTGGGGTCTTCCTACAACCAAAACAATTGCTGAGACTTCCTACACTTATGGTGGTTATACCATTAAGATAGCAGGTAGTACAGGTAACGGTTTCGCTTGGAATAACATCACAGAAGCGCAAGAAGTTGTAGGTCACTACCTTATTTTGGGTAAGAATGGTGCTTACCTCACCCTTCCTGCCTTCTCTTTCGATGTAGATAAGATTGAAGTGGTGGGTCGAGCTGGTGCCAGTACTGGTGTTAAGCAGAACATCTTTGTCGGTGAGAATGCTGCAAGTACAGAAACAACTGGTGCAACAGGTACTAACACCTACATGATTAAAAAAGATTACCAGGCTGCCGGAAACATCTATACGATGAAGGTTACCAGTGCACACAACACTCAAATCACTCAGATTAAGATCTACAAGTCTTCTGGTGTTGCTGCTCCTGAGATTTCTGGTAGCGATGTGTTCTGCGGTAGCACTCAGGTAACCATCACAGCCGACGAGGGAGCCGCTATTTACTACACGACCGACGGTGTTGAGCCTACTACAAACAGTCTTGCCTATACAGCTCCCTTCACCATCGAAAGTTCTTGCACAGTAAAGGCTGTCGCTTCTAAAGGCGGTGCAATGAGTTCTGTAACAAGCATGGACTTTGTGAAGACAACAGGTGACGGTTCAAAGACGAATCCTTTTACTTGCGCAGACATTGTCAGCTTGCCCGCAAGCTATACAGCTTCTGACATGTATGTGACAGGAGTCATTGTAGGATCTATCCAGAATTCAGGTTCATTGGCTGAGCAGGCACAGGCTTCTAACGTAGCTCTTGCTGCTGCTGCTGGAGAGACCACATGGGCTAATATCGTTCCTGTGGCATTACCCGCAAATACCGATATCAGATCTGCCGTCAATCTGGTTGACAATCCAACAAACATGGGTAAGACGTTGCTGGTTAAAGGAAGTATCGAAGCATACTTTGGAAATATGGGTGTCAAGAATCCCTCTGAATACGAACTCGACGGTATTTCTGGCATCGAGTCTGTCAAGGCTGCTAACGCCAAGTTCGACGGCAAGATGTACAACGCCGCTGGCCAGCTGGTGAACAAGGGCTACAAGGGCCTCGTCATCATGAACGGTCGTAAGTTCGTGAATAAGTAATCCATCACACAACGAATAAGAAAGAGCGAAGCCTCCAACGGGTTTCGCTCTTTTTGGCTTAAATATTTTGTGTATCAAAATAAAATGCTTACCTTTGCAAGGTAATAGCAACGAAAAAGATGATATACGATACCAATACGCAACTAAAATCAATGCTTATGAAACGAACACATTTACTCACGACACTGTTGGCGCTGCTCGCGCTAACCGTGAGCGCCTTTGCTCAGAACAACACCCCTACTTTCCCCGATTACTACGCTGCCGCTGACGGAAAGAAAGGCGCAGAACTGAAGACGGCGCTCTGTGGAATCATTAGAACAAATCTTGATGGAAATGTCGTATCGTATAGTGGTTTATGGACTTCATACTATTCGACAGATGCTCGTGGAGATGGAAAGGTATGGGATATGTATTCTGATATTTCTAATTTTACTTTTGGAACAGACCAGGATACTGGGACTAATGTTTCTGAAGGAGTTCGCTATAACAGAGAACATTCATTCCCAAGAGAATGGTTTGGAGGTGCCGTTGCTCCTATGAATACAGACCTCTTTCATGTATATCCTACTGATAAAGTAGTGAATGGTAATCGAGCCAGTTTTCCTTTTGGAGAAACCAATGGCTCAAATAAAGATTCTCATAATCATTTTAGTAAGTTAGGAACTTGTACTGTTTCTGGTTATACAGGAACGGTATTTGAGCCTAACGATATCTATAAAGGTGACTTTGCCCGTACCTATTTTTATATGGTAACGTGTTACGAGAATAGTTTATCCTCTTGGACAAAGGGACAAGAGCATACTCTCGACGGTAGCAAATATCCTGCTTTTCAAGCTTGGCAATTGTCTATGCTTATGAAGTGGTCGCAGAATGATCCTGTAAGTGCTGACAAGGAAACCCCTCGCAACGAAGAGGTGGCGAAGATTCAGAAGAACCGCAACCCATTCATCGATTATCCAGGACTGGAGGAATACATCTGGGGCTCTATGATGGACGTGGCATTCAGCTACGACAACTATCAGCAGCCTACTGCCATTATGACCGTTAAGACGGAACACCGCTACAATGATGCCGTGATGTATAACACCTCTGGACAGGTGGTGGATAAGTCGTATAAGGGCATTGTTATTGTCAATGGCAAGAAATATATAAATAGATAATTTGCCCCATCAATTGTAAATAGTAAAATTGTAAAATTGTAAATAACCCCATGGCACAGAAAGACGGCAAAGAGTTAACCCCCATGATGAAACAGTTCTTTGACCTCAAGGCGAAACACCCGGAGGCGCTGCTGCTGTTTCGCTGTGGCGACTTCTACGAGACGTATTGCGACGATGCCGTCATTGCCTCACAAATTCTGGGCATTACCCTCACCCATCGTAACAATGGCTATAACAAGGGTGACGAGATGGCAGGTTTTCCACATCATGCCTTAGACACCTATCTGCCGAAACTGATTCGTGCCGGCAAACGCGTCGCCATCTGCGACCAGCTGGAAGACCCGAAGCTGACCAAGAAACTTGTGAAGCGAGGCATCACCGAACTGGTGACTCCTGGCGTGGCGATGCAGGACAATGTGTTGAACTACAAGGAGAACAACTTCCTCGCAGCCGTGCATTTCGGAAAGACAGCTTGCGGTGTCAGCTTCCTGGATATCTCTACCGGCGAATTCCTTGTGGGCGAGGGTACCTACGACTATGTGGAAAAGCTGATTGGCTCGTTCCAGCCCAAGGAGGTGCTCTACAACCGTGAATGCCGCCATGACTTTGAGCGCTATTTCGGTACTCGACTCTGTACCTTCGAACTGGACGACTGGGTATTTACCGAACAGACCGCACAGCAGAAGCTTTACAAACACTTCCAGGTGAAGTCGCTGAAAGGCTTCGGCGTCGATCATCTGCACAGCGGAATCGTTGCCGCAGGAGCTATCCTGCAATATCTGGAGCAGACACTCCACTCACAGATTGCCCACCTGACGACGCTGAGCAGGATAGAGGAAGAGAAGTATGTCCGCTTGGACAAGTTCACCATCCGCTCCTTGGAACTCGTCAGCACGATGCAGGAAGGAGGTACGTCGCTGCTCGACGTGATAGACCGTACGGTATCTCCGATGGGTAGCCGTCTGCTACGCCGCTGGCTGGTATTCCCGCTGAAAGACGAGAAACCCATCAACGAACGCCTCGACGTCGTAGATTACTTCTTCCGCAACCCCGCCTTCCGTGAGGTCATCGACGAACAACTGCAGCAGATAGGCGACTTGGAGCGCATCGTCTCGAAAGTAGCAACCGGTCGTGTAACGCCACGCGAAATGGTGCAGATGAAGCGTGCCCTGCAAGCCATCGCAACCATCAAGGGCGCCTTTGCCTCCCTCTCCACCGCTGCTGCTGGCTCCGCTTCTGCTTCTGCTGCCTCTGCTTCTGCTGCCTCCGGCACTGCGCTCGGCGGTTCACCCGCCGAGGTTCCCGCTTCCTTGCGCCGTGTCGGAGAGCGCTTAGCCCTTTGCGAAGCCCTCCGCGACCGCATAGACCGTGAAATACAGAACGACCCCCCGCAGCTCGTCGCCAAAGGCGGCATCATCCGCGACGGCGTAAACAGCGAACTCGACGAACTGCGCCACATCGCCTATAGCGGCAAAGACTACCTGCTGCAAATCCAGGAGCGCGAAGCCCAGCTGACGGGCATCCAGTCGCTGAAGATAGGCTATAACAATGTCTTTGGCTATTACCTCGAGGTGCGCAATACATATAAGGACAAGGTACCGCAGGAGTGGGTGCGCAAGCAGACGCTGGCTAATGCCGAGCGCTACATTACTCAGGAACTGAAGGAATATGAAGAGAAGATTCTGGGTGCCGAGGATAAGATTCTGTCCTTGGAGCAGCGCCTCTTCAACGAACTGATAGCGGCCGCTCAGGAATATATCTCACAGATTCAGCAGAACGCGAATATGATTGCTCATCTGGACTGTCTGCTCAGTGCCGCCAAGACAGCAGAAGAGCATCACTATATGCGGCCTCAGATAACGACAGAGGCGGTTATCGATATTCATCAGGGACGCCACCCGGTCATCGAGACGCAGCTGCCCGTTGGCGAGCGCTATGTGCCTAACGACATCCTACTGGATAGGGAGCGCCAACAGATTATTATTATTACGGGTCCGAATATGGCCGGTAAATCCGCGCTGCTGCGTCAAACGGCACTGATAGTACTCTTGGCCCAGATAGGAAGCTTCGTGCCTGCAGAGAGCGCGAAAATAGGCTTAGTAGATAAAATATTCACACGTGTGGGAGCCAGCGACAGCATTTCTACCGGTGAATCGACCTTCATGGTGGAAATG
>JAEEGK010013466.1_pt1 | contig 18424 bp, 18 predicted proteins | sample 8958771 | NCBI WGS metagenome assembly JAEEGK01 (sample SAMN16246547, study PRJNA631951) | gut metagenome | biome: gut microbiome; feature: rumen; material: SC-attached | host: Bos | place: Iran: Karaj | collected 2018-10
TGATAAAACATTATAAATTAATTCAGGTTTATTTCTTAAAGATTTAAGAAACTTAAAATGTGTTCTAGCTATGACTCCTCTAGTACTTTTAAATGTTAAAGTATTATATTTAGGAAAATTTTCTTGTTCCATTCTTAAAATATCTAAATATGTTTTGAGTGCTTTCCATTCTAAATCATTTTCTAATTTTTTTTTTTTGGCATATACTAAAAATAGTTATATTTTTATTTACATGACTTATATTTTGCTGCCTCTAATTTTATTGATTTTTGAAGATTTTTAAATTTATTACATAATTTATTTTCATTTATCATTTAATAATAAAAATAGAGACAAATATAAAATATAAGAATAAAATTTTTAATTTTATTAAAATTAAAAATATAAAAAAATTAAAAATTAAAAATTCTTAAAAGTCAATTTAATTAAAAATAATAATCTAATAAAATACACACAAATCAAAATTTTAATAAAAAAATTACAAATAATTTTATTTTTTTATGATTTTAAAAAATTATTTAATAAAAATTAAGTAAATTTACTTTTTCCTTTTTTATTATTAGAAGTATCTATTTCTTCAATAATAACATCTTCTTTTTTTTCTTTTTCTTTAATAGGTTCATTAACTTTAGTTTTATTAGGATTTTTAACAACTAAAATAACACTATCACCTCTTAAAAACATTTTAGGAATATGTCTTTCATTATTTTTTGTTCTTGCTTTTTTTCCCTTTCCTTTTCCTTTAAGAGTTTCTGTCCAAAGTTCAAAAACTGATTCTAAAATCATATTCATATGTCTATCAAATGCTCTTATTTTTCCTAATAATTTCCTATTGTTTCTGCAATAAACCATTATTTGAGTATTTGATTTTACACATTCTTTTAACACAGAAAGCGGTCCTTCATGAAATGTTTCTTCTTGTTCTACTTCTTTCTTTCCTTCTTCCATTTTTTTTAAATAATCCTAATTTAAAAAAAATTTTTAAATGAAATAAATTACTTTTTTTATTTATATTAAATTTTAATATATTATAAATAATTGTTTTATTCAGAAAATATTTTTTTTAAATTATCAATATTTTCTTTTGTAATTTTATTATTTGTTTTTGAATCACTATTATCTAAGATTTTATTTAAATTTTGAATGTCAACATTATCATTATCCATATTAATCATTTTTCTTCTAGTTTTCTTTTTATTTTTTAAAGGACTTTTATTTAAATTTTGAACAATAGAAATATTTTCATTACATACTTTCATATGATTATTTAAATCAAATAATTTACCTTTCCAAGGACAACCAACAGAAGCATTATTACAACAAACTTCTAAATTCATTATTATATTATAAGCTAATAAATCTCTACTAATTAATGAAGTAATTATTGATATTCTACAACAAGGACAATTATTACTTCTTTTTAACCATTCTTCTATACAATAATAACAAAAAGTATGACCACAATCTAATCTCATTGGATTGTTAAATACTTCATCACATATACAACAATGTAATACTTCTGATATTTTTTCGGGATGAATAAATGATCTTTGAATTGAAGTATTTTGTTCTTTGTAATCCTCCATTTTACTTATTTTTTAAAGTTTAAATTTAAAAAATATTTATCAAAAATTTCAAATTCCAAAAATAAAAAGTAAATGCAGAATTTTATCTTATTAATTATTTTATTTCTTTAATTATTAAGTATAAACTTTTATTCTAAATTTAATTATTACTTTTTATAAACAGGAAATAGATTTATTACTAAAGAATATACTAAATTATTTTAATTATATAAAAAAAATGAGTTTATCCTTTAACTAACTTTTTAAGTTATAATTAAACTAAAGAATTCAAAATATAATTTATTTTGATAAATGAATATTCTGTATTAATTCATTATATTCATCTTAAAAACAAACAGTGTTTTTAATTCTTTTATTTGTTACAATAATAAATTTGTGAAAAACAAATGATTAAGTAATTTTATTTTTTTGATAATTATTGAGATTATTATTTTTAAATAGACAATAATATAAAAATACTTTTTAAAATTATATTTTTTATATTTCAATATGTAAAATATAATAATAATTAATGGGGAATGTAGATTGTAGAAATTTTCTTTCAAAAAATAAAAAAGGAAATGAAATAAAATATACTTTCTCAGTTGACACTCATCATAATTTGAATATTAATATTAATAACATTACTAATTCTTCAGAAAATATAAAAATGATAAACAGTCAAAGTCCAATTATTCTAAATAACAGTCTTAACATTAATAATAATTCAGGTTCATTTCATGAAATGGTTTTTTCATCTAAAGAAATAAATAGTATTTCAACTCCAAGTTCTGAATCAGAAGAAACTAAGAAAATAATTGAAGACAATGGAAATCATGTGAAGTTTTCAAATTTTTGTAAAAATCTTTCTAAAATTGAAAACATCAAAGAAAAAAGTGATGAAAGTATTACTGAAAGTGAAAATAATAGTGAATCTGAAAAAGAAAATCAGAAAGAAAATCAAGATAATAATAATATTAATCATAATATTAAAAGAAAATCTATTATCATGAATTTTGAACATAGAAGAATGCCAATTGAAATTATTGAAGAAAAATTCAGAGAAAAAGTTCAAAAAGAACAATCAAATTTAAATGCTTCAATTAATAAACAAAATAATTCAAATCAACAAATAATTAATAATGCTAATGAACTAAATAATTATAAATCACAAGGAGATAATAATAATAACTTGGATAATTTTTATTTTAATTTTAATCAACAAAGAAATAATAATGATATTCCAAATAATAATAATCTAATAAATAGATTTCAAAATAATAATAATCAAATGAATATATTTCAAGATAAAAATAATCCAATAAATAATTTTCAAAATAATATCAATCCCTCAAATAATTATCAAAGTAATAATAATCTAATAAATAATTTTCAAAATAACAACAATCCTATTAATGATAATTTTCAAAATCCTCTATATAATTTTCAAGGGATTATTTACCCTAAGAATAATAACCTAAAAAATAATAACCCAAAAAACAACATACAAAATTATAATTATTTCATTCAAAACAATAATCCAAAAGTAAATCTTCCCCAAAATTTAATTAACAATCAAAAAATGAACTCCAATAAAGAATTAAAATATAATGAAAAAAAAACAAATGAAAATAATATTCAAAATTTAATTCATAAAAAAAAAACGAATGAAGAATTATATTGGAAAAATTTAAATATAAAAAATATAATTCCTTTAGAAAAAAGGAGTAAAGTATATGATAATACAATTTTATTAAATGGATATTTTAATGTATTTTCAAGAAAAACATTACCAAATTGTAAATTAGAAACAACATCAAGATTTATAATCTTAACAAGAAGTGAACTTAAAATTTATAGATCATTAGAATCAAAATTATTCCAAAAAAATCCTTTAAGAAGAATATCTTTATTTAATATTTCCAAATGTGATTTATTTAATAATGATAATTCTAGAATTGTTCATAAAAATTTGGAATTAAATTTTAATTTTTTTATTGAATTTATTACTATCAATAAAATGGTGAATAATGATGAAACTTTAATAATTCATCATGAAACTAATTATAAACACAATTGTAATTATAAATTAATTAATAAAAATTATAATCCCCAAAGAAGAAAGAAAAAAATATCATTTTTAAGTGGTTCTACTTTAGATAATGGTCTTTGTAAATCTAAAAATAATCAAATTAATAATTTTGATAATAATTCAGAAATTTTAGTTCTTTCTTCTAATGATGAAAAATTGATTAATCAATGGGTAACAGTTATAAACTATTTTATAAACTAATACAATGAATTTATTATTTTTATTATATTTTTTATATAATTAGAGACATAATTTTTTGTTTCATTTATATATAAATATAATTAAAAATAAATTTAAATAGAAATTTAAGATTAAAAATTTTTTAATTTGTAATAATAATAGAATTCAAAAAAATATTATAATTTTTCAATGTTTTTTTTTTTATTTATTATTTAATGATAGGATAAACATTTAAATATTCAATAATTTTTCAAATAAAATATAATTGCCAAACAATAAAAATATTTGAAGAATATAATAGGTTTGAAAGAATAAAAAAGCATATTTTTTTTTATTAATTTTTTATCATTTTTCCTCTAAAAAATGTTTGAAAAACTTAATACTTTTTTTAATTTTTTTCTATTTTTATAAGATAAATAGAAATTTTATATATATTAAAAATTAAAGATTTTATAATCAAATCAGATAAATAATAATTTTTTTTGATAATTAAATAATAAATTAAATATTTTACTTTTTTTACAAACGCATTATTTCATTATACACATTTTAAATATTAAAATAACAATACATTCAAAAAAATGGATATAAAAGATGACACAAATTTGTGGCAAAATAATTATACTTAATTTTTTGCAAAGCGATAAATAATGCTAAAAAAAGTATATTTTCCAAAATTAAATGATGCATCATTAGGATATTTTATTTAAATATGAAAAAATTATATCCTACATCAAAAATTTTCTCTTTTACCTTTCTACGATTTTCTTCTCTAACACAAATTTTAATATCATCAATATTATATATCAACTTTATTTTAATTATAGTTCCAGTATGCTCATTAAAAACAGAATATTCTTCAAAACCAGAAAATTACAATATTCTCTCTTGGGAAAAGGCATATGAAAAGGCAAAAAATTATTTAGACTCTCTTCCCTTAGAAAATAAAATTTCTTTATTATTCGGAACAGAAAATATGTATTTAACAAATGAAAATAAAATAGGTTGTGAAGGAAAAATAGATCCCTTCATGTATAATGATTCAGAAAATAATATAATATTTAATGGAATGTGTCTACAAAACGGTCCAGCAGGTGTTAGATTTGCAAAAGGAACTTCATTATCATGGCAAAGTCCATTAAATACTGCATGTACATTTGATAAGAATTTAGCATATCAAATTGGAAAAATACAAGGAAATGAATTTTATATTAAAGGAATTAATGCTGTTTTATCACCTAATTTAAATATTATGAGATCTCCTCTTGCAGGAAGAGGTTGGGAAGGATTTGGTGATGATCCTTATTTAATTGGTGTTATGGGTACTCAGATTATTAAAGGATTACAAGATTCAGGTGTTATTGCAGTAGCTAAAAATTATGTTGCTGGTGATCAAGAATTATTTAAAAAAGCTGCCGGAGTTACTTTAGATGTAATTAATCTTTGGGAAAATTATATTAGACCTTTTATTAGAGCTATTAACTTTGGAGATGTTGGAGGTATTATGGTTGCTTTTAATGCTATTAATGGTACTTATTTACATAAGAATAAATTATTAATCAATGATTATTTAAAAGAAAAAATCGAATTTAAAGGATTTGTTGTTAGTAATTGGTGGGCTATTTATGATGATGATACTGATTATATTAATTCTGGAATCGATATGAATATGCCAGGCGGAAAAAAATCTGGAAAAAATTTCGTTGGGAGAAATGAAAGTTATTGGTATGATTTAATGAAACATATTAAAAGAAAGAGTGTTAGTGAAAATAGAATTAATGATGCTGCTACTAGAATTATTGCAACTATGTATAAATTTAATCAAATGGATAATTTTAACTCAGTCAATTTAAGCAGAGATACTTTTGATGATGAAAAAATTAAATTACATAGAAAAGCCGCAGCTGATAGTAATGTTTTATTAAGGAATAAAGATAATATTCTTCCAATTGATACTAAAAAAATTAAAAAAATTACAATTTTAGGCTCTGATGCTTTTGAAAGAGATTGTGAAGAAGAAACAGATTTTAATTGTTATAGTGGAAGAGATCCAATATATAGAGGACATTCACCTTTAGGTTATGGTTCATCATCAACAGACTTTAAATATTTAATAACACCATTTGAAGGAATATCAAATAGAGCAAAAAAATACAATATTAAAATAGCATATTATAAAAATTTAACACAAAATAATGAAGAAGATATAGAAAATGCAATAAAAGAATCAAAAGATTCTGATTTAATTTTAATATTTGGAAATGCAGTATCAGGAGAAGAATACATTCGTTCAGAGACATCATGTGGAGATAGATTTTCATTACATTTAATGCATAATATAGATAGATTCATTGAAGAAATATCAAAAATAAATAATAATATAGTTGTAATAATACATTCATCAGGACCAGTACATTTACCATGGATAAGAAAAGTAAAAGGAATAATTTACGCAGGTTATCCAGGAATGGAATCAGGAAATGCAATTGCAGATATTCTATTTGGTGATGTTAATCCTTCAGGACATCTTCCTTTTGTTTGGGGAAGATTAGAAGATTATTGTTGTAGGGTAGTTAAAACTAAATGTAATATGACTAATGAATATGAAAGACATAATAGATTTGATGGTTCTCCTAATATGGCTCCTTTTGTTTATAATGAAGGATTATTTATTGGACAAAGATATTTTGAGCGTGAAAGAAATAAACCTATTTTTCATTTTGGTTTTGGTTTAAGTTATACTGAATTTGAATTTAAAGATTTAAAAGTTGAAATGAAAAAAGAAGGATTATATGCTAAAGTTAATGTATTTAATGTTGGAAATTATGATGGAAGTACTGTTGTTTTTTTATTTTTAACTTTTCCAAGAGAAGTTAGAAAATATCCTCAAAGAATGTTTAAAGGATTTGAAAAAGTTTTTGTTAAAAAAGGAGAAAATATTGAATGTGAAATTTTTGTTGATTCTTTTGCTTTAAGTTATTATTCTCTTGTGGAAGATGATTTTGTTAGACCCAGAAAAGGAGAATATATTGTTTATGTTGGAAGTAGTGCTGGAATTAATGATTTGAATCTAACAGCTACTGTTAATGCAGATTTTTAACATTCTTTCAATTTTCAGATTATTTCTTTATATATATTTTGATAAAATAATGAATGTAGTTAAATGTTAAATTAATGTATTTTTTTCAAATGAAAATAAATTTTTCATTTATTTGTTTTTTATATTTTAAATATTATTTCAAATGTTAATAATAATATTCCATTACCAAAATTACTGTATTTACAATAAAAATGTTTATTAAATGAATGAATATTAAATAATATTTCCTATTAATCACATAATTCTTTTATTATTTTTAAATAGTCCATATTTTAATACAATTATCATCAGAATAAGATAAAAATAAATTATTATTTAACTTACATATCCCATTAATTTGTTCATCATGAGCATCATTAATAACTTTAATACATTCATAATCCTCATTTCTATAAATTTTAATATTTTTATTATCTCCACAAACCAAAAAAACTTCTTTATTCTCAATTTCACAAATACCTGTACAAGTGAATTCATTAAAAATTTCTTTTATAATTTTTTTCTTTAATATTGAAATTACTTTTAATTTATTATCCCATTCCCCTCCAACAATAATAATATCATCATTAATTCTACAAAGAGAATTTGATGACCAACATTTTGCATCTTCAATATAATGTATACATCGGAAATTATTTATATTCCAAAAAAAAGTACCATCATATCCAGAACTTATCAATAAATTTTTATCTTCTAATAACAACATAGAATAAATAAAATTAGAATGAGTTAAGATTGTTAATAATTGATATTTATCTTCTATTTTTTCCCAAATTTTAACATTTTTATCCTCTGAACAAGATATTATATTTCCATTAGAGCAAAATATTACTTTATTTATCCAACTTTGATGAGCACAATTAATAGTATATTTTAGTATAAACATATTATCTTCCTTTGTCCAAATTTTAATACTTTCATCAGTTGAACATGTAATAAAATTATTATCATCTTTTATACTAACACTATAAATCCATTGTTCATGTGCATCATCAATTTTTTGAATAATATTATAAAAAATATCATATATTATTATTGCTCTATCATATGAGACTGAAACAAAATTACCTGAAGGAAAAGTTTGTATTGATGTTATTTTATCATAATGAGATTTTATGATTTCAATCAATGATATTGATAAATTGATTATTGGATATTGAAAATAATTTTCAAATTCATCTTCTAAATCAAAAAAATCATCTTCATCTTCTTTTATATTATTTGATTGTTCATCTTCTATTTTTGGAAGGAAAAAACTAATGTGATAAGGTTGAATTCTTGTTGAAAATAATGTTAATTCACATCCATTTATTTTTTCATTTAAACTAAATTCCTTCTTTTCAAGAGATGATAATATTAAATTTACAATTTTTTGGATTGAATCATTTAATTGAAATAGTTTTGTCACATATAAAAGATTTAATAGAAAAAAAGATTCATATTTTTGATAATGATTTAAATTTTGAATATTTAAGATTAAATTGTTTGCTTCTGGTTTTATTTCTAATTTCCATTGGTTATTATTGTAATCAATTATTGTTTCTCTATTCATCATTCGTAATTAATAATATAAAATAAAATTGAGATTAGTAAGTTTAAATAATAATAAAAGTTAAATATTTATATTTCAATCAATTTAAAAGTAAAAAAATCATTCATTGAAAAAAAAAATGTATTATATAAAAATATGGAAGAAGTCGGTAAAATAAATAGTGAAATAAAAATATTAATTGATAATGCAAAAAGGAATGAGAATGAAAATAAAATTGAAGCAGCAATACAAAATTATAAAGAAATAATAGTAAAAACATCAAAATTAATAAATCTTCAACCTAATATGAAAGCAAAATATTTAAATGATATAGCATTTTTTTCTTTAAAAATGTTGAAAATAGAGCAAATATTTATACATAATAATATTTCAAAAACAGAAAATCAAGTAATTGAAGATTTATCAAAAAGAATTTTAAATGAAACTAAAACCTTAGCAGAAAATGCCAAAAATAAAAATACTTCTGAACAAGAATCATATGAAAGTTATATTAAAGCTTCAAATAAATTAATTGCATTAATGGAAATTGAATCTAATCCTAATTATATTAAAATATATAAAGAAAAAGCTCAAGAATATAAAAATGAGGGAGTTAAATTAAGAAAAATATACAATTTAAAAAAAATAGAGGAAGATTTTGAAGAAGATAATAAAATTGAATTGAATGAAGAAATTAAAGTTAAAGAACAACTTATTTCAGATTTATTTGATAAAATATCTAAAATAAATAAAGATAATGAATCATTAAAAAATGATTCAACAATTCAAAATTCTACAATAAGTGAGTTAGAAGATAAAATGTCAAGTTTAGAAAACAAGAATAAAATTTTGGAAAAAGAAAAAAATAATTATAAAGAATTGATGAATGAAAAAGTGAAAGAATGTAAAGAATTAAAACAATTGAGTGAAGATAGTAAAAAAAATTATGAACAACTTAAAATTGATTATGATAAACTAAACAAAAATTACAATGAATTAAATCGAAATTATATAAATATACGTGATTTATATCAAAAAAAAGGAAAAAAAGGAGAACTAAAAGAAAACTAATTTTTAAAAATATATTTCTAATATTTATCAATTGATTTTTCCAAGCTTTAATTTGATAATTAAAAAAAATATAAATGCTCTATATTTATTTCTTAATTATTTTCAAAATAATTGAATTTTTGTTTTAAATTTTATTGTTTATCTTCTTTTTATAAAAAACTGATATTATAAATAATAAAACTGTTTAATTTAAATATAAAATTTAAATATTCTATATAAATTATATAAAACATTAAAGATTAAAAACCTAAAAATAATTTTAATGATGATAATTTTTAATTAAAATAGCACAAGTATAATCATCATCATTATTTCCTCCCCATAATTCAACTTTTTTAACAGTAAAATTATATTTATTTGCTAAATTACAAATAAGAAAAGGATCAATAGCATGTAAATAATAATTATCTTCTTTAAATTCATAATTAGAAATTTCACCAGGAAACTCAATTCCTTTTTTTAAATTTTCATTATATTTAATATAAAAATCCTTAGGATTACCATAATGATATTGAGACATAGTACTTAAATATATTCTTCCTTTATCAATTAACCATTTATTACAATTTTCAAAAAATATTTTGATTTCATTAGGATGAAAAAAATGCATAACTCTAGCTAAATGAATAGCACCAATTGAATTTTTAGGAAAGTCAATATTTAAAATAGATCCTTCTTTAAGATATAATCTTTCTCTTTCTTCATTTGTTATTTCATTTAAAGAAACAATATAATCTAAATTATCTTTATATAATTCATTTGTAATAACTATAGCTCCTTTATGTAATGCATTTATTGTAGTTAAACCATATGCTGCTCCTACATCTATTACAGGTATATTTAAATTTGAAGAATAATTTATAAATTCTTCTGATATTGGTTCTAAATATTGTGTTGCATATCCTAACCCACTTAATACTTTTATTCTATTATCTTCTGAAGGTTTAGGAAGTTTAGGAGGATTTAATTTTGATATATCTATTGAACTTGCTTTTATTCCAAAAGACATTTATTTTCTTTCTTTTTTTATGTATTATTTTTTTGATTTTTAAAAAAAATAAGATAATATGTTTTTATTATTTTTTTTTTACTTTTTATATAACGATTGATTAGAATAGAAAATTAATTAATAATAGTTAATTTTAAGGAAATCAAAAATAATCAATTTTTTTTATAAAAGATATTATAAATAATTTTTGTTTTTTATATTAATTTTCAAATTCAATAAATTGAAATTGCTTATATAAAGTAATTTTTAAAAATTGAATAATAAAATAAGAATTAGACATTAAAACACTACTTTAATTAATAATATTTAAATTAAACTTATTTTTCATAATTAAAATAGTTTAATTATCTATGAAATCTTGTACATGATTTCTATAAATATTGATATTTATTAAATAAACTTTATTTAATTCCTCAATTTTTTTTTTTTCTGTTAAATAATTTTTTGCTTGATTTTTATTTCCTTCTTTTAATTCATTTTTTGCTTTTTCAATATTTTCTTGAATTTCAATTTCGTTACTTTCAATTTTATCTATAGTATCATTAATTAAAGTATATAAATATTTTAAAGCATTATAATTTTCACTTTCAGGATCTAAATTATTTAAATCTTCTTTATCAACTGAAACTATTTCTTTATCTTCTGTTTTTTCATTTTCTTCATTCATTTCTTTTTCCAAATTTTTTCCTTTATTTAATTCTTCAATTTGAGTCTCAATATTTTTTTTTGTAAATTGAAATTTACGAAGTGATTTTTTTCCATTTCTTTCTTTGTCAAAATCTTCTTCTAAATTATCAAATTGTTCATTTTTTATTTTTTCATTTATTTTTGAATGTAATTCTTCTAATATTTTTTTCCCTTTTTCAATTAAAGAATTATATTTTTCCAATTGTTCATTAAGTTGATTCAGAAGTTTCAAATTTATTTTTTTTGAAATTGTTTTTAGTTCTTTTTCCATTTTTTGTTATTGATAAAAACATTCTATATAATTAATATTTTTAATTCATATTTATTTATTTTTTTTCATTAAAAATATATTTTTTTTAATTTTTAAAAACCATAAAAAAAATATTATTTGATTAAAAAATATGAAGGTGATTTTTTAAAAGTTGATAAATTGTCAAAGATTTTATCCATTCCTTTTAAATCATTATTTAAACAAGTTTAACTTGTTGTGGGTGACCATCCTATTCCGGAATGGAATCCCATTTAATAAATAAGCAAAAAAATTTTTAAAATATTAATTTAACTTCTTTATCATTTTTCAAAACTTTATTACAATGAACTTATTATTTTAAATTATTCTTTTACCTTATTTTATTTTTATCAATAATTTTAATCAACCTTTATGAAATATTTTTCTTTCTTCTTCAAATTTTTCTTAATATATTTTTTTTCAAGTTAAGGCAATATTGAATAAATCAATTAAATTAAATCTAAAAGAATTGCATTCTTTTTTATATTTTAAGTCTTTAATATGAGAGGGAATAATATTAGAGAATAATTATTAATATTTAAAATTAATTAGATTATTAGTTGAATTAACACTCTTTTAATAAGTAAAAACAGAAGATAGAAAATGATTAAAAAATAAAATAGAATTAATAATATAAAAAGAATATTATAAATAAATAAATGGTTTAAAAAAAGAGTTAAAAATAAATTAGATATTTATTATGATTTAATACAAAAAATTGATAAATATAAAAAATAGATTCAAGATTGATTAAGGAAGAAGATTAATTTTTGTTATTTTTATTTAATTTTATTTTGTATAAATTTTTGAATAAAAAAAATTATTTCAATTATTAAATTGATTTCTATGATTATTTTATTATTATTACTTTATTTATTTATTTAACATTTTTTTCAATTGTGATTGTAATCTAAATATTTCTTCATCTAAATTATCGATTTCTTTTTTAATTTGATTTGGTCGAAAAGCATAAATTTCTTCATCTTCTATTAATTTATCATCATTTCTATTTGAAGATAATTTTTCTTTTTTTGAAGATGCATTTTTACTTAGATTACTTTGAAGATTTTGTTTTATATTATTATTATTTTTATTAAAATCACTAATTGAATCATTTTGATTATTTTCTATTAAATATTCATTTAAATTATCTTCATTTTCGATATTTATTGATTTATCTTTTTGACATTCTTCTTTATATGTTTCTTCTGTAAATAATTTTGGATTTAGATTTGTTCTTTTTAATAAATTTTCTAAATATCTGATTATTGAATTTTTATAATTCAAATCATTTAACAACATTTCATTTTTATTTCTTAAAGATTCATATTTTAAAATATTATCATTTAATTCAGTTACTTTATGTTTATATGCTAAATTCTCATTTTGTAAATTTTGGACTTTATTTTGTAAGTCTTGTGATAAATTATTTATTGAATTAAATTTATTAACTAAATCTTCATTAATGCTTTTTTCCTTTTTTAATTGTTCACTTAAATCAAATATTTCTTTTTCATATTTTCCTTTTTCTCCTTCTTTAGTTTTAACCATTTTTCTTAAAGAATCATTTTCAGATATTAACAATTTAAATTTTTCTTCATATTTCCTCATTAAGTTTTGATAATGTTCATTTAAATTATTATTCATATCATTAGAAACAATTAAATTATTGTTATTCTTAAAATTACTATAATATTCATTTTCTTTTTTATTACTACCTTTTAAAGTAAAAGGACTATCATTTGTTGCATTTTTAATTGATTCTTCAGTAGTTAATAAATCAGAAATTTCAAAAACATTTTCATTTAATTTTGGATTGTAAATCATTTGATAAAATTGAGTTATAGTATTAAAAATATCTGAAAAAATATTATTATCATCATTACTTCCTGTAGTATTTACTGGTAGTAATTTTGATAATGCTGAAAGTTTCTTTGCATATTTTCTTACTAATTTTATAAATACTGTTATTTTATCTTTTGTTTTTATTGATTTATCTTTTAAATTTTCTAATTCATTTTTTAAAAAAATTAATTGTCTATTATTAAATAAAATTATTTACTCTTGAAATATCATTATATTTTCTTCATTTTGATTAGTTTCTTGTTCAATATTATTATTTATTCTAAATGAATTAATATTTAAATTTTGTGGAAAAATATGATTATTAGCTCCTTCATAATAAGTTTGACTAATTGGATTTTTATAATTAGAAATATCTCCTAAACTACTTCTAAAATTATTAGTAATTGAATATCCATCTCTTTCAGATTTATTAGGATATATTTCTAAACTATTATGTTTAAATTTTTGTATTACTAATTAAAGAATTAAACAAATTTCTTACATTCAGTATATTCTATATTTTTTGGAGATACTGTCTTTTGATAATTTAACTCTTTTCCTGAATTATTTTTAATTAATTGAGTTTTTTTTTTATTCATTTTTATATTTTCAATTTGTGTTTTATTATCTAAACTTTTTTTTCTTTCTTTATTATCCTCATAATTGACTTGTTCCATTTCAACTTTTTTAAATTAATTTATTTAAATTTTTATGAAAAACAATAATTATAATTTAATAATGGAAAATTATGATACTTTTTCTATTTACTTTATTTTTATAACTTCTTTCTTTGGTATTTCATTTTATCTTTTTACATTTTTATTTTTAGTATTTATGTTCAAAAAAAAGAATTTAATATTAAATAGTAATTTTTCTTGTTTTTTTATTCATTGTTTAACGAATCTTTTTGATATTATAATAGAAAAAAATTTTTATGAAGAAGTTGATAATACAAAAAATACAACACCAAATTTTACTGATATTACAGTTAATTTAAATTATAAAGAAAAATACAAAACACCAGAAATAATATTATATTTTCTATATTTAATACAATATTATTTCATAATAAAACAAATAGATAAATATACCTCAGGAGAAAAAATATTTGATTGTGATATTGACTTTAGTTTCAATTATTTATGGATTTTCCATATCTTTTATATATTTATTTTATTCCCATATAATATAATCACAAGTGAAATTGAAGGGCCAATTAAATATATTAGAATTATTTTTTTACTTGCTTTTGTTATTTCTTTTTATATTGTTCTTGATTCAAGAATAAAAGATTTAATGGAATTTTTCCTTGAAAAATCTGATAGTCATGATTCAGATTTAACAATTCATGTTCAAACAATGAGACCTATTCATTTATATGAAATGTATAAAAAAATACATAATTTAATTTTTATAAACTTTGTAATTTTTATAATGATATCAACATTAAAATTAATGTTAGGAATAGTTGATAAAAATTCTTCTTTAGAAACATTTATGAAAGATATTATTGTCATTTTAGATGATTTAATTTATTTTATAATGTTTTATTTCTTAACATTTGTATTATATTTATTAAATAAAGAATATGAACCAGAAAATAAAAGAGTTTCAAATCATGATATTGTTGATTTAGAAGAAAAAGAAGAAGAAGATGAAGAAGAAAATGAAGAAGAAAACGAAGAAGAAAATGAAGAAGAAGAAGATGAAAAAGAAAAAGAAAATGATAAAGAAAATAAAGATGAAAAAGATTTTGAAGAGGAAGAAGAAAAAGAAACTGAATATAGTGATAAAAAAAATTTTAGTCAAGAAACTGATAAAATTAATGTAATTAATAATGAACAAAATGTTGAAATGATAAAAATAAAAAACAAAAAAAAGAAAAGACCAGAAACTTATAAAAATTACGAAGATGATAAGGTTGACATATATAATTAAAAAATGAGAAATAAGAATTAATATATATTTATAAAAAATTAAAATTTCAAATAAAACAATAATTAATAAATTAAAATTCTTTCTTTTTATTGATTTTCTTCTCTATCTTTTTCATCAAGTAAACTTTCTTTATTTTCATCTATTTCTTTTTCATCTTGATTAACTTTATTTTTCCAATTAAAATAAGAATAACCTTTATAAGCTAAATTAGAAAAAAAATCAAAAGTATAACCTAATCCATTGTATAACATAGAAAGATAAGAATGATGATTGTTATTATTATTTTCATCTTCTTCTTCATCTTCTGTTTCATTTTCAATTGCATCAAATTTACTTTGTTTATAAGTATCTTTAATAAAATGATTATCACTAATAGATCTTGAATATAAAGTTTTTTCTCCATTTTTAATATCATTTCTCCTATATAATATTTCATTTCCTTTAAATGAATCAGAATTATCTATTTTAAATCTATCTTCTTCTTTTGGAGGTTCTTCAATAAAAGATTCTTTCATCGCTTTTGCTTTTAACTAAAAAAAATAAATTTATTTTTCATAAATACTTGTTTTCTATAATAAGTCATTATTTTTGAAGTAAAAACTACATCCCTTTTAATTCCATAAGGAATTGAATAATAATTTAAAAATAATCTTAAATTTCTATTTCCTCCTTCTTTCATATAATTTAATTCAATAGAAGTCCATTGATCTAAATTTACTGATTTAACTGGATGATTGAATGCTCTATGTGCTCCAGCACATTGCATACATAAGAAAATTCCTTCTGAAATTGATGCAAAATTTGCAGGAATTCTTACTATAAATTATATAATAATAATTGGTTTTATATTTACAACAATCAAAACAATTTTGATTAAATTCATCTTCTGATAATTCTCTTAATTCTTCTTTTATTGATTTCATTGGAAAAAAATAATAAATATAATAAAAAAATAAATAAAAAAAAAACGATAAAAAAAACAAAATTTAATATATTTTTTTTCAAGGAAGAAAAAAACCAAAAAAAATTATTGATAAAATTAAACTGCAGTAGCAGCTGCATTTTTAACTTTTTTAGTAAGAGCTTTAATAATATCTTTTATTTGGAAAACACATCTATGAGATTGGCATTTATAATTTTTTCCACAATGATGGAACCAATCACATTTTTCTCCATCAGGAGCCCATGCAACTTGATTATCTTTTGTTCCTTTTACAGCACATCTATAATCTTTGCATACCATTCCAGAACAACAATATGATGTTCCATCACAATCTCCTCCATATGCTACACATCTTGATTTTTTTATTGTTGTTGATTCTGTTAGTGATAGAAGAATTAATAATATTCCTATAAGGTATTTTGACATTGTTATTTTTTTAATTTAATATTAGTTGTTTTAATAAATAATTTTTTGGGAGTTTATTTTTTTTTTTTGTTTTTTTTTAAATTATATATTTAATTTAAAATATATAGTTTTATGTAAAGAAAATATTTATTTCTTAAAAACTAAAATTAAATTAAATGGTGAAATAATATGAATTTAAAGACATTTGTTCTCTATTATAACTTCTATTTTATTTAATAACACTAATTTTAATAAAATAAATATCTATTTATTTTTTTTTATTTGCAACTTCTTTTTACCTGTTTTTTCTTGAAGTTTAAAAGAAACTAACAAAATATAATCATTAATACACGAATTATAAATTTAGTACTCTGTAAAGTATAATCATTTGGATTTAAATAAATAACTAGACTAAAATCTCTAATAACAATATTCCCTTTATTGGTTTTACTTTTATCACAAGTCTCAGATATATCTTTAATATTTTTTTTACCAGTAAATTTAAATTTTAAATTTTCCCCATTTTTTCTAACTTCATAATCAAAATCTAAATTATCCTCATTAACTCCTGGTAATTCCATTTCTATATATAAATCATTATTAATAACATAATAACGATATTTTAATACATATATTTTTCTAGTAAAATTAGAAATACCTAATTCATCTAATAAACATTTTTTATTTGTAAATTTTATTAATTTCTATTTTAGATTTAGATTATTTTCTTCAGTAATAATTTTCAAATTGTTTTCTTCTGTTTCAATATTATCAAAAAATATTTTAGATGATGAAATAATTCTTTTTTTTACATTTTCAATAACATCAAAAGATTATTTGGAACATTATTATATAGATTTCTAATATAATTAATAGTAAAAATATTATAAAGTATAGTTCTTGAGAAAAATCATTTCCAATATTAAATGAAAAACACTCACATTTAAAATTACTTTATCATTTTCATCAGTAATTTCTTTTTAAAGCAAATCATCATTTTCTCTTTTATTTCCTTCAATATTTCCCAATTTTTTTTTAATTGAAAGGTAGTAGAATACATTAAATTATCTCAAATATATTTTTCCATTTGTTTTTTTGTTCTTAAAAAATTATAAATTATGAATAACAAGAAGTTTGTTTTTATTTTTTTTTTTGAAGACAAAGTAAAAGAAGAATTTAATATATCAAAAAATAAAAATTATGATAAAGAGTTTTGGGAAATGATAAGTAATCAAAAATCAGTTTATCAATTTAATAATGAATTTAATGATGAACAATTTAAAAAAACTCAAAAATATTTAATTGAATATATTATTATATTAACTTATAAAATATATATAAATAAAAAAAAGTATAGAAGAGTTAAATCAAAATATAGAAATTGAACAATATTCTAATGCAATTGTAGAAATAAAATAATTTTTAAAAAAATTTAATCGTAATGATTATAATATAAAAATTAATAAATAATATAGGAATAATTTATAATTTTCTCCTTGATGAGGTATATATAATTTATTGAATAAATATAAAAATCCTCTTGATTGAAGAAAAATAATCAAAACACAATCAAGATTTTTAACATATAAAAATTATATAATAGTGAAATAACATATTTTTCAATTGATAAATTTATTTTATTTGGAACTAAATTAGGTTCAATAATAATATTTGCTCCAGAAGAAGAAAATATTGAAAAAAAATTCATTTTCATCCAAAAAGAAGTGTATGTATTCAACAAAAGAACATTTTAAATTTAATTATTTCTT
>JAEEGK010013468.1_pt1 | contig 18422 bp, 16 predicted proteins | sample 8958771 | NCBI WGS metagenome assembly JAEEGK01 (sample SAMN16246547, study PRJNA631951) | gut metagenome | biome: gut microbiome; feature: rumen; material: SC-attached | host: Bos | place: Iran: Karaj | collected 2018-10
GATAGTGGATTTACCGCACCCAATGAGAGTAATCGAAAAAAACAGTATTACAAAATAACTTATAATTCTTCTTTTCATAACCGCACCTCTAAACCTTAATATATCATATATTTGCTAAAAAAACACCGGCCCGGTCGTGGTCAATCGTTCGTTTTTGCCTCACCACTGTTTTCAATAATATTCTCAAACCCTATAAGTTTAAGTTCGTGTATGACTTCCTTGATGCTTCGCATACCGAATTTCTTTAAGATGCTGTGAATCTGGCTCTTGATGGTTACGGTGGAAACATATCGGGATTCGGAGATCTGCTTGTAATTCATGCCCGTATAGAGGCTTTTAAGGATCTCGAATTCCGAGTTGGAGAGCTTGGTCAGGATATTCATGAACATGAACAGGCTCTTTTGCTGTTCCTTTATGTGACTGAGTTCATCTATGATCTTGCCTGCATACTGTGGCCGCAGGATAAGCTGATTTTTGTATACTTCACGAATTGAATTAAGCACCTGGGTTATGGAATCGGTCTTGATGATGTAGTCCATGACTCCGGCGCAGTAAGCCTGAAAAAGGAGATCGTCATCCTCAAGGATGGTCAGTATGATAACCTTTACTGCAGGGTGAGAATTGAGGATCAGTTTGGTGGAATCGATACCTGCGGTCCGGGTTTCCATCTGGATGTCCATAAGGATTATGTCGGGCTCATTTTCTTTTACGAAATTAACGGCCTCCATGCCGGAAGAAACCACGCCGATAACATTCATGTCGGATTCGTGGGCCAGGATATTGGCAAAATAATCACGTATTTCTTTATTATCGTCTGCTATCAGAATCTTTATCTTTTCCATTTCGGTTCTTTCTCCTGGGTAAAAGTATCTCTACAAGTGCATATCTGCGGGAAGGATTGGTATCTCCCGTAATCTTCATCTGGCCAAGCTGCATATCTATTACTTTAAAAGCAAACGGAAGGCCTATGCCCCAGTTTGCTTTCTTTGATTTGGTGGAAACGAAAGGCATCAGCAATTTTCGTACATCTCTGTTTCTGATCCCGAGGCCGTTGTCACGGACAGACCAGTATATCCAGTCACGGCTGGCATCGATGGTAACCTCGATATGCCTGTCTGCGGAATCTGACATCATAAGTGAATCCACGGCATTTCCGATGAGATTGCTGAGCGCGTGCCCGGTGTGATACTGGTCGATGGTGCAAAGAGCGGGGAAATCGCAGTAATTTCTGATAATGCGGATATTGTCGGGAATCGCGGCATTATCCAAAGCATTGTCGGTCAGGGTCCTTAAATCAACGGCATCCGGGTGGATGTGCAGCTGCTTTATGGAATCAAGGGACTTGGAAAGGGCGTTCATCTGTCCGCTTGAGATATTTATGATGCGCTCCAGTTTTTCGCGTCCGTCCTCGGTTCCATAGCTTTCAACCGCTTCGTTTGCCAGGATGTTGATGCTGAACATGAGGTTCTTTTCCGAATGGAATACGTCCTTTAGGTTGTAGTTCATTTCGTCAATCTGCTTTTTCAGGATCCTGTTCTGGGAGTAGGACACCAGATCCACCGCAAAGAAACCGTTTATGTTCAGTATTATGAAGATCAGCATGACCAAAGCAAACAGCGGATAAACACTTAAGTAAAAAGCAGGGATCTTCGTCAAACGGTTAAAGAACCAGAAGCCGGTGCGAAGGGCTTCGTCAGGATCGTTTCGGAAGATGCTTATGAAGATAAAATAGTAAAAGTATATATTCGTAAGAAAGATAATAAAGATAATGATTATTTTCGTGCTGGTGAAGCAGGTCACGTTCTTTTTGAAGATGTGGTAAATGAAAAGAACAAGAGGATACACCATGTAAAGTCCGACGAGGATGCTTAACAGGCCGTGTATGGCAAGAACGGGCTTTAATATTTCGGTGTGATTTATGTTCATGAGATATATGCGCAAAGCACCCTGAGAACGGTAAAAGAAAAGATAAAAAAGGCATAAGACCCCAAGGCAGGATTTCGAAACGATGAGTCTTACCCGGGCGAATCTGCGGACCGTTACGGAAACCTTGAGATTGCTGCGGATTATATCAACAAGAGATGAGATTCCCAAAAGATAAATGACCACACCGAGGTTTCTTAAGGTCTGCATGTAGGGCATGGGAAGACGGATGCTTTGTCCCAATAATCTGTAAAGCAACATATCAAAAGAGCGGAAGGGCAGAAAAGCCGGAGGAACATAGCTTCCGAAGCTGTAATATTGAAAAAGCACGGAAAGTGTCGTAAGGATAACCCCGAGGATCATGGAGAGCATGGGAAGACCGTATCTGGAACGGGGAGAAAGAAAAAGAAGCACGCAGGCGGAGACCATCAAAAGTGCCACGCTTATTGCCATAATACTCACCCGCCTTTCATACAATAAACTCCCTATATATTATACTCTTTTGGCAAATAGTTTAGAAGATGGAAAAAATATCATCTTTTCAGAAAATTCAAAGGCCGGAATGAGGGACTTGGACAGGCCCCCGTGTATGCTTTTTCTGACTGTTCTTTGGGCTGTTCCGTAAATATAATTAGGCTGTAGCATATTAACAGGGCGAAAGCCCACAAAGGGAGGTTAATAATGAAAAGAAGAATCACAGCAGTAATGATGGCTCTTGCGATGACCCTTTCTTTGGCAGCCTGCGGTAACGGCGGCGCGAGCCAGAGCGGAACAAGCCAGAGCGGAACATCCCAGGCAGTCACGGACAGTAAGACTTCCACAAGCAAGACCGAACCGGTTGAAATGCAGACTGTAAGAGTATGGTGCGACAGCGCTCACTCCCAGTCCATCAGAGACGCACAGGTGGAAGAGTTCAACAACACCATCGGTAAAGAAGAAGGCATTAAGATTGAGTACACGGTATACGGTACCGATTACGCCGATGTTATCAACGTAGCACTTAAGGCAGATGACGGCCCCGACCTCTTCAGCCCTTCGACCAACACCTTCGCTCAGTATGTTGAAGCAGGTTATGCAGTGCCCATCGAAGATCTTCCCGGCAGCGAGTCCCTGCTTTCCAAGTACGACAAGTCAGAACTTATCGTAGGCGACCAGATCTTCAATGACAAGGTTTACTCGCTTCCTTTCAGCATCGAGTCCTACAAGATGATCATCAATAAGGATCTCTTTGACAAAGCAGGCATCGCTGAAGCACCCAAGACCTGGGACGAAGTAAGAGAAGACGCAAAGAAGATTACCGAAGCAAGCAACGGCGAAGCATACGGTTACTTCCTCGCAACCCAGAGCGGTTGGACACTTGACCACTACATCTACAGCGTTTCCGCAGCTTCTCTCGGACATTTCGGATATGACGCAGTAAGCGGAAAATACAGATACTCCGACGGTCTTCCCATTGTTAAGAACATCCTTGGCATGATCGAAGACGGAAGCGTATTCCCCGGATATGAAAACATGGATGCAGATACCGCAAGAGCACAGTTCTCCGCAGGACGTGTAGGTATCGTAATGGCTGCTTCTTTCGACGTAGCAGTATATACCGATCAGTTCCCCGCAGTTTGCAACTGGGTAGTTTGCGATCCTCCGGCAATCAAGAGTACCGGATATGAGTACAAAGAAATGGTTCGTGCCGTGAACATTCTCGGCGTAGCAAAGAAAGCAACCGAATCCAAGGATCCTTCCAAGGTTGCAAAGGTACTTGAGTTCTTCTATTCCGACGAAAAGCTCGTTCCCATGTATGAAGCAGGTATGTATGTTCCTTACAAGAGCGAAGTTATCGCTATGGCAAAAGAATCTTCCGTAAAAGGATGGAAAGAGTTTTCTACCTTCAAGGACGACAAGAAGATCATCAGAATGGCCGATCCCAAGGGCGTGATCAAGTACGAAGGCCTTTCCGCAAGAGAGACTCTTGCAAAGCTCTTCTCCGGCGGATTCTCAGAGGATGCCGCAACGGTTCTTAAGGATCTTGACGATCGCTTAAACGGCGGACTTGCAAACCTTGATCCCGAAGTATACAAAGCATATGTTGCTCCTTCAACATACAACGTAAAGAGATAACAGAAAATCACCGTGGAGGGACGTAGTATGAAACGTAAAAAAAGCCTGATAAAAAGTGATAATTTTCAGGCCATAATGATGATTCTTCCGTTTTTGATCGGATTTATACTGTTCAGCTATGTCCCGATCATTTACATACTGAGATATGCGTTTACCGATTACGCAGGATTCGGAAAAGCAACATTTACCGGATTTGCCAATTTTGTCAGGGTCTTCCAAAGAGACCCTGACTTCTGGCAATCCTTAGTCAATACGGTGGTGCTCTCCGCGGGAAAGCTGGCGGTTGAAATACCTTTGGCGCTTTTGCTGGCAATTCTTTTAAACAAGAAACTGAGAGGCCTCAGCTTCTTCAGAGTAACCCTTTTCATGCCCACCATCATTTCCGCCGCCATAATCGGTCTGATCTTTTCCCTTCTTTTTTCTCCTTTCCAGGGAATGATCAACGAGATACTCAAGAGTATCGGGTTAATAACCAAACCCATTAATTTCTTTGATACGAAATGGAAAGCCATGCTTATTCTCGGGATCGCGTCTGTCTGGCAGAATTACGGAATAAACATGATCTTCTTCCTGATGGCCCTTCAGAGCATTCCGCAGGAAATATATGACTGCGCAAGCATCGACGGAGCTACAGGTATCAGGCGCTTCTTTAAGATCACACTTCCCATGATTGCGCCCATATTCCAGTCGATCCTGCTTATGGCCATAGTGGGAAGCTTAAAGGTCTGCGATCTGGTTATATCCCTTACAAACGGACAGCCGGGCGGAACCACGGAAGTGGCCATGACCTACATTTACAAATCTTTCTTCGGAAAGTCCGGAAGAAATATCGAGATCGGATATGCTTCCGCCATGGCACTTATTACAGCAATCTTCCTTGCCCTTGTGACTTTTGTTTATCTTAAGGCCACAAAGAAACTCAAGGAATATGAGGCATAGGAGGATCTGAGTATATGAGCATGGGCAAATTGAAAAGAATATTACGAAACTCCGCAGTATACATTTTCCTTTCGGCTTTCTTTGTGATAAGCTTTTTCCCGGTGTTTTTTACCTTCATGTCCTCCTTTAAGAGCAACATGGAGATCCTGACCACCGGTAACAGGCTTATTCCCAAGGCCTTTGTGGTGGAAAACTATATAAAGGCCTGGAAAATGGCGGATTTCTCCATATATACAAAGAACAGTGTGTTCCTTGCGGTTTTCTGTGTACTGGGTGCCGTAATGTCCAGTACCATATGCGGTTATGCTTTTTCCAGAGGCAAGTTCAAGGGTAAAGAAATAGTCTTTTATTTCATGGTTTCTTCCATGTTCGTTTCCCTCGGAACACTTACCCTGTATCCGCTGCTCATGGAAATGAAAGCGGTACACTTAAACAAGTCCCTTTGGGGCGTTATCATAATCCGTGTATTCGGAATGAACGTTACAAACCTGTTCATAGCAAGGGGATATATAACGTCGATCCCGTCGGAGATTGATGAGGCTGCGAAGATAGACGGCTGTTCCTTTGTGGGAATCTACAGAAGGATCATCTTCCCGCTTTGCAAGCCCATGATCGCAACGGTAGCCATTCTTGCCTTCAGAAGCGCATGGAACGACTACATGCTTCCCATGGTATTCACCATGACGGATACCAAGCGTATGCCCCTTGTGGTGGGTGTCATGCACTTAAAATCCTCGGGTGCCGCAGCTTCCGCCTGGAACCTTATGCTGGCGGGTACGGCCATTTCTCTTGTACCTATGATAGTGATCTATATTGCTTTCAACAGATTCTTCATTTCCGGCATGACAGCCGGAGCCGTGAAAGGATAGTTCCGATTGTTTTGCTTTTTGCCAAAAAATCCAGTATTATCTTGTATAGAACAAGCATACGGAGGAACCTGAAATGGCAAAAAGAAAATCAGTTAAACCCAACTTTTCCATGTGTGTCCAGCCTTCATTTATCATCGGAACCAACAATGAAGACGGATCGGCGAATTTTGCTCCCATTACCTGGGTGAGCGCCACCTCGGAAAACGGCGATGAATATCTTCTCGTCATCAGTATGTTCGGTACCAAGCGGACCAAGACCAACGTGCTCCGCACGGGCATTTTCAGCGCCAATCTGGTGAGTACCGACATGCTTCCTCTTATGGACCGGTTCGGTTCCAAACATGCAGCAGAAAAGAAAGACCTCACCTGCGAAGTGGTTCGCGGTGAGGTTTTAGACGTGCCTGTTCTTGATGCCAGTCGATGGGTTTATGAATGTGAAGTTGCGAAAACCGTGGAAACCGGAGAAGCAACCACATTCTTTTGCAGGATCCGCAATATCCAGATGGATGAGCGGCTTGATTGCAAAGACACCTTTGATGTGGATCTTATGGTTCTCGACCCCGTAATCTATTCGGGAAGATATCACAGCCTCGGAAAATCGCTGGGAAAGATTGGAGATTTTCTTTGAGTCTAAGGGACGGAGTCAGGGGGTCATTTTCACGAATGAGCCTGAGGGACGGAGTATGAGGGTCACTTTGAATCAGACATCGTACTTCTTTAACAGCATATCAAGTGCTTCGCGAAGAAGAATTGCTTCACCGATACCCTCGGTCTTTGAAAGCTTGTTAAGGCGCTGAAGCTGATCCTGGGTGTAATGACTGGTTTTGGGCACCATTTTTTCTTCTTTCGCCATTGCAACACGGTTTCTGCCGTTGATCTTGGCGCGGTAAAGAGCTCCGTCGGCCTTGCGAACAAGCTCTGCATATCTGGAAGCGTCAATAAATGCCGTAGCCATGCCGATGGTCATGGTTTGCTTTGTCCCATCGGGAGACTTTACGTCAAAGCCGTTCTTTAATTCATTCAGAAAAAGAAAGATTTCTTCACGCTCGGTATCTCCCTTAAAGATAATTCCGAATTCATCGCCGCCGATGCGGTACACGGTGGCATCCTTGGGAAGCCGGTTTTTAATGTACAGACCTGTTTCTATAAGAACCCTGTCTCCAACATCTCTTCCGAAATCAGTGTTGATATGTAAGAAGTTGTCCAGGTCTGTAAGGGCAATGACTACGGTTTCGCCGTTGGCTTCGCAGTCACTCTCAAGAATGGCGGTAAGGTCTTTTTCAAACTGTTCACCGGTAGGAAACTTAAGTGCATCGTTAACAGCGGTGTGCTTTTTTTGCGTGTTTTTGGCATTGAATTCCATGTGTTCTTCCACAGTCACGGGTCTTTCGATTTTCTTGCTTGCTTTCTCAGCCATACGAACCTCCTTGAATAAATGAACGATATTATTTCGCAGATAATATTTCGAAACAACTATTTTGTAACACATATAACAACATATGTCAAGATATTATTTCAAAAATAATATCGGAACATATAGCCATTAATTGTAAAGAAATTCTTTCTTGGTATAGTAAAATGTGTATTAATGGGGAAATATACCCCGATAAGGGATAAATCACTGATTTGAGGAATTTGTATGGATGACGTTAAGACAATAGTTGTTCTCGAACAGGATCTGACGGTGGATTACGTAGGTGATGCCTTGGACGGAATCCGCGATTATTATTCGGACAAAAACGTTAAACTGATTATGACCCATACAATGCTTCCGGGCGCGGAATATCTCGATCTTGGATATCAATATTGGACCATGATGGAGGTACTCGACAATGAAAGCGTGGATGGCTATATAGTCATCTCAGGTTCATATCTTTCAAAACTTGACAGGGAAGAACTGGCAGGTTATCTCAAGCCCTTAAGCAGAAAACCAATGGTATCCATGTCTGTCTCAATCGGACTTGAGGGTGTTTTTAACACTTCAATTTCATGCGGAACGGGTTACGATGATGTTGTCAGCCATCTTGTGAATATTCACGGGTGTAAAAGATTTGCGTTTATTTCAGCCAATGCCACCAAATCCATTGAATCCTTTGAACGGTCTCAGGCCTTTGAGAAAGCCTGTGACCGAAACGGAGTGCTGACGGAAAATCGTTTTTATTTTGACAGTTTTTTTACCTTTGGCGACACAAAGAGGATTATACTTGAGTACATTGACAGTAATAAGGAATTTCCGTTTGATGCGGTGGTGGCGGCCAATGACAGAATGGCTCTCGGTTGCATTTCTGCACTGGAAGAGAGGGGAATAAGGGTTCCCGAGGATGTTAAAGTGGTGGGGTATGATAATATACGTTCAGCCGAAACTTCTACGCCCACGCTTTCAACCATCAGTCAGGATCTGCACGGCCAGGGTTATACTGTTGCGAACCTGCTTTATGCCATGTTGCAGGGTAAAGGTCAGGAGGTCGACACTCAGTCCAAAGTAAGACCTATCTACAGACAGTCCTGTGGCTGTATTTCCAGGGAAGATACCAGACACTATCTTTCTTCGGATCCGGACGGGAAGTTGAGGGAATTTTCTTCGTCGTTAAACGGCATTTCGGACATAATCCATTCCAACGAGCAGTTCAGCAGTATCTATATTCTTCTCGGTGTGCTGCAGAATGCCGACAACTACGAGTCAATAGTATCGAGGCTTCCCGGAATACTGGAAGGCATCAGAGAGATAGATTTTTTCGCATTGTGTCTGTATCAGACAGCCGTAGAGTATGTGGCATCGGATGAGAATTTTTCCCTGCCGTCCAGAGTATACCTTTCTTTGTATTGGAGCAGGAACGGCAAAAGCGAATCATTGGAGGAGTATAATTCCTTCAACCCCAAGCGCGAGATCATTCCGTATATAGAAGAGTGTAAGGCGGGCAGTTATTTTTTGCATCCGATCTGTTACGGAAATAAACAGTACGGATACATGCTTCTTTCTTTTTCCGGAAATAATTACTTGCTGTATTCGATTTACATGCGGATTATTTCAAATTTTGTTTCTCAGGGTCAGGATTTTTCCGCGCAGCTAAATAAGAATGCCGAACTGGATAACCTGAACAAGAGGCTTGAAACCCGAAATTCGGACTTAAGTCGTCTGAATATTACTGATGAACTGACAGGTATTCTTAATCGTCGGGGCATACAGGAATACGGACAGAATGCAATCGATCTTTCACTCAATGCAGGGAAAAACGGACTTGTTCTTTTTGCCGATATGAACGGGTTAAAAACCATAAACGACACCTTCGGACATGACATGGGAGATTTGGCTATTCAGACTCAGGCGGAGGTTCTTAAGCTTTGTTCCCGCGGAAGCGATGTGGTCGGAAGGATGAGCGGGGATGAATTTGCCATGGTTGCGCCGGGTATGCCTTTATCCGTTATGGACAGTTTCAGGGACAGAATAAAGAAAACCTGTGAGGAAATGTCACGGGCAAACGGACTTCCCTTTGTTATTTCAATCAGCATGGGAGCTGTTGAATTTACCCCGGAGGAAAGAAGTATCGAAAAACTGATTTCTCTTGCGGACGAAGAACAGTATGTTCAGAAACGGAGATATCACCAATCTCACAGAGAATAAAGTATCCGAAAGGCAAGGATTATAACGCCCTTAGATTTTACCTTGAAATGTCGGTATTTTTGTAATATACTCATTCCATTAAAGAAAGGAACACTTCGGTGTAAGGTGAAAGAATGATTATTAGATAATCTGTTATTTAAGTAAACACGTTGTCGGCCCCTAAGGGGTTTTTTGTGTGCGCTTAAATCGGATTATCATGGACATCATCTTTTCTCATTTTTGTGAATAGGTTTGTTCAGGGTCTGTGATTGCGCACGCATTCACAGACTATTTTTGTGGCGATTTATGCGAGTCAAACTATAACAGGAGATGAAATATGTCACAGATAAACGTTTCAAACCTTACATTCTGCTATGAAGGCAGTTTTGACAATATTTTCGAAAACGTTTCTTTTTCCGTGGATACTGACTGGAAACTGGGATTCATAGGACGTAACGGCAAGGGAAAGACTACATTTCTCAATTTGTTGCTTGGAAAGTACGAGTATGAAGGCAGTATCGGCAGGAGCGTGGTATTCGACTATTTTCCCTACAGAGTTGCAAAGAAAGATCTGGAAAAGTGCGCGGATGAATTGGCGGAAGAGTGGAAACCCGGGGTCGAAAGCTGGCGCGTGCTTAGAGAACTGTCGGATTTAAATATTGACCCGGAGGTACTCTATCGGCCCTTCGGCACCCTGAGTTACGGGGAGCGTACCAAGGTTATGCTGGCGGTGCTTTTTTCGGGAGAGAACGATTTTCTCCTGATTGATGAGCCTACGAACCATCTGGATTCAGCCGCGCGGGAATCGGTGAAGGCTTATCTTGCGAAGAAAAAGGGTTACATTCTTGTGTCTCACGACCGGGATATGTTGGATGCCTGTGTGGACCACGTGCTGGTTTTGAACCGTTCTTCCATCGAGGTTCAGGCCGGCAATTTTTCCACCTGGTGGGAAAACAAAGAGAGGGCAGATTCCTTCGCCAAAGCCGAGAATGAAAAACATATCAAGGAAATCGGGAAACTGAAGATTGCTGCGGACCGGGTATCGCGCTGGGCCGAGAAGAGTGAAAGCAGTAAGATAGGTTTTGACCCCGTCAAAGAGCATGATCGCTACATGGACACGAGGGCTTATATAGGCGCAAAAACCAAGGCCATGCAGTCGCGGGTCAAGTCCTTTGAAAACCGTATGAGTCGCGAAATTGAGGAAAAAGAAGGGCTTCTTAAGGACATCGAAGAACCGGTGGACTTAAAGATTATGCCTCTTACTCATTATAAGGAGCGTTTGATTGAGTGCAGGGACTTTTCTCTGAAATACGAAGGAGGGGCAGACTATGTATTCAGGAATCTTTCTTTTGAACTAAAAAAGGGAGAAAGGCTGTTTATAAGCGGAACGAATGGATGCGGTAAGTCAAGTCTCATAAAAGCAATACTTTCAGCGGCAGGTTATGGCTCGACTCCCGGGCTGATCACGGAAGGTACTTTGAATGTGGCGCCGAACCTGGTAATTTCATATATCAATCAGGATACTTCCTTCCTTCACGGAAGTCTCAAGGAACATGCCGAGGTATCGGGACTTGATTACAGTCTTTTTCTTTCGTTGTTGCGTCAGCTGGATCTTGAGAGGGTGCAGTTTGAAAAGAAAATCGAGGATTACTCGGAAGGGCAGAAGAAAAAGGTTCTTATCGCTTCCAGTCTACTTACGAGTGCTCACCTATACATCTGGGATGAACCGCTGAATTACGTTGATGTTTTCTCCCGGATGCAAATCGAAAATCTTATCGAACGCTATAATCCTACGATGCTCATTGTTGAGCATGATGTGAGATTCAAAGAGAAACTTAAGACGAACGAGATCGGCTTGAATCAGCAGAAATATAACCTTAAAAGCCAAATGTAAACTGCCGGTTGACAAATTGAAAAGGCGCCTTGATTGTCTGCTATCGTTGAATTTGATACATTCTCTTTAGTTTCGGAACAAAAAGTATTAGAATGTCTACGGAGGAAGTTAAAATGATACTAGCGGACAAGATTATAGCCGAAAGAAAGAAACTGGGTCTCAGTCAGGAGGATCTTGCGGAGAAGCTTTCGGTCTCAAGACAGTCGGTTTCCAAATGGGAAGGTGCTCAGGCGGTTCCCGATCTTCAAAAGATTATAAAGCTCTCGGAGATTTTTAACGTGAGCACGGATTATCTTCTTAAAGATGAAATGTGTTCCGATTATTCGGGGTCGGAACCGGCGGGAAACAGAGGTGTTACCGAAACCGTCACACCTGTCGTTAAAAAGAAAGTCAGAAAACTTTCCATGGACGAGGCCGTCGAATACCTGGATACAGTGAAGGAAAACGCACCGAAACTGGGTTTTGGTGTTTTACTCGCCGTAAACACCCCGGTCGTAATGCTTTTTATGATCGGTCTTATGGTGGACGGATATCTGGGGACGGGGATTTCCGTGACCATAGGTGTTTCCAGTATTTTCCTGATCACTGCCGTTTCCGTCTATTACATGATTGTATACGGAAATCGGATCGACCGCTTTGACTACCTTAAAAAAGAACCATTCGAGCCTGAAGCCGATGTTGTTTCCATGGTTGAAGCACGGATCAAGAAACACGAAGAAACCTACTCAAAGCTTATTGTCATAGCGATTCTGCTTTGTATACTGTGCCCGGTACCGCTGATCATCACTGCGGTATTGGAAATGGCGAACGGTTTGATCCTTTTTATGGTAAGTGTTTTGCTGATGATCGTTTCTCTTGCGGTGTACATCTTCGTTACCGTGGGATGCATGGAAGACAGTTTCAAGATCCTGATAAAGTCAAAACAAAAAACTTTTTAAAAATTTTTCAAGACCCTGCGACAATATCGCAGGGTTTTGTTATAATAGGGTCAAATTAAAAAGGGGGAACCTTTAATTGAAAATAGTTGTACTTGAAAGAAGCAGCGTCGGAATGGATGTATCCGTCGATGTATTCAACGAACTGGGAGAAGTAACGGCGTACAACAACACCCTGTACGATGATATTGCCGAAAGGGTGAAGGATGCGGATATCATAGTCGCAAACAAAAGCCCCTTGAACGAGAAAACGCTTAAGGATGCGCCGAACGTTAAGCTGATCTGTGAGTTTGCCACAGGATATGACAATGTTGACGTAAATTATTGCAAGTCCCGGGGAATCGGCGTCTGCAACGTAAGAAACTACAGCACCGAAATGGTTGCACAGCATACATTCGCCATGGCACTCTTTCTTTGTGAGAAGCTGCGCCATTATGACGATTATGTCAAAAGCGGAAAGTACGCGGCACAGGAGCGTTTCTCGAATTTTGATATTCCCTTCTATGAACTCAACGGAAAGACCTGGGGCATAATCGGAATGGGAAATATCGGGAGGAAGGTCGCGGAGATTGCCAAAGCCTTCGGCTGCAGGGTCATCTTCTATTCCGTAACGGGTAATTCCACCGTAACGGATTATGAGCGGGTGGATTTTGACACGGTTTTGAGCGAATCGGATTTTCTTTCGATCCATTGTCCGCTTTCTGATCTTACGAGAAATCTTCTTGATGAAAGCGCAATCTCGAAAATGAAGAAAACCGCTTATCTTATAAACGTGGCCAGAGGTCCCATTGTAAACGAAGAGGCGCTGTATGACGCTCTTTTGAATGACAGGATCGCCGGAGCGGGACTGGATGTTCTTACAAAGGAACCCATCGCTAAGGACAGCCTGCTTCAGCGCATTCAGGATTCCGGGCGCCTGATCATTACGCCTCATCTCGCCTGGGCCTCGGTAGAAGCAAGAGAGCGCTGCGTTCAAATGAATTACGACAACATTAAGGCATTTCTTGAAGGGCGCGTTTTAAACCGCATCGATCTGGAAATATAGCATTATTACTGACAACAGGAGGTACGCATGGAAAAAACAATCGGAATTATCGGCGCCATGGATCTGGAAGTCGAAAAACTCATTGAAGCAATGACCGAGAAGGAAGTTGTGGACTATGGCAGACGGAAATTTTATATAGGAAAACTTTCCGGAGTTAAAACAGTCCTTGCCCGTTGCGGCGTGGGTAAAGTAAATGCGGGAATCACCGTGCAGATGATGGTGGATAAATTCGGCATAAACGCCATAATCAATACCGGTGTTGCCGGTTCTCTTAACGAAAAGATCGATATCGGGGATATCGTGCTTGCCACGGGAGCCGTATACCATGATGTTGAAGCGGTTGCTTTCGGCTACAAGCCCGGTCAGGTGCCTCAGATGGATGTGTTTGAGTTCCCCACGGACGAAAAACTTGTAAGCCTTGCAGAGGCAGCGTGTCACAAGGTTAATCCCGATGTTAAGACCTTCAGGGGACGTATTGCATCCGGGGATCAGTTTATAGCGGCCAAAGAGGTTAAAAATCGAATCAAGGAACAGTTCGACCCCATGTGTGTCGAGATGGAAGGCTGCGCCATGGCTCATGCGGCATATCTAAACGAAATACCCTGTCTTATCATAAGGGCGATTTCGGACAAAGCAGACGATTCCGCAGAGATGGATTATCCCACCTTTGAAGCGCAGGCAGCGGTACACTCCGCAAAAATGGTATTGGAAATGTTTAAATCCTTATAGGATAAGCAGCAATAGAGAGAAAGGGAAAAGGTATGAAGGTAAAAGACAGTAATTATATAAGGGAGAACAAGCCCTTATTCAAAGAACTCGTGAGCGAGCTCCTTAAGACTTACGAGTATGCCTCGGTATTGGTAAACGATTCTTTCGGAATGAGATATTCTGTATCGAAGACCGGCGCCAATGTGGGCGAAGACGATCTCTACACTGCCAAGGGCTTTGTAGTAAAGGTCTATGAAGGCGGATGCTACGCCGAGTATTCCGGCAACGAAATCTCCAAAGAAGAGATTGGGAGAATACTTGCATTTGTAAAAGAAGAACTTGTAACCATGGGAGGAAGCAGGGAAAAATCAAAATATCCACTTCCTGCGGATGAGACGGCAAGTTTTTCAAAAAGCACCGATTACGAAATCGACCCCGTTGTCATGGGAGACGAAGCAATCATCGCGAAACTTACCGAAGTTCACAAGAAGGGAATGGCTTATGATGAGCGAATCCTTAACTGCGGTGTAATGTGCGCATTTCAGAAGTATTCAAAGCTCTTCCTTTCCAAAAACAAGGATCTTGAGCAGAATGTCATGTGGTCAAGCGGCGCGATTTTCGTAAATTCCAAGCGCGGTGATGAGGTTAAGGAGTACTATACTTCCGCTTCGGTTCTCGGAGGAATGGAGATTCTTGACACCATCTTTTCAAGAGTTGAGGATGCTTCAAAGGTTGCCATCGAGCTTCTTGATTCCGAGCCCTTAAAGCCCGGCGAGTACGAGTGCGTCTGCGATCCCCAGACCACAGGCATGATCGTGCACGAGGCCTTCGGTCACGGCGTTGAAATGGATATGTTCGTAAAAGACCGTGCCCTTGCCAAGAAATACATGGGCGAATATGTGGCTTCAAAACTTGTTACCATGCACGACGGAAATGCGGTAAATCAGACGGCAACTTATTTCTTTGATGACGAAGGAACGGTTTCCAGCGACACCGTTATCATCGACAAGGGTGTGCTTGTTTCGGGAATCAGCGACCTTCAGTCGGCCATGGCCCTCGGGACCAAACCCACCGGCAACGGCAGAAGAGAGAGCTACAAACGTAAGACTTACACCCGTATGACCAACACCTATTTTGAGCCCGGCACCGACAAGGTTGAAGACATGATCGCCTCCATAAAGGACGGCCTTCTTCTTGAAAACCCCGAATCCGGCATGGAGGATCCCAAGAACTGGGGCATCCAGTGTATGGTCAACATCGGACGCGAAATAAAGGACGGAAAATTAACGGGAAAGATTTTCTCTCCCATCGTGCTTACGGGCTACGTTCCGGATCTGCTTAAATCCATTTCCATGATGTCTGACGTTAAGGAACTGGACGGCGCAGGTATGTGCGGTAAAGGTTACAAAGAATGGGTTAAGGTATCCGATGGCGGCCCTTACATCAAGGCCAGGATCAGATTAGGTTAAAGGGGTGATGATCGATATGAGAGATTATTCAAAGATAATGTCCTCCTGCGGAGTAACCGAATACTTCGTGACGGAGACCGTAACAAAGAGTGCGCAGCTTTTCTTTATCAAAAAGAAACTGGACATGCGCAGATTCGAAAATACCGCGGAAGCGGAAATAAGAGTCTTTAAGGTTTTTGAAGATAACGGAACGAAATTCAAGGGTTCCGCCGGTGTCATCGTGAACCTTACGGATTCGGACGAAGAAGTGGCAAAGAAAGTCAGATCCGCCTTCTACGGCGCAGGATTTGTAAAAAACAAATTCTATGAATTCGCAAAGGCGGCGCAGAGTCCCGAAATCGTGATGGAGAGCGATTTAAACGGGATTGCTCTTTCTGAGATTGCGGTTAAGTTTTCCGATGCAATCTATGAAGAGGACTGCGATGAACGCGCCTTTATCAATTCTCTTGAGATTTTCGTTAACGAAAAGAAAGTGCACATGGTAAGTTCGTACGGAACCGACGTGTCTTATGTGAAGCGCTCCGTTGAAGGCGAGTTTGTTGCCCAGTGCAAGGAACCCAACGACGTGGAAACCTACCAGAATTTTGAGTATGATTCCCTCGCCCTTAAAGAGATTAAGACCCTTGTCAAAGAAACCCTCTCCATGACAAGGGACAGAGCCCGGGCAGAAAAGATGCCCAAAGCGGGGGACTACGATATTGTTCTTTCCGACAAATACGTTCCCGAGATATTCGTATTTTACGGCACAAGAGCAAGTGCCGGATTTATCTATCCCGGATATTCGGAGTACAGTGTCGGTGATAATGTTCAGGGAGAAGAGGTTAAGGGCGATAAACTCAATATCAGATTCGCTGCGACCGCGCCTTTCAGTTATGAAGGTATTCCCATGAAAGAGCGTCCTTTCATCGAAGAAGGCGTATTGAAGACCATTCACGGATCCGAGAGATTTTCATACTATCTTGGAATCGAACAGATCGGCAGTTACGAGAAACTGGTATTGCCCGCAGGAAGCATGACTTTTGACGAAATGCTCAACCGTCCCTGCCTTCATGTGGTAAATTTCTCTGACTTTCAGATGGATCCTTATGACGGTCATTTCAAGGGCGAAATCAGACTTGCATACCTTCACGACGGAAAGGGTAACGTGGAATTCGTCACCGGAGGCAGCATAAACGGAAGCATTTTTGATACCCAGAGTGATTTAAAGCTGTCCAAAGAAACCCAGAAACTTGCAAACTATGAAGGACCCAGAGCGATACTTTTAAAGGGTGTGGCAGTTGCAGGTGAATAGTTGGAAGGATCTTAAAAGTCAGAATAGGAGGAATCATGGAGAAAATCGCAAGCTTTACCATCGATCACATCAAACTCCAGCCCGGAGTTTATGTTTCCAGAAAAGATCACATAGGGAGTGAAACTGTCACTACTTTCGATCTTCGTATGACCAGCCCCAACGAGGAGCCCGTTATGAATACTGCGGAAGTTCATACCATGGAACATCTCGGAGCCACGTTTTTACGTAATGACCCTGTCTGGAAGGACAGAGTGGTATACTTCGGTCCCATGGGATGCCGTACGGGATTTTACATGCTTCTTGCAGGCGACCTTGAATCCCGGGACGTTGTCAGTCTTGTAACAAGAATGTATGAGTTCATGCGCGACTTCGAAGGAGAAGTGCCGGGCGCAAGTCCCAAAGACTGCGGCAACTACCTCGACATGAACCTTGGAATGGCCAAGTTCCTTGCCGCAAAGTATCTGGATGAAGTGCTTTATGACATCGAGGAAGACCGTCTCGTGTACCCGGAGTAAATATCTTTATGAGAGATGAAAGAAGAGAGCCATGAATATTTTTAACAACGTTGCATTTTTATGTAACGTTGTTTTTTAGTTGTTTTACATGATATACTTTTTGAGAGGTATCATTGGAGGGGAAAATGTTAGTATTCTTATTAACTATCGCGGATGAAGAAACAAAATCCAAACTCGAAACTATAAATGAAATGTTTTCAAAAGCAATGTATAATCGTGCTTTATACTATCTGAATAATGAAAGCGACGCAGAAGATGCGGTTCAGGATGCATTTTACAAATTGTTCAAGAATATAGACAAAATAAAAGATGCTTCCAGTCGCGAGACAAAGAGTTATGTTATTTCAATAACTGAAAGCTGTGCGATTGATATTTTTCGAAAGCGAAAGCGACTAAAAGAAGTGAGCCTAGATGAAAGCATGGTTCTTGAGACAGATATGATGAACTATAATGGAGATAATTCCTTAACAAAAGAAATATTGAAGTTAAATCCCAAATATCGTATTGCAATGTCACTTAGATACGTTTCGAATCTTGATTATGCAGAGATTGCCAAACGCATGAATATAACAAATGTATACGCCCGAAAACTTGTCCAGCGTGCCGTTAAAAAGCTAGAAGAGTTATGTAGAGAGGATGGCTTTAATGAATGAAATGGTTTTAAAAGATGCTCTTTTGGAGGCAAACAATTTTATCGCGGATAGTCTTCCGAGCGGTAAGTATGCTTTCTCTTATCGGGTATCTCGTAAGATTCAAAAGTATATTTTTTGGGAGATGCATCCTGTAGTATATAGGTTAAAAAACGTTGCCACAGTAATAATACTCGTGATTCTCATGTCAGGAACAATAATCCTTGGTTCGAGTGAAAAAGTGCGAGCGGCTGTTATCGGATGGTTATCAAATACATTCGAAGGGGTTTTCGCTTATCAGGGGCAACGCAACTCCGCCATCGATATATCAGGGTATTCTATGCGAGATTTGGTTCCTAATGAATTTACATATTCGGAACTGCATTCTTCTATGACTGAAGGTGAAAAGATAGAGAATTATATAACGCCGGATGACTATTTCTTTTCATTGCAAATTTCTAAATCCGACGAGGGAAAGCTGGTTCAATT